>Ga0137415_10000485_pt1 | contig 37890 bp, 35 predicted proteins | sample CZODoug3_1_1_16f_FD_183082 | JGI IMG/M metagenome (GOLD analysis project Ga0137415, IMG submission 183082) | Vadose zone soil fungal communities from Angelo Coast Range Reserve, California, USA - CZODoug3_1_1_16fungal (Hybrid Assembly) | ecosystem: Environmental > Terrestrial > Soil > Vadose...
TATTGGGGAATGGTGTAACGGTAGCACAACAGACTCTGACTCTGTTTGTCTAGGTTCGAATCCTAGTTCCCCAGCCAAGGTTTTTTCGTTGCAAACCAACGACTTGTCCCCATCCAAATGGCCGGCCTGCAACCGACCTGAGCAGATATTCCTAAACGCGTCGTGCTTCATTGCGGACAAACCTTCACGCTCTCGCGGCGCGATGCGTCCGAGTCTTGATTAGCGTTTACCCTCGAAAACAAGAGGGCGCAGGGAATGCCGGGTGCACGCTGCACCCGCGGTCTCGTGCGCAATGGAGAAGTGGGTGCGCGCACGAGCATACGGGCTCAGCGGAGGCATCCGGCATCCCCTGCGTAATGGCTTTACGGCTTATGCCGCGCTCTCCCCGGCGACGAATTCGTCTTGTCACCGTCGTCGGCGGCTTTTGCGGCTGCTCGACCCGGTCGGGTCAGAGTTAGCCACCGCCGACTTGGCACCAGCAACGGGTGTCAGGTCCACACGGTTTTGCCGTACGCTCAAACGTCGTTCGTCTTGCGCGCCTGCACACCGCTCACGAGGTTCATCTCGCCCTGCGATCGCCATGCACGCCGACGCTCTCGCGTCCACCACATCCCATCCCGCGTTCGTGACGACGCGCGACCGCCCCTCTTGTCGGAACGGGATGGCCGAAGTTAAGCCACTGATTTGGGGTCTCCGTGAAGCGGAATTTTGCCCGTCGTGCCAATTTGTCGCAAGGCGACGAGCAATCGCGTGTGGCAACGATCTTCGCACGCTCCGGCCTCGCCGCTCTTGCCGATGCTCGCGTTGATCTCTTGCAAAAATATAGTTCATAGTATTATAGTATGGAGAACGATAGGTCGGCGTTGAGAATATTCAAGACTAAACACTTTTCCCGCTTTGCGCGCCGCGAACGGATTTCGGATGCCGCGCTCCGTGAAGCTGTCGACCGCGCCGAGCGCGGCCCGACGGACGCGGATTTGGGAGGCGGCGTCATCAAGCAACGGGTGGCGCGGCCCGGACAGGGACGCTAGGGCGGCTTTCGCGTGCTGATCGCTTACCGCGCGAAGACCCGCTCGGTGTTTCTGTTTGGCTTTGCCAAAAGCGCGCGCGGGAATGTCGAAGATGACGAACGCGCGACCGCGCGGGAGATCGCGCGGCTCTGGCTCGAAGCGGACGGGAAGGCTCTGGCGAAGGCACTTTCAGAAGGCATTATTGAGGAAGTAGACCATGGCGAAGAAGAAAAAAGTCAGCCCGCTGGCGAAGGCCCTGCTGGAAACGGCGGGCGACATGCGGAAGGCCGGGCTCATGGACAAGGCTACCCACGAGAAGATCACCCTGCGGCATTTGGGAGCGACAGGCGGGCCCAAGGCCCTTCCGATTACGGGGCCGCAAATCCGGGCCATGCGCGAACGGGCTCAATTGAGCCAGGCGGTGTTCGCCCGCTATCTCAATCTGACCGTGGGTTATATCTCGCAGTTGGAGCGCGGCGCGAAACAGCCGACCGGCGCGGCGCTGGCCTTGCTCAACGTGATCAAGCGAAAGGGGATCGCAGCTATTCTTTAATGGCCGCGATCAACCGAGACGTCGAATAGCTCTGCCTCGAATACTGAATTGCGATGACGGCACTCAATCGACCAGCCGCGCCCACGCGGCATCATATCGCAAGCTACGCAAGCGCGGGTTGAAGCCGCTCGAAGCGGAAAGCCGTTGACGCGAGCCATGGTCGAATTTGAATCTTGAATTAAGTGCACTGCACCGTAATTCCGTAATTCATACGATTTCGTATCTTACTTCTTCCACGGAGCCTGTCCGGACGCAGCCGCAGCGGCGAGAATTCCCTGCTCATAGTCGATGAATGAGCGCACCATGGCACGGTAGGTTGTTTCGGCTATTTTTGGTGAGAGCCCGCTCTCCTGGGCGAGCGACATCGCCTTTTGGACGACAGCCTCGGCACGCTCAGGAGCTTCTACCTGGGCTGGATTGGCCTTGAAGCGAGCAGCTTCGTGAACGTATCTGCCCCGCTCGGCCATCAGACGCACGATCTCGCGATCAAGGCGGTCTATGTTTTTTCTTACTTCTCCGAGGGTCTCGCAACACGCTCCGTTGTCTACGGTCGGAGTGCCCCACAAAGCCGGAATTGTCGTCGTCGGTTCCTCGGCATGGCAGGCAATCGGAGCAAGGAGCACCATGGCGAAAATTGATAACCGCACGGGCTCCTCCCTTGTCATTGCCAGCCAGGCAACCCGTTGTGCCTCCTTGAAGGCTTGCGAGTCAATCGGCGTTGGATTACGGCGACCGCCCGTAGGATGGGTTGAGCCCTTGCGAAACCCATCACCTTGCCGCGCGACCTCGATGTTAACCCCGATGACGCAACGACGTGATGGGTATCGCTGCGCTCAACCCATCCTACGGGCTGCCGCTCGGCTCCGCTAACCGACCCTCGCCCGCCGGCTCGTCGCAGCCGCCCTGGCGGCTGCGGCGGACGCAAAACCCGTCAGGAACAGGTCGACCACCATGTCGGCGAATTCCTGGGGATCGATGCTGCCCTTGGGGTCGTACCAAGCCCGTAGGATGGGTTGAGCCCTTGCGAAACCCATCACCTTGCCGCGCGACCTTGATGTTAACCCCAATGACGCAACGGCGTGATGGGTATCGCTGCGCTCAACCCATCCTACGGGCTCAAGACCTCTGCGTTGACCTACGCCAAGGGACAGACGGCGGCCAAAGGACTTGAAGCTGCAACTGATCCGCGGAACGACGCTGGCACCGATCAGCAAGCCGGTCCTACTCTACGACATCGGTTAACGGGGCCCGCAACTTGGAGCGCCGCGCGCCGTAGGTGGCATAGATCACAAGCCCGATCAGGAGCCAGACGGCCAGCCTGATCCAGGTGTCCAGCGGCAGGCCGAACATCAGGAAGATCGAGGTTGCCGCCGCGACTGGGCCTACCAGCCAGATCGCCGGCGCCCTAAACGGTCGCGGCAATTGCGGATCGATCACGCGGAGCACGACCGTCCCAATCGAAACCACCGCAAACGCAAACAGCGTTCCGATGCTGACGAGCTCGCCCACCAGCCCGATCGGCAGCAGGCCCGCGAGAACCGCGACGACGAGGCCGGAGCCGATGGTGGCGACATAGGGGGTGCGGAAGCGCGGATGAATTTTCGCGGCGATAGGCGGCAGCAATCCGTCATGGGCCATGGCGCGAAAAATCCGCGGCTGCGCCAGCAGCATGACCAGGATGACCGACGTCAACCCGAACAGGATTCCGAGCTTGATGATCGGCGCGAGCCACCCGACACCCGCGGCATCGACCCCGACCGCGATCGGATCGGGAACGTTCAGCCGGTCGAACGGAACGATCCCGGTCAACACGAAGCCAACCGCGACATAGAGCGCAGCACAGATCACGAGCGACCCCAGAATGCCGATCGGCATGTCGCGCTCCGGCGACTTCGCCTCCTGCGCCGCGGTCGAGATCGCATCGAAGCCGATATAGGCAAAGAACACCACCGCCGCGCCGCGGACCACCCCCGACCATCCATAGATGCCGACCCCGGCGTTCGGCGGAATGAAGGCGCCGTTAGGATTGCTCGCGGTGACCCAGTTCGCCGTGGTGACGGAAGACGCAGCGGCGGCGATGAAGAGGAAGATGACGATCAGTTTGACGACGACGATGAAGCCGGCGAACCGCGCCGACTCTCGGATGCCCACCACCAACAGCGTCGTGACGAAGGCGATGATCAACATCGCCGGAATGTTGATCAGCGCCCCGGTCGACGACCAGGTGCCGGTGCTGACGTCGTAATTCAGCGGCGCCGACGTGAGTTGCGAAGGCAGGTTGATACCGAAGTCCTTCGCGAAGCTTACAAAATAGCCGGACCAGCCGACTGCGACCGCGACCGCGCCGACCGCGTATTCGAGGATCAGGTCCCAGCCGATGATCCACGCGATCAGCTCACCCAGCGTTGCGTAAGCATAGGTGTAGGCGCTTCCGCAGATCGGAACGGTCGAGGACATCTCGGCGTAACACAGTCCGGCAAGCGCGCAGGCGACCGCGCCGAGCAGGAACGAGAGCGTCACCGCGGGACCTGCATTCGCCGCCGCGGCGTGTCCGGTCAGGACGAAGATGCCGGCGCCGATAATTCCGCCGATGCCGAGCGCCACGAGATTGAGCGCGGACAACGAACGCTGCAACGGGTAGGCGTCCGCATCGCGCTCCGCCTCCGCAGCCTCCCACAGCAAAACCGCCGTCGACTTTCGCGCCCAGATGTGTGCCAAGAACCGCCCCCTGCCGCCCGGCCTTGACGGCCCCAAATACGGCTGGGGCGACTATAACGTGGTTTTGGGTGGCGTTTGCCCGGAAATTCCGGCCCGCCCAGGACGTCAACGTGCCCTCGTCTCATGCGTTTTGGGCACGACCCCGAACGTGCGCACCCTCCCAAGCCTTCTCGACGTTCGGCGTCCAATGTTTTTCCCGCAAGGGAACCGAGATCGCGCACCGAGGTTAGTTCGTGCAAACGAGGGAACGCAGATGGCCGACCAGGTCGCCACGTCGAGCATCGTCGGGTCAAGCGACGTCGAATCCACCACGATGAGCAAGGTTACCTGGCGGCTGGTACCCTTTCTCATGCTTTGCTATTTCATCGCCTATCTCGATCGCGTCAACGTTGGCTTCGCCGGCGCGACGATGCGGAGCGATCTCAATCTCTCGGCAACCGCCTTTGGCGGGGCCGCCGGCATTTTCTTTCTCGCCTATTTCTTCTTCGAGGTCCCGAGCAATCTCGCACTCAACGCGTTCGGCGCGCGGCGCTGGATCGCCCGCATCATGTTCACCTGGGGAATCATTTCCGGTGCGCAGGCCTTCGTCACGGGCGAGCTGAGCTTCAACATCGTCCGCCTGCTGCTGGGCATCGCCGAGGCCGGGTTTTTCCCCGGCATCATCTTCTATTTGACGCTCTGGTTTCCCACGGCCTATCGCGCCCGCATCGTCGGCTGGTTCATGTTCGCCATTCCGATCTCGACCGTGATCGGGGCACCGATTTCAGGCCTGGTGCTCGGTCTTGAAGGCGTTGCCGGATTGCACGGTTGGCAGTGGATGTTCCTGCTCGAGGCGCTTCCGGCGCTGATCATGACATTCGCCGTTCTTTACTATTTGACCGACCGGCCGATCGACGCCCACTGGCTCGAGCCGAAGGAGCGCGAGTGGCTGCAGAACAGGCTCGACCTCGAGCGCAACGAACGTCGACGCATCCTGGATCTGTCATGGTTCCGCTCGATGATGGATTGGCGCGTCATCGCGCTCGGCTTTGTCTATATGGGCTGCAACATTCCCCAATACGGGCTGAGCTTCTTCCTGCCGCAAATCGTCAAGGCCTTCGGCGTATCGAACGTCGCCGCCGGCTTCATCACGGCGGTGCCGTATCTGGTCGGTGCCATCGGCATGATATTTTGGGGCGCGCATTCGGACCGCTCCGGCGAGCGCACATGGCACGCCGTGATCGCGTTCCTCTTCATCATCGCCGGCCTCGGCCTTGCCTCCGCCGTCGATGAGCCGACCGTCAAGATGCTGTTTCTTTGTCTCGCAGGCTTTGGGTTCTTCGCGGTGCTGCCGATCTTCTGGACATTCCCAACCGCATTCCTGAGCGGTGCCGGCGCCGCGGCCGGGATTGCCGCGGTCAATTCGATCGGCAATCTCGGCGGCTATTTCGGCCCCCAGGCTTTTGGCCTGCTGCGGGATCACACCGGCAGCGATGTCGTAGGCCTGATATTTCTGGCCGGATGTGCGCTGGTTGGAATGCTGATCGTGCTGTTGCTGGGATATAACCCGGCGATCAGCCGCAATCTCGCGGCAAGCAAGGCGGCATGAGTTTCGGCTTTGTGAGGATTGCAGGGCGTTACCGGTTTTTGACGTCCGGCCGCGGGTCGGTGACGAACGCGTCGCGGTTCGGCATCCTGATAGCGGCGAGCGTTTTCGCGTCGAGCACCGCATCAGCGGGAACGAGACCGTTCAGGTGGAGAACGTAGGCCGACGCCGCATAGACATCTTCATCGCTCAGGGATTGCGGGGCATTCTGCGGCATCGCGCGGCGGATATAGTCGAACAATGTCGGCGCGTAAGGCCAGTAACTGCCGACGGTTCGAACCGGCTTGGCGGTGGCGAGTGTGCCCTGCCCGCCGGTCAATCGATCGCCGACACCGCCTTGGCCTTCGGCACCGTGGCAGGCGGCGCACTGCTCGCTGAATACGACGCGGCCACGTTCGACACTGCCGTTTCCCGGGGGCAGGTTCGATCCGTCGCGGCCGATGTCGATATTCCACCCTGCGATTTCCGCCGGCGTGGCCGGGCGGCCGATGCCATAGCGTTCTGCGGCTTGCGCGGAAGCGCCGAGGGCAGCAGCGATCATGAGAAGCGCGAGCGATGATCTAGGCTTGCGCATTGCTGACTTCCCCAAGTGCGCTGATCCGCCACGGCCAGATCGCGTTATTATGGTAGAAATGATTGGCACCGCGGATCGCGATCAGTTCGGCCAGCGTCGGCTGCACATAGTCCGTCTCGTCGATGGCGCGACTCTGGATCACGACTTCCTCTCCGTCCCATCGCCATGGCATGCGAAACCGGGTCAGCGCCCGGGTCAGGACCGGTTCCTGCAGCTGCGCGTTCTGCCAGTTCTTGCCTCCATCGACGGATATCTCGACGCGCTTGATCCTGCCGCGACCGCTCCAGGCAATGCCTGTGATCTCGTGGAAACCGGGCCCGCTGAGCAACTGCCCGCCGGAGGGGCGCGTGATGATCGACTTCGCTTCCATATAGAAAGTGAACTCGCGTGAGGTGCCATCTGGCATCAGATCGGTGTATTTCGAAGTCTCCTCGCGCGAATACGCCGGTTCGGCTGTGACCTTGAGGCGGCGCAGCCATTTCACGTTCATGTTGCCTTCGAAACCGGGCAACAGCAGCCGCAGCGGATAACCCTGTTGCGGACGCAGCCGTTCGCCGTTCTGGCTGTAGACGAGCATGGCATCCTCGAGGCATTTCTCGATCGGGATGCTCCTCGTCAGCGCGGCGGCATCGGCGCCCTCGGCCACGATCCATTTCGCATCCTTTTGCAGGCCGGCTTCCTCCAGCACGTGCTTGAGCCGCACCCCGGTCCATTCGGCGCAGCTTAAAAGGCCGACCAGATCGGACGCCGTTTTGCCGTAGGGTTTTGTATAGACGGGATTGCCCGAGCATTCGATGAAATGGATCCGCGATTCCGATGGAAACCGCCTGATATCGTCCATCGTGAATACAAGCGGACGATCGACCAGGCCGTGCAGCATCAGCCGATGCTGCGCCGGATCGATCGACGGCACGCCGCCATGATGGCGTTCGTAAAACAGGCCGTTCGGCGTGATGATGCCGTCGAGCTCCTGCAGCGGCGTCCGGCCCGAGGCCGAAATGTACTGCGGCAACGACTTGGAGATATTCTTCACAACGCCCTTCTCGTAGACCGACGGCGCGCCATAAGGCTGGCTTCCCATCGGATCGCCGGGCGCCTTCATCCATTCGGGAACGTTGGGAGGAAGATTGGCCGCGTCGCTGCCGGCCTGCTCCGCCAGCACATTTGTGCTGCCGAGCCCGCCAATCGAGGAACCGCCGACTATCGCGGCACTCGCCTGAAGGAAATGTCTGCGAGACGCTTTTCGCGCGCGCTTGTCTGCTGCTGGTTCGCTCATCGAGTTTTCCCGAACGTTCCTGTTGCCCAAGCTCTGCCTATCAGCAAACGCCGCATCGATCCACCGGACCAATTGTCAGGCGCCCGCCATCACCGGCAGCTTTTCGATCGACCGCAATCCCGGCCGCCTGCGCCAGTGGATTTGCGACGGCTCGACGGCGAGCTCAAGTTTCGGCCAGCGCTCAAACAGCGCCTCCAGTGCGCAGATCGCTTCGATGCGCGCCAGCTGATGACCGAGGCAGAAATGGATTCCGGTGCCGAAGGAGATGTGCCGGTTCGGCCGCCGCTCGAGATCGAGCCGTTCGGGATGGAGGTGCGCCTCGGGGTCACTATTGGCGGCGGCGATCATGACCATGATCTTGTCGCCTTGCTTCAGGCGGATACCGCCGAGTTCGACGTCATGCCGCACGTAACGCGGCTTCGAGAATTGCACCGGCGAGACGTAGCGCAGGAATTCCTCCACCGCGAGGCCGGCGCGGCTCCAATCCTCCTTAAGCCAATCGCGCTGGCCGGGATTCTTGAGTAGCTCAAAGACCGATCCGCTGATCAGATTTGCCGTGGTGTCGGAACCCGCGCCCAGCAGCAGAAACACCATCGACACCATCTCGTCAGGCGTGATGCGGCCGCCCTCCGTCTCGACCCGCACCAGCTCGGCGATCAATCCCTCGCCGCCCTGCGCGCGCGCGAACCGCAGGCGTCCTTCCATATAGCGCCGCATCTGCGTCATCGCCAAGATCATGCGCGGGAAGCCGAAGGCGCTGGTGATCTGCGCCGCCGAATTGGCCCAGGCGATGAATTTCGGCCGGTCCGCCGGCGGCAGGCCGAGCAGTTCGCAAATCACGGCGAGCGGCAGCGTCCGCGCATATCGCTGCACGAGGTCGACGGGGCTGCCTGCCGCAAACAGCTCGCCGGCAAGCCCGTCGGCGATGGCGCGGATGTGCGGCGCCATATCGAGCACCGCGCGGCGGCGGAACGCCTCGTCGACGATGCCGCGCAGGCGCGTATGGTCCGGCTCGTCCATCGTCAGCATGTTGTTGGCAAGCGTGGTCACGAATTTGGGCATCCACCAGCGCAAGCCCGCGAGCGCGCCGCCCTGCTTGCGCATCGTGAAATTCGTGGTGTCCTTCAGTACCTCGGCCGTTGCGTCGTAGGTCGTGGTGACCCAGACCTTTCCCACGATCGGAAACCATATCGCGACGACAGGTCCGCGTGCTCTGAGCGCCGCGATGCCGGCCGCCGGATCGCGGTGGAACGCTGCACTGGAAAAATCGACACGGGGTGCCATCGGCGATCCTGCGCTGCCGTTTCCGATTTCACGAAGATGGTACGCCGCGGCGTGGATACAAGGCGGGAGAGCGGCCAGATCGATGGCGGCACATTGGATCCGGATAGTTTGCCGTCTCCCACTTGCAATCACAACCAAAGCGGGAAAAGATGGACAACGCTCCCGCACGGTCGTGCCATCATAATCCAGGTCCCGACGGCGAGGATCCAAGATAAGATTACCACCGGACAGGCGAGATCATGCTGATGGATCCTTTGAGGGTTTATGTGCTTTGGGCGCCGTCGCTTCCGGATGCCGACGATGCTGGTTGCCGCCTTGCCCACGCCCTACGCAACCAGCTGGACGTCCTCGGCATGATCCGTGACGGGATCGGCTTCCGCATCCCGGTCCGTCAGCGCAGCCTCGACTGGCGTCCCGCTTCGAATCCGCGTCCGATCGATCTTGCCGCCGCGCGATGGAACGTCGTCATCGTCGTCGAAGACGACGTCATGCGTGGCCGCCCGGAGTGGAACGCGTACGTGGCCGAACTCGCGGCGCATATGGACGCGCGTGGCGGCGCGGACCTGCTGCTTCCGGTCATGACGTCCACCGGAGACAGCTTGCCGGTATTGGCCGAGCGCGAGTTGCAAGGCATCGTTGCTCACACGCCTGACGACGGCGAAGAGGTCTGGGCCCGTTGGCTCCGTCGCGTCACGTTATACGCCATGGCAGTGATCTGGGCGCATCAACGGACCGCGCGACTCAAGCTCAACGTGGCGCTGGCCGGTGTTCAGAACGGCGATAGCGCCCCGCGCCAGCAGGACGCACGCAAGATCACGGTTTTCCTAAGCCACGCCAAGAAGGACGGCGAAGGCGCGGCCCTGCTGATCGAGCGTTTCCGCCGCGTGGCACCGGCGAAGGGCGATGTCGGCGTCAACAGCATTGAAATGTATTTCGACGCCTATGACACGGTGGCCGGAAACTCCTATTCGGACCAGTTCAGGAATGCGATCAGGGACGGCGCGCTGCTGGCCATCGTGACCGATGCCTATCACGGGCGGCCATGGTGCATGTGGGAACTGCTTTCCGCCAAGGAATTTGGCAGCCCGATCCTGCTTTGGGACCTCTCGCATCGGGGGACGCTGCGCAGTTTTCCGTATCTTGGGAATGTTCCGGTGATACGCACGCCGGACGTCAAATACGCCACCGGGAGCACCGGGGCGCCGGAGGAACTGGTTGTCGACAGCATCAGCGACATCGAGATTGAGCGGGTCCTTCTGGCGCTCTTGTCCGAGGCGATGCGCATGGAAGTCTGGGCCGCGCACGCGGAAGCACTCGTGAAGGCGAGCGGTATGGCTCGGACCACCGTGGTCTGCGCCCGTCCACCCGAACTCGCCGATCTCGCACATCAGTGCGCGACGGGCCCCAAGACCATCGTTTACCCCGACCCGCCGATCGGTCTTCATGAACAGAAACTACTGGCGGACGCATTCCCGCTACTTGCACTGATGCCTCTCAGCGAGGTGCCGTCATGAGCAGGACGCAGAGCCTGGCGGCGGGCTGGAAGCTGGCCCTGTCCGTCTCCGAAACCCCCGACCTTGATGTCCTTGGCATGTTCGAGAACGACGACAAGCGCGTTCTCAGCGCGATCCTGACGCCACTGGTCTACCGCGGCGCTCGTATCGCCTATGGCGGCCGGATCGAACCGCCTTCGTCGATCAATTTCACGCAGGAGATGTCCACACAGCTGGCCGAGGCGTATCGGCAGATCGGGGCGAAGCCCGGAAGCCGCCCCTATATCCATTATCTGCGCGACAACGATGCGCGCAGAGAGGGACCAGAAAAGCTGCTGGCTCACGCCCTGAGGCTTGGGCCCTACAGCGAAATCAAGCTTCTTCGCGGCGAGACGATCGTGGCCACGCTGATGCCATCGGGCCGCATCGTGAACGTCTACGCCGACGGCGTGCTGCTGGGGGCGATAAACAAAGCTGAGCAACTGTTGCGAGCGCCGCGCATTGCGGAGATTTTCGCGGGTCCAACCGGGCAGGACGAACTCGCCGACATGCGCGTTGCTATGGCCCGAGAAACCGATGCGCGGATTATCCTCGGCGGTCGCGTGACGGAAGTTTCCAAGGGCATCTCGGGGATCGCGGCTGAAGCGCTCGCCACGCTGGCGGCGGCGAAGCCGCTGCTGGTGGTCGGCGGTGTCGACGGAGCGAGCCGCGACGTGGCCTGGATGCTTGGGCTGATCGATGACGCGGAGCGGGTACAACGGGACGATTCCGTCTACCTGGACAACGAGAAAAAGCCCTCGAAAGACCGCTATTGGACCCATATGGAGACGTTTCGCGCTCTGGCGGCGGATTACCGGTCGATGCTGGAGAAGAGAAATTTGCTCGACGATGCCAGGCGATTGGCCGTGTCCGATAGCCATCTCGAAATCGGGACGCTGGTGGTTACGATGCTGACCAGGCTGTTGCCGCCCGACTAGGATGGCTTGCAAGCTCGACGCATTTTCCTTACGCGCCCCGGTGCCCACTTTTCCGGATCATGCTCTAGCTAGTGGATCGACTCTAACTTTTCCTTCTCTAGCGCAAGGCCCGTGTCACATCATCGAACAGTTCATCCACGGTAAACGCTCGCGGAATCAGCCCCTGCTGCGCGGCATATCCGATGATCGTTTCCAGCGAGCGGCGCATGTCGTCGGCGCTGAAACGCGGGGCGGCTGCGGAAACCTTGGCGGCCTCGGCGAGCAGCCGCTGCACTTCCCGCACGACATCGGGATGTCTGTTAGAGAGTTCCGCGCTCACCACCACCATGTGGTTGATCGGCAGCACGCCGTGTCTGGCGAACCAGGCTTTCTCTTCCGCGGCGGTGTCGGGGAATAACGGCTTCAAGTCGGGATGCTCGAACTTTTCCCCGAGCACCGCATCGAGTTCGCCGTCGATCAGCATCTGGATGATCGGCTGGCCGGCCGGCGCTCGCTGCGTGGTATCCCTGAATTCGGCGACATGGGCGTCCTCGAAGGTCACCCAATCGATCGAATCAAGATCGACGCCATAATCATTGGCGAGGATGCCGCGCAGCCAGGCGCCGGTCGTGGTGGTGAAGGAGCGGATGCCGACACGCTTGTTGTTGAGGTCACGCGGGGTCAGTTGCCCCGATCGCACGTTGTACAACGCGTAGCCATGCTGAAACCGCGCCACCACGACATGGGGCAGCAGCACCATCGGCTTGCCAAAGCTTTTCGCCATCAGATAGGTGACGATCGCCATCTCCGAGACATCGAACGCCTGCTCGCGGACCATCGGCTTGAAGCCCTTATTGGTCGGCGAGTAGTCGGCGAAATCGAACGCGACGGAATCGGATTTGATCGATCCGCTCTTTAACGCAGCCGTGCCGGGATAGTCGCCGAGCAGCGTGCGCAGCCGCATCGCCACCTCAGCCCTCCTCCGGCTCGTCGACATAGACGAGCCCAGCTTTGGCCAGGGCTTCGCGCATGTTGTACATGTCGAGCCCAAGCGCACCTGCGGCCAACTGCTTGCGCTTGCCGTCCTCGTCGGCGTGGCGCTTTTCGCCCTTGGCGACGACGTCGACAGCATCCTTGCGGCTGACCACCACGACGCCGTCGTCGTCGGCGATCACGGCATCGCCCGGCATGACGTTGATGCCGGCGCAGACCACTGATACGTTGACTGCACCCAGCGTCGCCTTCACCGTACCCTTGGCGGAAATCGCCCGGGACCATACCGGAAAGCCCATCTCGCGCAGCGATTTGGCGTCACGGGCGCCGGCGTCGATCACAAGGCCGGTGACGCCGCGCGCCATCAGTGAGGTCGCCAAGAGATCGCCGAACATGCCGTCGGTATTGTCGGCGCTGCAGCCGACCACCAGGATGTCGCCGGGCTTGCACTGCTCGACCGCGACATGGATCATCCAGTTGTCACCGGGATGCGCCAGCACGGTCACCGCGGTGCCAGCCGCCTCACCGCCGGTCCACACCGGGCGCAGATAGGGTTTCATCAGGCCAAAGCGGCCATAGGCCTCGTGCACCGTGGCGGTGCCGAGCGCGCCGAGCCGTTTGACCAATGCCGCATCGGTCCGATTGATGTTGCGAACGACGACCGTCTTCATGCCAGTTCCTCCACTGCCATCGGGAATAGCCGCTGATAGGCTTCGCCATAGGTCATGGCCTTGCCCGAATTGCGGCCGCCCTGCATGCCGCGCTGAAGTGCGACGCGTTCGTAATAGGCCCACAGGTGCTTTTGCGCCGCGAGGATCTCGAACGTCCTGCGCTTGATGTTCCAGACCTCGTCGATGTTGAGGATCACCTGCGGCTTGAAATTGCACATCTCCGGCTGATGCGGCTCGAACAGGAACACCGGCGGCGCGTTATATTCATACTCGGCCTGCGGTTTGTGGCCCATCGCCTGCGCCACGATCCGCGCCTCCTGGGCATAGGCCGCGGCTGCGGGATGATCGACGTTGTAGGGATCCTCCAGCGAGTGCGTCAGCACGAAACTCGGATTGAGCTCGCGGTAGATGTCGATCAGCCGTTCCATATGGGCATCCGTGAGACGCAAGGGGTAGTCGCCGGCATCGAAGAACTCGATTTCGGCGCCGAGCGCTGCCGCCGCCCGCTCTGCCTCGTCCTTGCGGCCGGCCTTGATCTTTTCGAGCGTCATGCCCGGCTGTTTCCAGGCGAACTGGGATTCGCCGCGCTCGCCGAACGCCAGGCAGACGATCTTGACGCGATAACCCTTTTTGGCATGAAGCGCGATGGCGCCACCGGCGCGCCAGACGAAATCCCCGGGGTGGGCCGATACAACAAGTCCAGTCTTCATGGGATGTAAGCTCCCTTTTTGGTTGGAATTTCGAAAAACAGGCCTGTTGGCGCGAGACGGATGCTACACCAGGGCCTGCGGCAAGGCCTCTCCATTCAGCACCTTCTGCATACGCCCTTGATCGAGCGCGTTCTCCCATTTGGCGATGACAATGGTCGCCATCGCATTGCCGAGCAGGTTGGTCGGCGTCAGCGCCTGCGACATCAGCCGGTGGATTCCGAGAACCAGCGCGACGCTCGCCACCGGGATGGCGCCAGTGGCTGAAAGCGTTGCCGCCAGCACCACGAACGCCGCACCAGCTATTCCAGCCGCGCCCTTGGATGTGACGAGCAGGATCAGGAGCAGGCCAATCTGCTGGCTGATATCCAGAGGTGTGTTGGTCGCCTGGGCCAGAAACACCGTGGTCATCGCGAGATAGAGGCAGGTGCCGTCAAGATTGAACGAATAACCGGTCGGAATCACCAACCCCACCACGCTCCTTTCGCATCCAAGGTGCTCCAGCTTGGAGATCATGCGCGGCAGTACCGTTTCAGATGACGTGGTGGCGATGCAGATCAGCAATTCCTCCCAGAGGTAGCGGATCAATTTGATCAGGCTTAGGCCGCAAAGCCGCGCCACCGGACCGAGCGCCACGATCACGAAAATCACGCAGGTGAGGTAGAACTCTCCGACTAGCTTGCCCAATGACGCGAGCGAACCGACACCGAATTTTCCGACGGTAAACGCGATCGCGCCGAACGCCCCGATCGGCGCGGCCCACATCACTAGACCGACAACCCTGAAAATCATCTTGGCGGCAACGTCGATGAGGTCGACGAGTGAAGCGGCCCGGTCGCCGAGCAGGACCAGGGCAAAGCCGCACAAGATGGAAATAAACAGTACCTGCAGGATATTGCCTTCGGCAAAGGCGCCGACGAATGTGCCGGGAATGATATTCATCAGGAACGGCACAAACCCGACCGCCGCGGTCTGTTTGATGTAGGGCTCGACCACGCTTGCGTTGATGGTGGCGGGATCGATGTTCATCCCGGCGCCGGGCTTCAGCAGATTGACCGTGATCAACGCGATGACCAGCGCAATCGTCGTGATGATTTCGAAGTAGAGGATGGCCTTGAGTGCAACGCGCCCAACGCGGGCCATGTCGGCCATGTGCGCAATGCCATGGACGACGGTGCAGAAGATGATCGGCGCGATCAGCATGCGGATCGCCTTGATGAAGGCATCGCCGAACGGCTGCATGCTGGTTGCAAGATCGGGATGGCTGACGCCAAGCGCAATTCCGGCGGCCATGGCGATCAGGACCTGAACCCAGAGCTCCTTCCACCACGCCTTCGTGCGCCGCGTTTCTATCGCCAGAGCAGTCATTTCCCGCGTCCACCGTTCTCGATGCGGCAAGCAAGCCGCTTTGATTTATGTTAGCGCCCTAGCGATCGAATTCGAAAAGCCGGGCCGAATTGCCGACGAGTATCTTGTGCTGAAACTCTGGCTCCGGCGCGAACAAGGGAACGAGGTCGACCAGATCGCCGTCGTTCGGCATCGCCTTCACGTTGGGATGGGGCCAATCGGTGCCCCAGATGACCCTATCGGGCGCCGTCTCAACGATGCGCCGGGCGAACGGCACCGCATCGAGGAAGGGAGGACCGGCGGAGGATACGCGCTCGCTGCCGCAAACCTTGACCCAGCACTTTTCATCGCGCTTCATCAGGTCGATCAGGGTCTGGAACGGAAGCTGGTCGAGGCCGTCCGACGCCTTCACTCGTCCCATATGATCGATGGTGTAACGCACCGGAAGGCGCGCCAGCATCCCGGCATATTCGGGAAGGTCGATGGCGTCGAAGTGCAGATCGACGTGCCAGCCGAACGGCGCGATCATTTGTACCACCCGGTCAAACAGCCGTAGGTCGGGAACGCCGCCGAGATGCCGGACGAAGTTGAACCGGCAGCCGCGAAACCCGCCGTCGTGAAGCTCGCGCAATTCCCGCTCGGTGATCGCATCGTCGATATTGGCAACGGCGCGATAGGCGCCATTGCTGGCGGCGATCGCATCGAGCGCGACACGATTATCGGTGCCATGCACGCTGGCATTGACGATGACGGCGCGGCCAACGCCCAGCTTGGCATGTAACGCCCTGAAGGCTTCCAGCGGCGCATCCGGCGGCGTGTAGGGCCGATCCGCCGCGTAGGGATATCTCGCGTGCGGTCCGAAGATATGGCAATGCGCATCGCACGCCAGCGGCGGCAGTTTGAACTTCGGCGCTTTGGTATCCGGATCAGGTCCGGGAATGGTCGGCTTGAGCATGGCTCTTTATCTGCCCTGGCATCACTGGAGGCGTTGCTTGACGATCAACGCGAGCGGCACCGCGTAGAAGAAGTGCGACATCAAACCGCCAATGATCACGGACGGATCAAGGTAGTCCGGATGATTTTTCGAGACGATCGCGATCGCGACGTGCATCACGATCCAGAGAATGACGGCAAAGAACAATGCCACAAGCGTTGCTTCATATCCGCGACGGCGGAAGTACGGCCACGTAAAGGCGAACAGCACCCCCCAGGCGAGCGCAAAGAAGAAGTGAATTCCGGTGCCGACAACGTAGGCCAATGCTCCCAGCGACTCCTGGGCCTCCTTACCGAACACCAAGCCCGTCGCATTGCGCGGAATGCCGGCCATCGGCATCAGATGCTGCACCCCCACCCAGACTATCGCTTCGTAGATCCAGATGATGACGCCTCCGACAAGACCACCCAGAAGGCCGGCGCGGACCATCTGCTTGGGCGCCGCCACTGCGGCGGCTTCGGACACCTTTGCGGGGGTCGGCCATCTTGCATCGTGGGACGGCAGTGTGCTCATGACTACGTCTCCTTCCTCGCGCTTGCAGTGACGGTTTCGGCACTCCCGCCAATGGTGTGCGTGGTGCTCGCTGCTGACATTCTTGGGCGCGGCCTAGGCCTTGCTATGCTCTGCCGATCGACGCGGCGACGGTGCCGGCTGATCAAGCGCGGCCGCCTGCAACGAAGCGACCGTCGACCGCACCAACTGCTCGATGGCGTTTCCCGCGTCCGCACCATCGGCACTGCCGCGCGACAGGCGAGAAACCCGTTCCGGCGTTACCAGCGTGTAGTACAGCGCGCCGAGCAGGAAGTGGCTGCGCCAGACGATTTCGGTGCGCGGGATGTGCGGCAGGCTTTCGTGGATCGCATCGACGAAGGCATGACTGGTATCGTCGAAGGTCTGCGCGATGATTTTGCGCGCAACTTCGTTTCCTTCGGCCGACATCACCGCGCGCAACCGCGTAAAGCGCGCGCCCCCACCCGCGAGATCGCTGCCCGACGTGAATGCCGGCAGCACATAGGCGCGAACGATCGCCTCGAGCCGATCCTGCAGATCGCGAACCCGCCTGGCGGCAGCCAGCAGTTCGGAGCGCCTGCGGTTCATCGGCCCGCAGTGACGATGGTAGATTTCGAGCAGCAGCCCGTCTTTGGTCTTGAAATGATAGGTCACGCTGCCGGGATTGGCGCCCGCGGCTTGCGCAATGTCGCGAACCGAGACGGCATTGAAGCCGTTGGTCGAGAACAACTCTTCGGCGGCGGCGAGAATCGCCTCCCGCAAATTCGGTTTGCGGGTCGTGGCTTTCTTGCTGGCGGACTTGCCGATCATATTATTTGTACGTATGTACAAAAGATAAGGTCCGGTCAACAAGAATAATGGTCTTGTAGATGGGGCCGCCCCTCGCGACGGCTCTGCGCTCACCCGCCTATCTCACATTGGCCGGCGCGCGCGCATGCCAGAGATCAGCGCGCCAGTGCAGCACGACGGTCATCATCAAGGCCAGCCCACCCGTCGCATAAAGCGTCCCCATCGCGGCAAAGCCGACCAGGTCGATCACGCTGCCGGCGGCCAACAGCCCCAGCGGCAGGCCGTAGATCACCATCATGCGCACGCCCATCACCCGGCCGCGCAGATGTTCGCTTGCGGTGCGCATCAGGATGACCGCGAGCGAAATCATGCACAGGCTCTGCGAGAACCCCGCCAGCATCAGGCACGCCATCGCGGTCGGCACCGTCTGCATCTGCGCGAACACCAAAAGCGTGCCATACCAAACGATGGTTGCGGCGATCATCAGCCGCGCCACGCGCACGCCGCCGACCAGGCTGAGCGCGATCGAACCGATCAGCGAGCCGATCGCAAAACTCGCCGACAGATATCCGAGCCCGGTCTGGTTGGTGCCGTAGATTTCTCGCGCGGCGTAAGGCAAGAGACCATTGGTCAGCGGGTACGCGGTCAGGTTGGCGAGGAACGCGATCCAGATCGCGGCGCGCATCCGCGGCGTGGTCCAGACATAGGCCACGCCCTCCTTCAAGTCGCGCAGCGGCGATCGCCGCAGCGCCGCGCCGACCGCCTCCTCAATCGTCTGCGGCCTCGACGGCGCCACCACGCACAGGGTCAGCGCCGTGCTGAGGATATAGAGGCCGACGATCGCCACATAGGCCGTCGCCATGCCCATTGCGGCAAACAGGCCGGCTCCGCTCAAGGCGCCTGCGATGCGCGCGGTGTCCATCGTGGTGCGGGAAATGCTGATCGCCCCGATCAATTGCTCATGCGGCATGATGGTCGCGACCAGCGCGCCGCGGACGCCAAGGTCCGACGGCCGCACGATGCCCATGGTTGCCGCGATCACGCAGACGAAGAACGGATTGAGATGACCCGACAGCGCCAGCGTCATCAGCGTGGCCGCCAGCACCGCATAGGTCGCACGCATCATCGCCAGCAGATCGCGGTGCCCGATGCGGTCGCCGATCACGCCGAACATCGGCGCCACCAGCGTGCCGACATAGCCGAGCGAGGCAAAAATGGTCAACAACAGCACCGACCCGGTCTCGACCAGCACGTACCAGCCGAGGATGAGCGTCTCCATCTCGAACGCCCACGACGTCAGGAGATCGGCGGGCCACTGGAAACGATAATTCCGGATCCGGAACGGTGCGAGCGCGGAGGGCCGCGCGAACTCGCTCACAACTCGATGTCGCGGTTCATCGCGTTCCGCCCTGCCCTGTTTTTATTGTTCCAAAAATGGATACAGGGTCGATATTGCAGGTGTCAATCAAGACGGCCGTATGCGGCCATCCATTCCATTGGTGCGCGAGGCCAGGCTCGCCAGCGCTGCATTGCGGTATCCGTCATCCCCGCGATGCCACGACCGGCGCAGGCGTTGTGGGGGTCCTAATCGACGTCGCCGACACCGTCAGAACGACGGCGAGCGCGCACACCATGCACAGCTTCATCCGTGCTGTCTTGTGATCGGTCATCGGCAGGAAGAAGAAGAAGATCATCGCAAGGACGAGAAGGCCGTTGATCAGGTAGTACATGGCCGTACCCTCTTGTTTCCCGAACAAGATGGCAGGCCGCGCCTGCTCGTTCTGTGGCCCACCTCACAAATCCAGGGTGCCGGTCCCGTCGGTGCGGCGGCGCTGCAAAGGCCACCGGCTCGGCTCACGTCCTGGCGCCGTTTCAAGCCGCCGATACCCCCCGGCAGCCGAGAATATGCAGTTCCTTTGCTGCTCGGTCTCCACGCCCTCCGCCGTCGTCGTCATATCGCTTGCGGTCGCGATGTTCACGACGGCCTGGACGATGGATGATGCGGCGCCGGCGCCGGCGAGGTCCTTGATGAAGGCACGGTCGATCTTGATCTTGTCGAACGGGAAGCGCTGCAGATAGCTGAGCGAGGAGTAGCCGGTGCCGAAATCGTCCAGCGCGACACGCACGCCGAGCGCCCGCAACTGGTGCAGCACCTCGAGTGCCACTTCGTACGGCTTGTTGCAGATGATGATTCGCGCCGATGCGTCGTAAAGAACGAGGCCTTGCGGAATGTTGTTGACGGCGGTGGCGAGATGGCGCTGCTCCGCCGCCAACCTTTGGGCCGATAATCGATGGCGCTTCAGCAACAGACCGACGATGACAGTGAGCCTCCCCGGTGTGACATCGATACGCACCGCAGGTGGAAACGGCGTTACAACTCGCAGTTGGCAATCGGTTACCTCGAATCGGCAGTTCGTCCATTCTTTCGATGGTGCCCCGCCACCGGGCGTGCGGCCGTCAGGGCCGAGCCCTCTCCTTCGAAATGGTAAACCAATCGTTAAACCGAGGCCGGCCCGGGTTTCGTCATCCGGTGCGGGAAAGTGCTGGTTTTCCGGGCAAACTGGCCGGTATCGCGTTCCGCCGGCTCTGCGAAACAAATCCTGACCAAGATGCCGCAGTTTTAGCGTATCGGGAACCTCACCGATTTAACGGTTTTTCCAACCCGGCCCGGGCATAGTGGCACCGAACAAAGTCAAGCCAAGCCAAGTCAAGTCAAGCCATGTCAGGTTAGCGTTGTGACAGCCTTCGGACGTGTGATTTCGGTGCGCGGCTCGCTGGCCGGGGTCGGACTGCTGGCGACCAGCCACACGCCGGTCTCGGAAGTGCGCGCGACGGTCGGCCGCTTCGTCAGCATTCGCTGTGCGACGTCCACCATCGTCGCCATGATCACCGAGGTGTCCTGCGAGGATCTGCCGACCTCGGACAACTATATCGCGAGCGCGTCGGTCGATCTGCTCGGCGAAATCCTCGGCGGCGAGCGCCCCAAATTCCAGCGCGGCGTCACCAACTATCCGACGATCGGCGACGCCGTCGACCTGATCAGCAATCAGGAACTGCGCACGGTCTATGCGCCGACCGGTTCGGACCAGATCAATATCGGCACCCTGCAGCAGGACCGTTCGGTGATCGCCTATGTCGACATCGAGGAAATGCTCTCCAAGCATTTCGCGGTGCTCGGCTCGACCGGCGTCGGCAAATCGAGCGGCGTTTCGCTGCTGCTGAACGAAATCCTCAAATCGCGACCCAATCTGCGGATCTTCCTGCTCGACGTTCACAACGAATATGGCCGCTGCTTCGGCGAGCGCGCGCAGGTGCTCAATCCACGCAACCTGAAACTGCCGTTCTGGCTGTTCAACTTCGAAGAGATCGTCGACGTGCTGTTCGCCGGCCGGCCCGGCGTGCCCGAGGAACTCGACATCCTCGCCGAAGTCATTCCGATGGCGAAGGGTATCTACACCCAATACCAGAATGCCGACCGGGTCGGGTTGAAGCGCATCGATCCAAAGTCGGTCGGCTACACCGTCGATACGCCGGTGCCCTATCGCCTGGTCGACCTGATTTCGCTGATCGACGAGCGCATGGGCAAGCTCGAAAACCGCTCCTCGCGCATCATCTATCACAAGCTGATCTCGCGCATCGAGACCGTGTGCAACGATCCGCGCTACGCCTTCATGTTCGACAACGCCAATGTCGGCGGCGACACCATGGCTGAAGTCATCAGCCATCTGTTCCGCCTGCCCGCCAACGGCCGGCCGATGACCATCATGCAGCTCGCCGGCTTCCCCGCGGAAGTCGTGGATTCCGTGGTGTCGGTGCTGTGCCGCATGGCGTTCGATTTCGGCCTGTGGAGCGACGGGGTCTCGCCACTGCTGTTCGTCTGCGAGGAGGCGCACCGCTACGCTTCCGCCGACCGCAGCATCGGTTTTGGGCCGACCCGCAAGGCGGTCTCGCGCATCGCCAAGGAAGGCCGCAAATACGGCGTCTATCTCGGCCTCGTGACGCAGCGTCCGGCCGAGCTCGACGCCACCATCATCTCCCAGTGCAACACGCTGTTCGCGATGCGGCTTGCCAACGACCGCGACCAGGCGCTGCTGCGCTCCGCGGTCTCGGATGCCGCGGCCAACCTGCTGTCGTTCGTGCCCTCGCTCGGCACCCGCGAAGTGCTGGCCTTCGGCGAAGGCGTGGCGCTGCCGACCCGGCTGCGCTTCAAGGAAGTGCCGTTACATCAATTGCCGCGCAGCGAAGCCACCATTGCCACCGTGACGTCGGTCGCCGCCGGCCATGACATGCATTTCGTCTCGGCGGTGCTCGAGCGCTGGCGCGGCGCCACCTCGCATCGCGACGTGCCCAACGAACCCTCCATCAACGAACGGCCGGCCGCTCGCACCATGCCGCCCGCCGAGACGCCGATGCTGCAGCCGTCGATGGGGCTGGACCCCGATCGATTTTCGCTGCTGAAGAAGCCGCTGCGCTGAGACTTCGGCGCTTTGCGCCGACCGCGGCATCGAATATGGTTTCGCCACAGCCGCATCACGCGGCGTGCCGGAACCTGCCATGACGCAACCGCCCGCCAGACGCTTTCCGACGCCCTCCCTCGACAAGCTGCCCGACGACATCCGCGCCCGCATCCTGGCGGTACAGGAGAAGTCCGGCTTCGTGCCGAACGTGTTCCTGACGCTGGCCTATCGTCCCGACGAGTTTCGCGCCTTCTTCGCCTATCACGATGCGCTGATGGACAAGGAAGGCGGCCTGACCAAGGCCGAGCGCGAGATGATCGTGGTGGCGACCTCGAGTGCCAATCAATGCCATTATTGCGTGATCGCGCATGGCGCGATCCTGCGCATCCGGGCCAAGGACCCGCAGATCGCGGACCAGATCGCCGTCAACTACCGCAAGGCGGACATCACGCCGCGGCAGCACGCCATGCTCGACTTTGCGATGAAGGTAAGCCGCGAGGCAAACGAGGTTTCCGAACAGGATTTCGCGACGGTGGCAAGCCACGGCTTCAGCGACGACGACATCTGGGACATCGCCGCGATCGCGGCATTCTTTGCGCTGTCGAACCGGATGGCCAACATCACCGCGATGCGCCCGAACGACGAATTCTACATGATGGGGCGGCTGCCGAAATGAGGATGCCGTGAGCTAGTCGTCCGACGCAGGCCCGCACCATCCGGGCAGATAACCTGCCTCCTTGCTCTTGGCGAAGCCCAGGGACTTCTCCATCGACTTGGCGAAATCGGCGTCGACGCCCTTGCGCGACATTTTCCGCCGCAGGAAGTCCGCCCACAGGAATTCGCTGAACGGCGTCGTATCCTTGGCAAAGCCGCCGGCGCGGCGCAGTTCACCGGCGAGGCTGCGGAACGGATCGTCCTTGAGATCGGCTACCGATTTCGGAATATCCTTGAAATGCCGGCGTTCGCCCTTGGCGTCGTAGGGATAGACCCATCGCTTGTTGTCCATCACGCCCCAGAACGCATCGCGCTCGACCATGGTGAGGTCGCCGATCACCGTCACCAGAATATCCTTGACGCCTTCGTCGTGCAGCGCGCGCGCCAGATGGTGATGGTCGACCACGTAGTAACGGTCATCAGGACCATGAACCACCGGGATCATATGCTTGCCGAGCAGCTCGGCACGCTTCTTCGCCGATTTTTGGTCGCGCCAGCGCTTGCGCTTTTCCTTCACCTCCCGGATTCCGACCGTCATCTGGGTCGGGCGAAGAGCAAGGATCGGCACCGGCTTGACGTATGGCTCGCGTGTGTTCGCCATGGCTATTTCCCCCATTGGACCCGAAAAATCGCTCGGAAATAAGTCCCATTATGACATGATGTCGCAGGCGGATAAATGCGCTTGAGCGAGATTTGGTAAATGGCCAAGAGCCTGAACGAACGAATGGCGAAGGCGCGGGTGGTGCGCCTTGGCGGCCGCGAAGTCATTACCGAAGGCCTGCACCTCAATTTCTGGGCCGATATCAGCCACCGCTGCATGACCGCGTCCTGGCCGGCCTTTATTGGCGGTGCAGCATTGGTGTTCGTCGCCTTCAACGCCTTCTTCGCGCTGTTCTACTGGCTCGGGCACCAGCCGATCGCCAATGTGCCCGGCGGCCAATATATCGATTACCTCTATTTCAGCATCGAGACGCTTTCGACCGCCGGCTATGGCGACATGCATCCGCAGACCCACTACGGCCATTTCATCGCCACCATCGAGCTGTTCACCGGCGTCTTCTCGATGTCGCTGATGACCGGGCTGATCTTCGCCCGGTTCTCGCGGCCGAGCGCCCGGCTGTTGTTCGCCGACAATCCCGTCATCTCGGATCACGACGGCCGGCCGACGTTGATGATCCGTTTCGCCAACGAGCGCCACAACATCATCAGCAACGCCACCGCCAGACTTTGGCTGTTCAAGGATGTCGTCAGCAGGGAGGGCCAGTCGTACCGGCGCTTCTACGAGCTGCCGCTGCTGCGAAACGAAAGCCCGGCGCTGGCATTGAGCTGGACGCTGTTTCACATCATCGACCAGAACAGTCCGCTTGACGGCCTCAATGCGGCTGACCTCGAGGCCGTTGGCGTCACGCTCGTCGTCGTGGTGTCCGGATATGACGTCGTTGCAGCGCAAACGGTGCATGCGCGAAAGTCCTACGATCATCCCGACATCCGCTTCGGGCACCGTTACGCAGAAATTCTCGGCACCGCCGACGACGGCCGCCTCAGAATTGACTACGGCCGGTTCCATGAGACCCTTGAGGGATGAATACCACCTCTGCGCGCACCAACATTTTAGGTGAGAAGCGCGGCGAGCATGCTAAACACAATGACGACGCGACCGGACTGACAGCAGTGAAAACCCAGCGGCCCATTCCCTCGGATGATGAGCATGTCGTGCTCAAGTTTCAGCCGCGTACTTCGGCGCACCCGCCCGGCCGGCGCGCACAGCAGGCCCAGCCAGCCCTTCTGCCGCCTGCAGCGAATGACCTGTCGCGCTACGAGCGGCCCCGCGACGAGCCCGACGACTTCCGTCACCGCATGCTGGCGAATATCGCGGCCTTCGCGTTCACCGTGGCGCTGACGGCGATCGGGATATGGCTTGCCATGAGCATCGCCGACATGCGCAAGACCCAGGATTGCGTCCTGATGGGCCGCAGCGACTGCGCCAGGATTTCCGTGCCGCCGCGGGGCTAGATCTCGGAACCCGTTGCCTAAAAACCGTCCCCGCCGGGCCGGCCAACCTCCATTGAACTCAAGGCCCTGCTCCGATATACGGGCACTCGACTCTGGCCGGGGCAATTTGGGCATTCCGGGCCGACGCACCCGCCCCGTCCAAACCGCTCCGGAATTATCTCCAATATATCAAAGGCTTAATGATGTCTTCCACATTCGATCAGATCGCCGACATTATCGCGGAAACCTGCGACATTCCGCGCGACACGATCAAGCCGGAGAGCCACGCCATCGACGATCTGGGAATCGACAGCCTCGACTTCCTCGACATTGCCTTTGCCATCGACAAGGCCTTTGGAATCAAGATGCCGCTCGAAAAATGGACCCAGGAGGTCAACGACGGCAAGGCCACGACCGAACAGTACTTCGTGCTGAAGAACCTCGCCGATCGGATCGACGAACTGGTCGCGGCCAAGAACGCAGGTACGGGCACGGGCTCGTAATCGCCCGCCATGCAGCTTGATTATTTTCAACTGATCGACCGTATCATCGACCTCAATATCGGCGAGAGAACGATTAGGGTCGAGGCTCAGGTTCCCGAGACGCATACCATCTTCGAGGGGCATTTCCCGGGCTTTCCAATCATGCCCGGGGTGTTGCTGACCGAAGCGATGGCGCAGAGTTGCGGCTGGCTTTTGCTCGGCATCATGAAATTCGAGCGCATGCCGTTCCTCGCAATCGTGAAGGAAGCCAAGATGCGGGGGTTCGTCAGTCCCGGTCAGTTGCTGACGATCGATGCCAAGGTCGAGCACGAAGGTTCCGGCTATGCGGTCACGAAGGCAAAGGCCCGCGTCGGCAAGGAGTTGAAGTGCAGCGCCGAAATAACCTTCGGCCTGACCCCCTTCCCCGACCCCGCCTTTCGCGTCCACATCGATGCGATGGCCAACAAGATCGGTTTCCCGCTGCAGGCAATGACCCATGAGTGAGCGGAAGGAAGTCTGGATCACCGGCATCGGCATTGTATCGTCGCTTGGCGAAGGGCTGGATGCGCATTGGGATGCGCTCAACGCCAAGCGCATCAATGTCGATGACAAGCGCTTTGCGCCCTACATCGTCCATCCGCTGGCGCCGGTCTCTTTCGACGCGCAGATCCCGAAGAAGGGCGACCAGCGCCAGATGGAGGCGTGGCAGCGCATCGGCACCTATGCCGCCGGACTTGCGCTGGATTCGGCCGGGGTCAAGGGCAATCAGGAAATCCTTTCCCGGATGGACATGGTTATCGCGGCCGGCGGCGGCGAACGCGATATCGCGGTGGATATGGCCATCCTGAACGCCGACGCGCAGGGCAATTCGAGCCCGGGTTTTCTCAACGAACGGCTGATGAACGATCTGCGGCCGACGCTGTTCCTGGCCCAGCTCTCCAACCTGCTCGCCGGTAATATCGCCATCGTTCATGGCGTGTGCGGCACCTCGCGCACGTTCATGGGCGAGGAAGCCGCGAGCATCGACGCGGCACGGATTGCGCTCGCGCGTATCGAGGCCGGGCAAAGCGACATCGCGCTGATCGGGGCCGCCCATAATGGCGAGCGCCCGGATCTGCTCATCCTCTATGAATTCGGCGACTTCAACCTGACCGACAAATTCGCACCGGTCTGGGCGCGCGAGAACAACAGCGGCTTCGCGATGGGCTCGGCCGGCGTTTTCCTGGTGATGGAATCCCGGGAACATGCAGAGGCGCGCGGCGTCAAGCCGTACGCAAAACTGACCAAGGTGGTCGCCGACCTCGCGCAGCGCAAGCAACTTGGCGCGGTGACGAAATCGCTGGAGTCGCTGTGGCCGAAGCTTGGCATTCTCACCGACAACGGCAATTTGATCACCGGCGCGACCGGCGTCGAGCCGGTGACGTCGGAAGAGAAAGCCTTCCTGCGCCAGCACCCCGGCTTCGCGGTGCGCGCAACCGGCACGACGTTCGGCCACACGCTGGAAACCCAGTTTCCGCTCGGGCTGGCGCTCGCAGCACTTTCGATCTCGCGCGGCGCGCTGTTTCCTCCCAACGATCCGACCGGGTTCGAGCTTGAAAAGTCCGAACCTCCGACCCAGATTGTCGTGGTGGGGGCCGGTCACTGGCAGGGCGAAGGCATGGCCCTGGTCGAGGCAGTCAAGTAGTGCATGACCTGAGCGCTTCGCGCGCGGAATCGACGGGGGAAACATGACAGCACCACGTGATAAACACGGCAGGCCGATCGTCGTCGTGACCGGGATGGGCATTGTCACCTCGCTCGGCGCCGGCAAGAAGGACAATTGGACCAAGCTGACCGCCGGCGAATCCGGCATCAAGACGGTCACGCGTTTTCCCATCGACGGTCTGAAGTCGACGATGGCCGGGGCGATCGATTTCGTCACCGTCGAGCCATTCTCATCGACCAGCCTTTCCGAACGTCTTGCCGTGATGGCGACCGAAGAAGCGCTCGAGCAGGCCGGGATCGGCAGCAAGGGCGACTTCCCGGGCCCGCTGTTTCTTGCGGTGGCACCGGTCGAGACCGAATGGCCGCAACGACTGGAAGTCGGCCGCGCCGTTGGCAAGAAGGAATTCGACTATTTCGACCTGCTGCGCGTCAGCGGCGGCGGCAAGTTCGCGGAGTATCACCACCGCTTCATGTTCGGCTCGGTCGCCAGTCACCTCGCCGAAACCTTTGGCACCAAGGGATCGCCGATCTCATTATCCACTGCCTGCGCCTCAGGCGCGACCTCGATCCAGCTTGGCGTCGAGGCTATCCGCCGCGGCGATGCCGACGCGGCGCTCTGCGTCGCCGCTGAAGGCACCGTCAACCCCGAAGCCATGGTCCGCTTCTCCCTGCTCTCGGCGCTTTCGACGCAAAACGCTCCGCCGCAGGCTGCCTCAAAGCCATTCTCTAAGAACCGCGACGGCTTCGTCATGGCCGAAGGCGCCGGCGCGCTGGTGCTGGAAAGCTACGAGGCGGCGATGGCGCGCGGCGCGCCCATCCTTGGGGTGGTCGCCGGCTGCGGCGAACTGACCGACTCGTTCCATCGTACCCGGTCCAGCCCCGACGGCAAGCCGATCATCGGCTGCGTGCGCAAAACCCTGGCCGACGCCGGCATGACGCCCGAGCAGATCGATCACATCAACGCGCACGGCACCGCGACGCCGGAAAACGACAAGATGGAATATCTCGCTACCGCGGCCGTGTTCGGCGAACGCGCCCGGCAGATTCCGGTGTCGTCGAACAAGTCGATGGTCGGCCACACCATCTCCGCGGCCGGCGCGGTTGAAGCGATCTTCTCGCTGCTGACGCTCGAGCACCAGCGGATTCCGCCGACCATCAACTACGACATCCCGGATCCCGCGATTCCGTTCGACGTGGTGGCGAACAAGGCGCGCGACGCTCGCGTTACCGCCGTGATGTCCAATTCGTTCGGATTTGGCGGGCAGAACGCCTCGCTGATCCTGACGCGCGAACCTGCCTAGCAAGCGCCACCATCGCGATGAAACGCCTGCTCCTTCGCACCAAGGCGCGCCTGCGCGACGCCACAAAACCGGTGACCGAAGCCGCCGTCGGCGCGCTGACGGTCGGCATGTTGCGCACGACGCGCTATTTCGATCCGGACAAGACCGCCAATTTGTTCGGCCGCGTCACTCGCTCGATCGGTCGTAGGCTGCGCGAGGACCGGATTGGCCGCGAGAATCTGAAAGCGGCCTTTCCGGAGAAATCCGCCGAAGAGATCGAGACCATTCTGGCGGGAGTGTGGGACAATCTCGGCCGCATGGGCGCCGAATTCGCGCATCTCGACCATATCTGGGACTACGACTCCGATCATCCCGAAAAGCCAAGTCGCGTCGAGTTCTCGCCGCGGACAAAGCAATTGTTCGATCAGCTCAGGGATGATGGAAAGCCGGCTTTGTTCTTCGCCTGCCATCTTGGCAACTGGGAGCTGCCCGCGCTGGCCGCGGTCGCGCACGGGCTCGATGCTGCGATCCTGTTCCGCCGACCCAACATCGAGTCCGCCGATCGCGCCATCGAGCGAATCCGCGCGGTCAAGATGGGCACGCTGATTCCGGCCGGCCGCGACGCGCCGCTCCGGCTGGCGCAGGCGCTGCAGGAGGGCCGGCACGTCGCCATGCTGGTCGATCAATATCTGACCAACGGCGTCGAGGTCACCTTCTTCGGCCGCAAGACCACCGCCAATCCAATGCTCGCCCGGCTGCGACGGCAGGTCGACTGCCCGATTCACGGTACCCGCATTATTCGGCTGCCCGGCAATCGTTTCCTCGCCGAGCTATCGGAGGAAGTAAAGCCGGTGCACGATGTCTCGGGGCAGATCGATGTTCAGGGAACGATGCAGGCGATCACCGATGTCGTCGAAAGCTGGGTCCGCGAATATCCGGACCAGTGGCTGTGGCTGCATCGAAGGTGGCGGTAGCTGTGACTATCTCGTCATTGCGAGCGAAGCGAAGCAATCCATCGTTCCACAACAAGAAAGAATGGATTGCTTCGCGGAGCCTGTCATCGGGCGCGCGTTCGCGCGACCCGTTGGCTCGCAATGACGGAGAAAACTATTTCCCCGTCTTCACCTTGGTCCAGAGACGGTTGATGATACGCTGTGTGGCGGGGTCGCGCGCGGTGATCACGAACAGCTTCTTCTGCGTCGCGTCATCGGGATAGATGTTCTTGTCGTTGAGGATCTTCGGGTCGACCAGCTTCTGGCTCGCCAGATTGCCGTTGGCATAGGACAGGAAGTCCGAGTTCTTCGCCGCGACATCGGGACGGTAGAGATAGTTGATCAGCTCATAGGCCTCCGTGACGTTCTTGGCGTCGGCGGGGATCGCGAGATTGTCGAAGAACATCTGCGCGCCCTCTTTCGGAATGGTGTAGCCGATCTCGACGCCGGATTTTGCTTCGGCCGCGCGGCTGCGCGCCTGCATGACGTCGCCCGACCATCCCACCACGAAGCAGATCTCGCCCGAGGCCAGTGCGCTCAGATATTCGGACGAGTGGAATTTTCGGACATACGGCCTGATCTTGACGACGAGATCGGCGGCCTTCTCCAGGTCGGCCTGCGTGGTCGAATTCGGATCGATCCCGAGATAGCCGAGCGCCGCGGGGAGGATATCGTCGGCGGAATCCAGCATGTGGATGCCGCAATCCCTGAATTTTGCCAGGTTCTCCGGCTTGAACACCATGTCCCAGCTATCGATTTTGGCGCCGGCGCCGAGAATCTGCTGCGCCATCTTGACGTTGTAGCCGATGCCGGTGGTGCCCCACATGTAATTGGCGCCGTAATTGTTGCCGGGATCGTAGGTCGCAAGCTCTTTGGTCACGACCGGCCAGGCGTTGGAAAGATTCGGCAGTTTCGACTTGTCGAGCTTTAAGAAAACCTTCGCCGTGATCTGGCGCTGCAGGAAATAGCCGGTGGGCACGACGACGTCGTAACCGGATTTGCCGGCGAGCAGCCGCGTCTCCAGAGTCTCGTTGGCGTCGAAGGTGTCGTAGACCACCTTGATGCCGGTTTCCCTGGTGAAATCCTCCAGCACCCCCGGCGCCATGTAGTTCGACCAATTGTAGAAATTGACCGTGCGCTCTTCCGCCATGGCGGGCGAGAGCAACAGAACCGCGGCCATCACGCCGATGAAACGGATTTGATGACGGTTCTGGTCGCGCATCTTTCTACCTCTTTCGGCGGTGCACCGCGTCCGCCAGACGCTCCAGCGCCGTGTCGAGCGTCGCATCCTGCTTGGCAAAGCAAAACCGCACCACCGAGGTCACCGCGTCCTGCTCGTAGAACGCCGACACCGGGATCGCCGCCACCTTGTAGTCGGTGACGATGCGCCGGCAGAAAGCTTCATCGGTTTCATTGAGCCCGAGCGGCGAAAGATCGACGGTGAGGAAATAAGTGCCCTGCGACTTCAGAACCGGGAAGCCGATACTCTCCAGCCCCTTGGTGAGGCGGTCCCGGCTGCGCGCCAGATCCTTGCGCATGTCGTAAAAATAGTCCGCCGGCTTGTTGAGGCCGTAGGCGACCGCGGCCTGAAGATTGGGCGCCGTCGTGAAGGTGAGAAACTGGTGCACCTTGGCCGCTACCCGCAGCAGCGGCGGCGCCGCGCAGACGAAGCCGATCTTCCAGCCGGTCAGCGAAAAGATCTTGCCGGCAGAGCCGACCTTGATGGTGCGGTCGCGCATGCCCGGGATCGTGATCAGCGGAATATGCTCGCGGCCGTCGAAGATGACGTGCTCCCAGACCTCGTCGCAAATCGCGATGGTGTCGAACTGCTGGCAGAACCGCGCCAGCAATTCGAGGTCTTGGCGCGGATAAACCACGGCGGCCGGGTTGAGCGGATTGTTGAACAGCACGGCCTTGGTCTTGTGGTTGAAGACGCTTGCCAGCATCTCTTCGGTCAGTCGCCAGTCCGGCGGTTCGAGACGCAGCAAACGCGGGATGCCGCCGGCCTGTCGGATGATCGGGAGGTAAGAATCGTAGACCGGCTGGAACGCCACCACTTCGTCGCCGGGCTCGACCACGGCCAGGATCGCCGACGTCAAGGCTTCGGTGCCGCCCGAGGTCACCATCACCTCGGTCATCGGATCGAGCTTGAGCCCGTGCCAGCGTCCGTAATGCGCCGCGATCGCCTGGCGGAGCTCCGGAATGCCCATCATCGACGGGTATTGGTTGTAGCCGTTGATCGAAGCGTCCGCGGCGGCGCGGCGGATATCTTCCGGCCCGGGATCGTCCGGAAAACCCTGGCCGAGATTGATAGCGTTGTTGTCGCGCGCCAGCTGCGACATCGCCTCGAAGATGGTGACGGGAAGGTCCGCGAAGACCTTGTTCATGGAGGTCATGGCAGCGATCAGCCGCCGGTCTTGGTCGGCAATCCCGCGGCTTTCCAGCCCAATATGCCCCCCGCCAGATGCTTGTCGTAAGGCAGGCCCGCGGCCTGCGCCGCCAGCGAGGCCGTCACCGAACGCTTGCCGGAGCGGCAGGCGAAAACCACCTGTTTGCCTGCCGGATCGGGAATGGCCTCCGGGTCGAAGGTCGACAACGGCACTAAGACGCCATCAGGATAGGCCTCCACGGCAACCTCATTGGGCTCGCGAACATCGACGAGGAGATAGCGTCCCTCCGCCATGCCCTGCGACACCTGTTCCGGCGTCAAATCGTGCACCTGATGATCCGCCACGTCTATCCTCCCGACAATCGATTGGCCCACCCGGCCCCGTCATTTCGGGCCGCAAAGTCGCCTCTCGCGCGGCGAAAATCAAGCGCTGTAAACGACTTGAAGCGCCGCCGAAACCCCGGCCAGTCGGCCCAGCGCGGTCCCGCTGGAAGTCGTTATCGAAGTTGTTTCGTCATTGGCCAGGCCCCTTCCGGCGTTTGGGGACCGGTCGCGCTGTAGCCCCGTCGAAGGTAGAAATCCCTGGCATTTACACTTGCTGCGGCGCGCATTGCCGGAATACCCCGTTGGCGCAGCAACCCTTCGAGCATACCGAGTAATTCAGCGCCAACGCCCCGGCCGGCAAATTCGGGGGCCAAATACAGTCCCTCGAGATAGTCGCCGCGAATGGCTCCCCATCCGGCCGCCGTGCCGTTCAGCTCGGCCACCCATATTTCCAGCTCACGAAGCTTTCGCTCCATTCCAGGAAGCGTGAGCTGCGTCGCCCATGCCGTTGCCTCTGCGGCGGACATCTTTGGCGGCGCCAGCTCAAGGATCGATTGTCGCCGGACGTCGTAAAGACGCCTCGCATCGTCGAGCATCGCTAAACGGTGAACGGCGCTTGTTGTCACGTGCGATCCAGCGGTGGGATCTCGGGGGTTGGCCAACCAGAATTCGAACCGGGGATTCAACCAAGTCAACGAGCGAGAGAGGCGCCCGTTGCAAAACGTTCTATCAGATCGTGACCTGGGTTCCGACCTCGACCACCCGCCCGGTCGGAATCTGGAAATAGTCGGTGGCGTCGTTGGCGGAACGGCTGAGCCGGATGAAGAGCAGATCCTGCCAGCGCGGCATTCCGGAATGCGCGGCCGGTTTGAGCGAACGACGCGACAGGAAGAACGAGGTCGACATGATGTCGAACTGCCAGCCGAGCTTGCGGGCGATCGCCAGCGTCTTCGGCACGTTGGGCGATTCCATGAAGCCGAACTTCAGCGTCACCTTGGAGAAGGTCTCGCTGAGCTGCTCCATCCGCACCCGCTCGGCCGGGTCGATCCGCGGCGTCGGCGCGGTCTCGATGGTGAGAATGACATTCTTCTCGTGCAGCACCTTGTAGTGCTTCAGACTATGCATCAGCGCCGTCGGCGCGCTGACGGGGTCGCTGGTCAGGAACACGGCCGTGCCGGAGACGCGCTGCGGCGGCCGCTTTTCCAGCATCGCCACCAGATCGGCCAGCGGGAATTCCAGTTTGCGCGATTTCTCGAACAACAGCCGGCTGCCGCGCCGCCAAGTGTACATCAACAGCATCACGATCCCGCCCAGCGCCAGCGGCACCCAGCCGCCCTCGAACACCTTGAGCAGGTTCGCCGCGAGGAAGGTCAGATCGAGGAACAAAAACGGCACGATCAGCGCCGCGGCCGCGATCGGCGACCATCTCCAGACCCGCCAGATCACCACAAACCCCATCATCGCCGTGACCACCATGGTGCCGGTGACGGAGATGCCGTAGGCCGAGGCCAGCGCGCTGGAGGAGCGGAACAATGCCACCAAGAGTATCACCGCGATCAGCAGCAGCATATTGATGCGCGGAATATAGATCTGTCCGGAATGCGATTCGGAGGTATGGCGGATTTCGAATCTCGGCATCAGGCCGAGCTGGATCGCCTGGCGCGTCAGCGAATAGGCGCCGGTGATGACCGCCTGGCTCGCGATCACGGTCGCCGCGGTGGCGAGCGCCACCATCGGGATCAGCGCCCAGTCCGGGAACATCAGGAAGAACGGATTTTCGATTCCCTTGGGATCGCCAATGATCAGCGCGCCCTGCCCCATATAATTCAGCGCCAGCGACGGCAGCACTATGAAGAGCCAGGCGGTCTGGATCGGCCGCTTGCCGAAATGACCGAGGTCGGCATAGAGCGCCTCGGCGCCGGTGACGGCAAGGAACACCGCGCCCAGCGTGACGAAGCCGATGACGCCGTGATGCAGCATGAATGAGACCGCATACAGCGGATTGAAGGCCAGCAGCACTTCGGGATGCCGCATGATCTGCGGCAGCGCCGCGATCGCAATGACGGCGAACCAGACGCACATCACCGGTCCGAAGAACGCGGCGACGTGCGCGGTGCCACGCGATTGAACCGCGAACAGCACCACCAGAATCACCACCGTGAGCGGAACGACGTAGGGGTCGAACGCCGCGGTGACGAGCTTGATGCCTTCGATCGCCGACAGCACCGACAGCGCCGGCGTGATCACCGCGTCGCCGTAAAACAGCGCGCCAGAGATGATGCCGAGCAGCACGATCGCGCCGGCCCCCTTGCTGACCGCGCGCTGCGCCAGCGCCATCAGCGCCAGCGTTCCACCCTCGCCGTGGTTATCGGCGCGCAGCAGGATCACCACATATTTGAGCGTGACGACGACGATCAGCGCCCACAGGATCAGCGAGAGAACACCGAGCACGGCATGGGTGGTGGGGCCGCCTTCGGCCCCGCTCGCGGCGACGATGGCCTCACGCAGCGCATAAAGCGGGCTGGTGCCGATGTCACCATAGACGACACCGATGCTGCCGAGCATCAGGGCCTTGAAGCCGGCGGTGGAATGCGCTTCTCCATGTCCATTGGCCGCGGGCGTTTCCGCCGCGGTGATCGCAGTCTCGGACGACATGGGAAGGGCCTCTATTGTTCACTGCACAAATGCAGGGTCGCAGGCCTATACCCCCGGCGTGAATGCATGGGTTATGGCAGATTCAGGCCTCAGATAAGCGTTTAACGCATGGGTAATAGCCACCAGCGAGCCGAATCCCGTCAGAGGATCAAATAGTTATATCAAATGGTTACCTGGGTTCCGACCTCGACAACGCGTCCGGTGGGGATCTGGAAATAGTCGGTGGCATCGTTGGCCGACCGGCTCATGGCGATGAACAAATGATCCTGCCATTGCGGCATGCCCGATTGTGCCGACGGCTTCAGCGAACGGCGCGAGACAAAGAACGACGTCGCCATGATGTCGAACTGCCAGCCGAGCTTGCGCGCGATCACCAGCGCCTTGGGCACGTTGGGCGATTCCATGAAGCCGAACCGCAGCCGCACGGTGGAAAACTTGTCGCTGATGCGTTCCATGTGGACGCGTTCGGAGGGATCGACGCGCGGGGTCGACGCAGTTTCGATGGTCAGGATCACATTGTGCTCGTGCAGCACCTTGTTGTGCTTGAGATTATGCAACAGCGCGGTCGGCACGAAATTCGGATCGCTGGTCAGGAACACCGCGGTGCCCTTGACGACGTGCGGCGGACGCTTTTCCAGGCTCTTGATCAGATCCCGTAGCGGCACTTCGATGCGGCGGGTTTTTGCAATCAGGATTGCGGCGCCGCGCCGCCAGGTCCAGATCATCAGCGCCATGGCGAGCCCGAACAACAGCGGCACCCAGGCGCCTTCGAACAGCTTCAGGAGGTTGGCGCTGAAGAAGGTCATGTCGACCACGACAAAGGGCAGGATCACCGCCGCCGCCGTCGCCACGCGCCAGTTCCACAATTTCCAGATCACGATGAAGCCCATGATGCCGTCGGCGACCATCGTCGTCGAGACGGCGATGCCATAGGCGGAAGCCAGTCCGCTCGAGGTGCGGAACAGCAGCACCAGCAGCAACACCCCGATCAGCAGCAGCCGGTTGACGCGCGGCAGATAGATCTGGCCGGCATGGCTCTCCGAGGTGTAGCGAACCTCGAAGCGCGGCAACAGGCCGAGCTGCACCGCCTGGCGGATCAGCGAATAAGCGCCGGTGATCACTGCCTGGCTCGCGATCACGGTCGCAGCGGTCGCGAGCGCCACCAGCGGCAGCAGCAGGACCTCGGGCACCATGCGGTAGAACGAGTTCTCGATCGCGGTCGGATCGGACAACACCAGCGCGCCCTGCCCGAAATAATTGACCAGCAGCGAGGGCAATACGAAGAACAGCCAGCCGGACTGGATCGGCTTGCGTCCGAAATGGCCGAGGTCGGCATAGAGCGCTTCGCCGCCGGTGACCGCGAGGAACACCGCGCCCAGCGTCACGAGGCCAATGGTGCCGTGGGAAAGCAGGAACTGGATCGCATAATAGGGATTGATCGCCGCCAGCACCGATGGATCGTCCTTGATATGAACGAACCCCATCGCCGCCAGCGTGGCAAACCAGACCACCATCACCGGCCCGAACGCCGAAGCCACACGTGCAGTGCCGCTGCTCTGCACCGAGAACAGCAAGACCAGAATGAAGATCGTCAGCGGCACCACGTAATGTTCGAGCGCCGGGGCCGCGAGCTTGAGCCCTTCCACCGCCGACAGCACCGAGATCGCCGGCGTGATCATGGAATCGCCGATGAACATCGAGGCGCCGACCACGCCGAGCGCCAGCAGCGGCCAGCTTCTGCGCCCCAACGCCCGTTGACCCAACGCCATCAAGGAGAGCGTGCCGCCCTCGCCATTGTTGTCGGCGCGCAGCAGCAGCAGCACGTATTTTGCGGTGACGACGATGAACAGCGCCCACAGAATCAGCGACAGCACGCCAAGCACGATGACGCGCGATACCGGTTGTCCCTGGGCTGCGCCGGCGACCGCTTCGCGAAACGCATATAATGGCGAGGTTCCGATATCGCCGAACACCACCCCTATGCTTCCCAGCGTCAGGGCCCAGAAGCCAGAGGTGACCGACCCCTCATGGGCTTCGGTGGATGAGACGCTGACAGCCATGACGAGACAGAACGCTCTATCGGTTGATTTGATCCGGGGCGGCTATCGACGCTTCCGCGTTGCCTGTCAACCGAGCAATCATAACACCGCGGGCCCCGCGCGATCCGCGACAAAGCGGTTTTGTCACGGCGCTTCGCAGGTAATATGGTAGCTTCGTCGTATTACGGCTTCAAGTCAGGCGGCAGCGGGGGATTTTCACGCATCAACGTGATGGTCACGCGACGGTTTGCCGGCAGCGTGGGATCGTCGGGAAACAATGGCTGGCCGTCGGCTTTGCCCGAGACCGCGAAGATGTGGGGCGAGGGCAACCCCTCGCGCTCGAGAATCTGACGCACCACGTTGGCGCGATCCGCCGAAAGATCGAACGCGCCATAATCGCTTCGCGCCGGCACGAATCCGGCCGCGGTGTGGCCCACGATCGCGACCCGCAGCGGCGTCGCCTTGAGCGGCGCTGCGAGCTTCTGGATCAGCCGGCGCGTGCGGTCGTAGGGCTCCTTGGAGCCGTCGGCAAACATCGAACGGCCGTCCTGATCGACGATTTCGAGATTGAGACCCTCTTGGGTCTCCTCGAACATGATGTGCTTGGACACTTCCGTCAGTTCCGGCATGTCCTGCAGCGCCTGCCGCAACGAGGCCGAGGCGAGCGCGAATTCACGGTCGATCTGGAGACGGGCGCCATTGACCTGGCTGCGCTCCTGTTGGTCCGGCGTCGGATTGGCGGACGAATCCTCCGGCGCGATATGATCGACGTTCTTCAGCTTCGGCCGCGTCGGCAAGCCGTCGGATTCGACGATGCCGGAATAACGCACGTTGTTCTGCACGCCGAAGGCGTCGCGCATCGAGCCGGCGACGATTTTGAGCTTGTTGTTGTCCATGGTCGAGAACGCGACGAGCATCACGAAGAAGCTCATCATCAGCCCCATCAGGTCGGCGAAGGACACGTACCAGCCGTGGCCTCCTCCATGTGCAGCACCACGTTTTTTCTTGGCCATCGCTTGCTTCCCGGACCGCCGCTACCTGCCGGTCAGGCCGGTACCGGCTCGCCCTCTTCCTGGCGATGTTTTTCCGGCAGATAAGCCAGCAGCATTTCCCGGACCAGCGCCGGGCTTTTGGAATCCCGGATCATCAGAATGCCGTCGATGATCAGCGTGCGATTGGTTTCCTCGTCCAGGAGCTTGCCGTGCAGCTTGTCGGCAATCGGCAGACAGAACAGGTTCGCGATCACCGCGCCGTAAAGCGTCGCCAGCAAGGCGGTCGCCATGAACGGACCGAGCTTGGAAGGATCGGTCATGTTGGCAAACATCTGCACCATGCCGATCAACGTGCCGACCATGCCGAACGCCGGCGTGCAGTCGCCGATGGCGCGGTAGATTTTCCCGCC
>Ga0137415_10000486_pt1 | contig 37880 bp, 54 predicted proteins | sample CZODoug3_1_1_16f_FD_183082 | JGI IMG/M metagenome (GOLD analysis project Ga0137415, IMG submission 183082) | Vadose zone soil fungal communities from Angelo Coast Range Reserve, California, USA - CZODoug3_1_1_16fungal (Hybrid Assembly) | ecosystem: Environmental > Terrestrial > Soil > Vadose...
CGGCTGTGCAGCACGCACAATCGCCCTTCCGGAATGCCCCAAGCCACCGCCCCTGCGGGCAGCGCTCAAGATCCCGGCACCCGATCCACTGCTCTTCCAGAAGTGCCTAGCGGAAGCCCTGGCCTTGACCTCAGCGCAGAGTTTGACGCCATCCTGTCAAGCGCTGAGCGATTGGCGGTCCTCTACGCTGACCAGCAAGGGAGACTAGCCCAATGAAATTCCTCCATGCTTCAGTGCTCGTGCTAATTACCTTCCTCATGCTGCTGCTCTTCACGGGCCTTTCCTACTCGCAAGCCTACACGGCAGGTCCCGTGCCGACCTGTCTGCCCACCGCGCAGAACACCCATGTGATGACGTGGATGGATGGACCTGCGGTGATCTTGCAATGGTGTCCCGGTCCAAATAACACGATTGATACTTGGACGGCGGCTTGGTCGCCCTTGAATGAGACCTGTGTCACGGCTGCCGCCTCACCCACGCCCTTAGCCACGCATCAGGCGCTGTGGCGCTGCTTGGCTCCACCGCCCGCGGCCGGGATCGAGACCACGCTCTTGACGAGCCGCTTCGTGCCACGCTTCCTCATCACCCGCGGCCAGCAGCCCGTCGTGCAAATCTCCGCTACCGGTGTCGTCTCGCCGCTTTTGATTGGTGGGGTGGCCCAGACGGTGAGCGGCAATGAGAAACCTGAGAACACCTGCGTCGGACCGGGCCTTCGCACAGGTGTGATCGGCGCCACGCAAGTGCTCTATACGGCCGCCGGCCGCTATTCGGATCAGCACCAGTGGTTACCCGGCTCGACGGTGCTCGCCTCGGAGGGGATCACGCTGCCGGCCGCTGGCTTAGTCTGGTGTTACCTCACCTATCCGCCGGCCTCTGGATGGAGCCGTTAAGTCTCAAAGAGGCACGCCTCGAGTGGGAACGGGGCTATTGGACGCGGTTGCTCAAGGTATGTGATGGCCGCGTGCGGTGTGTAGCGCTCATCGCCCACGTACGCAAGAGTTGGGTGTATGTACGATTGCGCGCGAGCGGCATACCTTATAAGGTCAAGCGCTACGGCCATCGCGGCCAATGGGGATCTTTATGACGACAGTCACTGGCACCTTACTCATCAATGGCGTCTCGGTGCCGTTCACGGGAAGCATTCCCACGCCGCCAGCTGGCATCGCTGGACCTGCCGGGCCGCCGGGGCCGATGGGTCCGCCGGGCCCCGCCGGCTCAAGCGTACCCGTGACGCCGCCCCCGGTGGTCGTGCCCCCCACACCACCCGCTGGCACCACGGTCAATACCTTCACCAACTTCCCCGGCATTGTGACCGGCGGCAGCGCCTTAACCGTCGTCGATGCCACGCAGAACTGGAAATTCAATCAGTGGAAGGACGCCACCTTAGGCGTGTACTTGGGCGCGGGGGCTGGAAATGCCTGGGCCTCGTCCATCGTCGCCTCCAATACCGCCACCACGATTACCCTGGTGAGCGCACTGCCCGGCCCGGTCGCGGCTAAGAATCGCTATGTCATGGGCACTTACTGGCCGATCGGTAACCCCTACGCCTTCACTCGCTATGGCAATTATGCCGTGACGTTTGATGACTGGGGCCCGCAGCCCGGCACCTTGACGCTCACCAGTGCGGGCAAAGATGCTTGGTCGGTGGCCTTATCCGGTCAAGGCTCCAATGATGTCGGCAACAACATCGGCTCCTACCCGTCGGTGAGCCGTGGTTACAATGCGGTCGATGCCTCCTTACAGGGCACGCATGTGACCGATGTCGGCATGGGCGTACAAGTGTCCGCCTTGACCAAGTGCGATGTCACGACCGCCTTTAAAACGCCCACAACGCTCGGTGGCAGCCGCTGGGATTTATTGGAAGATGTGTACTTCCATACGAGCGCAACCCCTGCGGGCACCTCTGCGTGGCCGCCGCAGGTAGATTTACAGGTGTTCTTGGCGTTGATGGATAACACGGATGCGTATTTTGCGGTCTCGGTGGCCATGAAGCATCCGTCCTACAAGACCTTCAACGGCGTGCGCTACATGATTACGGTCGATGATCCGGGCGGGGCGGGCTTCCATCAGCCATCGGGTCACATCGTGCAAGTGTTTGTGCCGCCTTTTGGCACCCCGACCGGCGGCTCGCAGCTCTGGGGGCAGGGCAGCGCGACCGTACCGTTAGCGCTCCTCATTGCATGGCTCTCCAAGCCCAATCCCACCGATGATGCGGGGGCCATCATCAAGAATGCGCTGGGGCAGACGGTCAACTACGCCTGTATTGATCCCTCGTGGTATTTGACAGCGGTCAATGCGGGACCTGAAATTGCATGGCTCAATAATCCCGCCTCGAACGGCTTTACCTGCACGGGGTTTAATGTCTCGATGCAGAATGAGGCTTAAAGGTCTCACCACTGCGAGTCCCACCATTCCTCCTCGGTGAGCGGCTTGCCGATGAACCATGCGCTGGCACGTTGAAGGTATTTCATTTATCGTCTCCTATAGCATTATCGACTGGCGATTCTGGCAAAGGCATCCAATGAGTAGGCTGCGGAATTTCTGGTCTATCTCGATGCTCGGCGTTTGCGACGTCGTGCCATTTTCCCTTAAAGAGCCAGCCGACAAAAACACGTTCGCCATTCCATAGAATGCTCTTCTTGTCGTATTCTTCTGGTCCGGCTCTATAGGCGGTGATTGGTTGCCATTTTTGTACGATGGCATCGTAGTCAGAGGCGAGGATAAGTTCTTCGCCAAATTCAGGCGCATCAATACCGAACGTCCCGGTATCTGGCCATTTCGCATACTGCCATGTGAATCGCTTAACCATGCTTTTCTGAGGCACATGAACTACCACTTCTCGTTATCACTCTTTGCCACAAGATATCCCCACAGTCGATACAGCTTGTGAAGTCGTACAGATTATCCGTGACGCCATCGGTACATTGACCGGACATCGTAAAGTTGTGCAGGCATCGGCCGTTCTCATCGGTCTTCGCGGCCGGAACGGTAACGTACGTTACGCTCAAGGCTTCACCGGGGCATCGGTCGTCACATACGGATGCACATACGGATGCACATAAGGATCTGGATCGCCGCTGGCTATCTGCAGTGTTCCGTGACTGATGTCTCTGGCAAAGAGTGTCCAGCCCTCTTGCTCGGCTTGGATTCTTGGTGTACCGGTGCCATGAAGTAACCAGTGCCACGCTTCGCCAGCATGAAAAGCGCCGTACAGTTCGCCAGTTTTGACGTTCACCAAGAAATACTGAAGCTCTTGAAAACTCATGTTTTTTGCTCCGATGCGGCATCAACAGGTGTCAGTTCTTTTGCCCCCATTCCCCCAAGCGCGGCAATATGGTCGAAATCGTCTGCTTCCATGATCACATAAGAAACCTTTGTTCTCGGAACCGTCACCCGCCACGCCTGCCCAGGCTTCAGCGGCTTTATCTCCACCAACAGGCGTGGCGGCACGGGCCCCATCTCGATCGCGACCCAATGCCTCAACAAAAAGTCCAGGGCGCGCCGGATCATTCCGCACCTCCGCTGCGCGCTGAGCCAGCAAGTATCGGCGCAATCGCAGCGTTAGCCGCGTCTTCCGGCCGCTGCTGGATAGGTGCTAATGTCGCCCGCACTTCGGCCCAGCCACACGTACAGCGCACATTAGGACGGCTCCAAAGAGGACACGCCGCTATGTGCTTGCCGTATTTCCAGAGTTGCGTCTTGAGGTTGTCTATCTCACGCTCATGCGGAAAAACGTGCTGACCGGGCTGCGATTTATCCACCATGCTCACATCCTCCATCGACAGGTGTTACTTCCGGGAAGCGATGTTTGTTCAATTCGTCCTCGCGTTCCCGTGCAGCCTCATCGACTCGCGCCGACATCAATTCGTAGCCCTTCTCCCGGTAGTCCAGCGCAATGTCCTGGCCCTGCAACAGCACGGAGCGCAGGAACGCCCATAGATGGTCTTGCTCCCATTTCCGCGCGGCTTCCAATGCCTCTGAGCGTGTGACCACTTCGGCAAATTCTTTATACCGGACATAGTCCCCCTGCGGATTCTCGCCAACTTCCGATGGCACTTGTCCGGTGTCTTTCCAGTATCGTTTAACGCTCATGCTCGGCTCCTGTGTCGGACTGTGGCGCTTCGTAGTGGTGCAGCCATTTCTTCACCGATTCCAGTTTCTCTTCGGCGTACTTGTGCACCACCGGTTTATGGATGTCGTGCTGGCAAAGCATGATCATGGCGGCCCGCACGTCGCCCATTTCCTTTGCCAGTGCGCCACGGTTCGTGATCCTGTGCTTACGCGACACAGTTGGATCAAACGACTGGTACCCATGCCGCAGCACTTTACATGCGGCCTGAATGGCCTCGCCACATTCCTCAATGAACAGCGCCAAGCGCTCCGCTTCGGCATCGGACAGATTGTTGAAATGAATCGTCTCGCCAAATATGTTCTTGCCCATCACTTCACCTCTGTTTCAGCAGTAAATTCCTCGGCTGGAATCCATTGATAGACAAATTGTCCAGGTGGATCGACCCACCAATGTTTCATCATCCCTTTTGATACGCAGCGTAAGTGGTAAGGCGGCATGCCAGCCTTCATGAGTTGTTCCTCAACATACCCCATCGGGCAGAGGTAGGCGTCTCGAAACGGTATGCGGACCTCAATCACTTACCACCTTCTGGATTAGGTTGTGTCATGAGGCGCCATGCTGCTGCCGCCACGACTGGAATCTGTCCGTCGCCAGTGGCTTCAAGTCGCTCCATCCGATCGGCCACCCCATCAGGTGCTCGTGAATCGTCGGGGAGATATAACCAAACACCACGGTGAAATTCTGGCATGCCGGCCATTTCTGCATTGATGGCGCCAGATAATTCGCTTTCGTCGTCGGCGTATGCACGAAGCCAATATCTTTGCCGCAGATGGTCACCGCCCAAGTCTTTCGCGCTAAGGGGAATGATTTTGGTTTTGTAACCCATGACGTGGAGGTCCTCCGCTGCGCACTCGATCGCAAGGGACGAAGGGTTCTCGGCAAATACGTACCTGGGAGCTGCCTCTGCCACGATGCGCCGCATTTCCGGCCATAGATCGTCCGCCGTAGAGCGGCCTCGAGTCGCGGTTGAATAGGCTTGGCAGGGAAACCCGCCAGATACCACGTCAATACGTCCTCGCCACGCTGTGCCGTCGAAGGTTCTAACGTCATCCCAAATTGGGAAGGCCGGAAGTGAGCGATCGTTCTGACGGGCGCAGAGGACCGATCGTCGGTACTCGTTGAACTCGACGGCACAGACAGTTCGCCATCCAAGCAAATTGCTTGCGAGTAATCCGCCACCAGCGCCTGCGAATAGTGCCAGCTCATTCATGAGCCTTTAGCCATTCTTCAATCGTGCGCGCGAGCGGCATGGCACTCACTCGAAGAAGCCATCATCGGCTTGATGTGCTTGTTCAGATAGCCGCGGCACATGCGCATGCGCTCCCTGTCGTAGGTTTGGTACGGATGGCACGCGCCGGCGATATCGACGGTCTTGCGCTTCTTTGGAAATTCAAACTCTAGCGCGCCTCCGGGTTCCGCATTTCGCACATCGAGCGGTACGCCTTTGTGGCAATAGAACGCACCGGCTCCATATGCAAGCGAGAGTTGCAGTTCGTTCCAACGTTCCGGGTCCATGCGTTCGGCCGACTTGCCGCGGAACGCGCAGTTATCGCACGGAAGGTGAAAAGACATCATCTCGCCGTCAATCGTGAAATGCTCGCCGACTGGAATACGTTCCCAGAGCTTGAGGCATTTCGTGCAAAAGTCGTACATCTGCGCCAAGCCGGTGCCGCAAGCGATGCAATGGGATCGGCAGTTCGGGCACCGGATCTGATCAGCGTACTTCGGCGTATAGCTCAAGGCTTGGCTCCCTGGTCAGACTGTAAGTTAGTACAGGTTTTCACTGTAAAGCGTCCCCACGCCGCACGATAACTCGCGGCGAATTTGGTCCTGCGATTTCGCGATATCCCATGCCTGCTCACGGTCGTAAAACGTGCCGTGCTGATCGATGAAGCCTTGCCTGGCACCAGCGAGTCTCTTTTCCCCTTGCATGCTCACGAGCACCAGGCGCATGGTCATGTCGAAATGGCGCGCACTGGGGATGATCAGACCGTCAACCAGTTGGATGGCGGCGCAGACGATGCGAGGCGGTGACAGTTCACTCACTTTTGACACCTGACGTTTCCGCAGAGAACGCGTGGTCGAGCAGCGCTAGATACCGCAGATGCGGCTGCTCTTGCTCGTAGCCGACAAAGCTAGCTCGCGGCATTACATCCCGCAGCGCCGCCTCTAATTTGCGGATGTGCTCAATTGCTTCGGTAAGCCAGAGGCTATGTACATTGGCGTTCGCGGCATTAGCGATGTCGCGGAGATACATAAGCCGATTAGTTGTCATTTTGTTTTCCAAAGAAGAACGCCTGCCGATCCTCTCCACCTGCCCGCCTGAGCGCGCAATCGGCGTGGAGGACGGATCAGCAGGACTTAAACTCGTTTCCAGCGCTGATGCAGATTTGCTACTAACTGATGTCAATTTAGTAGTTGGCGTTTCCGGGGTTGTTAGCGCGGTGTCCACCAGATCGACCACGGCCGCGTAGGCTCGCGTCCAAATTTCGCGGCTCATACCGTCTGACATGTCACCGTCCCCGATCCAACGCCGGGCCTCCCGCAGTGCCGCCTTGAGAGCATCACGCTCGGCCTGCCACTCCCGCCAGCGTTGCTGGAATAGTTCGTTGTCGGCAGTCAGTTCGGCCTCCAGTGCCTTCACGCGCTCATCCGCCACGCCCAGCACGCGCAGTAGGTCGGCTTTGTCGGCCCGCATCTCCAGACTCGACCCTTTCGCTTCGCACATGGCTAGGTCAGAGCGAACGCCTGCCAGCTCGGCAGCGGTTGCCTCAGCCTCCTCAGCGCGAACAGCCTGGTCTGCTACGGCCTGTGTGAGAGCCACGACTTTGGCATCGTAGTCGGAAGCCAACACAATCTCGACGTTGCGCAGGTCCAGATCGTCAGGAGCGTCTTTACCGACGATTAGCCATCGATTCGAGACCTTGTACCGCTTAATCATGCTCATACCCTCCTCATGCCGCCGCAGATTGCACACCGCCAACAGTACGCAATGCCATGATTCCTCACCGGCACCCCGCAGCACTGGCACACGGGCGGGGAGACGAAGATGTTCATGTGGCGTCACCGTTTTTTTGCGGAGGTGTCACTTTCAGGTGGCCATCCATAATTGCTTTATCGATGGCATCTACCGAGTAGTTCTCGAGGCGAGCTGATGGCTTGCAGCCGCGCACATCCAGCCCATCCGCGTAAACCTTCGTTGCCGGAGAAGCAATTGTGATCTTCCCATCGGGAGCCATGGCTAGAACGCGGCCATCTGCTTTCTTTTGGAATAGCGTTCCAACCGGATATGGGCCGAATACGTTGCCCATTCCCAGCGCGAATGTTGTAGCCGCCTGCCATAGAGGCCACATGCGCTCCAAGCAGTCGTTGCAGGTACAGTTATTTTCGAGCCGGTAGAATGCGACCCTAAAAGCGTTGCCTTCATCGGTTTCAGGAATCATTTGTATTTTTCTTCTGCTTTGTTCGCAAGCCGGCTTTAAATGCCTGGAACATCAGCCACGCGGTGCTTTCTTCGTCTTTCAGCGCGTAATCCAGGTTTCCGACATTGATCGGCTGTCGCTCAACCCACGCACGGAATTGCTGTTCGCGCGTCACGGCTTCACTGCTCTTTGCCGAGATGATGCACGCTGGCCAGCCATATCTATGAGCAGCAAGATGATGCAAACCGTCATTGCTTCCTCTAGCGAAAAATGCCAAGCGCGCTGAAAAATCCAGACGTTGAATATGCATATTGCCGTGAGAAAAATCCTGGTAGTAGTGGCGTTCATTTGGCTGTTTCTCTTTGCGCAGTGGAGCGTATGTGCTTCGTGTGATCCATCAGGCCCAGGCATAACTTGCACGTCACATCCTCGTCTCGGTCGGCGATGTTCATGCCGTCGCTCGTGTTGACGTGCCGGCGACACTGGGTCGTGGTAATTGTCACGTGCGTCCGGTAGATAACGTGCGATTTGTGCAGCACCTTACGCCCCATGGTCGGCTCCCTTGATGACAGTAAAGTTTTCCATTGAAATCTCCTCGACCGTATTGGCGAGTTCAATAATGATTTGTGCGGCTGCCGCGGCTTGCTCCGCAGGTTCCATGTGCGCAGTCTCGTGTCCGTACATCTCCACGACGAGACGCACTGCTTCATCTACGCGAGCGTTCATGTGACACCTGGCTTTGCAGATTGTGAGCGATGTGCTTCCGGTTCGTGTTTTCCGACAAGGCCAACCGCCTCATCGCACTCGTCGCAAATATGTTTGCGGCACCCGAAGCAGTAATTGTCAGTGGGCACGGTGCATCGACAAAGGTAGCAATACGTCGGCCTTTTGGTCCTGGTTGGCGGCTCAGTCATTTGCGATTGCATCATGCTCACCTGATTTTCCCAAAGAAGCCGCTCACGCCTTACTCAATTGCTGCAGCACTTCCTGGCGCAACATCTCGCTATCAATCCCACCCGCGAGCTCACACAGCGCCTTGAGCGCGCGCTCGTAGAAAGCATCAAAGCCAGCTTGATCGAGGCTCGCAAAGCTAATCGAGCCCAATACCTTGACCACTTCGCCGGACTCTCGCACCACCACATCGGTGGTAAGCCCTAATTTTATCTTCAATTGCGTGAGCAAATCCTCCACCGTCGCCCAGTCCCCGGCCGCCGCCCAGACGATACCGAGCAATGCGAAGAACTTTTTGTGATGCGCTAAGTTTCGCGGCTGCACGATCTCAGCCTTGACCACGCGCCCCAGCTTGATCTTGCGCAAGGCCGCTTTGGCCGCATCATCGTGCGCGACCAAGCCGGTGAGCGTGCGGGTAAGGTACAGGTCCATGATTAGGCAGCCACCTGATCTTTGAGGATGGTGAGTGCGGCGACTTCGGCCTCGACTTCGGCTAAGAACTTCATGGCTTCGGTTGCGTAGCCGGCCATATCCAAGTCTTTAGCGTAGACGCGCACTTTGAATAATTGCAGCGGCTTCGGCAGTCGATCATCGAAACTTGCAAAGTCACACCATTCGGCCCCGGTGACCCATAGATTATGTTGCACTTGCGGCAGATGATTAGCGGGGATGCCACCGCTCTTGAAATAACCAATGTGGGTGGTGGATTTCGGTACTTTCAATTCAATGATGCCGGCGAAGCTCGATACATCACCATCGAGCGAGCAGCCGATCATGTGCTCATCCGCGCAGATGAATCCGGTACGGCGCACCATTTCGCCCGTCGCTGCCTCGTAGGCGGAGAACGCGGTAGCCTCCAGATCTATTCCACGTTGCATATCAGCATTCACGAAGCCATTCTCTTGCGGAGCGCCGGTAAGCCGTTCGACGGCAAGCTGTAGACGGTAATCGCGTCTCGCCGCCGCCTCTCCAGTCTTGATCTTGGCGAGCATGTCAGCCGCGCGCGATCCTGTGAGACGGCCCGCGCGGGCGAGGAACCAGGCGGTGGAGCGCTGCTCATACTCGACGATGTGAAATTTCATGTCAGCACCTTCATGGCGGCGGCTTTGAGCGCATCCCAGCGCACCACATGGGCAGTGGTAATGAGCGTACGGGTCTCTTCGCTGATATCCGCTTTCCACACGCGCCGCAGCTCCTTTTCGCCGAGCTTGGCCGCATCGCTCAACGCCACCCAGCAGTCTTCCGGAATTTCTTTAGCGGCTACCTCGTGCGTTTCGGCATCCGCATCCGGGTTGCCCTCGGTCGGAATGCAGAAGACCTGCATGCAGGCGTACTTGAAAGCCGCCGACATCGCTTTGTTGGTGGCCTTATCGCCTGAATCCATAGCCTCCCCCGAAACCGCGACCGTGTGCTTGCTGCCATCCTCCGCAGCCACGAGATCAAACTCGACGTCGAGCGCCACATAGAACAGTACGCCGCCGCTCTTGGTCGCCCGCTCGGTAACCTCCAGCTTGGTGACGCGAGGTAGCACACAGAGGCCAGCGCCTGCCAGGAGGCCGCTCATTGCGTTATAGACATCATCGATGCCGCGGAACTTAAAGCCCTGCTGCTCGTTCTTGCGATCCTTGCTGATGCCGATCCGGCCAATGTCGGTCATGACCTTGGAGATGGCAGCATAGACCTTGGGTGTCCTATAGACAGGGATAGGCGATGGATCAGGCCACGGCTCCGCGTTTGATTGATTAGATTGTAATCTTGTGTTCATACCGCCTCTCCCTGCAACGTGAGCGACAGCAATTCCTGCTTACGCGCGTTCAATTCGACAAGCGCTTTGCCGGCCGCCGCATTGACCTTGGCAATTTGCTCATCGATCGCGGCGACCTGTTCTGGCACGAGGTCTGCGGTATTGCGCATCAGGAACTCGACCTCGACGAATTCGGAGAGGCGTATTTTGTTATCGTGAAACCGCGCATCATCTTCCGCAATGACGGTTGTGATGCCGCGCATAGCCTGGCTGGTATATTCGAATAAAGCGATTCTCATGGGGATTCTCCTATTCCGCCTGGGGCCGGTGAAACATCGAAGTCGGGATCTCTTGCGCCCGCTTCTCCTCAAGCAATTCCTTGATGCGCTCGACCATGCGCGCAAACTGGGCATTGTCACGAGCGGTCACGGATATCTCCACCGACTTTGAACATCGGGTTGATCTTAAAGGCGCGCTGATCGCGTCGACGAGTCCGGTAGACATCGAGGCACACGCCAAAGATGCCAAGCACGATGAAGGCTAACCCGAACCAAATGAAGCCCGCAGCCCAGCTCATGCGAGTGCCTTCGAAGTCGCGACGAGCAAGTCGATCAGATCATCGCGCCGCTCATCGGCTAATTGTTCGCGCAGATCCTGCGCCTCGTACTCGCGATCGCTGTACTCATCGGCTGCTGCAGTGCGTTCCTCTTGCCCCAAGTCTTGATAGCGGCTCATGCGGCCACCTTCACCTGGGCAGCTATTTGCAGGGCAATCTCAGCGGCAGTCGCGCACGCTAGCGCCAGTTCGTATTCATTCAGGTGTGCTTCACTGTGATTGCCGCGAGCGGCGAACAGTTTACGTGCGAGTATTTCGCCCACTTGACGCGCGTGGTGGCTAAGGGCTTCCTTATTGGAATCGAGTATAGACATTGGCGGTCTCCATCAGTGGTTCGATGGAGCTAGACTAATCGATGTAAGCGCACAAAGCAATGGTAGCGGACAAAATAATTCCGTGATACTGTCGACGTATGGAACCCATAGAATTGTTGCGACTACGCATGAAAGGCCGCTCCTTACGATCGCTTGCGAGGGAAATCCCCTGCTCGGCGCCTTACTTGAGCGATATCTTGAACGGCAATCGAGCGGCCGGCCCCAAAATTCTCGACTATCTTGGAATACAGCGGGTCGATATGCCCGTTGTATACAAGAAAGCCAACGGCAAGCGCAAATGACCGGCAAGCGCCACACCTGGCGCCTGATGGCGATGGACAGCCACGTGACGCGCTACGGCTGTGCCTGCGGGGTCATGAAGGCAGTACGGATAGGACGGGAGCGGGTGACGACGAGTTACCGGCTAGCCGATGGCAGCGTGCAGGAGCGGGCGCCGGTGTGTGAGATGGAGCGAGATAAATAATGGCAATCGAAGCATATCCTCTGACTTGGCCGCCGGGCAAAGCCAAACAATACGGCCGCGAGAGCGCTCGATTCAAAACGACGCTGGGTAAGGCAATTCAGAACGTGCAGCGTGAAGTGGATTTGTTGTGGGGGCGGGATCTCGTCATTTCCAGCAACTTACCGCTGCGCAAAGACGGCGTACCGATGGCGCGATCTGGCTATATTGGTGAGGTAGGCGTAGCCGTCTATTTCATCCTAAAGAAAAAGCCGATGTGCTTCGCATGTGACCGATGGGATAAGGTTGAGGATAATATGCAGGCGGTCGCCAAAACCATCGAAGCCTTGCGTGGTATAGAGCGCTGGGGCAGCGGTCAGATGGTCGAGCAGGCATTCACAGGGTTTGCGGCTCTGCCCGCTCCTGAGCAGCCTTGGCAGGTTCTAGGATTAGACAGTCACGCGACGAAAGATCAAGTCCGGGAAGCCTATCGACGGCTCGCAAGCGATAACCATCCTGACAGAGGTGGGGACGAGCAGCGGATGATGCGCATCAATGCTGCGCGCGATACGTTACTCGCTGGAGAATAAAACCCAAATGAAAAGGGCTCCGATTCAGAGGCCGAGCTGACGGAGCCCTTGGAGTGAGAGCCATTGCGGCATAGTGTCGGGTAACTCTCGCAGGTGAGGATAGCGTGACAAGAATCGTGCCAAAAGTCAAAGGTGGCGCGAAAGAGGTTAGGAAATGGCTGACATTTACCCTGAAGAATGGCCTACAGTGGCCTTTAGGAAGTGACCATGGCTGATATTTTCAGAAATATTGCTGCAAGTCGATATGCACGGGTTCACGCTGGATACGTGCTACTTGGCGAGACGCGCTATCCGATTACCATCCAGGAGGCGCAAGAACTCCGGGATTGGCTTACTCAAGCGCTGCCGTGTCTGCACGACGGCAGGAAAACTGGTTTCGGTGATACGTCAGGCCGAATGCGAGAGACCTGCGACAAATGCGGAGCTGTCACTATAGACGTTCCTGGCAGTGGAACATGAGGCCTATTCAGGAGTTGCGTCAATGGGAGAATGGATATGAAATTCTTTCCAAAAAAGTCTTGTAAGTGAATTCCCACAGGACTAATGTGAAAACGCCCCCTGATTTGCGTCAGGAGGCGTCGATTTCAGTTGTCACGAGCAACCGAGAAATCAGGCAGGACGGCCCAACGCCATTCTGCCTCAGTCTCACCTCCAAAAGCAACCAGAAGTCCGTCAGTGCCACGAAAGACGCGGGGCTTAGCCGTACCGCCGCACAGCTGCCACGAGGCTACACGGCCAGAGGACGCAATCAGGTTGACCACTCCTGCCTCCCCTTAAAGGGACTTAATGAGTACCACCCCGGTAGGATCCGGATGGGAAAGTGGGCTCTTCATGCCCGTTATCAACGTATCAATAAACGCGGTCCCGTAGGGAAATCTTCTCCTTGAAAGCCGCCCTCAAACTCAAGGTTCTAATCCCGACCGAGGATGATGAGGCACAGTGCCTGATGCAATGGGCCCTGACACAGCGCTGGCAGCACTTTCACCTGAGCCGCCTGCTCATCATGATCCCGAATGGCGCTTACTTAGGTGGAGATAGCCGCCAACGCGCCATTACCATGTGCAAGCTCAAACGCACAGGCTTCAGGAACGGCGTATTCGATTACCTGCTACCCATCCCACGGCCCCCCTATCCGGGACTGTTCTTGGAGCTCAAGCGTCGCCGTGGCTGGGTGGTGAGCGAGGAGCAAGTTGCCTTCAAGCTCGATATGGATGCGCTTGGCTGGGCGACCGTCATTTGCAAGGGCTGGGAAGAGGCCAAAGCGGCGATCACGCATTACCTACACGGAGCACCACAATGACCACGCACGAGCGCCTCTACATCCCGCCTCCCCGTCCCCCGCGTCTTGGACTTGACAGACCCCAGTATCGCTGGCAGGCGATCGGCTGGCTGTGTGCGGCCTGTGCGGGGGTGTCGGGGCTGGTGTGGTGGGCGTTGTGAGCCCGCAGATACGCATTGACGCGCTACCCCGCGCGCGTATGATGGAAATTCCTCACCCTTTTTCGGAGATCCATCCCCATGCCCGGTAAAGCTGAAAATCGCGAATCGATGCAGAAAGGCGAATCGCGTCATGGCCGCGAAGCCGAATCCATCAAATCGGAAGAGAAAGTCGGCAGCTCCGGCTCCCATGGCATTCGCTTCCCGCTCGTCAATCATCCGGATAAGTCCGTGGTGCGCGGCACGCTGAAGGAGTAAGGCAGATGGCCAAAGGGGATGACAGAGCCGTCGTAGGCGCCTCAGGCCGGCCGCTCATCGGCATGGTGCTCACCAGTGGGGCCAAAACCATTGCGAAGGTCTTGGGCTGCTACGATGCGCCGAGCGGCTCGAAACAGGATACCCAAGGCATGAAGTTCGATGTCGATGGGATGAAGGATCTAGCCCGCGTCAAGATGGCCGATTAATGCCAGCTGCGCCCGCGACTGAATCCTTGGGCGCCTTTCTGCAGCGCTATTCGCGTTCATCTCCCTCCCGTAAACGCTTCCCTTCCAAAGGAGAGCGCTCAGCATCCACATCCCCGAAGAGCGCGAAAGCGAAGCCATGAGTGCGGTCCGCAGCACCCGGTTAGGCAATGAATGCTTCGATAGCGTCCCCGCCTCCTCCCATATCCGCCCATTGCGCGATCAAATCCTGCTCGAGCCGATCGCCTGGCCATTCAGTGACATCATCCAGGTGGTCTATACCGGCCGTCCTTTACGTGGGATCGTGCGTGCGGTGGGGCCCGGCCATTACCGCAAGCTTTATGACGGGCGCAAAGGCCAGCGCACAAAAAGCTGGGATAGCCGCTATTTCACGCCCTGTGAAGTGAAGGTGGGCGATGTGGTTCAACTGGGTGGCCTCGATATTCAAGGCTATCTCTTTCAGACCGTGCGCTGGGGTGACAAGGAAATGGTCATTTGCCGGGAGAACGATATAACCGGGATCGAGCAATCATGAGCGAGCATGCGGATTACCTTACTAAGCACTATGTGCGAATAAGCAATACCAGCGCGGCCCTCAGGTGGGTTCCCTGCGGACCCGATTGCACGCATGAGCGGCAGCCTGATGTGGAAGGCGGCGAATTGACGGCAGTTCTTCTCACCGGCGATCATGTCGAATGGGTTGGCGAATGAGCGAACAGACTGCATCCGCTCACGATTTCTCAACCAGTCCTGCCGCCATGGAAAAGCTCAACTACGGCGTGTCCTGCGCAGGGGTTGATTTCGGTATGCTGAATGCGCGTAACCAATTGATTTCAAAAGTGGTTGGGCCGCTCATCGATAAGATCATGATCCCCCTTAAGCAGGACCGTGCTTTACGTGGCGGCACCGGAGTCGAGCAGCGCTATACGATCAATGTCATCGTGACAGCCGAGCGGGATTTGGAGACGGTGCAATAATGGCAGATGTCAGCGATGGATGTCTCATGCATGTCTGCCTCAAAGTTGAGGCCGAGACAGTGCGAGCTGCCAATCCCGAAAAACAGTACAAACTTTTGGCAAAAGTGGTTAAAACTCATAACGAAAACGTTATGATGCAGGAGATGCAAGAAAGCGCTCGCGTCGATGCGGCGGAAAAACAGATCTATGACTTAGCAAAGATAGGGCTACGAGCGCTTCTGTCGATGAAGCTTCCAGATCTAAACGAGCCAAACTTGGAATTACGCATATTGCTCTGCAACAAAGAAGCAGATCGGTCAAATAACACCGAATCAGCACCGTGAGTAGCAATCTCGCTTTTCTCAAACCTCCCTGGCAGCCTGGACAATCTGGGAATCCAGCGGGACGCCCCAAAGGAAGCAGGCATAAGCTTGAAGAGCGTTTTCTAGCTGATTTACTTGTGGATTGGAATGACAATGGTGCAGAAGCTCTCGCCGCTGCTCGAGAGAAAGACCCCACTGGCTATGTCAAAGTCGTGGCCTCTTTGATGCCGAAGCAGGTAGAGCAGGATAGCGCCTTGGAGGGCATAGACCGTGATGAACTCAGGCTTGCCATCGCTGCTCTCCAATCCTTCCTTGCTCCTGGAGACGCTCCAAGCGCTGGATGCGCAGATCACGAGCCAATCGAAGCTTGAGGACTATCGGCCATATCCTAAGCAATTAACCTTTCACGCCTCCGGCCGTGACTACCGAGAACGGCTCTTGATGGCAGGTAATCAGCTCGGCAAGACGCTTGCCGCGGGGATGGAATATGCAATGCACGCTACAGGTCGCTATCCGACCGGATGGCCAGGCCGGCGCTACGATCGAGCGATTGTGGGCTGGGCTGCTGGCATTACAGGGGAATCTACCCGGGATAACGTACAACGTATTTTACTTGGACGACCCGGCAGCTATGGCACGGGATCAATACCAAAAGAGGCAATCGTTGATCTCACCTCCGCCCGCGGTCAGCCCGATCTGCAAGACTCCATCAAAGTCAGGCACGAATCGGGACAAGTAAGTCACATCGCGCTCAAGTCCTACGAGAAAGGCCGTGAGAAGTGGCAGGGTGAAACGCTCGATATGGTGTGGTTCGATGAGGAGCCGCCGCTTGATATCTACTTGGAAGGATTGACCCGCACCAACTCTACCGTAGGACCGGTCTTTGTGACCTTTACGCCCTTGCTCGGCATGTCGGACGTCGTTAAGCGGTTCTTGATCGATAAGGTGCCGGGGACGTCGGTTACCCAGATGACCATCGAGGATGTGGGGCATTATACAGCGGAACAGCGCGCCGCCATTATTGCGAGCTACCCGGAGTATGAACGCGATGCGAGAACGAAGGGTATACCTCAGCTGGGATCGGGCCGAGTATTTCCCATTGCGGAGGATGAGCTGCGATGTGAACCCTTTGCGATCCCCGCTCACTGGCCGCAGATCGGCGGCCTCGACTTCGGCTGGGACCATCCTTCGGCGGCAGTCCGACTGGCTTGGGATCGCGACGTCGACACCCTCTACGTCATCGCCTGTCATCGACAACGCCAGCAAACCCCGGCGATGTTCTCCGCCTCAATAAGGCCATGGGCGCTATGGTTGCCCTGGTCCTGGCCTCATGATGGGTTGGCGCACGATAAGGGATCTGGTGAGCAGCTTGCCAAGCAATACAAAGAGCAAGGGCTTAACATGCTCGCGCTCCGAGCCACGTTCGAGGATGGGAGCAATGGAGTCGAAGCAGGCATTGCACAGATGTTCGATCGCATGCAGACTGGCCGCTTCAAGGTTTTCAGCAACTTAAACGATTGGTGGGAAGAGTTCCGTATGTATCATCGCAAGGAAGGGCTGATCGTCAAGCAAAGTGATGATCTGATGGCGGCCACTCGCTATGCGATGATGATGCGCCGGTTCGCCTGTGTTCAATATCAGACTGTTGTTCCCCGCGAAACCTCAGGCCAGAGCGGCCGATCGCGACATGACGGCTTAGGGTGGATGGGGTCGTGAATAAATATGCTGCATAAACTGGTCGATGGCTTCTCGATTGCCCGCTTCCATGCATATTTAAGCGCATAATCGCCAAAATGCCGCAAACTCCTCGCGATACGTTAGAAGATGCCGAAACCGACGAGCAAATCTTTCTTGAATGCGCTGACCGATTGAGATTAGCCGAAGAAGTCGAAAGCCCGAATCGCGCCAATGCCATTGCTGATTTAGAGTTCGCCGATGGCCAGCAATGGCCAGACGATATCTACAACGCCCGCGCGCGCAATCAAGTGGCTCTGACCATCAACCACACCGCGACCCTGGTGCGCCGCGTAGTCAACAACATGCGTCAGCAGCGCCCCCGGATCAAAGTGCATCCGGTGGGCGATGGGGTGCAGTTGGATGACGCGCGGGTCGCCAATGGCTTGATTCGCCACGTCGAGACGCTCTCCAAAGCCTCCGTGGCCTATGACACGGGCGGCGAGTCGGCGGTGCGTATCGGCTGGGGCTACTGGCGCATTGTCGGGCGTTATCCCGATGAGCGCAGTGCCACGCAAGAACTCTATATCGATACCGTGCGCAACACCTTCACCGGTTACATTGACCCCGCAGCACAACTCCCCGATGGCTCGGACATGGACTGGTTCATCTTCTCCACCAAGATGAAGAAAACCGAGTTCAAGCGCAAACATCCGGGTGTGGAACTGAACGAATGGATTGCCATGGGCGCGGGGGATAATCAGAGCCAGTGGGAGAGCAAGGAGGAGATCCGGCTTGCGGAGTATTACCGGATCAAAAAGATGGCCGATACGCTCTACACCATGTCAGATGGCCGCATGTTGATGAAATCCGAGTATACGGCCGCCAAGGACGCCTTCGATCTGGCAGGCATCACGATTGCTCTCGACCAGAAAGGCAAGCCGAAGAGCCGCCCCACCGAACGTCGGCAGATCCAATGGTTTCTCATCAACGGCACGAAAGTCGTCGATCAGCGGGACCTCCCCGGCACCTATATTCCCGTGGTGCGGGTCGAAGGCAATGTGCTCGATCTGAATGGTCAGGTGAGGCGCAAAGGCATGATTCGGGATGTGAAAGACCCCGCCCGCATGGTCAATTACTGGGAGAGTGCCAAGACCGCCAAGCTCGCGCTGTCCTCCAAAGCGCCCTGGGTGATGGCGGAGGGGCAATCGGACGGTCATCCAGAATGGGACGATGCGAATCAGAAGCCGTACTCAAGCCTAAAGTACAAACTCATCCTAGGTCTCGATGGTAATCCGTTGCCAGGCGTCCCGCCGCCGCAGCGCATGCAAGCGGTGGAAGTGGAGGCGGGCTTCGCCGAAGCCATGCAAAGCGCGATGCAGCACTTGACCGCGGTCGCCGGTATGCCGCATGAGCCGCAGCAAGATACCCCGGGAGCGGTGGTCTCCGGCGTGGCGCTGCGCCGTCGACAAGCGATCAGCGATATCAGTCATTTCCAATATTACGATAACCAGACCATGGCGATCGCGCAGACCGGGCGGATTTTGCTCGACCTCTTCCCACACTACTACAGCGAAGAGCGCATGCAACGCATCATTGGGGAGGATGGGGTACCCGAAATGGTCAGCCTCAATCAGCCCAAGGTGAGCGACCGCGGCATCACAGAGATCAAAAACAACATGACGGTGGGCCGTTATGACGTGGTCATGGATACAGGCCCCGGCTATGACACTAAGCGCCAAGAGGGCGCCGAAACCATGACGGATCTCTTACGGATCGGGCCCATTGCCGAGATTGTCGCTAAAAGCGGTGCTGACTTGCTGTTCCGCTCGATTGATGCGCCCTACATGGATCAGCTCGCCGACCGGGTCATGCCGCAAAACCCAGAAGGTATGGAGAAGGTCATGAAGGACCTTCCCGAACAAGCGCAGAACATCATCAAATCGATGCAGGCAAAGAGTCAGCAGCAAGACCAATTGATTCAGCACTTGCAACTCGAGATCAAGTACAAGACCGGCATCGAGACCGGTTGGCAGCAGACGGAGCTTCGAAAGACCGAAATGCAGACTCACGTCAAAGCGCACGATACCGAGATGCGGGATCACACCGCCGAGCGGGATACGCAGGTCAAAGCCCATACCCAGTTGCTGGTGGCCGAGGTTGGCGCAGCCGGGCAGTTGCTCAACACGAATACCGAAGCGGCGCACGATCGGCGTGCGGCGAAAGAGATGATTGACGCCGCCCGAACGGCGGAAAAAACCAATGGAGCAGCGTAAATGGCGAAAGTAGTCACCTCAGAAGGCTTAACCGACTTCGTGCAAACCGGCAAAGCAACTGAAATCATTGCCGATCCACGCCGCAAAGCCCCAGGTCCCGCTCCCGCGCTTGAGATCGTCAAAACGCCTGGCACGACGGAATTATCTTCTCCGGGCGCTGAGCAGCCGGCCAAAGAGCCCGCAGTTGAAGCTAAAGAGCCTCCCAAAGCTGAAGAGACTGGCCTTGAATCGGAAGATCAGGATTTGCCGACGCGGGCGAAGAATCGCATTGGCAAGAAACACTACGAGATGATGACCGCGAAGACCGACGCGGCGGCGGCTCGGGCGGAGGCAGAGGAATCCGAGCGCTTTGCCGAAAATTTATTCAATGAGCGCGAACAGTGGCGCTTAAAGGCTGAAGCGTTGCAACGCCGCTCCGAGGAACTGGAGACCAAAACGAAGCCGCCGGTGGAGGAGGCTAAAGAGCCGGATCCGCAAGATGCCAAGTACCGCGATGCGAAAGGGGAATTCGATTGGTTGCAGTTCTCGCGGGATAATGCGGCCTTCGCAGCGAAGAAAGCGGTCGATGACGATCGCCGCGCGCAGGCGGAGGGGCAGGCCAGAGCGCGCAAGGAGGAAAGTGACCGACTATTCAAGGAGCGCATGGAGAAGGCGCAGGGTAAATATGCGGATTGGAAGCAGATCGTCGAGAAAAGCCCGATCATGTTGCAAAACGAGTGCTTGCAATTCATTGCTCGCTCAGAGTATGGTACGGACATCGCCTACTTTCTGGCCAAAAACCCGGAAGTAGCGGAAAAAATACGAGTTCTTGATCCCTTCGTGGCGATTGCAGAGCTTGGAATTCTCTCAGATCAATTTAGAAAGCCTGCGAACAAACCCTCTCCCGAGGCAGCGGCGTCTAAAACGGTCGAACGTCCAGGGGCTCCGGCTCCCATTACGCCCATTTCGACGAACGGTACTGGCGCGATCAATATCGATCCCGCCAAGATGTCGTACAAAGAATTACGGGCGTATGAGCGTGAGAGGGCACGTCGCCATTAACGCTTGAGGGCATCGGCGCTCCTTTAGTTTAACCACTTGAGGAGTTCTTACCGTGGCGCAAACGCTGCTGACGATGTCTTACATCACCAATGAAGCGTTGGTGGTTCTCGAAAATGAATTGGTGATCGCGAATCGCGTTGAGCGCCAATATTCCAATGAGTTTGCGCAGACCGGTGCCAAAATCGGCGCGACCTGCAATATTCGCAAACCCCCGCGCTATAAGGGCACCTACGGTCCGCCGCTGAACGTGGAGGATACCCAGGAATCGAGCATTCCAGTGTCCTTGAACTACCAGTTCCATGTGGACGTGCAATTCACGACCCAGGATCTGGCGCTCTCCATGGACATGTTCAAAAAGCGCGTGTTGAAGCCGCAGATTGCCACGGTCGCCAATCGCATCGATTCAGACACCGCACAGTATGCCTATTTGAATACGGCGGGCACTTTGGGCACGTTCGGCACCAGTCCGAATTCCTTGAAGCTCTTCACCGACGCGCGCGCTGTGTTGGCTGCCGAGGCGTGTCCGCGAGAGGGTGAGAAGAACGCGGTCCTTGATCCGATTTCCATGTCCTCCATGGTCGCCACGGTTCAAGGGTTATTCAACCCCCAGGCACGCATCAGCGAATTTCTCGATACCGGCATGATTGCCCGGGAATTCGGTGGTCTTGATTGGTGGGAAGATCAAAACATTCCGGTCTTCACGACCGGTGCCGGCGGCAATGGCGCGGCAAACTCTGCCGTGCTCACGACTCCGGTCGCAGGGACCGCCTTTCTGACCTCCGGCTGGGCTCAGTCTGGCACTGTCTCGACGCAAGGCTGGCAGAACTCCACCGCTGTGATTAACGTCGGCGATATCATTCAATTCGCCAACGTCTATCCGGTCAACCCGCAGAACCGTCTGCAGTATGGCAAGACGCTGCGGCAGTTCGTGGTGCTACCACCGGGTGGCTTTGTGGTACCGCCGAATGGCGCGGCCCCTCCGGGCTTGACCTTCGGTGCCGCAGCCCTCGCCGCGGGTACCTTTAATCCGATCACCGGCCAGTACACCTCGAGCGGCACTGGCACGCTCACCTTGACGATTGGCGATTGTTGCATCTCGGGCGGTCAGTTCCAGAACGTCACGGCGGCCCCCGCCTCCGGCGCGATCATCACGTTGAATGGCTCGACCACCCCGGCGGCGAATGGTGGATTGGTCAGTCCTCAAAATTTAGTGTTCCACAAGTACGCGTATGCCTTGGCTTTTGCGGACTTGCCGCTTCCGCGCGGTGTGGAGTTCGCGGCCCGCGCTTATGACGATGAAGATGTGGGGATGAGCATTCGCGTCGTGAGTCAATATACGATCAACAATGATTCAGAGCCCACTCGCGCCGACGTTCTGTATGGGCCCGCGAGCCTATACCGGACCTTGGGTATTCGGGTCGCTGGTTAATCAGGAGTAATGAGCAATGCCTTCAGTTAATCCAGGTCCGGCCAGTGCGTCGAATCCAAATACGATTTTGGAGTTGGCGCCCGTCAATACCCAGGCAAATTCCACCCCGATGGGGACGAATGCGCTGCGCTTGCTGGCCGCTTTTCGAGGGGTTTCCCTCAATAGTACCGGCGATGCGGGGTTCATCCCCATGATCAATGCCGCCTCATGGGCTGCCACCACGATTGTCGTGGCTAATGGCCTTGTGAGCGGCGTCTCAGCGACAGTTGCTGCGGCCAGTGTCGGTATTTTCACTGGCGCGGCGAGCACGGGGACGACCGTCAGAACCCAAGGCGTCTTGACGGGACAGACCTCGACCACGGTGGCTACTGCCGCGGCGGCTGCATCGGCGGCGGTGGCTTCTCCCGCTCAGGGTCTGTATCTGAACGTCGGTACCGCCTTGGCGAATGCCACGGTGGATATTTTCGTTTACGGCTATGACTTGTCGTAAGGAATTGCCATGCCATTAGGCCCTCAAATCGTCACGTACGGGAATATCCAAAGTGCCTTCATTCTGGTGGTGACTTTGACGCCCGCCGCGACCGGTGCAACTACCACGTTGGAGCAGACATTCACCGTTCCTGGTCTGCAGCCCGGTGATGTGGTGAGCGTATCGCCACAATTTGCGATTACCACCTTGGTCACTATTGAGAATGCGCGGGTGAGCGCCGCCAATACGCTGGCGCTTGCCTTAAACAATAGCACGGCTGGTTCTCTCACCTTCCCTTCTGGGTCCTTCGCGATTGAGGTCAACCGGCCGCTTGCCGGCATGATAATGACAGGCATCCAGTGATTCATGGCAATTACCAAGAATTCGACCCAATGGTTCGGTCTCTCGACTGATACCAAGCCGACCGCTGCCCTTACGGGGCAGTTGGGCTCCCCTCTGACGGGGGATTCGTTTCGCGAGACGGATACGGGCAAAAGCTATCTGTGGATTGGTAGCGTCTGGGTAGGCGCTTCGGCCTCGTTCACCGATGGCTATGGCACGGTCTTAAACTTTGTGCCGACCTTAAGCGGCGGTCAAGTGCCCGTGACGCCGGCACCGGACGTTATTTTTCAGGATAACTTCAACGGCACTGTCATTGATGTGGTGAACCGCTGGCAAGCCCCGGTGCTCGCGGCCGGCGGGACGATGACGCAGGCGGGTGGCAGTCTTGTGACCACTTTAGGAACTACCGCATCGGCGGCCTCCTCCATCACCTCGATTGAGAACTTTGAACCATCGATCAACAATTTGACGTTGGGCGGTCTCATGACGATCGATGCCGCATCAGTTGCGGCCAAGGTGACGAACACCAGTCGGTGTGTGGGGTATTACACGAAGCCCGGCAGTTTTACGGCCGCGACCCCGGTGCAAGACGGCTATGTATGGGAATACGACATCACGGGCACCTTGGGTGCCAGTATCTATAGCGGTGGGGTCCGAATTTTCAATCAGGCGGTGAACTTCAATTCGCTCTTAGGCAATGTGCTGCCCCTATTCGTCGCCTATCAAGGTTTGAACGCGCAGTTCTATTACGGCGATTTTACCAAGCCGCTCATCACCGTGCCGTTCTTACAGGCGAGCACGTTGAATCTGCCTTTTGGTTTTCACTCGATCAATCACACGGCGGGCCCCGCCAGTGCGCCGACCTGGAATATGGCGGATTGTGCCATCATCGATTCCTCTGGCGTGCAGCAGACGCTGTGGAACGGCCAGACCTACTCACGCACCCGCTCGCCCACCAAGTTCGTCAATTTGAATGCGGTATCGATTGCGGCAGAAGCCACGATCTGGACACCCACCTCCGGCCGGCGCTTTCGCCTGATGGGCTACGTACTCGAGTCAGGCACTATCGGCGGTAACGTGCTGCTCAAAGACAATACCGCCGGCTCTACCATCATGGTAGTGCCCTTCGGCGCGGCCAATGGCGTCATTGTTGCCCCGCCCATGGGCAATGGGATCTTGAGTGCTGCGGTCAATAACGTGCTCACAGCCACCGGCACGGCGACTCAGACCTTAAGTGGCTACGTCTTTGGAACTGAAGAATGATCCGCCATGCCGTCCATTAATCCAGGTCCGGCGAGTGCGGGGAATCCGAATACTCAAATAGCGTTAGCGGCCACCGGCATTTCCAATGCGCCTTATACTTATGCCTCTCTACCGGTAGCCTCCAGTATTCAAGTCGGCACGCAGGTCTTCACCACCGATCAAGGGATGGTCTATACCAATGGCGTGAGTTGGATTGTTCTGGCACCTGCTACGTATAATTCGGTTCCCGCTAAATATAATATTCAAAGACCACCGGCAGTTACCGATAATGCAACGCTCGGATTCACAACGAATTCTGTATGGCAATATGCCGGCACCATTTACACGACATCTGCCTACTGTGCAAGTGACTCTGCTGCCTGGACGGCCCTGAATTTAAGTCCCATCGGCACGCCTGCCGACGTCATGGGCACGACCCTGACCAAGTTCGCGGGCGGCACCTGCGCGATGCTCAAGGGCTATACGGGCGCGGCGGTTGATGTCGCGATCACGGCGGGCGGCGTCTATCAAATCTACACCGTCAATATTCTCGCCACGGGCGAGCTCGACAATGTGTCGATGGGCGCTGTCATGGCCACTGCCGATGCCGCCACGAACGCCAAGGTGCTGAAGGTCTACGATCAGAGCGGCAACAGCAATCATGCGACCTTGGCCAATGCGGCCGGCATTGCGGTCTCTGCGGCGAGTGCCACTGTCACGACGGGGACCACGCTCACCATCAATAGCGGCCAGACGGGCACGATTGCCGCGGGGCAGACGGTTTATGGGAGCGGTATCCCGCCGGGGATTACGGTTGCCTCCGGGGCCGGGCCTTACACGCTATCCGGTGCCGGGGCGCCTGCGAATCCGGCCGCGATTGCCGTTTATTTTGGCATTACCTCTCCACCCTACATCGACTGGGACCCGGTGCTCGGCCGCTATGCCATCTACTCGCCCAATGAACAGACCAACGGCGGCACGACCAATAAGCGTGCGCTGCAATTGCCGCAGGCGGCCACGTTCACGAATGCGAACAATGTGGGCGTCTATGCGGTTGGCGTCGGCACCAACAGCAGCGATATCTCGCAACCCTGTCTCTGTGCGATCGGAGATTCTTCGGTAGGCTCAGGCTTCTATCAGGCCATTTTCGGCGGCACGGGCGGCGCGCAGAATTTGAATGGCCAGCTCATCGTCACGCAGAACGGCACCGCGCATACGCTTCCCGTGGCTATTAAGAATCAACCTTGTGTACTCATTGCGAGCAGTGCCGCCACACCGCTCATGACTCTCAATGTGAACGAGGATCAGGGCACCAACAATGCCGCGATCACGAGTCAAGCGGTCGCGGGTGGCTGGATCTTCTCCTACGGCGGCTCGGCGATTATCCCCTACGGCATGATGAAGTTCGTGGGGCTCGCGATGTTCAACGCAGCCCCTACGGCAGCACAGTCCCAAGCGATGCGCTACGGGGCCTACTGCCGCTTCAATATCTTCCCGCAGGTGATTAATCAGATCGCGCTGGTGGGTGATAGCCGACTGGCGAATTTCAACGTGACGCCCGGCTTCGGCGTGAGCAACATTCTGCCGCGCTATGTGGGGCGGAACTGGGATCTCATTAATCTCTCGACCCATAGTCAGATGGTGCTGACGCAGATCGGCGATGGCCTAGTGCCGACTGTGACAGGTCTCGCCAAGTCGCTGCAGACCTTCAAGAAGCCCGGCTTGAACTATGCCGTCATCTTGGGCTCTGTCAATGATTTCTCTCAAGTTTCGGCCAGCGTCGCGCAGGCATTCTCTTATTTGCAGACGCTCTGTGCGCAGATCGTGGCGGCGGGTTGGGTGCCTATTCTGATTGCGGAACTGACAACGACGTCGGTTACGGGTAATGCCAATACACAATTACCTCTGTTGAATGCTGCGATTGTTGCAGCTGGATCCGCCGCTTTCAGTGGTGCGCAGATCGTAAACCTCTACGGCTATGTGCCGGTCGTGACGCCAGGCAATGCCAATTACTATTACACCGGATTGCATCCGACACCCGCGGTGCATCAGATTATCGCATCTGCCGTCGCCGTCACCATTACGACTCCCTATCCATGAGCGCTGTGACATCCACAGCGAATGATCTCATTACGGGCGCCTTGCGCAATATTGGGGCCCAAGAGGCCGGGGAACCGATCAATGCCAATGATGCAGGGGATGCGCTTCAAGTCCTAAATGACTTAATCGACAGCCTCTCGACCGATAAACTGTTCATCTATAGCGCGATCGAGAACATCGTCGCCTGGACGCCGGGGAAATACAAATACACCGTGGGTAATCCGGTCGGCGGTACCTTCTCAGGCTATACCACGACGGGTTCCCCTATCATCACGGGGCTTACAACGGCCCCCACCGTCACTTTTGGCGTCAATGCCAATGGCGTGACGGTGGGTGGCACCTTAACCGATCTATTGGCGGTGATCCCGGCCGGCGCGACAATCGTCTCCTACAATGCAGGCGTCGTCAGCGGGATGACCTTTACCGCGCCCCCGGTCGGCTCTTCGGGAACATTGACCTCAACCTGGGGCGGTGCGACTGGATTATACCTATTCACCTTTAGCGATGGAGAGACGCGCTCGGGTACGTTGACCAGCGGCTCTGCGGCGATTACCTGGTCCCCTGCCTTGGTTGGCACGCCGACTGCGGCCGGCAATCAAGTCAATACCACGACGCTGACCATGTCGTCGAATGCACTAGCGACCTTGACCGCGGCCGATTTGATTACCTATACGACCCCGGGGGATTTTGCGATTGCACGTCCTTTACGGATCCGCCCAGGGTTCACGCGCATTACTTCAAGCGGCAACAGCGGGCTTGATTATTGGTGGGATGTCACCTCGATTGATGACTACAATGAGGAAGGCTATAAGGGTGTTCCGGGTCCGTGGCCGTTACTCGTCTCATATCAAACAACGTATCCCTTGGGCACCCTATTCGTCTATCCGAATCCTCAGCAAGCCGGCGAAGTGCATCTATGGACGGATGTGGTGCTCACGCAATTCTTAACCCTCACGCAAACCATCAGTTTGCCGCAAGGCTATTCCCGGGCGCTCAAAAAGCTGCTCGCGGTCGAATTGGCGCCAGAGTATGGCAAGACTCCCGGGATTGAACTCATGCGACAAGTCAAGGAAGCCAGGGATTTCATTAAGGCCATGAATGAGACACCGGTGAAGAAACTTCGCTACGATCGCGCTTTAGTTAGGGCGAATGGGAAAGACGCCGGATTTATTATGCACGGCGGCTTCGGCAGTAATTATTGATGCCACAGATCGCCGCCGATCCTGGCATTTGCGGACCGAGCTATCAGGCGCCAATGCTCTTGCAGGACGCTGAAAACGCCATCAATTGGTATGTGGAAATAGCCGAGATCGATGGCGCAAAAGAGCCGGTCGCGCTCTTAGGGTCGCCTGGTCTGCAATCGGTATTCTTCACTCAGATAGGTCCCGTGCGCGGCGCTTGGGTGCTACCCGGCGGCACTCAGGCACTCTTTGTGACCGGCCAGACGCTCTATGTCGCAACCATGACGGTGCCGGCGACACAAAACGCCATCGCGCAATTCGCAATTACCTCACCCGGTACTCTATTGACCAATTCTGGCCCTGTCGTGATGCGCGATAATGGGGTGGTAAGCCAAGGCAAAGGTGGCTACGTTTTTATTGTGGACGGTCTTTATTGGTACTTCTATCGGATTGCAGGCGCCGGAACTGCCACCTTTACAGGGGGGCTCACGCCCGGCTCGCCGACGATCACCTTGCCTGGAGTTTTGCCCGCCGGACTCATCATCAGTCCCAATCCGAGTAGTTTTTTAACCGATACAGGCGCACTCATTCCTTTTGGCACGACGATTGCGAGCATTAACTACGCAGCGCCTTCAATTACGATGACTGCGGCGGCGATTGGCACCAATGCTTCTGCCACTATCACCTTGAATGTGGCAGCTTTTGGCCAGATCACCGATCCTGGGGTGGTGCCGGCTGATCGATTGGCATTCATCGAGGGATGGATCATTGCCAATCAGACCGGCACACGAACTTTCATTACGAATGGGCCCACGCCATATACCAATACCTTTCCTGGTAGTTTTTTTGCGCTAAAGGATTCATCGACCGACAACCTCATCACGATTTTCGAGAATGATCGCGAGCTGTGGCTAATAGGGGAGCGCACCAGTGAGGTCTGGTTTAGTGCAGGAGGAGCTAATTTTAACTTTGCTCGAGTGCCTGGCGTGGGTCCGCAGATTGGTTGTTCTGCCGTGCATTCAATCACTCGCATGGGCCAATCCTTGGTCTGGCTTGAAAAGAATGAGCAAGGCGAGAATATAGTGATTGCAACCAACCAATATAGTTGGGAACGTATATCTACGCATGCAATTGAACATGCGATTGCTTCTTACCCTCTAGTGTCCGATGCGATTGGCTATGCATACGAGGAAGAAGGGCATATGTTCTATGTGCTCACCTTCCCAACGGCCGATCAAACTTGGGTATTCGATGGCACGGCGTCCAAAAATCTAGGCAAGATGTGCTGGCATCAGCGCTTGAGTTACGATCCTGTTGCGGGCGTTTATCATCGGCACCCTGGCAATTGCTATGTAGATTTTCAGAACTTGCGATTGATTGGGGATTATCAAAACGGCTTTGTCAGCCGAATGTCGCGCAGCATCTATACCGAGAACGGGAATCCATTGCGTGCCCAGCGGCGCTCAAAACATGTGTGGGCCGCAAAAACACGAAATCGTGTCTTTCAGTCGAGCTTGCAGATCGAATTTACCCCTGGGGTTGGCCTTCAGTTTGGACAAGGGCAGAACCCTCAAGCGATGGTCCGTTGGTCAAATGATGGAGGATTTACCTGGTCCAATGAAAATTGGCGTACTATAGGGGCAGCAGGCGCGACGAAGAACCGCATGAAGATCAATCGATTGGGCAGAGCCCGCGATCGGGTCTATGAGGTGAATTTCTCCGATCCCACGCCACGCGACATCATAGGAGCCACCCTATTCGGCGAAACCGAGGACTAGATGTCGTATCAAACCTGCCCTTCTTATGAGCAGCCTCTTACCAAGAGCGGCCAAACGCAATCGGTGTGGTACCGGTTCTTTCAAGGAATCTATAACGGCGTCGCTCCTTCTTCTGAATCCAGTGTGACTCTAGGCGCATCGCCTTTCACCTTCGAATTCCCCTCGCGGGGATTCATCCTCATTCGCGGCGGTACGGTTTCTAGCATTCAGTTCATCCGTGCGCAAACGACTTTGACCGGCCTGACCTCTGGGATCTTCCCTGGCAGTCAGGGGGATCAATTGACGGTGACTTATTCTGGGTTACCAACCATGCTCTTTGTGCCGCAATGAGCTGTGGAGTCACACAATTTTTACAGGATAATCCGATTGTCGGCACCGATAACGTGCTCGAGGACATCTCCATCAACTACGTGGGGGGTGGGGTTGGCGTCAAGCAAGTGTTGCTGAAAGAAGGCGTGCAGGTCGTGCAGCACAAGCATCGGTATGCACATCTATCGGTACTCATCTACGGTCGCGTACTCGTGATGACGGATGACTGGAGTAAGGAACTCGAAGGTCCCACGAGTCTCGTGATCGAAGCCCACATGAATCATATGGTAATCGCTTATACCGATGCATTGTGGCTGTGCGTCCACAATACCGAAGAGATTGAGAGTCTCGTTGCTTAAAATGGTGCGCCAAGGCTATGCGGATACCTTCGGGTTGCTGATGGAATTGGCGAATCCTGCGCTGTGGGATACGTTGCCGATGCGTACTCAAGGGGGATCGCCGCACCGCGAACTCTCCGACATTTGGGTGCGCTACAACCCGATTGAGCGATTCGATGGGGATATTGAGAAATTCAATGCCCAGCATGTCGCTGAATGGTATCCGGTGGTGCGCGCGATCCCGACTGCAAAAGCATTGAGCGAGCGCATTGCGGAGGATTTCGACAGTGAGCTAGGGGGGGTGCTCGTGACCAAAATACCAGCCGGCAAGACCTGTTATCCGCATGTCGATCATGGCTGGCACGCGCACCATTATGAGAAGCTGGCTCTCCAGGTCAAAGGCCACCCAGCTCAGCGATTCCATGTTGAAGATGATGAATTGACTACCGTCGATGGTGATTTATTCACATTCGATAATTCCAAAGTGCATTGGGTCACGAATGAAAGCTCAGAAGATCGTATTACGATGATCGTTTGTGTGAGGCATCACTAATGCCATGGGGCTTCGCAGCGGCGGCCGTAGGAACCATCGCAGGGTCTGTGATTAGTTCGAATGGCGCACAGTCGGCTGCCGATACGCAGGCACAATCGGCCGCGAATGCGCAGGCTATCTCGCAGCAGCAATATCAGAACACGGTAGCGCAAGAGCAGCCATATTTGCAATCGGGCTATGGGGCGCAATCGCAGCTCAATTATCTGATGGGCATCGGAGTTCCGGGGCAAGTCGGATCAAATCAAGGCCAAGGACTGACAAATCAAAGTGGTGGTCAGCCTGGTTATGACCCATCGAGCGGTTATACCATCGGTGCGAATGGCACGATTGGACGTCTAATCCCTGGTGGGGGACTCCAACAGGGAAGCGCCCCAATACAGCAGGGCGCACAATCTCCTCTATCTGCGGCATTATCCTCGCCGGGCTTGCGCAATTCTACCAATTATATTGGTCCACATTCAGGAATGACCCCTGGTGGAATGGCCAATACACAACCGATTGCCAGCGTCACTCAAGGCCAGTCAGGATCCTCGCCAAGCAATTCTCAGGGAATAAGTAATTTTCCATCGACCGCCATTTCTAGTCCAGCGGGGGGTTATGGATCACTGCTTTCGCCATTCACGGCCGATACGTTCAAGCAATACTCACCCGCCTATCAATTCCAATTGCAGCAGGGCCAACAAGGCGTATTGAATGCGGATAGCTCAGGCCAAGGCGCACTCTCCGGAGCCGCGCAGAAAGACTTGATAAATTATAACCAGGGGCTGGCCAATACCTCATTCAATAATGCCTTTAATCAATATCAGACACAGCAGGGCAATATCTATAGTCGTCTCTCAGGCATTGCTAATCAGGGTCAGAACGCGGCGAGCAATACCGGGGCGCAAGGCACGGCACTCGCGGGACAGGCCGCGCAGTCGGCGACCAATGTGGGCTCTGCTCTGGCGGCAGGACAAGTGGGCGCCGCTAATGCCTGGAGTGGGGCGGCCAGCAGTTTGGGTGGTCTATATGCAGCATATGGCGGTGGGGGGTCACAAGCGCCAGCATTAACATCGAGCCAGTATAGTGGCGGCTATGGAGCCACCGGTGGCACCGATTTCATTTCCTCGGACCGCCGCTTAAAGAAGAATATCCGCCGTATCGGCAGTACCGAAGGTGGTCAGCCTTGGTATGAATTTGAGTACATCGATAAACCTGGATTGCATACGGGCGTCATGGCCGATGAGTCGCCTCCTTCTGCGGTGACTTATGACGCTGATGGTTATGCGATGGTCGATTACTCGAGGATCCGCTAGTGCCAGAAATGACCCCAATGGGCAATCAGGTCATCCCGCCGGATCCGCAGAAGGGGATTGGCTTGATGTCCTCTATTTTGGGCGTGCAGCAGCAGCGCCAGAATTTACAGACCGGCCAGATCCAACAAGCCACAGCACAGGCGGAATCGACGCAAAAACAACAGCAAAGCAATGAATTGCAAGCTGCTCAAACGCTTGCCAAGAATGGCACGCAAAGTGGTGCGTATACGAACCCGGATGGATCTTTTAATCGTCAGAGAATGGCAGATGATATTTCCAAGGTTGCGCCGACTTATGGGCAGTCAATTTCCAATCAGTTGCTTTCCGGAGCGAATGAGGTTGTCAATAATAAACGCGCCTTGCAGGGGCTTAACCAGGATCAGCAGACGCAATTTTCGGGTGTATTGACGTCTCTTGCGACCAAAAAAGATTTGACCAATACCGATATCATTGATGCCTTCTCGGACGCCGCCGATATCAATCCATCACCGGAATTTCGCCGCATGTTGATGAGCGGCCTGACGCATATCCCAGCAAACGCATCCTCTCAACAGTTGCAGCAACTGATTCAGCAGGTATCGTCCATGACGAGCGGCCAGCAGCAGCAGACGCCTTCAAGCATCGATACCGGTGCTGCCGTTCAGCCTGGCACGACGAATCGTTATAGCGGCGGATTTACTCCCGCAGGGGCGTCGATTGCTAAACAGTTGGGCCCGAGCATTACGCAAACTCCTGGCGGCCAACTGGCGCGAGTGGGCGGCAATGGTTCAACGTTGACGCCGTTGCAGACTGCACAAGGAGATCCTGGGGCGTCGCCGCCTGATTTAAATCAGACCACTGCACAAGTGGAAACAGGTCGCGGCTTGGCTAGAGGTGTTACCGATCGGGTATCTCAGGCGCTGGGACAAGCTAATAATACGATCCAAGCACAGGATGCTCTCAATCGCGCGAGGGCCATTTTAGAATCACCCGAATCCCCGAATACCGGAGCCGCTTTTGAGAATACCAAAAATCTGAAAAACGTAATGTCGAGTCTAGGTATCGATACTCAAGGCGCGGACAATATGAATAGCCTGGCTAAGAATTTGGCGCGTTTCGAGGGTGCCCGTGCGAGTGCTGCGGGCTTGGGTGGTACCGATGCCGCACGAGAACTTGCGCATAATGGTAGTCCCAACACGACCGTGGATAACAAAGCTCTTTTGGGCATTGTGCGTCAATCTCTCGCGGCTGAAAAAGTACTTGCTGGATATGCCAAGATCCAATCGCAGAGCACTGATCCGCAGGCGCTCATTAAAAATGAGAGTGCGTTCCGCAATATTCAGCATCCGATCGAGACGATTGAATACACCATGAGTCGCAATAAGGGTGAAGCGGAGCAGTATCTAAAAGAGCATGGCTTGACGCATGCGGATATTGCGAAATCAGCGGCGCAACTGAAGCAGTTCGGTATCCTGTAATGGCCGACTTCGATCCACTCGCCTATTCTGAAAGCCAGACACAGCCGGCTTCTGTGGCGTTCGATCCAGTCGCTTACTCCGATGCAGTAGTGAAAGACCCGGCCCGTAGATCTCCGGAAGCGATGGCGCCAGAAGAAAATGAGCCATCTCTGATGGATCGATATACAGGATTCCAGGAGGCTCAATTAGCCGGCGCAACCGGTGGCGTTGGATCATTGGCAGGGGGTCTATCATATCTCGGCGCCTTGGGCACGGGACAGGGCACTGACGCCGCTGAGGCCATACGCCGCAAGGTATCCGATGCATTGACCTATTCGCCGCGGACGGAACAGGGAAAAAAACAGGCGGCGGCGATGGGCGAAGCATCCAGTTATTTGGGCCAAAAGGGCGGCGAAATCGCGGGCGAGAAGGTTGCCGATGTAACTGGTAGTCCTGCATTGGGGGCGGCAGCGAATGTCGCTATGAATATTCCGCAGTATTTGATGGGTTTCAAGGGCGGTAAAGCGGCTTTGGGTGAAGCGCCTGAAGCACCTCCGCGCGTGCCCACTGAACAAGAAGTCACGCTCAAGAAAGCTCAAGATTTGGGTTATACGGTTCCACCTGCAACCACCAATCCCAGTTTGGTTAATCGCGGGATCGAGGGAGTTGCCGGGAAAGCCTCGGTTGCCCAGGCTGCTTCGATCAAGAATCAGAGCGTCACCAATGGGCTTGTGCGCCAGGAGTTGGGCTTGCCGGAAGGGGCGGAACTCTCCCATGAAACGATGGATCGGTATCGCACCCAGCAGTCGGGTGCCTATGAGGCGGTCAAAACGGTCCACGATATCAAATTTGGACCGGAGTATGTCAAGGAATTGAATGCGCTCACGAAGACTTCGGACAAGATCACCACTGATTTACCGAATTACAAGAGCACGGGCGCTGAAAAGGTGCAGGGTTTGGTGGATTCGCTGAAACCCCCGAATGGCACCATGACTGGAGAGACCGCAGTGGAGCTTTCCAAAAGCTTGCGTTCTGAGGCATCTGCCTACGATAACTCGGCCAATCGCACTGGGGATCCGCATGACCGGGCGCTCTCTCGAGCCTATCGAGGATCTGCCGCCGCAGTAGAGAACGCGATTCAATCTCACTTAGAATCGATCGGCAAACCAGAATTGGCGGAAAATTGGGATATCGCTCGCCGCAATATCGCTAAAAGCTATAGCGTGCAAAGCGCATTGGATGGCGCGGGTAATGTGGATGCCGGAAAACTTGGCAAGCAACTCATCAAGGGCAAACCCCTTTCGGGGAATCTTGAAGCTGCAGCCGATTTCGCGAATGCGTTTCCCAAGGCTTCAAAGGTGGGTGCTGGCAAAGAAAGTATGCCGGGGATGTCTCCTTTGGATATTGCCGCCGGCACGGGAGCTGCGCTCGGAATTGGCTCCATATCCCATGCGGCAGTCCCCTCGATTCTAGGTGGAATCGCTTACCCTGCAGCAAGGATGGGGGCAAGGGCTTTTGCAACCAGTAAGATTGGCCAGAGGTTGGCAAGTCCAATGGGACCTGCCTCACCGGGATCTATTGCCAGACCGCTCAGCAGAGCAGCGCTCGCTGGGCTGCCTGATGATCAGGCAAACCCTTAGGGCTCAAGCATATAAGCCCATGTTTTACTTAAGACCCATATGACGCCAAACGATATCAGAGTGATTGCCATGGAGCCGGCGAACCCTGCGCCTAAAAAGAGCAGCAGGAAGAAAATAGTAGTCGAAGCCCATATTGTCATGTTGCTTCTCCTATTGGCACATCGCTGGATTCGCGCAGTTCACCGGCTGAATCGTAGCCGATCCGTGCGGCGAGATGCGGTTATCATGCTGGGTGCTCGCGGCGATCGAGCCTGCGATAAAGGCGACTGCGAAAGACGTGGCGTAGGGGTGCTCTTGAATGGTGGCGCAACCGCTCATGGATATGAGCGCGAGCAGAGTAATGGTTTTCATGTGATTCCTCGAGTTCCGGTAATGTCCCGTGAGCGGCATCATGCGTCATGTCATGGATCATTGACTAGTGCTGGTTCACAGAAATGACCGCCGCCTCACTTCTGCAACCCTTATGTTTTCGGGAATTTGACAATAATGGTGTGCCGCTAGCCTTTGGCACCGTGCAAAGCTATCAAGCGGGTACTGTGACGCCAGTCGCGACCTATTCAGACCCCGGCGCGGTCACGCCCAATTTAAATCCGTTGACGCTCAACAATCGTGGTGAGGCACAAATCTATGTGACTCCGAACGTCAACTACAAATTTGTGGTGAACGATCGGGCAGGGAATCAGATTCGCGTCACGGACAACGTGCAGCAATCGCAATTGCTCACGCTCTATGCGGGTGTCGATTCTGGATCAACCAATGCGTATATAGTGAGTTTTGCAGCCAATTTCTCAGCCTATGCCGATGGGATAGTTCTGTATTTTATTCCATCCCATTCCAATACCGGCCCATCAACGATCAATGTGAACGGGTTGGGCGTCATCAGCCTCATCAATCAAAGCGGCACCCCGCTTTCCGCCAATGAGCTACTTGCCAATCAAGTGGCCACCATCATGTACAAAGGTGGTTCCTTCTTGCTCATTCAAGGATCGCAGCAAGGAATTGTCTCTTACGGCGGCGCAGATACGGGGGCAGTCAATGCTTACGTGGTTGCGCTAACGAATCAGTATTTTGGCTATGTCACTGGGAATGTATTATTTTTTATTCCCACCAATACAAACACCGGCCCCAGCACGATCAATGTCAAAGGCTTGGGAGCGCAGAGTATTTTGCTTCAAGGCAGCGGTGCATTGAGTGGGGGCGAGATGATAGGCGGCCTGCTGTATGAGCTTATCTATACGGGCAGCTATTTCGTTTTGATTAATCCCAGCCCGTTATCGGGATCATTTGTAGTCACTGCCGATGGAATGACTACTTCCCCCACAATGACGATTTATTATGCCTTAGGACCTGGTCCTGTCGTTACATTGAGCTGGGGTGGAGTGTCAGGCACATCGAATGCGACGAGTTTTGGTCTAGTCGGATTTGCGAACGGCCTACAAGGCGCTACACATACAATCCAATCGCCGTTGTTGGCAGCTACGGATAACAGTGTTTCGAACGCTGCCTGCTATTGGACGATACCCAATCAAATTGGTGGAAGTCGAGTCATTCTCACGCAGAACACGGCCACAGGTCTGTGGACGGCTGCAGGAACAAAATCATTATCGGCTGGTAGTTTCAGCTATCGTTTGTCATGACCGCCATTCTCGCACCCCCACTTGTGTTCAAGGGCTTTGATGCCAATGGCGCGCCGCTCGCCTTCGGCCTTCTAGCAAGTTATATCGCAGGCACCTCGACACCGCAGGCAACTTACGTTGATTCGACTCAGACGGCACCGAATTTAAATCCGGTGCCGCTCAACAATCGCGGAGAATGTGCGTTATGGCTCGATCCGACTAAAACTTATAAATTCGTTCTGGTCGATCAAGCGGGCAATCAGATTGGCGTGACAGATCAGGTTCAAGGATCGCTCACCGCCGCTGCATTGACGGTGCTGTTACCTTCGCTATTGGTACCAATCTTAACGCAAGGCTATATCGGCGCGATTCTCTACCCGCAGACCGCGGCGGAAATCGCGGCAGCAGTCATGCCGGTGAATTTTTCGATTGCCTCTCACCTGGCTATCGGGTACGTGCTACCGGAGCGCTATGGTGGAGCGGGAGATAACTTAACATTAAACGATACCGCTCATAGCAATGCGTTGAAAGTGGCCAATGCGATTGGTGATGGCACTGTTGTCTATGGCGAGAGTAGCGCCGGAATTTGGAAATTTAACGCTCCCATCACGATTGGTGCGACGGGGCAAGGCCGCCGTGTTGTCGGCGTTGGACGCCCGGAGTTTTCATTCAATGCGGCGATTGCAAATACACTCGATCTTGTGAACATCAGCGCGAACTTAAGTTCTCTCTATCAGGATCAGCCGCAATTTGACAACATCCAAGTAACCTGCAATAGCGGTGGTCGGGACGGGGTTGTTCTTACCGCAGGCAACCGACCGCTCATCCGTAACGTTCGGATCGATTTCGCTGGTCGCGATGCCTATGTTGAATCAACAACGGCGCCTAATTGGATTGAGAAGGCCGATGTCGATGTACTCGTGCGCTTTGCCGGCCGACATGGGATCAGGCAGGAGATTCTAGGAGCGGCATCGAGCAACCCTTTTATCAACGAAGGTAATTATTTCTTTGAATTGCGCGGCTGCTCTGCAATTACTGCGGGTGGCTGCGCGCTGCGCCTCACGGGCGCTGCGGGCCTAGGGGCTGCCGCCAAGATTGCGGATAATAGCTACCGGACGGTGTTCGATGCGATCTACAACACAAGCAGCCCCATTCCGGCCACCAGTTGCGTAATCCTCGATACGGTAACCATACAAAATCCCACCTTCACTGTGCCTGCCTGGGAGAACACGGGGACGGGAGGAAATCCCGGCGCAGGGCCTTTGATTAAGGTCAATAGTGGTGTGTGGAGCGGCATCAATATTTATGGGGCCAACTGGAATTCATTCTGGGGTGATGGCACTTTAGATGCTGCGATCACGGGCGTGAATCGTCTCGATTTCTCATTTCCTGCTAAAAATCAATTTGTCGGTACGATGACAATCAAGGGTTCAATTGATAATCAAAATGTGCTTGCTCTTTCCGGTCAGACGACGGCAAGCACTCAAGCAGATGCCACTATCCTGCGTACAGGAGCGGCGAGTGCAGCGATAGGACAGAACGCAAATTTGCAGGCCGGCAACTCGACCAGCAATACATTTTTCATGATTCAGGAATTCAATGGCGCCATTCAGTTGTGGACCTTTGCGAGCGGTGCGTGGGGAGAGCGCGCGAGAATTCTCCCCACAGGAGGCATTCAATTATTCGGTCTATCGGGCGTCTTTGGGGTTACGGGTGTCCCGGCTGGGGGCCTCGGCGCAAACGGAGACTCTGCATT
>Ga0137415_10000487_pt1 | contig 37878 bp, 29 predicted proteins | sample CZODoug3_1_1_16f_FD_183082 | JGI IMG/M metagenome (GOLD analysis project Ga0137415, IMG submission 183082) | Vadose zone soil fungal communities from Angelo Coast Range Reserve, California, USA - CZODoug3_1_1_16fungal (Hybrid Assembly) | ecosystem: Environmental > Terrestrial > Soil > Vadose...
AATGCTTAAGCGATCGCGGTCTGTTCGATCAATGGCTGCGGTTGGGCGGGCTGGAAACCCTGGTCTCGTACGGCGTGCCTGCTGAGACCTTGGCCAACGGCAAGCAAATCGCCGAGCTCCAGGGGGCCTTTCACGGCGCATTGCCACAAGCGCATTTTGGCTTTTTTCGGGATTTGAAAAACTGGTTCGAGTGCGGCGACTTCTTCTTTGTGCATGCCGGGGTGAAACCAAACGTCGAGCTATCGCGGCAGAAAGAAAACGACCTGCTTTGGATAAGAGGAGAATTTCTGTCGTGTAACGACGATTTCGGCAAGATTGTCGTTCACGGACATACGCCCACCCGTGAAATAGAGGTGCGACCAAACCGGATCAATATTGATACCGGCGCCTTTGCGACTGGCCGGCTGACATGCCTTGTGCTTGAGGAGGAATCCCTGTCGGTGATCGATACCGCTTTCAATCCTTGACGAGAACAACGAGCGCCAAAAGTCGCCCCGGCTTGCGCGATCAATGAGCGATCGATTTTTCGGCCAGCAGGCCGTCAATATGCGCCCGCATCTTTTGAAAGAACTGGTCCCGTCCAAATTGGTTCGCATGGGCTGCGATCTTTTCGGGATTGATTTCGATCCCTGCCAAACTTCCGACCGCCGACGAGATGGCCTCCACGGATTGTTCGGCAAAGAAAACGCCTGACATGCCCGTTGCAACGGTTTCAGTGGCGCCGCCCCGGCCAAAGGCGACAACCGGACGGCCGCTCGCCATTGCTTCGACCGGCACCATCCCGAAATCTTCCTCGCCCGGAAAGATCAAGGCGCGGCATCTTGCGTAATGTTGCTTCAGGACATCGAATGGCTGCGAACCCAGGACCGTGACAGTGGGGCCTGCAAGGCGTCGAATTCCGTCAAGCATCTCGCCGCTGCCGATTACGACCAGCTTTAACTTCATTTCGTTGAAGGCACGCACGGCGAGATCCGGTCGTTTGTAGGATACGAGTTCACCCGCCATCAAATAATATTCGTCAAGCTCGGAGGGCGCGGCGATCGAAAACGCACCGGTGTCGACGGGTGGGTAAATGACGACGGAAGGCGCTCCGTAATATCGGTGAATGCGCGTCGCGACCGTTGCGGAGTTCGCAATAAAGCTGTCGACCCGCGCGGCCGACGTTACATCCCACATCCGCAGGTAATGCGTGAGCGGCGGCATCATCAGCCGTGCCACCCGGCCGGCGCCATTTCGGTAGTCGTGATACATGTTCCAGATGTAGCGCATTGGCGCGTGGCAATAGCAAACGTGAAGCGCTTCCGAGGGCGCAAGGATACCTTTGGAAGGCCCTGATTCACTGCTGATGATGAGGTCGTAGCCGCGCAGATCAAGCTGTTCGAGTGCAAGCGGCATCAGGGGCAGATACGTCTTGTACATCTTGCTCGCGCGAGGCAGCGAGTTGATGAACGTCGGAAAGATGCGGTGCTGGCGAATCCTGTCGGAGACCATCTCCGGCACGTAGACGTGGGTGAAAATGTCGGCCTGCGGATACATCTCACAGAGCGCCTCGATAACCTTTTCGCCACCCCGCATGCCGACGAGCCAGTAGTGGATGATTGCGACTTTCATAACATGCCTCGAAAATCCCAACGATCAGCGGATCGGGGCCCCATCTTCGTCTGGTTCGTATATTTTGGCGTCAATGGATAAGCAATTTGACTAGCAACACGTGGAGTCCTGGGGCGAGCATATGAGATCAATTCTGACAGGCAACCCTACTGTCTATTGCTGCCCCGAGGAGATGGTAAAGCGAACTGGCCGGCATATAATCGATCGTCGACTCCCCTTTTTCGTTTGCCTGATCAATCCACCCGCCATTGAGACATCCAGGCAAATGAACTGCGAACAGATTATCAGTGATTGCCGAAACTAAGTTTGGCCAAACGAGCCCCTTAGGATCCTCGCGGCATAGAGCACGAATTGCTTCGGTTTGCGGCCAAATTCGCGAGGCGTTGGAAATGACCGTGCCGTCTTCTCGAACGACACTTCGAACGAAGCCTTTCGTCTTATCGATCCCAAATGTGGTAGCGTGCCTGGATAGACGATGCACCCGCTCATCTGCCCTTGAACCTGTCAATCTTTCCCATTCGCGCAGAAGCCATATCCATTCCATTTGATGTCCGGGTTCTATTGAATTCTCACCCGGCGGTTGTTCCGGCCGCCACTGTGCGTCGAACATCTCACGCACGGTACCGCTCGCGGAATCGGTCAGCGCGTTGTCGAACAGATCAATCAGCTTATGCGCACGGGCCAAATAACGCTCGGCCCCGCTTGTCTCCGCAAGCGCGAGTAGCGCCTCGAAAAGATGCATATGAGGATTTTGCTCTCGCAAATCTGTCCTGCCCGGAACCCTGCTAAAATAGCCGGCTTGGTCCCCGCTGACGAAAATACGGTCGATGTCCGAAAGGGTGGTGTCAGCAATTAAGAGAGTGGAAGGATCGGAAGTCAGCTTATGCATCCACGCCAACATGTAGAGCACGAACGCATGAGCGTAGAGATCTCGCGTAAGATCTGCAGGGCTTCCGTCGGGAAGAACCGAGAAGACCCAACCGGGATTCTCATCTGGAGATCGATATCGTCTGCACGCTGTTTCGAAGGCCCGTTCCGCGCATTGCTGGTCGTCCTTATACCATTTTGAAAGAGAGGCTCGCGCGTAAACCACGATCTGGCGGGCTTGTACCATTAAGCGCCTTGGCACTTCTCTGACGGGGGCCGATGAGAACTCCAAACGCTCATGGAAGCAGTCGGTTTGCCGATCGAAGCCGGACGAAGCCCAAAGGGGAAGCGCCCGCTCGGTGATAAATTTCTCGAGCCGGCTGCTCGCGAACGCTGGTGCCAGGCTCCGCGCCGGCGCGGGTGGTGCGAAAATCACGATTGTGTCCCCCAAACTATTTTGGTGGTGTAGCACGATTGTGCGAAGGTAAGCCGGTCTCTATCGGACTTTGCAAATCGCACAAGACCGCCCAATATCATGACCATCCGCAGCGGCTGGAATGATTTAGCCTAGCACATACACGCGTTTTCAATTTCGACCAAAAGCAGGTACCGCAAAAAAGCCGTGTACCGTGACCTCCTTACAAATACTGTCGATGTGCGTTTACCAATATACGAAGTTTTGCGGTACTTTGTTGGTAAATCAAGGCAACGTCGAGGGCTGAAAGTGTGTTTGCGAGCGCTGGGGATGCAACCCCGAGCAACTGGCAGGTGGGCGTAAAGAATTAACCCATGGGGTTTGTATCACCTAATCTTGGCATCTGCTGCGTTCTCACTGCGCTGGGGTGTTCGCTGGTATCGTTGACTGCAAGCCAAGGTGCCAATGCACGGTGCGATGGATTACCAAAAGCGCGACGGATTACCAAAAGGCGCCGGTTCGGCGCGCAATTGCTAGCTGCCGATGTGCGAAAAGGATTTCTTGGGGGAACAATCGCCTCAACCGCACGATAAGTTTCGAGCGATCGAGCGTGCTGCAGTTGTTCAACGAGGACAACGGTTGTAAGCGGGCATCTCGTGGCAATTCGACGAGATTTGGCGATTTGGAAGGCTTGGAGATTTGGAAGGCTTGGAATCGTGCCTTTCGCGCGTGTCCCACTCGCTCAATTCTGTCAGTTCTAGTACGTTTCGGCGAAGCAAATGCAAAGGAGATGGCGACGTGATTTGGAAGTCAATCGAATCGGCATTGAGCGGCGCCATAGAAACCTATCGAACTCAAAAAAGTTTGTTGGCGGTCGGTCGGTACTTTGTCCGGTTCATCTCGCGGCGCGGCCCGGCGGCAATTCGGCGTCGCATTGAAGCCCGACGATCCTTGGCGCGCATGACGGCCCAATCGCAGCGAACGCCAAACCAGATCATCGTTGCGATTGTCGTTGGGGGAGTGGTTGGCGACAACATAATCGCCGCTCGGTTTCTTCGTGATCTAGGCGAATTTTGTCCAAATGTTTCTTTCGATATTTACACCTCCAACGTCGCGCTTGGGCGGTGGATCTATGGTAATGTTGGCAGTGGCTTGCGCGATTGCTTCCAAGACACGTCATTTGGCAAGATTTCAGAAGAATACGACGCGATATTGGAGATCGGAGATACGGTGAAATTTTTGCAAGCGAAACTTACTTTGACAAATAACCACTCCGAAAGATTGTCAAAAATCCTGGCGTCGATACGCAGTTTCTCAGACGGCCACAAAGATGATAAAACGCTCGCTTATAACCATGACGGGATCGTGGCACAGGAGCTGCTTTACAAGCACGGTAAGAATCGCGCGACAGCCAATCACTTTATTGCCGGTATAAGCTACGGAGGCGACCGGTATGCTTTGGCTGCCGACGAGAACGTCGTCGCCAAGCACGCGCTCGGCGACAAGCGGTATGTCACGGTGCACAACGGCTTTGACCTTTCGCAGATAACACACAGTGGAACCGCATCAAAGGTATACCCAAGATTTGGCGAGGTCATAAAGGAAGTCCGAAAGGCAAGACCGGAACTGATCTTCGTTCAAATAGGGGCATCGACCAGCGTCAACATCGACGGCGTCGATTTGAACCTCATTGGACAAACTAGTCTTCCCGAAGCAGCCGGATTGATCAAAGGTGCTATCTGCCACCTCGATAACGAAGGTGGATTGGTTACTATTGCCAGCTGCTACGGAATTCGGTGTTGTGTGGTTTTTGGGCCGTCGAGCGCAGATTACTTTTCTTATGATGGAAACGTGGCCATACGCCCGGCGGAATGCGGGGGATGTTGGTGGATCGCGAAGGATTGGATGAGCCGTTGTCCGCGGGGGATGAACGAACCGGTCTGTATGTATAAGCAACCGCCGTCCGTCGTCGCGAAGGGTGTCCTGCAACTCCTAAACGCGTGTCCTTAAAAAGGCGGTTATGCGCACTGCCCCCGGCCGCCCGCTCAACGATTGACGCCGTGGCCCCGATCTTTTCACAGCTGTATCCTCTCCACGATTTTCGTGGAGGAGCGGCCCGCAACGATTGGAACGAGGACGACTCGGCCGCCGCGAGCCTTTACGAGATCGCCACCAACAACTTGATCCTCGTTATAGTCAGCCCCTTTAACTAGCACGTCCGGAGAAATCTTTTCTATGAGAGCTATCGGGGTCGGTTCATCAAAGATGACGACAAGGTCGACCGCCCTAATCGCCCCGACAATGCGCGCGCGGTCTGTCTCGGTTTGAATTGGCCGAGTAGGTCCCTTTAACTTTTGGATCGATGCGTCGGAATTAAGACCCACTATCAGGCGGTCTCCCGCACGCGCCGCGGAGGATAGCAATTCAACATGTCCGGCATGTATTAGATCAAAACAGCCATTCGTAAAGACGACGCGTTCGCCTTTCTGACGCCATCCGGCGGCCTTTTCTGCGGCTTCTAGCGGACTTGCCAGCGACCCAGGATGCTGGACCGTTGTTTCAGAGCGAGCGATAGCTGCATTGAGTTCAGTGCGGCTTACGATTGCGGTTCCGAGTTTGCTGACCGCTACACCAGAGGCAAAATTTGATAGTACGGCGGCTTCTTCGATGGAGCGTCCTTCCGCGATCGAGACCGCGAGCGCAGCAAGTGCTGTATCGCCCGCGCCAGAAACGTCGGCAACTTCTAACGCCGACGTAGTAAAGTGGTAAACGGGTTTTCCAGGTTTCATCAAAGACATGCCCGACTCGGCACGGGTTACAAGCAATGTTCCATCAAACTGGCTTTTGATTGCTGCGCTGGCGGCTTCAACTTCACGATCAGTGTTGCACGGCAATCCGGTAGCGGCCGACAGTTCACTGCTGTTCGGTTTGATCATATCGGCGCCCCGATACGACTCAAACGTCCGGCGCTTTGGGTCAACGAGTATGAATTTGCCCGCTGTGATGGCGGCGTTAATGACATGCTTCAAGACGAGATCACTAAATAAACCCTTTCCATAATCCGAGAGTAGCACGACATCGGCTTCCAGGATTGCAGCACGAGCTGCATGGACGATTTTCTTCTGTACGTCCTCGCATGGCTCGCTAGCGAACTCGCGGTCGATACGAAAAAACTGCTGTCGACCGCTAACAATACGCGTCTTGCTTATCGTAGGACGCTCGGGATCGATGACCAACGATGCAGCCACTCCCAATTCGACCAAAATTTTTCTCAGGTCTTCTGCGTCTGGATCAGATCCAACTACGCCGACGAGGCGGACGTCGGAGCCAAGAGCGACAATATTAACGGCGACATTTGCTGCGCCACCGGCAACGGCTCGATCATTGCTGTGCAGGAGAATGGGAACCGGCGCCTCGGGGGAGATGCGGTCAATTTTGCCTGTTAGATACCGGTCGATCATCACATCGCCAATGACGGCGATGGTTTTGCGAGCTCCCGTGTCCAGAGGCAGCCTCAGGGTCTTGCCCGGGTTAGGGTGCATAAAAGCCTCCCAGAAGTATCGTGGCGATCGTGTGCTTAACGGTTCTACAGCGACAATCTTTGAACCAGTTGGTGTTCGGCGTAAAGATGGTTTGGCAACTACATCGGGGACTAACCTGACCGATTTCTCGGGAATAGTCACGAGCCCGGGGTTAACAAGCTTAATTTCTTCGAGTGGTGTTTGTTATCCTGCTCGAGCTTGCTTCAGATGATCCCGCCATTAGAAATTTGGAGATACATTGTTAATGGATCAGGTCAGTCAGTTTCCTGCGCGAAAAGCATCATTGCGGTCATTTGTTCTTGTGCAACCTTGCCGGATGGAACTTGACTTGCGCGAGACGCAACAAGACGGCACGATCCTGCAGGTGCAAAAGCTGCGACGTTCCAGTACCCACGAAATGTCCGGACGTCCCGCTAAATCATTTAGTCGGTCCAGGGCATTTCAACGAACAACCAACCAACACTTGTGCGCGACGAGTTGTGATTCGGAGTTAATTACGATAACGACGATTACTGAACAAGCACGAGCCCGCGGATGACAATTGAGTTAATCGGTATTATCGCGATCGCGGTTGGGCTCGCGAGCCTTTTCTTCGAGCCGCCGTTCATCGTTTACGTGTTCCTATCGTCAACTCTGCTCGGAGCCGCAGCGGCGTTTACCTTGCCTTCTCTCGGAGGAACAAATATTCCGCCTGCTCATTTGTTAATTGGATTTCTCGCAATCAAATTGGTTAGTACTAACGCCTTTTCCAAGAGAGTGACCGATGGTCTTGCGGCTGAAAATCCAGGCTTCTGGCTACTAATCACGTTGATCTACAGTCTTGCCACCGCTTATTTGTTACCCAGGATATTTGCCGGGCAGACTTTTGTCTTTCCTGCTCGCACGATTGGTTACACTTTGCCGCTTGAGCCGGCCATGTCCAACGTCACGCAGTCGATTTATCTCATTGCAGATTTTATTTGTTTCATACTGCTCTACACGTACGCGGGCACTATCGAGGGTAAAAGGACACTCGGGAATGCAGCATTAGTCTGCGCGGCACTTAATCTGATGTTTGCCGCGGTTGACCTTTTGACCTATTTTACAGGCACCACCGAACTACTGTCCTTTATTCGAAATGCAAATTACGGGTTGCTCAACGAGACAGAGCTCGCAGGTTTGAAGCGGATTACAGGTTCCTTTACCGAGGCGTCGTCTTTCGGAGCTGCTACACTGGGATATTTCGCGTTTACGATTAAGCTATGGCTCTCCAGGATTCGTCCTCGTCTTACGTTTATTCTAACCGGTCTTTCACTTTTCGCCTTGTTATATTCAACCTCGACGACGGCTTATGTGGGATTGGCCGTTTTTCTGGCCGTGATCTATTTGCAAACGGTGGTCAACGCTCTGCGCCGGCCGATTAACACTCAAACGTTGTTGTTTATCGCCGGTGTTCCCATCTTTTTGCCGATACTCATAATCGTCATTGCCATGAATGATAGTACTTCTTCTTACATTAAAGATCTTCTCGATACCCTTGTGTTAAACAAAATGTCCACGGATTCTGGCATCGAGCGATCATCGTGGAATAGCCAGGCAATGCAGAATTTCTTCGATACATTCGGTTTTGGTGTTGGAAATGGAAGTGTACGGGCGTCGAGTTATCCGATCAGTGTCCTCGCTAGCCTCGGTATCGTTGGCGCTCTGACAATAACTCTCTTCCTCATCTCGGTATTCTTTGACCGTGGGAGAACCAACCTTTCAAACTCAAAATTCGATATCTACCGACAAGCAGCCAAGTACACCTGCCTCGCGTGGCTTATTACCTCACTAGCCTCCGGTGCCTTAGTCGATCTCGGCTTACCATTTTTTGTTTTTGCAGCTCTTGCATGTTCAAGATCGATAGCGCCGGCAGCATCTCAAGACATCAGAGCACTAGTGCGCACGTAGGTCCTTTTCAACGCTGGTTCCCGAATGCACGCGAAGGCATAGTACGAAGATTCCGATGTCTGAGCGGGCCGTGGAGCACTAATAAGGAGGCTGGCAATTTTTCGTCGATTAGCGATCAATGCGAAATTTCTGACTGCGGGACCGACGGGTGTGCACGTCGTTGCTGAGCAACTCGTGCATCAATTGGCCAATCAGTATTCCGCACTCGAAGATGTGTTCGGAGAGGCCCCAAGACTAATTGCGCCCTCAAATCTTGACCGCGTCAGCCATGACTCTTTTCGTTTGGAGCGTGGAGGCCTGTTCCGCGGCCAACTTTGGGAACAACTTGATCTTCCCAGACTTACGCAGCCCGACCTCCTGCTCAATCTGTGTAACCTCGGTCCTATGATGAGTCGGGCCGCGATCACCATGATTCATGACGCTCAGGTGTTCATTACACCCGACTCATACACGTGGGCGTTCGGCAACTTTTATCGCAAGGTGCTTCCCGTATTAGGCCGCAGACACGCACGGATATTGACGGTGTCGGAATTTTCCGCAAATCAATTGGTTCGGTTCGGTGTGGCCCGGCGAGAAAATATTGTGGTCATTCATAACGGTGTCGATCATGTGCTAGTTCATGACTCGCAACCCGATATCGTGAAACGATTTGTTTTAGAGTCACGAAAATTCGTTGTGGGACTCGCAAATGTCCAAGCTCACAAAAATATCGCCTTGTTGCTGCGTGCATTTACGGCGCCAGCGCTAGCCGACCTGAAGTTAGTCCTCATCGGGTCAGCGCGCCGCGAGAATTTTGAGGCCCTTGGTCATGCCGTACCGGTGAATGTTGTGTTCGCAGGTCGAGTCAGCGATGGTGAAGTTCGGGCGTTACTGGAGAGCGCGTTGTGCGTCGGGCTTCCGTCGACGACGGAGGGCTTTGGCCTATTACCATTAGAGGGTATGACTCTCGGGTGCCCGGCCGTCGTCGCGCCTTCTGGCGCGCTTATCGAAATCGGTGCTACGAGCGCTCTTTTTGCTGCACCGGACAATCCTCGGGAGTGGATAAACGCAATCCGACTGCTAGCTGATGATCTGGTCCAATGGACTCACTATTCACGGGCCGGCCGGGAACGCGCGCAATCTTTCACTTGGAGGCGGGCAGGGGAACAGCTCGTCACGGTAATCCGTGAAGCTGCCATGGTTAACATTTTTGAGAAACACTAGGATTTCCTTGTCGACACAGTCACCAAGCAGGGTCGCGGTAGTAATCGCCAGCACTGGGCGGCCGGTCGAGTTGGGGCGCTGGGTGGATCATATGCGCCGCCAGACAGTGCAGCCGGCGGCTCTAGTCTATGCAGTAGCCAAGGTGACTGATCTGCCATGCCCGGAGGACATTAGAGAAGCCGTAACGGTGGTGATTAGCGATCCGGGTTTGCCCAGGCAGCGAAACGCCGGCTTGGAAGCCGTTTCGGAATCAAATGATATTATCGTCTATTTTGACGATGACTATGTTCCGTCGTCTTACTGTATCGAAGGAATTGACGTTTGGTTTCGCGAGAATCAGGACATTGTCGCGGCAAATGGAGTTCTCTTGGCCGATGGAATCAATACTGCAGGAATTAGCTATGAAGAGGCCGCGAGAATAGTGGCTTGTCAAGACGCGTTGCCCAGATCCGAGCCAACCGTGCTTTGCGAACTGAATGGCCTATATGGCTGCAACATGGCTTACCGAATTGCAGCAATCGGCAGCGATCGTTTTGATGAACAACTTCCGTTATATGCTTGGCAGGAAGACGTCGATTTCGCAACGCGCGTGGGTCGCCGTGGCCGGATCGTAAAAACCAACGCTTTTTACGGCGTTCATCAGGGGATCAAAGGCGCGCGGCTTCCCGGTCTGCGGTTGGGCTATTCGCAAGTCGTTAACCCAATTTACTTGGCGCGCAAAGGCACGCTGTCGATCAGCGAGGCGGCGAAGCTGGTCGTGAAAAATATGCTTATGAACCATGCCAGGGCAGTGTTTCCCGAACGTTGGGTGGATCGGTTTGGTCGCTGCAAGGGCAATTGGCTAGCGGTGAGAGATGTACTGCTGCGCCGCGATCATCCAGGAAATATTCTACGACTCCGATAGCAACCAGGTAGGCTTCTGAGCTACCAGGACTTCGTGTAGGCGACCAGAATGGTAGAGGTCCAAGTTCGAGGTGTCTCGTGGACGATCGCTCGTAGATGGCCTTCGCTATATGGAGCATTTCGAAACTTAACGTCCATCGCGATTATTGCTTGTCGACGCCGCGCTTTCAATACGTCGGGCATTTATTTTTGGGCGATTAAGGCGCAGATTTTTTTACCCGCACCTCTCGGATCAGAAACTCGTTGGGAGAAGCGATGCCGCTAAGGCGAAAATTCCATCCCCACTTTCCCACAAAGTCGGCGTCGGAAATTTTCCACTTCAACTCGTGCCATTCATCGTCGGCAGGGATGCCGAAATAACTGGCGCCGACGTATCCTCGTTGAGATTCATAGTCCAGGCTCATTCCCGAAACCTTATCGGCCGCGGCCCGCCGAACGACCGCGACGATCTCCAAATCAGTGGTTCCAAAGGGAATGAATTGCGGAGCGACCGAAAAGTAAACGTAATGACCTTCGGCGCCAGGTTTTGAAAAATCCGCTCGCCGCCAGGACTGATCGCCGATAGTGACCGGAACGGTGGTCTCAGGATTGATCTGTCGAAGGCCGCGCTCGATGTTGTCAACTTTTAGGGTGGCGCTTACGACTTGCGCTTGCGAGTGTTCCTTCCCCCAAGGGAAAGGTCGTTGCCTGTTGGCTTTTGCCTGTTCCACTAGCTTGGATGGCACATCGACAATAAATTGGGGGACGTTGGTCAGGCGAAACTCGCGGCCGGTGGAGAGCTGCCCCTTGTTTCCCACCAGGTCAAGGATTTGAACGTCGCTATCGAATGTAACTCGGATGTCTTGCCTTGTCGGTGCCCACGCGGCAAGAACGTATCCGCGGCTTCCGCTAAAGAGAAAGCCGTAACCGACGTTCCCGAGGTTTATCCAGCCAACATTCGTTGGCTCAGGACCGAGAATGTCGCTCATTACTTTTAGAGCGCGATACGAGGAACGCGCCGTGAAGTCGGCGCGGATAAGTCCAAAGTCACCTTGTTCATTGTAAGCGGGTCCGCGTGCTTCAAACCAAAACACACGTTGAAACCCCGAGGCGATCGCCAACAAATAAGCCTTAGTCAACAAAACTGCCTGCTTTGTGTCTGCTGTTGAATCAGGCTTAATTGGCGCCTGTGCACCAATCTCAGTGATCCAAAGCGGAGTTTCGACGGACTGGCTATTTTTGGCAAGCATCTCGCGAAGCGTCGATGCCATGGTTAGAAAATCACCTTCTCCGTTGTCATCCAACGCGTTTAATTTCTCATACGGATGAACACAGATGAAATCAAAATGATTGGCGGCGCCTGCTTTGATAACAGCGTCCAGGAAATTGACATCGAAGCTGGCCACGCTCATACCAATCTTGGCCGTTGGATCTATTTTCTTGGCTGAAATTGATGCTTCCCGTACTAGGTCAGCATAAATTTTGGGCGTGCCGTTTTCGGCGAAGCTACCATTGAATTCATTCCATACTTCCCAGTACTTGATGTCTTCAGAGTAACGCGAGACTAGCCCGCTGACGTAGTCTCGCCAAAACTGCATATTCTTGATCGGAAATTTGCGTGTTCCTCCGTCCGCCGACGCCCAGGGTGCAAGATAGGCAAATGCATAGCTGAGGTGGATGTCGTTTGCCTTAGCATTCGCGACAAGCCGATCTGTGAGAGTCCAATTAAACAGTCCCTGCTTTGGCTGAATCGTTTGCCATTCATAAAAGCCCCGCAGCCACCGGATGCCGGCGGCCTTAAGAAGCGGATTGAATCTGGGGTACTCGGAAAACCACTCGGCACCCGAACCTGCGCCCCAGGGGCTCGAATCATCTCGCGGGTCAATGCTACTCCGCTGACTGATCGAAATATCCTGCGCTGTTGCGGCTTTCAGAGGGACCAGCAGAATCGAAGCAACCAGGAAAATGCTCGCAATGCTCACGAAGCAGTTGAAGGAACACGCGATAATTTTTCTGGAAAGGCTGTACATGTATGAAACCCAATTTACGTCACGATGGTGATTTCAAACGAGAATGTGTAGCAAGCGATCCTCTCTATCCGCCGCGCGGCTGCGTCGTGGATCCTCAACACGCTCCCCTATCAACAAGGAAAGATCTAAGTTGCGCAAGATCACCCTTGAGACTCAAGCTTCGCGCAAATTCTTGAGCGGCATTTCCAGCTGCGGCAAGCAAAGCGGGGTCAGCCAACATCTTCAACATATGCGCCGAGTTTATCGTGAAAACGCAGTCGTCCGCTCCAGGCGGGAGACCTTCGATCGAATGCTGTGAGCCGAACACCGGCTTGCCGGCGCTCAAGGCCTCGACAACTTTAATCTTAAGGCCGGTACCATCAACAGGCGAAACTACGATCTTTGTTCGGTTATAGAGATCGCCGATGTCGTCGACAAAACCTAACAGACTGACATTCGGTAAGATGGCGGCTGCAGCGACGACCTCCGGCACCGAACTGACCTTACCAGCGATTGCCAGTCGATAATTTTCAAGCAACATCGGCTGAGTCTGCATGAAGCTGATGATTCCTCGGGCATTGAATAGATGCTCGGAGCCAACGAACAGAAGATCGTAATCGAACAAGCGCGCGCCGGCGATGCCGGGCTTATGTTTGGTGGTGCCATAATCCGGGACGAAAAATGCCGGTTTCTCAGGAAAAAACAACCTAAAAATACCTGCCTCTGTTCTGGAAATTGCAATCAATGCGGATGTACTTCCTAGTAAGCTAAACTCGCTGCGAAATTTGCCAACAATTTTCCGACTCGTCAGGGCGAAGCCATAACGTTTGGTGAACTGTAGAAAATCAAGATCGTGCGTCTCGACAATCGCATTTCGCGAATCAATTCCATTAAGTTCGAGCAAACCGTTGGCATAATTGACGACGTAAATAGCCTGGGGAAAGTCATTCTTCAGTTGGTCGTAGCGGGGTGACGTGCCTGGAAGCCGTGCTGCGAGTAGCCATGGCGTAAGAGAAGGAAACAGACTCGTGAGCAGCTTCCTTGCCCTAGTCCAATAGTGCAGCCACCGAGAGCGCGGGTCGAGCACCAGTGACACCGTAGGGAATTCGGCCAGAAATCGAACAATCTCGCCTTCGCCCCACGGACATTCGGGATGGTTGGAAAAACTATAGAAGACGACTTTACATCCACAATTTACCAAGAATCTGAGAAGGTCTGCCACACGATAGTGTGCGCCGTTTTGATGATGCACAAAGGTGCCGTTAAAATACAGGATTATAGGTCGCGTATCCGCCAATTCGCCATCCCGTGCTACTAACTGCTGCTCGCCGGCCAAAACGCAATAAATAAACGCTCGGCAAAACATATATTTCGCTGAACTTAGGGCAAGTATGAGGTCGAAGTACTCTCAAATCAACCGGAACTTTTTGCCTCTTAACCAGCATTGAGAGTTGCCGAAAAAGGAGAGGGCGGGCTCTGGTCTGTATTTCCGAACCATGTGATACTGCCGTGGCCAGGCTGAACGAGGCGTTTCTATCACATGCAAACGGTTGGATCAGCACCACTCGTAGCAATAGTTACGCCGGTTTACAACGGCGCGACCTACCTTGGCGAGACCATGGAAAATGTCCAGTCGCTGGATTATCCAAACCTCGTGCATGTCGTCCTGGATAACGCTAGCTCAGACGCCACACCTGAAATAATTCAGCAGTATGCTAATCGAGGAGTTCCAATTCTAGCGGTGCGAAACGGCGCGACGCTGCCGATGGAGACGAACTGGAGCAAGGCTGTCGATCTCATCCCCAAAGAAGCCAAATACTTTTGGTTACTTTGCGCAGACGATACCTTGGCCACGCACGCGATCAAACGAACTGTCGATGTGGCGGAAGGTGATCCAAGCGTGGTCTTGGTGGGGTCTCTCTGGCGCACAGATAACGCGGTGGTTGGAGAAGAACTGCCAAGCGGGCAAATGATTTTTGAAGGCAAGGATATTCTCCGTAGCTATCTTCGAAGAGAACATGCCGCGCTGGCTGGAATGAACAAGTTAGTTCGATGCTCGATGATTGACGCAGGGCGTCCCTATTATGGCCATAACGGTATCGTCATGAGCACCGATACCGAAGCTAATATGCGAGCTTGCCTTCGAGGAAATTTCGGTTTCGTTCATGAGGAATTATATCATTGGCGATCCCATGCCGAAAGCATGACGATGAAGGTTTCGCGGGACATGCGGTTGTTTGAAGCAGATTGGCCGTTGCTTTTAGATCGCTATGGTCCGTACGTTCTTGGTTATCGCGAATACCGCGAATGTCGTCGTCGATTTCGACGCTATCTGCTTCGCCGTATACTCCTTGTCCGTCTCCAAGGCGGCGACCAAAGGACATTTGCTTGGCACATGGACTTGCTGCGCAAGCGAGGCGATCCGGCCAAGCTGCAAGACTTTGCGGGCGCGTTTCTGGAATGGTGCTATTTGTTTCTTACTGGAAGGCGACATCTTGTCGGACGACCCGGGCAACAGGAAACGGAGGTTGTAAGCGGAGTTGTCGAGAATTTCTCCTCTCACGCCCCGAAAGGCGGAAACTTTCGCGCTAGCTGACAGCGGAGAAATTTGTTTCATGGGTTTTGTGCAGTCGAAAAGCATATAGTTTCGCTCTCGCAGAGCCGGCTCGCATTAACCTGAACGGTACCTTGTACTATTCCACCCTCTACAAATTGTGCGATATCGTTGCTGATCTTGAGCGCCTGCGATGGGCGGATTAGTTCGGCCCAACCCGCAAGACTGGGAATATCTGACGTGAAAATATTGATCATCGGAAATATGGGATATGTCGGTCCGGAAGTGGCAAGATATTTGCGTGTGTCACGACCAGACGCAACATTACATGGTCTTGACAACGCGTACTTCGGTCATTGCTTGACTGGGGTTAGTATTCTGCCTGAGCGAAATCTTGATAAACAGTTTTACGGCGACGTTCGCACATTTGCTCTCGAGATGAGCGGTTACGATGCGGTTGTTCAACTTGCGGCGATTTCGAACGACCCAATGGGCAATCAGTTCGAAGCCGTGACCATGGATATCAACCAAGATACCACAGTCTCAATCGCACAGGCGGCCGCGGCGGCCGGCGTGAAGAATTTCGTCTTCGCTTCGAGTTGCAGCGTCTATGGGATCGCCGAAGGGCTTCCCCGAAAGGAGACGGACCTGCTCAATCCAATTACGGCCTACGCCAAATCAAAAATTGGGGCCGAGCGGCAGCTATTCAAAATTGATACGGACATGGTCGTAACATCGCTTCGCTTTGCGACCGCGTGCGGCATGTCGGACCGGCTCCGGCTCGACTTGGTGCTGAACGATTTTGTTGCTTGCGCGCTTGCCCGCGGGGAAATCAGTGTGCTTTCCGACGGCACGCCGTGGCGACCCTTAATCGACGTTGCCGACATGGCCCGCGCGATCGATTGGGCGATTGATAGGATTGCCGAAAACGGGGGACGCTATCTCGCGGTCAATGCGGGTTCGAATGATCGCAATTATCAGGTGCGTGATCTCGCGAACGCAGTGGCCGCAGCAGTTCCAGGAACCAGGGTATCGATTAATACATTGGCGCCCGCGGACAGCCGCTCCTATCAAGTCGACTTCAGTCTGTTTCGTTCGCTTGCGCCTAATCACCAGCCGCGGCTCACCCTCGATGAGTCAATTCAAGCTCTCGTTGCCGGTTTGAAAAGGATGAACTTCAAGGATCCGGACTTTCGTTCATCTGAACTCATGCGACTGCGAGTGTTACAGGAACATATCGCGCATCATCGACTGAATACAATGCTGCAATGGACCTAGCTAGAAAAGCGCAAGTTAACGTAGGAGCACCTTATGAGTTTTGGTTTGTCCCCCATGCCGGGCGTTGCTCCCAAATGTCGCCATTGCGGATCTGAATTGACGCTGACACTCGCTAACCTCGGCCTTTCGCCGGTCGCCAACGACTACGTCGACCCGGCAAACTACACCAGGGCAGAACCCTTCTATCCGTTAGAAGCGCTTGTTTGCCGCGATTGTCGCTTGGTCCAGACCTGCGACATGCTGGCGGCAACAGACATGTTCCGTGCCGATTATGCCTATTTTTCTTCGCAGTCGAGCTCTTGGCTCGACCACGCTAAGACCTACGTCGACACGATGACGTCACGATTCAAGCTAACTGCGGACTCACGCCACGTCGAACTCGCGTCGAATGACGGCTATCTGTTGCAATTTTCGATGGCAAAGGGAATTAAGTGCCTCGGCGTGGAGCCGTGCGAGAGCGTCGCTCTCGCCGGTCGAAAAAAAGGAATCGAGACTCGGATCGAATTTTTTGGAAAAGAATCTGCAACAAAGCTGCTCACAGAGGGCTGGAGCGCAGACCTGATCACCGGCAATAATGTACTGGCACACGTGCCGGACATCAATGATTTCGTTGATGGCGTGAAAATATTGCTCGCCCCGGAGGGCGTTGCCACCTTTGAGGTTCAGCATCTGCTTAAGCTAATGCAGCGGCATCAGTTCGATACCATCTATCATGAGCATTTTTCCTATTTGTCGTTGATTGCAGGCGCGCGTATTTTTGCGAAGGCGGGTCTGCGCGTATTTGATGTCGAGCTACCGGAGACCCATGGAGGATCTATCCGGTTTTTCGTGTGCCATCAGGAAGCCAGCCATCCCGAAAACGTTAACGTAGCGCGACTGCTGGCGGATGAACGAGCCTATGGCCTGGACAAAGACGCCGTCTACGACAACTGGAATGAGTCGGTGAAAGAAACCAAACGTGATCTTCTGGATCTGCTTGTTGGGCTGAAGCGGAACGGTAAATCAATCGTTGGTTATGGGGCCCCTGCCAAAGCGGTAACTCTCCTAAACTATTGCGGGATTGCGAGGGACTTCCTCGACTTCACGGTCGATCGAGCTTCGTCTAAGCAGGGACGCTACCTTCCAGGAGTTCGCATTCCCATCTTTGCGCCGGAATCCATTTTCGAAGCGAAGCCCGATTTTGTTTTGATATTGCCTTGGAACTTGAAGGCGGAGATCAAATCGCAGATGCGCGGTATCAAATCATGGGGCGGGCGCTTTATTGTGCCTGTTCCGAAAGCGACAATTGAGGACTAGGGCTTTCAACCAATTGCGGGATGGGGTTGATTCGTTTCGGTCGTAGGCGATTATTTTTGTGGAGGCATTTCAGATGAAGGTAGTCATTTTCGCGGGAGGTCTTGGAACCAGGCTCAGCGAAGAAACTGCGATCAGGCCGAAGCCGATGGTGGAGATCGGTGGGCGTCCGATCATTTGGCACATCATGCATTGTTACGCCCACTATGGGCTTACTGATTTTATCGTGCTCGGCGGCTACCGCGTCGAATTCATCCGGCAATATTTTCTGAATTACAGAATGTATTCTTCTGATTTCACAATCGATATGTCGAACGGTGAGATCGTATGGAGCGCCGCCAAAAGCGAACCATGGCGCGTGACGGTGCTCGATACGGGGCCTGAGACGATGACGGGAGGCCGCATGAAGCGCGCCCGCGACATGATCGGCAACGAGGCTTTTTGCTTGACCTATGGTGACGGCGTCAGCGATGTCGATATCGGCAAGCTCATTGCATTCCATCGGGAGGGCGGCAAGTGGGCGACGGTGACCGCGGTCGAACCGCCGGGCCGCTTCGGGGTGTTAAACTTCACGGAGGAAAATCACGAGGTTGCTTCTTTCCGTGAGAAAGACGGTCGTGACGTAGGATTCGTCAATGGCGGCTTCTTTGTTTGCGAGCCGCAAGTCTTCAATCTGCTAGAGGACGATTCAACGGTTTGGGAGCAGGCGCCAATGCGTGGTTTGGTGGAGGCGGGGCAATTGCGCGCTTATCGCCACCATGGTTTCTGGCAAAGTATGGATACGCTCCGAGACAAGCAAGTGCTCGAAGATATCTGGGCCGCGGGCAAGGCACCGTGGAAAGTTTGGAAAGATTAATGGGACCGAGCTTCAGCCAGCATGGTTAAGATGTCAAAGATAGCTTCCGAATATGCTTATAAAAGCGGGTGGAAGCGTGGGAGGGACGCGTTTTTGAATAGGATGCCTAGGCCTTCGTCAAGGTCCAAGCGAAATTCTGATGTCTAGGTCCCTGCAAAACATGACCGCCTTGGTCACAGGTGCAAGTTCCGGCATTGGTCGGGCAACCGCCTCAATTCTTGCTCGGTCTAGGGCAAGGGTCGCTTTAGTAGGGCGGCGCCAGTCTGTTCTTGAAGATATTGCGATGAAGTGTGGCCCTCTCACATCAGCCTACCCTTGCGATTTGACTGATGATGCGCAGATCAAGAGGCTCGTCACCAGGATTCACGCCGATTTTGCTCGGATCGATATTCTGGTTCACTCCTCTGGGATAATAAAATTAGGTAGGACAGAAACGTCGTCAGTAACTGACTTCGAGGCGCAATATGCAGCGAATGTTCGTGGGCCTTACATCTTAACCCAACTTTTGCTGCCATCCTTGCGTTCGGCGTCTGGGCAAATTGTCTTTGTAAACTCGTCGATAACCCGCGCGAGCAACACGGACGGCCGCGGTGCTTACGCGGCCACCCAACATGCAATGGGTGCGATCGCGAACGCTCTGAGGGACGAGGTTAATGGGGCCGGAGTTAGGGTGACAACGATCTTTCCCGGCTCCACCGCGACTCAGAGGCAAGTCAACCTTCACGAAATATCGGGAAAGCAATATAATCCAGATCGAATGTTGCAGCCGGAGGACGTGGCCGAAGCGGTGCTATTCGCACTCACCATGGGAAGAACAGCCGAAATTACCGATCTGTACCTTCGGCCCATGCTCAAACCTCTGGTCTAGACAACGCAAGCTGTCCTGCGGTCTCGTGTTGGTTCAACATGCAGTAGATCTTTTTAAGGACGCGAATTCATATGATCGCAGCATGATCCCCAAGATGAAAAAAGACGAGCGTTCGTTTCTGATCCCGGGTATTCCTGGTACCGAGGCAATGTGGCGCGAAAGCCAGCCATGAAGTTCATTCCCGTGGGTCATTCAGATGCCCGGCTGATCGAGCTCGTCGTGCATGGCGACGATCGCGGAGGTTTCGCGCGAACCTGGTGCGTCAACAGCTTTCTGGAGCAGGGGATTGATTTTAGTCCTGTACAAGGCAACACCTCCCTCACGCGAGTTCGGGGTACAGTGCGGGGAATGCATTTTCAACGCGCGCCGAAGGCCGACGCAAAAATCGTTCGCTGCACATCAGGTAGTATTCATGATGTCATTGTCGATTTGCGGAATGAATCGCCAACGCATGGCCAAATCTTCGAAAATGTGCTCGCCGGCGATATTGCCACGATGCTTTACGTTCCCGCCGGCTTTGCCCACGGCTTCCAAACACTGTCGGATGATACGATCGTCGAATATTTGATGGGCGTAGAGTATGTGTCCAATCTCTACGATGGCTTTCGTCATGATGACCCCGCGATCGGCATCACGTGGCCGGAACCGGTAACGGCTTTGTCCGCCAATGACGCTGCCTGGCCCCCGCTTGCTGATCGAAATTTCTGGCTAGGGAAACGAGGGAGCTAATGTCGAGCAGGAAGGGCCTTTCCAATTCGGAGGAGGTTCCCCCAATCGATCTTCATGGTCTGGTTCGGGAGCTTTTTCCGATCAACCGAAGCCTTACCGGAGCCGGCGTTCGTGAAACGCTGGCGATCTTGGCTCGACATATTCAATTGGAGGTCAGAGAAGTTCCCAGTGGGACTGCGGTGCTCGATTGGCACGTCCCGCTGGAATGGAACATTCGGGGCGCTACGATTAGGGCGCTGGATGGTCGTTGTCTCGTTGATTTTGCGGACAACAATCTGCACGTCGTGGGTTACAGCAAGCCGATTCACGAAGAGGTGAGCCGCGCTGAGCTTGCGCAGCACGTCCACACACTTCCCGATCAACCCGAGCTTATTCCCTATCGCACGGGTTACTTCGCTGACGATTGGGGATTCTGCATGCCGGACAATCTCTGGCGAACGATGCAGGACGAATCCTACCGCGTCGACATCGACAGCGATCTTTCGCCGGGATCGCTGACCTACGGGGAGTTGTTTCTCCCCGGCGAGTTATCGGATGAGGTGCTGATTACCGCTCACGTCTGTCATCCGAGTTTGGCGAACGACAATCTTTCAGGAATTGCCGTCGCCGTCGCGCTGGCGATGCGGCAAGCGCAGCGCCGGCGACAATTGGGCTGCCGCTTCCTGTTCATCCCGGCGACGATAGGCGCAATCACGTGGCTCGCACACAATGAGTCACAGCTCGGCAAGATTCGGCACGGGCTTGTCCTGACATGTATCGGCGACGCTGGCCCGTTCCACTACAAGCTGAGCCGAAGCGGAGCGCCCATAGACAACGCCGTCGCGCATATCCTGCGTCACTCAGGACAACCGTATGAAATCGTGCCGTTTAGTCCTTACGGCTATGACGAACGCCAATTTTGCTCGCCTGGCTTTAATCTGCCGGTGGGATGCCTGATGCGTAGCGTGCATGGAACCTTTCCGGAATATCACACCTCGGCGGACAACGTCGATTTCGTAAAGCCTCAGGCGCTCAATCAATCCTACGCTCTGGTCGCAGAGTTGCTTGATCTGCTGGACGGCAATCGAATGTATGCGCGAACCGACGGTAGGGGTGAGCCTCAGCTCGGGCGGCGCGGGCTTTACCGCGCGATCGCCGGCCAGAAGGAGGCGGGCGGTGCGAACCAGATGGATCTCTTGTGGCTCCTCAATCTCGCGGACGGCAGACACAGCTTGCTCGATATCGCGGAACGCGCCGACATACCCTTTTCCAGGGTGCAGGCAGCTGTTAGGCTTGCCAAAGACGCGGATCTTATTCGAGAGGAACATTCCCCATAGAAGGCCCTCGCCATGTTGGCTAGTGCTAGCCGCGTCGAACTATTCCGCGGCAAGTGGAATCTGCGTCAAGTCCGAAATAGGCGTTCCATAGTGCGGATGGGTGAACAGGTGGGCAACAAAAATTTGCTCATGCCAAATTTGCGGAATGCGGCCGCGCGAGAAGCGTAGGCCGCTCACAGGCGCAATCTTTATATCATTATGTTCGATGTTAAATTCTTTGATGGCCAGCAATTCCCCAGTAAATTCGTTGTAGGCCCAATCAATATCACCGACCATATCGTCGACGTAGCAGGCAACCCGAGGCAGCAAATACCGATGGTTTGTTTCCAAAATCTTCAACGCCGTTACTGTCGAGGAATAGTAGTCGAGATCGAACGCAATGAATCCGATGGGCGGAGGATTCTCCTGCTCGGCGAATCCACGCAGAGTCTCCGCTACATCGCCGAGGATCAGCCTGGCCGACCTAAGTCGAGCCTTTAGTTTTGTCACGTCCATAGCAAAGTAGCCGGACTGCCAGAGGTAGGGCATGTCACGGTAGTCACGAGGTGGTGGCATGCCCTTTCCGGTGTCAAAGCCGAATACCACGATCTCCACTCCGGTCTCGGCGTGGATCGCTTCGGCATGCCGTTCCATAGCGACCAGCCCTGCGCCGCCGGCAACGCCAAATTCGATGCTAGAAATGCGCGGGTACCCGAGCTTTCGTGCCAGCGTTGCGGACTGCAGCATGCAATGTCCGTAATGAACCCGATCGACTGTGCCATAATCGAGTTTGCTTTGATAACTTTTTACGAGGCCAAAACGGCGGTCCAGGGCGCGTAACAGGAGATAGCGGCTAGGGATCGGTTCGTGGAGGCTACGGTGCAACGCTCCGCGCAATCGGTTAGTCAGATTATTCTCACGAAGTCGCTTCATCAGACGCGATGCAATCGTCGCATCATCGTCGATATTCGCAGGACTTGTTTGGTCCGACACTCGCGTAAATTTCGCCCTCATGTCGAACTCCGTACGCTTACAACCGACTGCCGCGGACTGTGGAGGCGCCCGAACCCCTCGGCCTTGGTTCCCCCATGTTCAGTGCAACTTGCGCTCTGTTCGCTAGGCGATAAGGAGAAGCCCTCCGTTGCTGCTTTCTCCGAAACTTGGCCTGAAGGGCTCAGCGAGCGGACCGCGTCCTTTTGTCCCCTTGACAGGTTAGTGCCATTTAGTCCTGGAACTGCGGACGAGATCGTTCAAATTTCCGTGAAACTGCAACGGATTTGTCGGCCACCTAGCGAATTTACGCCGCGGGCGCCTCAAAATTCCGGTGGTTGTTCCATCCTGGGGGTGTTCAGGCGCCTGCCGCAATTAACGCTGCCGAGATGAATCGAGTGTGGCGGATTAAATGTTCTTTTATACAATAGCTCGCGTTGCATTGAGGTGGCGTTCGTTCGGTGGAGTGTATGAGCGTGTGCATATCTTTGGCTAGTTTCAACGGGTGCTGCTTTGACGTCGAGCCACGCCAACTACCAACTCTGCCTCCCCGTCGCGGGCAGCGAAAGACGGCCTTAGATCGTTCCCGGTACTTGGGGCGAATCTTGTGATTTCTGGAGAGCAATTACGCTCACTCGGCAAACCTGGACGCAAAGGCCCGTTAAGCGATGAGGCCCAGGGTGAATGGCCAACGGTCGCCAGATATTTTCTAGTTTGCCTCGCGACCGTGGTGGGCTGTTTCACTCTTGTGGCTGTTGGTTTCGCTGGCCTCCGAATTGCCGGAGATCTGCCACCTCCGATTGTTACGAATAATTTGTGCTTCGACGAAAAGCTTCATTGGATGAGCCATCAGCTTCCGACAAAAGATGCCGACTTGTTGGTCTTTGGTTCGTCGGTAGCTTGGCGGCATTTCGATGGCGAGAAGGCTGTCGAATCGGGTTTCGCAAAAAGTCCGTTTAATCTCGGGTTTTGCGGCCTCCGGATGAGTCAAACCGCCTTCGTTACCAAATACTTTCTGAACAAGGAAAAATTTCGATCGCCGCTTCAAGTCATCATCATTGCATCTCCCCAGGATTTTGAAGGCTGCAACGATCGCGAAGAGCGGGTTTTTTTAGAATCTGACGTCGACAAAACAGTCTTCTCTTCCAGTCGAAGTCTCGCAGCATATCTAAGAAATGTCGATGCCCTGGCATTTGTCAGAAATGCGATATTCGTCAAAGCAATGAGAAGTGGCACAATCGCCCTGGATCCGCTGGTATTCACCAATTACGGAGATGGTCCTTTAGATACCGGCCAGAGTCGAGGCCTGACATATGGTCACATCCAGAATCTCAATCAGCCTTGCTTTTCTGCGCTTACAGACATCGCAAAACGACTCACTGATCAAAATATCAAAACTATATTTGTGCTCAACCCAGTCAATCCTCGGTGGATTTCAGAATACGATCCGGACCGCCGAATTCTAAATGACGTCCGAGTTCGAAGCGCGAGAGCCTTAAGGGGATTCGACGTGCTGATATGGGATGCGAGCGAGAGCTCATTGTTTTCCGTATCGGACTTTGTGGACGCCTTTCACTTGCGCTGGTCTGCGGTAAGACGTTTCACCGCCGCAATGGCTGCCTTCGCAACTGGAGGTTAGGCCAATGCTGTTCAACTCACCCGAATTTCTGCTTGGTCTTTTGCCGGTTTCTTTGTTCGGTTTTTTCTGCTTTGGCGCGATGGGATTTCACCGCGCCGCCATCTTGTGGCTAACGATCGTTTCGCTCTTCTTCTATGGTTGGTGGAATATTTCATATGTTCCACTTCTGTTTGGTTCGATCTTAGTCAATTTTTTTATTGGCGAAAAACTTCGTGCAGGTGGGTCCCGGGGCTGGATTATCGCGGGCATTTCCGGAAACGTCATTGTGCTCGGCTACTACAAATATATTGGCTTCTTGACGGAGGTCATCTCAGATACTTCGGGTCTAAGCTGGACCGTCCCTCACGTCATACTTCCGTTGGCGATATCGTTTTTCACTTTCCAGCAGATTGCCTATCTCGTGGATTGTCGTGCCGGGCTCGTAAAGGAAAGCAGCTTTTTGAACTATGCCGCATTCGTGACATTCTTTCCACATCTGATTGCGGGACCTATCACTCACCACAAAGAGATCATTCCGCAATTCCAGTCTATGCGAATATTCAAACCGCAGCCGCTTCCACTCGCTCTCGGCGCTACGATATTTCTTGTTGGGCTTTTTAAGAAGGTTGCCATAGCCGACTTCGTCGCGCGGTTTGCAAACCCAGTTTTTGACGCGGCGGCGAACAATCAGCCGCTGACTGCGATTGATTCTTGGATAGGAGCGGTTGCTTATACGCTTCAGCTTTACTTTGATTTTTCCGGTTATTCCGACATGGCAATCGGCATCGGGTTGCTATTTGGCATACGTTTGCCGCAAAATTTTTCGTCACCGCTGAAAGCAGCAAATATAGTTGAATTTTGGCAGCGTTGGCACATGACCTTAACGCGCTTTATTACGTCGTATATTTACAATCCTATTGTTTTGTCCTGGAGTCGATGGCGCGCGAGTCGAAAATTATCATTAGTTCAACCCGGCCGCACCACCGCAGTCGCATTCATCGTCCTGCTTGCGATTCCAAGCATACTCACAATGACCATTTCGGGCATCTGGCATGGGGCAGGTTATCAATTCATCATGTTCGGACTACTGCATGGCGTATATGTGGTGAGCTATTACTTATGGCGGGAAATAAAGATGAGGCGTCGGCCTCTACTTCAACTTTCCTTTGGGCGGTCGCTTGGTGTTTTGTTGACATTCATCTGCGTCGTCTTAAGCATGGTGTTGTTCAGATCGGTCAGCCTCACGGCCGCCCTAAATATGTTTTCGTGCATGTTCGGAGCAAATGGAATAGTTATTCCTCAGGGAGTGGCGAATTTTCCGGTGGTCGGTGCTCTAGTTCACTTTTTCGATTTGAAAATTGGAAAGCAGATGTTTCTCTACTCTGAGCCGCTGATGTTGATCGGACCGTTGCTGGTGCTCGTCTTGGGTGCACCAAACATTTACGAACTAATGAAAGAGTACGAGACTGCTATTGCGATAAAGTCGACGAAGGCGCGGGCGGCTACCGATCGTGGCGGCTTTTCATTGCCGGAATTTCGATGGCGCCCAAGCGTGGGGTACTCGTTCTCCATCGGCGTGCTAGCGTTCGTTGTTTTGACAAAGATGATGTCGAACGCGCCTTCAGAGTTCATCTACTTTCGGTTCTGAAGGTCTGCGCCATGGAATATCATCGATGGCTCCCGGTCTGCGAGACCTTCAGTGCGCAACTCAAGGAACTGGATGCAGCGCCGCCGGACCAGCAACTCGCTGGCCTCAAGCGGCTTGCTCAACAGCGGCTGGATTTCATTAAGACCAATGCGCTGGCGGCCAAGCTAGCATCCATTATGCCCGCACTTCCGCCGGACTGCGTTGCGCAACTTGGTCCGAGGCTTAACGTTGCCCTGTTGTCGTCGCATACTGTTTCTCATTTGACGTCAGGCATTGTTGTGGGGTCAATCAGAAGAGGATTCAACGCAAACTTGTTTGTCGGTCAATATGGGCTCTACCGAAACGAACTTCTCGGCGCCGATCCGAGTTTGAAGCTGTTTGATCCTAACGTCATTGTAATCGCGGTCGACGACCATGAGGCGATCTTAGACCTCCCGCTGGATTCAAGCCGCGAGGACGTTGTGTCCGCCATTGCCGAGCAGATTTCTCAGATGGTTGAATTGTGGCGGCGGGCACGGCAGAACTTCAATGCCACGATTGTACAGCAGACCCTGCTCAATACCAAAAATCCTCTCTTTGGTTCGTATGAAGGACTGGTGCCTGCCACGCCGTATTATGCAGTGGAAATGTTCAACGCACGGCTGCGCGAAGCTGCTGCGCAGGAAAGAGTCCTGATTCTTGATATCGATTTGCATGCGGCCTTGAAAGGCCGTGAAAACGTTGTCGATCCGGTGCGTTGGCATCAGGCAAAGCAGCTTGTGAGCCCAGCGCTTTCCCCATGGTATGGGGACTTACTTGCAAGAGTACTAGCTGCTGCTTGTGGATTGGCAAAGAAAGCGGTGGTGCTTGACCTGGACAATACCCTATGGGGCGGCGTCGTTGGCGATGATGGTATTGAAGGCATCGTACTCGGGCAGGGAAGCGCAGCAGGCGAGTCATATACCGCGTTCCAGAAATTTCTACTGTTGCTCAGTCAACGTGGGATTATTTTGGCGGTTTGTTCGAAGAACGATTCTGCCGTTGCTGAGAATGTCTTCATCAACCATCCCGACATGGTGCTACGGCGTCAGCATATTGCTTCCTTTGTCGCGAACTGGAAAGACAAAGCAACCAATATTCGGCAGATCGCTTCGGAGTTGAACATTGGCCTCGATAGCCTGGTCTTCGTTGATGATAACCCGGCCGAGCGCGACATTGTTCGACGGGAACTGCCGATGGTATCGGTGCCAGAGCTTCCGAAGGACATAGCTCACTATGCGACCTATTTGAGTGAGGCGGGATATTTCGAAGCGGCGAACTTCTCCAGAGAGGACATGGAGCGCACGGGCCTGTACACCGCAAATGTCTCCCGGGAGCGCGAGCTAAGCCAAGCTACCGACCTCGAAGGGTTCCTTGAAAGCTTGCAAATGCAGCTCGACGTCGGCCCTGTTTCAAAGATGAACATTGGCCGCGTGACACAGCTCACGAATAAGACTAATCAATTCAATCTCCGCGCTTTGAAATATACCGAGTCAGAAATTCAACATCTGATGCAGGATGACGGGACACTGGCGCTTCAATTGCGTTTGAAGGACAAATTTGGCGATAATGGCATCATTGCGGTTATTATCGCGCGCCCTGACCAGCGATGGCCCAGCGATACGCTTTTCATTGAGACGTGGTTGATGAGCTGTCGGGTGCTGGGCCGTGGAGTCGAATCGGCATCGCTAGAGGCATTGAGCAAACGTGCTACGCGCATGGGAATAAAAAGATTAATCGGGGAATATCGTGCAACGAGCAAGAATAAAATGGTTTCCAATCACTACGAAAAACTCGGTTTCGTACCGATAGCCAACGTTGCCAACGCGGATACGTCGACGGTTTGGACTATTGATTTACCTCAACCCGAGGTGCACCGACATCATATCGAGGTAAATATCGCTGATGAACCAGGACCAAGTCTACGCCGAACTCACGAAGATATTTCGTGATGTCTTCCAAGATGACAGCATTTTTGTTATTGCATCGACGACCGCAGAGGACGTGACCGGATGGGATAGCTCTGCGCACGTCAATTTGATTTTGGCAATTGAGATGCAACTTGGCGTCGTTTTCAATACCAGCGAAATCGACGAGATGCAAAGCGTCGGAGATCTTGCCGAGGCCATTGAGAGAAAGCTAAAATGACGCATCCCACCAAAGCGCTCCAGTTCTGATCGAAAACCCGTCGCTGTCGTGGAGCTCAAGGGCTTGTCACCGACAACGGCGATTGATGAATCGATGCTTCAAGATCGCATGCGCGGCTGCGTGACAAGGAGCTAACTGCTCTGGACGTCACGAATAATGGGCAGTATGACGGTGGTCGGGTCTGCGCACTCTTTCTGGTTCAGCGATGCAGTCTGGTCAGTTGGAAGCCGGGGCAATCGACGCATAACAACGCGAACGTTTCTCACGTGTTTGTCGATATCTGCACAAAGAACTTCCCCGGCTGCTTTCGACATCGTGTACTCGGTCATATTTCCAGGTCTTTGATCGAGCGCAGTGGAAGACGGATAGAAAAACGTAACCGGTCCCCAATTTCGAGCTCCAAACTCGACGAGACTGAAGAATCCTTGAATATAATATAAATTAAATTCTTCAAACCGATTGGCCGAAAAAATGCTCGATCCCCGCCGGAATATCGACGGCGTTGCAAAATAATACAAGTGCGTGGGCCGCTCTGCTAGCCCTTCTAATTGAGCCTCGGGTGCTCGGCGGACATCATATGCGATTGCTCGGCTATCTCCGCCTCCCTTGTTTAATTCGGTCACAACTGCTTCGGCATCATCTCGGCCGACTGCATAGGTTAAGATGACTTTGGCCCCGCCAGCGGCGATCATTTTCGCCGTCAATTCCCCAAGCCCGCGCGATCCCCCAACGATCAATGCGGTGCTGCCGCTAAACTCATTCTGCGATACCGATCCGCGAATGGTTTCCATTTTCGCCTGTGCCGTTGGAGGTGGACGATTAAAAGCCTCTAACGATCCGGATAGTCCGGCTCCGAAAATTGCAAGGCGCGCGAGCCTAAAACGCGGGTCAACATTGTCAGTTCGAAAAATGATTGCGTTGTCGATTTCGCCCCCTTCCACAATTCTGACGTTCAACTTGCTGTAAATCGAGTGCAAACCAGGAAGTACCATGCCGACCAGGCGCGTCGTACATCCGATTGCTGCGACGCGTCGCGCTTCGATCAATCGCGATGCGTGAGGAAACTTTTGTGCCAAATCTATCGAATTGGTAGCAAATGCCAATCTTCCGAATTGGCCTACCATCTCATCAACGCTGAGCTCAATGGGCGCGGTAGGTTGCAAGGCCGGTGAATCAGGCAGCTCGTTAAGGGGTGGCCGCGACGAAGGCGCACCAAAAAACAGTGTGACGTGCAAGACGTCAACATTGCCAACGGAAACTTTAGCGCGCAGCAGTTTGTCGTTCAATTGTGAAATCGTTGCCGTTGCGATTTCGCCGACGTAGAGCATCCTGATAAAGTTGACCTGTAGGGCTGCAATCGGCTTTAGATCGCTGTGATGGAAGGCGATGATATCGAGCAGCCACAGGAAGTTATGAATTCCATGAACTACCGGCGAACCCGCTAGCGTCCGCCTTGCCGCGACCGGATCGATGTGCATCGGGTTGAGGTCACCGGTCAGCTGCGCAAACAGGACTTGATCGTCCTCGTTAAACGTTCGAGATTCACGCAAGTCTTGACCTCCAAAATTCGCCGCAGATCTAAATCGACATTCGACGTCAATTATGATCGCCAAATCGGTAATCGGACTTAATTAGGGCCCCTTTTTAGATCGTTAAGACGTGCACTTAGTTTGATTATCCATCGTAGCTAGTCGCCAGCAGTCTTGGGTGGATGATTGGGATTTCAACCTACAACAGCTCGTTCGAAAAATCGACAGCCCCCTGAGCAATAGCAAGCCATATGGTTGGCGAAGCTGTCTCGGTTCCCTCGATTATCCGTCCAGCCGCACAGACGTTTCCACGAGGCGTGCGCTTCGAGCAAGCTTCGTTTGCACTGTTGAGGTCCGAACCGGCATCGCCATTGTCATTTTATCTTTTTAAAATGGCCCACCATTGGGCGGAGCGCTCATTCCTCATTCTCAGTGCTCCCGGTTACGTCTGGGTCCGCCGGCTGCGGAAGAGCTTCCTTCTTGCGCTGGCGGACCTTGGCCAATCGTCCGTTAATAAGCTGGATTGAGCGCGGATGTCCTGATGAAGAGGCACAGGATCGCGATCAGGAAGAGCGCAAACGAACCTCAGCCATACGAGGATGCGGCGGAAGTTGTAACCGACTGCAGAGAGGATGGCGTTGATGGAGCTGCACCGGCTACGATGATTTGGCAACGGGCGCTGCGAAGCGATACTGTGCCATTCCAGAAGGCTCGAACGTCTGCAAGAATGGAGGCAATGTGGTGCTACGAAAGCTGATCTGGCTCCTGTCGATCCTTGTTATCTCCGCGGCTGTGCTCATCGCCGTCTGCCTTGACCGTGCCTTCCATGTGATCACGGGCGTTGTTGCCCACGACATATGCTCGAAAACGTTCATATCAGGATTCGATCCCCAAGTTGTTTTTGCGGAAACCGTGACACGTGAGGGCGTCCGCAGGTTCAGCTCGGTATTGAAGTACGACATGGACAGGTCCAGCAAGGTGGTCCGAGCGTCTTTAGCGGGTTGGGCCGGCAGCCGCGCGGCTTTTCATGACGGACTCGGCTGCATCATTCTGCACGGTTCTGCTGAACCGTATCTACCCAAAACAGATGTTGCCGAGTTGAAGGCGACAAGGACAACGCCGTTGCTGGCGGAGATTGGCGGCCCAACCGCTGTTGAACCGTCCAACGTCAAATTGAGGGCCGCGCTCGATGACGCCTTTGAGGAGCCTCCGGCGCCACCCTACCGAAGAACCAAAGCCGTTGTTGTTGTGCTGGATGGGACCATAGTTGCCGAGCGATATGCACCCGGCGTCGGCGTCGATACGTCCTTACTCGGTTTCTCCATGACCAAATCGGTAGTCAGCGCGATGATTGGCATTCTTGTGCAACAGGGACGTCTCTCGACATCGCAGCCAGCACCGATCGCAGAATGGCGCGAAGAAACGAACCCGCGCCACGCGATTACGATTGAGCATTTGATGCGGATGACGAGCGGCCTCGCGTTGGATGAAGCTAGACTCGGCTTCGACACTTCCAGCCAAATGGTCTATTTGCATAACGACATGGCCGGATTTGCCGCAAACGCGGTCGTCGTCGCCGCACCAGGAACGCGATGGGCCTATAGCAGCCCGAGCACACAATTGCTGGCGCGGGTTATCCGTAACACCGTTGGCGGCCCCGAGCAGGCACTGGAATTTGCGTGGCATGAGCTTTTCAAACCGCTTGGAATGCGAAATGTGACTTTGGAATTTGACGCAACCGGCACGCTGCAGGGTTCGTCCTATATGTTCGCAAGCGCAAGAGACTGGGCGCGGTTCGGGCTGCTCTATCTCTACGATGGAATGGTTGGTGGCCGCCGCATCTTGCCGGAGGGCTGGGTCGAGTTCTCGGCGAAGCGGACGCTCGATACCGACTATGGCGCTGGTTTCTGGACCAACCGCATCGATCACGAGCAAACCCAGAATCTGGTTGGCTTGGGCATGCCGCGTGACGCGTTTTTTGCGCTCGGCAATCTTGGCCAAATCATTGCGATCTTACCATCTCAGCGACTTGTCATTGTACGTCTTGGCGACGCCGTCGATCCAATCGGTGAAATGCGCGGTCTCGCGCGATTGGTCAGCGAAGTCGTTTCAGCGACCCAGCGTTGAAATTGAGATCTCTTATAGTGTCGATCGAGGCCGCCCGATCGCGACCAACCTTGCACGCCGATGGGCATGCAGGCCCGCCGGTACTACGCGACCGCCCGAGGGCAGTCTTCCGCATGCGTATTTGGTGTCGTTAAGGCTGTGATCGCTGCGCTTGCGCCTAATCAAAATCTCGGCATCTTTGCCGCCCTGCGCGAATACCCGCGCAGAAAACCTACGACCTTGGTTTCAAATCCGCCCGGACAGCCTGCAAGGCGCCACAGCAAGAAAATCGAGCCCGTATATACGGCAGCAGCCAACCCAACGACCGCTGCCAGACTAAGCACAAGCGGTCCATATTCCCTTATGCCGGAAAGCCAGCTTTGGAACGGCATAATTGCCAACGCCATGACGATGCCGCTCAGCAATGATCGCCAAGGGCCAAAAACCTGGGCCCTTATAGAAAGTCCGATTAACTCGCGCACCGCTAACATCGAACATCCGGTCATGATGACCGCGGTCGCCAAACGCGTTACGAGGACGCCATGCACCCCGTAATATATCGTACCGAAGACGATGAGCGGAAGCTTGAAAAAGAATTCAATCAAGCTAAGCCGAAGGAATAAGTTTGTTCTGTTAAGGGCCATGGATAGGGCGGCAAACGGGGCGACGAAGAGCGAAGGAATGACAGCAAGCGCAAGCCATCGCAAAATCGCGGCTGACTCGACCCACTGCTCGCCCAGGATGAGTCGGATCATCGGTTCCGCGATTATGCTCATGCCGATCATCATCGGCAGGCCGACCGCCACCACGGTTGTCGCGCTGTCTCGATATGCTCTCGTTAACCTACGACTGTCCTCCCTGATTAGCGAGAAAGCTACCATAAGGGGATTCAAGACCTGCAATACGATGATTTGCGTGGGCAGAACAGCGAGGTTGGCGGCCATGGAGAACCGACCGAGTTCGAGCCGGCTTATAAAGCGACCTAGCAGCAATTGATCCATTTGCCAGTTCAGCGCGTTGACCGCTTGCGATGCGCTTGACCAACCAAGAAAGCTGGCGAACTCGCGCCATTCACGAAGGTTTGGCTTCGGTAGATATGGCGCAAGAAAGTAGGAGGCAATGTCTCCCGCGACCGGAGCCGCGATCGTGCCTGCCGCAATGGACCAATAGCTCCCAGTCCCCCATGCCAGGCTGACCGAGATCGTGAGCGCAGCCGACTTGCCGACAAATTCGCAAATTAGATTTCGTCGGAAATCTAGTTTTTTGGCAAATTCGATCATGCGAGTACTGCCAAGACTTCGCGCAGCAGGCGCGATTCCGAGCGCGCAGATCAGCGCAGTTAGTCGATCATCCCCATAGAACTGAGCAAACGGCCAGGAGAGGACTAACAGGATCAGCGCGACCCCCAATCCCCGCAAAAGGCTAAGCGTAAAGGCGGTATCGTAATGCGCTTGGGTTATTGTGGGCAGCCGAATAAGCGCATGTCCCACTGGTAGCTCGAAAACAGCCTCGACGATCATGATGACCGACATGGCGATCGCAACGAGCCCAAAATCTGCCGGTGACAAGAGACGTCCGAGAGCAAGTAACGTTGCGAGATCGATGAATCGGGCAATCAATCGCGAGATAATAAGCACTGTCGCTCCGGCTGCGGCGCGATTGCTAACCCCATGCGAAGCGGTCTTAATCAATCCTAAATTCCTTTTTATTGGCGATCGAGAAGAGAGATTACTATCCTATGGGCATTGCGGAAGTTCGACGGCCGGTCAATCTGGAAATTCCCATTTTCTGTCCAATTTTTAGCTGATCGTTGTTAAGTTGAGTGTTAAGTTGAGTTCCGCCGATCAAAGTGTCTGGTGGCCAATTGCCTTTTCGGCTCTCTTCGCCAAGCTTTTGGGCGTCAGCTGACAGTGATCAACGCGGCAGAAGCGCGCTATTTAGCTTTCCCGCCGGCATATTGTGAGGTGCGAGACCGTAGAGTTCGATACGATCGGATCGAACCTTCTTCATTTTTCGATTATTCAAAATTCGGCCCTGGAGCACGCTAGCGATAATCCCTTGCGAGAAAATGCGGCTCTCCTCGTGAGCTCACCACTAGAGGGCATCTGCCCAGCTATTCCAGCGAAAGCGCATTTCCCAACGGTCTGGATCATACCCGCGTTGATCAGCGCGGCTTTCTCTGGGTGGACCGCATGGGCGTATCGGTCCTCTCCAGATTGTCGGGCTCTTCTGGCTGAACAGAGAACACTGGTGCCGAGCTGCCGGATTGTGGGGACTGGTCGGCATCGTTGCCGCCGCCCAATCGTTGTTGGGCTAGCTGACGCGCCATGAACGCGTCAACCTGTTCTCTCGAAACATAGCCCCCTATATCGTCCTGCCTAAATAGAACAACAGGCGGCAGTTCCGGATGCCTGAGAGTATGTGCCATGCTGTATATGGGCATTATCGCCGGATAACTTAGATTTGGGTATCCAAATCTCGTGGGTTCAATACAAAAATCGCAACGGTCGGTGTTTACAAGACCAGAAAGCAGTGAAAGCTCTTGATCTAGCCGAACGCGATAGAAATAGGCGTCTGAAGCTGCAACAAGGCTAACACCGCAAAAGGCTGCCAACGTTGCGAAACTCAAGTCGCGCAATGGTCGTTCTCCCAACCAATCAAGCAGTCGGGAAGGCCATAGAAGGAGACCACGGTTAAGGATAATCGGCAATGTAGCGATCAAAATCGTAACGCCAGCGCTGTAGATCCGTGATGGATAGGCGAACTGAAACTCGCGCGTCCGAAGACCTATCAGATCCGGTATAAACAAGAGCGAAATTGGAATGGCGAATGTAGCGAAAACGGAGCCGGCCCGCAGCACATAGCTATTTTCGATAAACTTGAAATACACTGCACCAACTAACAAGAGCGTGATGAATACGCCAGAGATTGCTAATACAAACCAGTGAAGCACCCCCTCGCCTGGTGTAGTAGGTTCGAGGAAACGACAAATCAGTTGAAAGGGGAGAGCAAGGCTAAGAAGTCCCACCAACACGTAGTATCTTTTCGCTGTGGCCGGTTCATTCCGCGAGGATATGCTGGTTGCGATTGCGAGTATGATATTTGAAAGGGCGACTATCTCGTAGCTCGCCATAAGCAATACACTGATGATACATCGGCGGTGTGTTTTGGGATCGAGCGTTGGGTTGAGTGTATACACCACAAAAATTGTTGTGAGACTGAGAGCAAAAAGCAGCTCTGTTACCGGTATGTTGGCCAGGAAACACGTTCCAGAAACAAAAAGTATTGTTATGACGCTTTTAGGAACGGCGCTTAGCTTCGAGCTGACGATGACAATTAATGGAACCGCGATTTCAGCGTAAGCTGCGATTCCGAATAAAAAACTGGCGATTCGAATTTCCGATGGAAAAAAAGTGCCAATTACTCGCACCGGCATAGTGGTCCAGGCTATTGCAAAAAACCGCCTTGCCGTTTCTTGGTCGCCCGGATACCAGAGCGGATCTAGCAACGACTGCACGACAAAATTGGCTCCGTCCATGGGGAGTTGTCGGCCGGACAAAGCGCTGACGAAAAGCACGAAGATGGTGAGCGCGGCAAGGAGAGGCCCGACATCCTTTTTCCTAATCCATTTACTCAAGGTCATGAAAACGAACTCGACAATGAAAACTTGAGGACTTGGTCGCCCTATCCTTGAACTCTCCCCGAGAGGATGGAAAATTCCCAAACCTTTTGCGAAAGTGACTTTATAGCCGGATCACATGACAGCTGCGGAAAAGCGGCGGTTAGGATTAACGCGAGCCAATTCACGAACTGCGAGGCGACCTGCCGGTCGCTTTAAGCGGTCCAATCCAGGTCATCCAAGACTTACTGGTTGACGGCCCCCAGTCGGGCTAGGCACCTTGCGGTCGCATGGAGGTTGAACTTCAAGTGGAAATATTTAGCCGACTCCCACCTCAATCGCTTGGGTCAAATTGGAAGTTGCGGATAGTTATACCGTTAGTGTCCATCCACGCTTTTCTCGTATTGAACCGGAGGACGAACTCAGACTTAAATGCGATTTCAAGGAAACCTAAGAGTGAGTCAGGTGCCGGTCGAATTTCCTAAAAAAGCGCTTGGAAGCTAGTTTACATTCTAGTTCCCCTAGAGATAGGACAATATTCCTATGATAAAGTCGTTCTTTCAACCTTATCTTGCACAGGAGTCTTTCCGAGTAAGACTTAAGAGTATCCTTGGTAAAGTGGGTTTTGATACGACGGATTGGCTTCGCGTCGTCATGTACGGGCGTTGCTTTGAATTCATACGCGGAATTCAACCAGAGACTCTTAATGTCCTGGAGATTTCTGGCGGCCCGCAATGGAGGCGAACCTTTAATTTCGGCTCATACACCTCCACGCAATTTCCCGATTTTGATATTTGCTCCGAGGCGCTCGATCGCGAGTTCGATCTCATCATAGCGGATCAGGTTTTTGAGCACCTGCCTTGGCCGATGAGAGCTGGTCGAAATGTGTACCAGATGCTTCGGCCAGGCGGCTATTTCATTATCGCAACGCCCTTTCTCGTAAGAGTTCACGACGTGCCGATTGATTGCAGTCGGTGGACAAAACAAGGTTTGTCATACTTGCTGCAGGAGTGTGGGTTTCAAGAGCAAGATATAAAATTAGATGCCTGGGGTAATCGGAAATGTCTAAAGGCCAACCTCTTCAAATGGCGCAGATACGGCTGGTATCGTTCGCTTGCGAATGAGCCCAATTTTCCAATAATGGTATGGGCAATCGCGCAGAAGAGGGTCGCAGAATCGGAAACTCATTGAGATCGAACAAGTGGGATGGTGTCCGTTTCTTGGGGCCGAGCAAGCCGGATCATGTTGAGCAAGTCCATGCGACGCCGCTGTTCCGGGTTCGATATTTCGAAATGAAGAGCGGGCTAGGCACGCGGACTAATTCCCTCTTCGACCGCATGTCCGTTTGGCAACATCGACGCGCACGGAAGCCTAGGCGATGACCGGCATAAGCCCCGTGGCACATGACTGACAGCCTAACCCGATGATATGAAGTCATTCTCCAAAGGGCCGCAGGTAGTTAAATGACGGGCATCGACAGAACGGCACAATCAATTGGGCCTGAATACCAGGATATCGTGAATTTCCTGAAATCCCTTATGATTGAGCATTCGTTGCCATTATGGTCCGGCGAAGGCTGGGATCCGGTGGCGGGCGGCTTTATCGAAAAACTCGATATCGAGGGCAGGGCGGATCGTGCGGCGCCGCGGCGTGTCCGCGTTCAAGCGCGACAGATCTATTGTTTCGCCAAAGCCGCTCAGATGGGCTGGTATCCGGAAGGCCGCGAGATCGCAATGAAGGGCCTGGATTATCTTTTGGCGAAAGCCAAGAGCCCCGATGGCCGGCCGGGCTTTGTTCACTTGCTCGATCCGGACGGCTCCGCGACCAACCCCTTGCGCGACACCTATGACCACGCATTCGTGCTGCTCGCGCTGTCCACATTATATCAATTGAGCAGCGATGCTCAGGTTGGGGACGAGATCTCATCCTTGCTTGCGTTTTTCGACCGCGACCTGCGATCGCCTCATGGCGGCTTTATCGAGGGAATTCCGGCAACGATGCCGCGCCGACAAAACCCGCAGATGCATATGTTCGAAGCGATGATCGCAACATTCGATGCGACGCACGATCCAGTCTTTCAGAATCGCGCCGGCGAATTGTACAGTCTCTTCGTTGCGAACTGGTACGATCCGCAGCGTCAGGTTCTCGGCGAATATTTTGAAGAGGACTGGTCGAAAATTGAGCCTGTCAGTGTTGAACCGGGGCATCAGGCGGAGTGGGTGTGGCTGCTCAGGGGGTTTGAGCGGATCACGGGCTGTCCGACCGGCCGGCATCGCTCGCAGTTGCTTGCCTCGGCATTGCGCTATCGCGACGATGTGACAGGCTGCCTGTTCGACGAAGGTGACGCAGGTGGCAACGTCGGAAAGTTCACCCGGCGCTGCTGGCCGCAAACGGAAATCGCGAAGGCCTGGATCGCACAGGCGGAGGCGGGAGAGCCGAACGCCGCCGACGAAGCGCGCAAAGCCCTTGCCCGACTGTATCGGCACTATCTGCAGCATCCCGTTTTGGGAGGCTGGTACGATCAATTCGATCGCGACGGCCGATCATTGGTCGATTTCATTCCGGCCTCTTCATTTTATCACATTCTCTGCGCGATTGCGGAAGCAGAGCGGGTTCTCGGCTAGCAGCAAACCTGCTATCGAAATTCAATTATGAAAAACTCCAACGACGGCGTTGACGGAAGGTCAATCTGGGCCATCAACGGTCGCTTTGTGACCCAACGGACGACAGGCGTTCAACGCTATGCGCGGGAAATCGTCGCCTCGCTTGACAACATACTTTCGGAAGGCGGCGATATCGCGACGCGTCGCGGATTTCGACTCGTTTTGCCGCCAGATGCGGATGCAAGACTTGCGCTCTCGCAGATCGACA
>Ga0137415_10000489_pt1 | contig 37862 bp, 32 predicted proteins | sample CZODoug3_1_1_16f_FD_183082 | JGI IMG/M metagenome (GOLD analysis project Ga0137415, IMG submission 183082) | Vadose zone soil fungal communities from Angelo Coast Range Reserve, California, USA - CZODoug3_1_1_16fungal (Hybrid Assembly) | ecosystem: Environmental > Terrestrial > Soil > Vadose...
CGGCCCCGCGAGCGGAGCGCCCCCCTGGTCAGCGGCAGCATCCCCTTGGTGCCGGGCCTGGTCACCGGGGCCGTTGTGGACCACTGTCGAACACGACGCGCTCAGGGGATATCTTGATATCAAGCAATCTTAGAGACTGGAGCGGAGCAACCGGTGGCTGACTCGACCATTATCTATACGCACACCGACGAGGCCCCGGCCTTGGCGACGTATTCGTCGTGATGGAATTCGGATTCGTAGTTGTCGCATGCGCCGGCCCAGCGGACCTGGTGCCCGACCATCATCGGGCCCTTGGTGACGACGGGAAACTTCTGTCCCTCGGAGAAGTCGACCTCCTCAAGCGTACCCGTGACCTGAGAGCGGATCGTCGCCGTATACAGCGCCTGCACTGTCCCCACCCCTTCGAGCACGATCGGCACATCTTGGCGTAGCACCTCCGCGGCAGTGACCGGCTTTCCACTAGGCTCAGCGTTAGTGACCGTGTTCACCAACGGCATCCCGAGCGACGCGAAATACCTGCTGGTAACTAGTGGAGCGCCGATGGCGCAAAGTGCTTTCTCGCGAAAGACTCATGGCGCGGCTGGCACCTTCGATATCCCGCTGCCACTCAGTGGCAACGTGGGAGTGGAATGCCGCAGCGGCGGGGCCACAAACGATTATCAGATGATCATTAACTTCATGACCACAGTCACGGTCGGAAGCGCCTCGGTAACTTCTGGCGCCGGCAGCGTGAGCAGTTTCAGCGTGAGTGGGCCGCAGGTCACGGTCAATCTCACTGGCGTGACCAACGTCCAGCGAATCACGGTTACGCTCTTTGACGTGAACGATGGCACACACATGGGCGACGTTTCCGTTTCCATGGGCGTGCTGGTCGGTGATGTGAATGGCAATGCTGTCGTTAATGCCTCCGATGTCAGTCTGACCAAGTCGCAAGTGGGGGTACCGGTCAGTGGCTCGAATTTCCGCGAAGACGTGAATGCCAATGGGTTGATCAACTCGGTGGATGTCGCGCTGGTCAAATCCAAAGTCGGTACCGCGCTGCCTTAAGTCTTGGAGTGCGGCGACGCGTCGCCGCTTTTTCCTCGAGCCGATCCCGCGATTGCGGGACCTCGTTTCAACGCGCGGACGTGTCCGCGCACTCCAAATTCTTATTGCCGCGAGGCTCTAGTTCAGCCAATCACTTCAGCCATGAATTGGCCGCACGGGCCAGCGCACCGGTTGTTTGAGCCCGGCCTTTATATTGTCACTGCGGGTACTTATCAAAAATTGCCGCATTTGAGTTCGCCGCTGCGGCTGGATTTCTTTCTGGACTCCTTGTTCAGATGCGCGCGCCAATTCGGCTGGAACTTGCGCGCTTGGTCAGTGTTGCCCAATCATTATCACTTCGTTGCCGCGTCGCCGTCCGACTCTGGCAATCTGCGGAAATTTCTCGGCAAGCTTCACATGCAAACGGCCAGACAGCTTAATCTCTTGGACGAGACTCCGGGACGAAAAGTATGGTTTCAATTTTGGGAGAGCCACATCACATTCGAGCGCTCGTATCTGGCGCGGCTGAATTACGTTCATCATAATCCAGCGCGGCACGGCGTTGTTCCGCTGGCGGAAAATTACAGATGGTGTTCGGCTGCATGGTTCGCACGCAATGCCTCGCCCGCTTTCGTGAACACGGTGAAAAGTTTCAATTCCGACCGCATTAACGTGCCGGACGATTTTTGAGGATTTTGGGAGTGCGGCGACATGTCGCCTCGTTTCAAAGCGCGGACATGTCCGCGCACTCCAAAAGCTAGGTTTCAGGCGAATCGATCGCCACCAACCGGTCGCCGAACGCGAAAGATGTGGGCAGGCTGGATTTCGGGATCGAGCTCGACGTAATTGCGGCGGCCGCGCCAGGTGTAGCGCGCGTCGCTCAAGAGATCATGCACCTGGTACACATCGCCTTCCATCGAACCAAATTGATCGATTGGCACATCGACATACGAATTCTGTTTGCGATGCGGATCGAGGTTCACCACGACCAGAATGATGTTGTCGCGCGCCTCCGTCATTTTGCCGTAAAACAGAATAGCGTCATTGTCGGCATGATAGAACCGCAAGTTATCGTAAAATTGCAGCGCGCGGCTTTCTTTTCGGATTTGATTGAGCCGCGTGATCCAGTCTTTGATGTTTCCCGGCGCATCCCAATCGCGCTGCTTAAATTGATATTTCTCGGAATCGAGATATTCCTCGCGACCGGGCAGCGCCTCATTCTCGCAAAGTTCGTACCCGCTGTAGATGCCGTAGAGGCTGGAGAGAGTCGCGGCGAGCACGACACGAATCATAAACGCAGGCCGGCCGCCGTCCTGGAGAACGAAGGGGAAAATATCGGGGGTGTTCGGCCAAAGGTTGGCCCGGAAATATTCGCACATCCCGGGTTGCATCAGCTCGGTGAAATAGTCGATGAGCTCGCGCTTCGAGTTACGCCAGGTGAAATAAGTGTAGCTTTGGGTAAACCCAGCTTTAGCCAGCGCCTTCATCATTTTCGGTTTTGTGAATGCTTCGGAGAGAAAGAGCACGTCCGGATATTTGGCGTGGACGCTGGTAATGAGATATTCCCAGAACGCAACTGGCTTGGTGTGCGGATTATCGACCCGAAAGATGCGCACACCGTGGCCCGCCCAAAAAAGGACAATGCTCTTCATCTCTACCCAAAGCGCGCGCCAGTTTTTGCAGCGGAAATTAAGCGGGTAGATGTCCTCGTACTTCTTTGGTGGATTCTCGGCGTATTTGATCGAGCCGTCGGGCCGCTTGTAGAACCAGTCGGGATGCTCCTTAACGTAAGGATGATCGGGTGAACAGTTGAGCGCGAAGTCGAGTGCGATTTCCGTTCCACGCTTGCGCACTTCCGCTACGAGCCAGTCGAAATCGGCCAGCGAACCGAGCGCAGGTTCAATCGCCTTGTGTCCGCCGGCTTTGCTGCCGATTGCCCAAGGCGAGCCTGGATCCCCGGGCTCGGAGGTGGTGGAATTGTTGCGGCCTTTGCGATTCGTCTGCCCGATGGGATGAATCGGCGGAAAGTAAATGACATCAAATCCCATCGCTTTGGCATCGTCGATTCGCGGCAAACAATCGCGCAGGGTCGAGCCACGATCGCCGCGGCCTTCGGCTGAGCGTGGAAAAAACTCGTACCATGCGGCCGTGCGCGCAGCTAGTCGATCGACCACGGCGCGCGGGGCGGGCGCATATTGGGTGGCGTTGGAGCGATCGGGATAGCTGGCCATGAGCACTTCGAGCTCTCCGGAATGTGCGATGGCGTTAATCTCGGCGTTCTCAGCCGTGCCGATTTGTTGCGCCAGCTCGATCAATCGCGCCGCGTCCGCCGGGTCGTGGGCCCGCCGCGAGGCGGCTTCGACCAAAGCGGCCCCTTCCAGTGCCTCGCTCGTCAGCGCGGAAATGCCAGCCTCGAATTTTTTACTAAACTCACGCTGCCACCCGCGAAAGGTGTCCGTCCAGGCTTCGACCGTGTATTCGTAGATGGCGTTCTCGTAGAAGGTACAGACGCCGCGCCAGCGATCGTTGTCGATGAACGCCATGGGCGTTTCGTGCCAGTGATTCTCTCCGAGAATGCGCCACTTCAAGAGAGCGGCCACGACATCGTGCCCATCTTTGAAGACGTCCGCTTCCACCACCAGGTCTTCACCGACCACGCGCTTGATCGGGTAACGTCCGCTGTCAACGAGCGGCTGCAGATTCTCGATGACGGCAGTGGGAAAGGCCCGAGGCATGGGCCATGAATCAACCGAAATTCCCTGGCTGGGAAAGAAGAAATCTCACCGATCGATATAAGGTGAGCAGCGCGATTACAGCGCGAAATAAAACGCGCACTCGTACAAGCCTGAGTTGCGCGTTTCTTCTCTACGCACGCGCGTGTCAAGAACGGCCGCGAACATATCCTGCTCGAGGCGGCCGACGATTGGGTAGCGATCGAGCAGATTCAAAATAGGCGAGTGACATTCGAGAATCTGCGGGCCGCCCTCTTTCTCTTCCGTGATGAATTGCGCCATGTAGCCCTCGCCATCGCGCACCTTGGCCAACCACTTGGCACGCTCCGCCACCGTCTCTCCCTTCGCCTTGGCCTTGAGGGCCGCACCTTTTCTTTCGAAGACGTTGTAAAGAAGTTTCTCAGGCGCGTTTGATCCATAAATTTCGTGACTCGATTTCAGCAGCTCGAACGTGAATTGGTTGCTATCGGTCGGAAAAAGATCGTGGGTGCGGCGCGTGAGCCGGTAAACCATTTCCGGCCGGCCCATTCTCTGCGGCCGCCGCCAGGTATCGAGATAACCATCGCGTTGGAGGGTGAGGCAATGCTGCTTGATGCCCATGTAGCTCATCTTCATTTTTGCGACGAGCTCGTTGACCGACATCCCCTGGGTACGCTTGAGCGAGTTAAGAATTTCCAGCCGCTGGGTGCGGCCAATTTCTGCGAGCAATCGTTGATTCATGGCCTGAGAAAATGAGACTGCCCGACTTTACACGTCTCAATCTTCAAAAAGCAAGATTAACAATCACGCCAATCCCGAGAACAAATTAGCTCGGGCGGGCAAAACCGGTCGATGAATTTCAATGCCTTAGCACGCGAATGGAAGATCGACAATTTCCACGCGCGCGATGATCGACGGATTTTCCGGCTTAATCGCGTCGAGTCTAGTCGCGATGGAATTGAAGCCGCGTTTGACGTAGCCGAGTGCGATTTCCCTCCCCAGCCTCTCACTCCACGTTGCGCTCGTAATCCAGCCGGTTTCTTTGCTTTTTTCCCCCGTGGCGGCGAGTTTCATCCCGGTCAAAAGCGGCGCACCGCGCAACGAAACCAAGCCGCACAATCGCTTGTTGGTTTGACCGGACATCTTGATTCGCGAGATCACTTCCTGACCAATGTAACAGCCCTTCTCGTAATCGATCGCGCGCACTTCTAAGTTCGCTTCAATCGGAATGATCTCTTCCGTCAGCTCGCGGCCCCAGCGGGGAACGCCCTCTTCAACGCGGAAAACCTCCGCGGAAGCAGCGTCAAGAAAACGAAATGCTGATGACAATTGTCGCGCAACAACGTCATGAAGCGCTGCGTCGCTCCAAACGTCCCATCCCGATTCGGTGAAGCGGCGTGCGGAGACGAGGCGCCAGCCGTCGCCCAGAGCCGGCGCGGTCGGCGACAACACATGAAAGATCGACAATCGATCGGTGACATCTTCAATCTGGACGTCATCGGCGATGACGTAGCGCTCAAGCCTGGCGATGAGTGCTTGTCGAAGGTCAGGATCGGCATCGGCCAGGAAACAATCCCGCGCGGCAGAAAGGAAAACATGACCGTTCATCCTGCCTTTCGCGCTCAGAACGCAGGCCTCGATTGCGGCCGATTCGCTCGCCTTGCGAACGTCGTTCGTGACTTGTCCGTTGAGAAAACGCAGACGGTCACTTCCCGTGATGCGAAGCTTTGCGCGTCCCGATAAATCGAAAAGCGGCGCCGTCATTCTTCTCGTCGCGCGATCAGGCGTTTAGTAGTCGCTCTGGGCGCAGTGACCGGTTAGGAGACGCTGCGACGCGGTTGCGTTTCTTCTTCGAGTGATTCGTGGGGCAAACTCACGGCCGGTGTTTCTTCGGAAGGGGCCACATCGCTCTTTTTTTGCGGAAGCTCTGGTTCTTCCAAACTAGCCGAAAGAGGTGCGAACCCCGGGGCCGGGGCGAGTGTTCCCGCCTCAGCTTCCGGCTGACCGCTACCGGGTTGGTCCTCTTGCGGACCTTCTGCTTGAGGTTGAACGACCGTGAACGGTACGAGCGGCGGCAGTTCGAACAGCTCCAGATCGGCTTCTTCGCAACTGGCCGGCCGGACATCGGGAAAATACTTGCGCGCGACAGCAGAATAATCGTCGTCTCCGTATCCTCGTTGCATTTGTTCGAGAAGCCGCTCTCGCGTCGCGCCGGTTACGGCCAATTCAAGATAATGAGACAAGCCGAGCCGGCTCGCGATCTGCATGTCTTTGAGCATGTGTTTGAGAGAAAAGTGCGGCTCAAAATTCGCCTCGATCATCTTCGGCAATTTCATCGCCAGGGTCGCGGAATGACTGGCGTTGCCGCGCATCGCCTCAACGAGCTTCTCCAGGGGCAAGCCGACGGTTTGGACTAGGGCCAACGCTTCCGCCGCGGCCTGGACGCTTGCAGCCGTCACCATATTAGTCGCGATTTTGACCGCCGTGGCCTGTCCAATTTCTCCGATCACCATGATTTCCTTGCTGCTTGCTTCAAGAATCGGCCGCGCCTCGCGCAAGGCCGCATCGTCCCCTGCGACATAATAAAGGAGCTCGCCTTTTTCCGCGGCCACCTTGCTGCCGGTGAATGGCGCTTCGATAAAGCGCGCGCCGCGGCGTTCGACAATCTCCGCCGCGGCACGCATCGAGTGCGGAGAGACAGTCGAATGCGCGAGCACAATGTGGCGCGGCGCCAACGCGGACGTGAGTTGGTTTGTAACCTCAAGAAGCGCGTCATCGTCCGACACAAAAATTTGCAGGCAATCGCACATCTCCGCGATTTCCGCGGGCGTACCGACGAAGTTTGGGACCCGTCGCAAGGTCCGATTCCAGACGAAAACATGGAACCCCTTCTCGCGCAGGTGCGCGGCGACTCGCGTTCCGATAATCCCGAGACCGATCACTCCGACATTTTTTCGCATTCGATGAGGCATGTAACGTTCTGCGCACCCGCCGGAGCGGGCGTTGGCGCCTGATCAGACTGAAGTCAAACCAGCCGCGAGGCAATGCAGAAGTTCACAAATTTCCGGGCCGCCTGCATCGCCGGCCTGCCTCGCCGGAGCGCAGTGCAGGAGGGAGGGAAACGAGGGCGGGCCTAGAGTCGCGAGCGCACAAACTCGGCGCGACTCAGGAGATCCGCCGCCAGATTTTGCAAGGCCGTTTGACGTTTTTCATTCTCGAGCGTCAGACCGATTTCCGCTCGCGCCTCATCAAAAATCATCCGCCGAGCCTGCTTGCGGTCAGTCAATTGGATAATATGAAAACCGAGGCGTGTGCGAATCGGTTTACTAATCTCAGCGACGTGCATTTGACGACCGCCGCAAAAAATCTAGCGGCATGCGGAATTCCGAGAAAAATCCCAGATCCCCGCCGCGCGTCTTCGTCGCTCCGATTGCATCCCGACAGATAATCGAACTGCAAGTTAATTGACCGCACGCGATGCCCGCGAAGCAGGCTATCGCGCATAACCCGGCAATTGAAAGCTGCCGCTTCATTTGAGTGCAAACTCGGCCAAGTAATACGCGGCGACAGCGCCGACCATCTGCAAACTTTCCGCGCTCACTTTGTCGATCGTGTCACCGGCAGTGTGCCACCAGGCGAAATCAAAATCGATGATATCGAGAGTTGGAATCCCGATCGAATTCAGCGGCGTGTGGTCGTCGGTGATTTCGCGGTCGAAGTAGCTAAAATAACTTCGCAGCTTGAGCGCATCGGCTGAGGTAAAAATATCGTGCGCCATCTGGGCGGGCGAGTCCAGCGGGAGCGTAATATCCAGCGAACGGTCGCCCACCATGTCGAACAAGATTCCGCCGCGAAATTGTTTCGCCCCTTTGCCTTCAAGCTGCCTGGCAAAATAGCGGCTACCGTAAAGGCCATCGCTTCCAGAGAAATTTTCATAAGCTTCTTCGCCGTCAAAAAACACAAGCTCGATCTGCGCCGCCAGATTTGGGTGTTGTCCCAGCACTCTCGCCAATTCCAAGAGCAAGCCGGTGCTCGAACCGCCGTCATTCGCCCCGACAAAACGGATGGTGTCGAAGGTTTTTGTGTCATAATGGGAGCACAACAAAAATGATGCCGTTGCATTTCCTTGCCCGGGAAAGTGCGCGATAAGATTAACAAAGCCGACTTTTCCGCGCGGCGTGTTATCCGTAAACGACTGCCGGGTCACCTGCCAACCCGATAGTCGCAGTTGATTGTCGATGTAATCCCGGGATTTTTCGATCGCATCAGATCCGGGCGGACGCGGCCCCAAATCGACCAGACGCTGGACGTGGGCGAAAGCTTTCTCGCCGGAAAATTCTTCCCAAAGCTTGCCTTGCGATGGACGGGCTGAGTGCGCATGACAAGCGGTGAGGACGATCGGAAGAATGCCACTCAAGAAACGAACACTGAACCGCTCACTCACGCGAACGAATGAAAAGCGCGGTCTCCGCATCATGCGTTGACATCGTTGATTGGCAAGTCAGCTTTCGCTCGTGGTCAGTCCGAGCGCGGCGATGATGCGCTGGAGATCGTCATTCCCATAATATTCAATCTCGATCCTTCCACGTTTTTCGCCGTGGTGAAGCGTGACATGCGTGCCGAGATGTTGTTGCAACCGATTTTGCAAGTCTTCAATCGCCGCCGAACTAACAGTTAACTCCACAGCGCGCTTCCGCCGCGAGCGGCCGATTCCAAGATGCCGCGCCACGAGCCGTTCGGCGGCGCGAACCGTGGCATTGCGCCGCAACACGGTTTCCGCGACGAGCAATTGCTCCTCAGGAGCTTTTAACGCGAGCAGAACTTTCGCGTGACCGACCGAAAGCAAGTTCTGGATCAGCCAATTCTGAACTTGCGGATGCAGATCCAACAAGCGCATCGAGTTTGCCACCGCCGCGCGACTGCGCCCGACTTTGAGCGCAATGTCCTCCTGCCGCATTCCAAATTCGCCTGCCAGCCTGGCGTAACCTTGCGCTTCTTCGATGGGGTTGAGATCGGCGCGCTGCAAGTTCTCTATCAAGGAAAGCTCGAGCACTTCCAGATCGCTTGCGCTCCGCATAATCACCGGCACTTGAGTGAGTCCCACTTCCTGGGCCGCGCGCCAGCGCCGTTCGCCAGCGATCAACTCATAGCGACTGCCGACTTGTCCGCCGCTGGACGGACTCGCTGCGGCGAGCCGCACGATCAGCGGCTGAATGATGCCGTGTTGCCGAATGGAATCGATCAATTCCTGCAAAGCTTCACGCGCGAAATCTTTGCGTGGCTGTAAAGCGCTGGGAACGATGCTGGCAAGACTGATTTGGTAAATCTTTTCCCGTGGATCGACATCCAGGCGCTCGGCTGCCGGGCGGGCGCCAATCAATGCATCGAGACCTTTGCCCAGACCAGATTTCGCCATGCGGCTCAAGGCTATCGGAAGCGCTCCGATAACGCAAATACCAATGGGGACGTCGCCCGTTGTTGCGTCCGTTTCACCTCAAAGATAGCGTGCGGCCATGTCGGCGGAGCGGAACGTTTTCACACTCGGACACTCGCCCGATCCTGACGACGCATTCATGTTCTACGCGATGGCGGAAAACAAGATCGATCTTCGTGGTTATCGTTTCGAACATCGACTCGAGGATATCCAGACGCTGAATGAACGGGCACTCCGCGGCGAGCTTCACATTTCGGCCATCTCGATTCACGCGTATGCGTATGCGGCGGATAAATATGCACTGCTGCCGTGCGGCGCGAGCATGGGCGATGGCTACGGACCAATTGTCGTCAGAAAACACCCATCATCCAACTCCGAAAGCTTTCGCGAGCAAGGCATCCAACATCCAACTCCGAATGAAGATGTCGATGTTCGCGAGTGGTTGCGCAGCTGTGTGATCGCTGTTCCCGGGCGTATGACCAGCGCGTTCCTCGCGTTGCAACTTTATCTCGGCGACTTCAAGCACGTCGTCGTCCCGTTCGATCAAATTTTCGACGCGATTAAAGATGATCGCGCTGAGGTGGGGCTAATTATCCATGAAGGGCAACTGACTTACGCGCGATCAGGTTTTCAGAAAATCGTCGATCTTGGCGAATGGTGGAAACGCGAGACAGGATTGCCGTTGCCGCTCGGCGGCAATGTGCTACGCAAAGATATCCCGCGGTCGGTTCGCCACGAGCTTCTCGAAATTGTGCGCCAAAGTATCGATTTCGGCCTCGCCCATCGCGCCGAGGCGGTGCGCCACTCGCTGCCGTACGCGCGCAACATGAATGCAGAGCTCGCCGGCAAGTTCATCAGCATGTACGTGAACGATTATACGCGCGATTACGGCAAAACAGGGCGCGCTGCGATCCGGAAATTTTTGGGTGTCGCACACGATGCCGGTTACATCGACAATCCCGTCGAAGTGGAGTTCGTGGACTGATTCGCTAATCGCCCGCGGCCTTATTTCTTCGGCTCTTCGGTTTTGCCCGTCTGCTGCATGACGAACGCTTTTACACGCGCAGCTTCCTTTTGGAACCCGTTCATGAAGTCATGCGTGCCGTACTCGAAGAGGACGATGAAGCAAAAGGTGAAGAAAACAAAAAGTACGAGCCAAAAGAGTCCGCGTAGCAACGCCATGGCTGACACGATAACTTAGCCAAACTCGCCGGTCAACGGTGCCTAACCTCGCACAAACTTCGGATTGAACCGCGGAACGAAACTGCCATGCTTTTCGCACCATGCGCGTGCCGTTGCTCGATTTAAGCGAACAATACCGGACGCTGGCCAAGCCAATTCGGACCGAGATCGACGCGGTCTTGGCGAGCCAACGTTTCATCCTTGGACCACAAGTGGAAGCGTTCGAAAAAGCGATCTGCACCTATTGCGGCGCGCCGCATGCCATCGGCGTTTCATCTGGGACGGACGCGCTCTTAGCGATCTTGATGGCGCTCGAAATCGGCCGCCACGACGCCGTCATTACGACTGCTTACACGTTCTTTGCCACAGCCGGGTGCATTGCGCGCGTCGGAGCTAGGCCAGTCTTCGTTGATATCGATCCCGCAACCGGCAACATCTCGCCGGCAGCGATTCAGCGCTACATCGCAGAAAATTGTCAAGCAAATGCGGATGGAGGATTGAAGACCAAGAGCGGAGAGAAAATCCGCGCGATAGTTCCCGTTCATCTGTTCGGCCTGTGCTCCGAGATGGACGCAATTCATCAAATTTCGGAACGCTATCAACTGGACGTGATTGAGGACGCAGCGCAGTCAATTGGAGCGGAGTATCGTTTCGGTGAAAGAGCCGCCAAAGCGGGGACGATGGGCGAGGCCGGTTACTTCAGCTTTTATCCTTCGAAAAATCTCGGCGCCGCCGGAGACGCCGGCATGATTGTTTGCCGTGACGAAGAGTTGGCGACACGATTGCGCGTGCTCCGGCAGCATGGGATGGAGCCGCGCTACTACCATCAGGTTATCGGCGGCAATTTTCGCCTGGATGAAATTCAGGCAGCCATCCTCAAGGTAAAGCTACCCCATGTCGACTCGTGGTCAGCGGCACGCCGTGCGGCGGCGGATTTTTATCGCCAAGAATTCACACGGCTTGGCCTAACAAAACGAATTGGGCTGCCCGCCGAACCGCATCGCAATCGTGGCCTAACGAATCACCACATCTATCATCAATATGTCATCCGCACGGCGAAGCGCGACCAGTTGCGTGAGCAGCTGGCGAAGCGCGAGATCGACAGCGCGATTTACTACCCGCTCGGATTACATGAGCAAAAATGTTTTTCTTATCTCGGTTACAAAAAAGGCGATCTGCCTGAGACCGAACGGGCTGCTCGTGAGACGCTGGCGCTGCCGATCTATCCCGAGGTCTCGCGCGAGGCACAGCGCTATGTGGTCGGCGCGATCGCCGAGTTCTTCGAGTAAAGATCGACAATTACTTGCGACGCGCACGGCGCCAGCCTATATCAACGCTCGCAAGCGAGGGTAGGTTCCGGAGTGGCCAAACGGGGCAGACTGTAAATCTGCTGGCTTTACGCCTTCGCTGGTTCGAATCCAGCCCTGCCCAGTTCTTGCTGCCGCTCTAGCGGCGCCGCTTGCGACTACCGCGCGAAGATTTCGATCTTCGGCGGCTTTTTGCTGTTCGTCCGCCGCGGACCGCACGTTTCCGCGATTTTGCGGCAGTCGATCTTGGCGCGGGTCTTTTCTTTGCCCCCTTACTGCGCGGACGCTTTTTTGCGGGCCGCGATTTGGCCCGTTTAACAACCTTGGCGACCCTCTTCCTAACAGCAGGAACGATCGGCCGGCCACTTGCGGCGGCTTTTCCTGCGAGAGCACCGACGACTCCGCCCACGACCGCGCCGACCGGGCCGGCCACACTGCCGATCGCAGCGCCGGCCACGGCGCCGGCTGTTTGCTTCGGGATTGGTGGAATCTGGATGTCCTCGGATGATTGTGGACTTTCTTTTTTTTGTGCGTCTGGTTCGTCAGGCATAAATCGCGGAGCTCCTTCCGTTTTGTTTAGTTGTAATCAAAATGTAATTCGAATGACAAGCCTATTGCAGCCGTTCGCGCATTCTTTTCGTGAAAACAAAAAAAAAGCGCCCGCCGCGGCGGGCGCTTTTCGCGAGATTTGTTTGGCTTAGCGGCCGCGTCTTTGCCCGCCATCCCGGCGTCCGCCGCCGTAGCCTCCTCCACCGCCATAACCACCGCGACCACCACCGCCGCCGCCGCCGCCCGGTGGGCGAGGCTCACGCGGCCGCGCTTCATTCACGGTCAAAGACCGGCCTTCCACGCTTTTGCCGTTAAATTGAGTAATGGCATTCTGAGCTTCTTGTTCCGAGCCCATTGTTACGAAGGCAAACCCGCGAGATTTGCCAGTGAATTTGTCCTGCATGAGGGTGACTTCCTGCACCGCGCCGGCTTGTGAGAAAAGCTCCTGCAGTTCGTTTTCGGTCGTGTTGAAGGAAAGATTTCCTACGTATAATTTAGTTCCCATTGAGTCTATTCTGGAAAACGCAGCCAGGTCACTGTTCCCGCTTATCGGATTTCAAATCGCCACTGAATAAACTCAACTGACAATCCACCAACTGCCGAGCTACCGTTTCCGTTTCGGTCACATTAGTAAAGGGCTTCTTTTAAGAAAGCAACAGGAAATCGAGGGTCAATCGGCCCTGCTGAAAAATGTCTGAATCTACCGACGCGAGCGGAAAAAATGGCACGGCCCGTGTCGCGGTCATAGCCGCCGGCGTAATCAGTCCCTTGGGTTTCGGGCTGGGCGAAACGCTCGATTCACTGCGTGCGGCACGGGACTGCGTCACGGCGGTGACACGATTTTCGGTAGCCCAATGTCGATGTAAAACTGCGGGTCAAGTGCCTGATGAGCGCCTCCTCGACGAGCGACGCAAGTGCGCGCGCCCACAACGCTTCCATCGCGCAGCACACATGATGATCCGCGCGCTGGCCGAAGCGCTGAGGCAAGATGCCAAGTTCAAACCGGAATTGACAGTGATTGGGACGACGAGCGGCGGCATGTCTTACGGCGAAGATTATTTTCGCTCGTTACATCAACACGGTGACTTACGACGTTCGCCAACCTGGATCGCGAATTATCCTGCGCAAAAGCCGGTAGTGGATGCGCTGGATACTTTCGGAATTCGTGCGCCGTGCCAGGTAATTGCCAACGCCTGCGCTTCAGGCACGAACGCGATCGGTCATGCCTTCGAGTGCGTTCGCTCGGGACGCTATGAGCGCGTATTGAGCGGCGGTTATGACGCGCTCTCGGAGCTGGTTTTTGTCGGCTTCGATTCGCTTCAGGCCTCGACGCCAGAAAAATGCCGCCCCTTTGATCGAGATCGCACCGGAATGGTTCTCGGAGAAGGCGCCGCGATCCTCGCATTGGAAAATCTCGACGCCGCGCGTGCGCGCGGCGCGCCCGTTCTCGCGGAAATAACCGGCTACGGCATTTCCACCGACAATTTTCATTTTACCCAACCGAACCCTTCCGGCAGCGGACCCCGCCAGGCAATGGAGCATGCTCTCCAAAGCGCCCATCTTTCGGCCCATACGGTCGATTACATCAACGCGCACGGAACGGCCACGCCTTTTAACGACGCGGCCGAGGGAAAAGCAATCGGCGAGCTGTTCGGTCGCGGTGTGCCGGTCGGCTCGACCAAGAGCATGATGGGCCACTCGTTAGGCGCGGCCGGCGCGGTCGAAGCCATTGTCTGCCTTCTCGCGCTTCAGCATCAATTTCTTCCTCCGAACATCAATTTTCACGCTCCAGATGAAGATGCCGATCTTAACATTGTTGCGAACGAATCGCGGCCTGCGTCTTTGCACACAGTCCTCTCGAACTCTTTCGGTTTCGGTGGCACGAACGCTTCCCTTGTAATGCAAAAGTTCGAGGCATGAGTCTGGCAATCGCCGGCATGGGGTGGATTACTCCCCTCGGGGGTGGTGTTGATGCGGTGTGGGAACGTTTGCTTCAAGGTGATGAGGCGCACGCGGAAAAAATTACCGAGAAGTTCGATGACCAAGCTTATACCGTTTTTCGAGTGCCGGATTCCGCGCTTGCCAGCCTGGCGCCTCATCCCCGCCTTCGCCGCGCCAGTTTAATCTCCCGCTTCGCCGCAGCCGCCGGTTTGGCGGCATTGGAAGAGGCAGGAGTGAAACTCGATCCGCGGAATGCGGAACGAGTTGCGCTCGTCTTCGCAATTTCGAACGGCGGCGTGATCTACACGAAGCGCTTTTACCGCGACATCGTTGAATCGGGCGCGCAATCAGCCAGTCCACTCTTTTTTCCTGAAACGGTTTTCAATGCGCCGGCTAGTCACCTGGCAGCGATTCTCGGGATTACCGGCGCCACTTACACGCTGGTGGGTGACGGCGCGGTAGGACTTCTGGCGATAAGAATGGCGGAGGATTTGATGGCCAACGACGCGCTTGATTATTGCCTTGTTGTCGGCGCGGAAGAAGTCGATTGGCTGCTTTGCGATGCGTATCACAAGTGGCGTCTTCTCCGTTTGGAACCTCCGGTGGAGCCGTTCAATGAAGTCGCCAGAGGAATGATTTTGAGCGAAGGCGCCGGAGCGGTCCTGCTCGCACGCGAAGGCCTAATAAAGATCGAGAGTACTCATGCTGGCGGAAATTATCGCAAACGCGACGAAGCAGAGGACGTTTTGAAGCGAATCCTTTGCGATCTGATCGAAGCCGAAAGCGGCTTTGTCATCGCGAGCGCTAACGGCACATTTATCGATGAAGCGGAATGCCGGGCAATCTCGCAAGTCATCCCGGGCGCGATCGTGTACACGGCGAAGCCAGCGCTCGGGGAAAGTGTCGGCGCCGGAGGACTGTGGCAGGTCATCGTGGGAGGCCAAGCTCTGCGCCAGGGAGAGCTTCCGCCTCTGCTGCACGTGACTTCAAAAATTCCGTTGCGGATTTCAGCTTCGCGTGCAGCCGCGGCGACAGCGCGTGGCGCGATTGTCTTAAGCTGCGGACTCAATCAGCAAATCGCAGGTTTATGTCTCGGCGTGGACCGCTGAACTCGATGAGCCGTTTTCTCGCGGGATTGGCTTTTTCGCAGGGCCGCGGCCTCGGTCGCGTCCCGCTTTTGCCTTTGCAAGAGCGCCTTCCTTCGGTACCTTCGGCGACCGCCATGCGAAAGCCGGTTCGTTTGTTCTTTGTGCTACTTCTGACAGCTGGTTTCGCCAGGGGAGCAATTAAAACTCCGGAGAACGCTCCGATCGAAATCACCTCAAGCGGGGAAACCAGTTATGAGAACGGGCTGGCCACCGCGCGCGACAATGTGGCTATTCACGTAGGCGACACAGATATCTACGCCGACTACGCGCAGTACAATTCGCGCACACACGAAGTGCTGGCGGTAGGCCACGTGCGAATCTACCGCGATGTCAATCTCTACATTTCCGATCGCGGTATTTACAACATCGACACAAAAAAGATTCGCGCGACGAACATGCGCACAAAGTCTGATCCTTATTTCGTTAGCGGCGAAAATGTCAGCGAAATTTCCGAGAACGGTTATCTCGTTCAAAACGGAACCTTCACAACACATGACGCGCCGACCGCCGATTTTCATCTCCAGGCGCAAACGATTCGTATTTACGAGAAAGACCGCGTCATTTTCCGGAACGTGACCTTCTATGTCGGGAAGGTGCCTATTTTTTGGTGGCCTTATCTGTACCAGTCGCTCAGTGACGCGTTCAGTTTTACGGTCTCACCAGCGTTTTTGAGCTCATGGGGGCCATCGCTTCTCACTCAGGTGACCTTCCCTATCACGGACGATATCAGAAGCCGGATCCGGCTCGATTATCGGGGCCGTCGCGGCGTAGCCATCGGATTCGAATCGGATATCGACTACGGGAAGAACAACAGCAGCTCGGCCAAACTCAAAACGTATTATTTACAAGATCAAAACCCGCTGATAAATCGCACTGGTTTACCGCGAGGAGCAGTCCCGACCGGACGATACCGAGTCAGTCTGGAGGACCGCACGAACTTTACCGATGACATCTCCGGCATCGTTGACATTACGAAGCTGAGCGATCCTTTCGTGATGCAGGATTTCTACCAAGGTGAGTTTCGTATCGATCCTGTTCCGGACAACGTGGTCGCAGTCACGAAAGCGGACCCGTTTTATACCCTGACAGGAATCGCGCGTTTTCAGGCAAACGAGTTCTTCGACCAAACCGAACGCTTGCCGGAAGTGGTCTTGGACATTAAGCGCCACGCGCTTTTTGGCGGACCAATTTTCTACGAAGGCGAAAGCGGATTTGCCAATCTGGAGCGAGCATTTGCCGACGGCTCAGGCTTTGAGGATTACAGCACCATCCGTCTCGATACCTTTCACCAGCTCCTCTATCCGAACACATATTTCGGATGGCTTTCCATCGTGCCGCGGGTTGGTTTTCGCGGCACCTACTATACCCAGACCCGTGACCTCGGGAAAACGATGTTCACACCGGACTCAAACCCGCTGGTGCCTAATTTTCTCCTGCCGAATCCGACACTCGCTCAGCCAATCAAGTATGGTGGCGACATATTCCGCCCGGTCTTTAACACCGGCGTGGAAGCTTCTTTCAAGCTCTCCCAGACGTGGGAGAATGTGCAAAGCCGGGCGCTTGGTCTCGATGGACTTCTCCACGTGATCCAGCCATTCACGAACTTCTCTTACGTAGCCAATGGCGGCGCCGACCCGGCCTCGATCCTTCAGTTCGATCGATTTCAACCTTCTACCCAACTTCGCCCAATCGATTTCCCGCAGTTCACTTCGATCGATTCAATCGATAATTGGACGGTCTGGCGTCTTGGCGTCCGGAATCGTCTCGAGACCCGCCGCGATGACGCGACGATCACCTGGCTCGAGCTCGATACTTTTTTTGACGTGAACTTCGATAATCCGTTCGACCGGACGCCGTATTCGAATTTTTTCAATAATATCCGCTTCACGCCGCTGCCGTGGGCGACGCTCAGCGTCAACTCCCAGGTGCCGGCTTTCGACAAGGGTTTTACGGAAGTGGATACGACCCTGATTGTCCAACCAATCGCGAATTTGCAAGTGAGCGTTGCGCATCGCTATTTGAATAGCAATCCCTTCTTCGACAACAGCAGCTTGTTTGTCGTCGGCGGATATTATCGCCTCGACGAGAACTGGGGCCTCGGCATCCAGGAGCAATACGAAGCGACCACCCGCACTCTCGAGGAGCAGCGTTACTCGATTTATCGCGATCTGACGAGTTGGGTAGCTTCATTTGGCGCCGTGGTGCGCGACAACGCTGGTGTGAAAGAATATGGCGTGCTCTTTACCATCACCCTCAAAGCATTTCCGAAATTTGGTTTCGATTTGAATTTCGACCCAGCGGGCGCAGGTCAAGGCGCAGGTCAAAGCCAATGAGCGGGATGGTGCAAAGAATGCTGCGTTTTCCGGCGTCGTCCCGCTGCTTGCTCCGCTGCGACTAACTGGTTGCGCCGCTTCATTCGCATGGATCTTTCCATCATTGGTTCCGGTTACGTCGGTCTTGTCACCGGCGCTTGCTTCGCCGACGTGGGCCACAACGTTGTCTGCGTCGATAACGACCCGCGGAAAATCGAAGCGTTGCAAGCTGGCAAAGTGCCGATCTACGAACCCGGTCTCGAGGAAGTGATCCATCGCAACGTCTCCGCGCATCGGTTGCGGTTCAGCGGCAGCATTCGGGAAGGGGTCGATAATTCACAGATCGTTTTCATCGCCGTCCCCACTCCGCAGCAGCCGAACGGCGATGTCGATCTTAGCTTCATCGAGAAAGTCGCCCGGGAAATCGCGGGCGTATTGACCAGCTATCGCGTAATTGTCGATAAAAGCACCGTGCCTGTGAAAACAGGCGAAAAAGTCGCCGAGTCCATCAAACGCTACAATCGCCACGGCGCGAAGTTTGATGTTGTCAGCAATCCGGAGTTCTTGCGTGAAGGCTGCGCCGTCGGCGATTTGATGCATCCGGATCGCATTGTGATCGGGGCGCAAAGCGAACACGCCATCGACCTGATGAAGAAGGTCTATGAACCATTCATGGCGCCAATTCTTGTGACCGACATCAACAGCGCCGAGCTCATCAAACACGCCGCCAATTCATTTCTCGCGCTCAAAATTTCCTATATCAATGCGCTCTCGGCGATCTGTGAGGCCAGCGGCGCAGATATCGAAAAAGTCGCCGATGGAATTGGAATGGACCGGCGTATCGGTCGTGATTTTCTCAATGCGGGAATCGGTTACGGCGGTTCCTGTTTTCCTAAAGACATCGCCGCCTTCGTCACGATCTGCGAACAACTCGGTCTCCCATTTAATTTGCTCAAGGAAGTGCAGCGAATAAACACCGCGCAAGAAGAGCGTTTCCTTAAGGCCATCCGCGAAACGCTCTGGGTGTTGCGCGAAAAGAAAATTGCCGTCTGGGGCCTCACATTTAAACCAGATACCGATGATATTCGCTCCTCTGTCGCGATTGACCTCGTGGCCGCTCTGTTGCGCGAAGGTGCGCACGTCACCGCTTACGATCCGAAGGGAATGGAAAAGGCGCGCGAGGTGAAAACGATTGCCGATGCTAAGTTCGCTTCGTCCGCGCTGGAAGCGACGGACGGCGCCGAAGCGTTGATTATTGCGACGGAATGGAGCGAATTCGCCAATGTCGATCTTGCTGTCGTGAAGAGAAACATGACGACGCCGATCGTCTTTGACGGGCGAAACCTGTTTGATCCCGAGACGATGGGCCAGCTCGGTTTCCGCTATCATTCCATTGGTCGCGCGAGCGTGAAGCCGCACTAAACTTTTCTCGCAGCGGACTGACCGCATGGCGCAATCCTCTGCTCGCCGAGCCGCGCTTGCCACGATGCGAGCGTGGCGAACGGAAAAACGCTTCGCCCATTTGGTCATCTTTAAGCTTTTGGCCAAAACGAAATTGAGCGCATCGGACCGTGCTTTTGCTCTGGAGTTGTTTTACGGCGTCCTGCGCAATTCAACGCTGCTTGATTTCTGGATCGGTCGTCTGCGGACCGCTCCCGTGGATATCGATCTTCGCGACGTCCTTCGACTCGGCCTTTATCAACTCTTTATCCTCGGAACTTCCGAGCACGCGGCCGTTTACGAAACCGTGGAGTTGGCGCAGAAGAGGCACCGTGCATTGATTAACGGAATCCTGCGCGCCGGCCTGCGACGCAAAGATGAGTTGCGCGCTCAAGGAAGCACGCAGCCCCTCGACGTTCGAACATCTCATCCGAAATTTTTGGTCGCACGCTGGGAACAGAATTTCGGAGCCGAAGCCGCGGAAGCACTGTGCACGTGGAACAACCAGCCACCGCCTCTGTATGCCCGGATCAACCGATTGAAAATCGATCGCGAAAAGTTCCTGCGGACTTATCCGGAATCGCGCCCTTTGTTGCACAATCCTGACTTCGTTGAGCTGGACGCATTTCCATCCGAAGCGCTCGAGCGGGGTCATTGCTATATTCAGGATCCGAGCACGGCGATCGCTTGCCAGCTTCTCGATCCGCAACCGGGAGAAAAAGTCCTCGATGCGTGTGCGGCGCCGGGCGGGAAGACAAGTTACATCGCAGAGCTCATGCGAAATCGCGGCATGATTGTGGCCTGCGACCGCGCATCGGAGCGCGTTCGCATCCTTGAAGAAAATATGGCGCAACTCGGGGTCAGAATTGCTCATGTCTTCCATCATGATTGGGGACGCGGGCGCATCCCGAAAGAAATTGCTTCGATCGCTCCGTTCGATCGCATCCTGATCGACGCACCATGCAGCAATACCGGGGTGATGCGACGGCGCGTCGATGTCCGATGGCGGTTAAAGCCGGCGAACTTTCTTCGCATGCAAAAGCAGCAGCTCGAAATTGTCCGCACGGTCCTCGGTTTATTGAGACCGAGCGGAGTGCTTGTCTATAGCACGTGCAGTCTGGAGCCGGAGGAAAATGAAGAACTCGTGCGGCGCGTCCTGGCTGACCTGTCGATGTTGCGATTGGAACGGACGAAGCATTCAATTCCATTTCGCGACTACTTTGATGGCGCTTTTGCAGCGAGACTTATGAAGTCGGGTTCGTGAGTTGCATCCGGCACTGTCGATGGAATCATAAGATTCGATGCACGATCTCCGCTTTGACAAACTCGCGAAACTTCTGGTGGAATATTCCACACGGCTCAGGCGTAACGAAACCGTCTTGATCGAAGCGTTCGATGTGCCTGATGAAATGCCGATCGCGCTCATTCAGGCAATACGAAAGGTCGGCGCGATTCCTTTTGTACAAATTCACCGCGCTCGAGTCAGTCGCGCGCTCACACTCGGGGCATCGGATCGACAATTGAAACTAATGGCAAGCCATGAGCTCGCGCGCATGAAGAAGATGGACGCATACATCGCAGTGCGCGGGAGCGACAACATCACCGAGCTTTCTGATGTGCCGGTAAAGCAAATGCAGTTGATGGCGAAGAAAATGCGGCCGGTGCAAGATCAAAGGGTCAAAAAAACGAAATGGGTGGTGCTGCGCTGGCCGACGCCGTCGATGGCGCAGCTTGCCGGGATGAGCACCGAGGCCTTCGAAGATTTCTACTTTGAAGTCTGCACGCTGGATTACCGCAAACTGCAACCGGCCATGAAAGCGCTTAAGGCGCTGATGGAAAGGACGGACCGTGTCGAGATTAAGGGGGCGGGCACCGACGTCCGCTTTAGCATCAAGGGAATTCCAGCTGTTATTTGCGGAGGCGATCGCAATATTCCCGACGGCGAAGTTTTCAGTTGCCCCGTGAAAAATTCCGTTCAGGGTTGCGTCACGTTCAACGCACCGAGCATTTATCAGAGCACCGGCTTCGATGGCATCCGCCTGGAGTTTCGCGATGGCAAGATTGTCGATGCAACAAGCAACCAGACGGAGAAGCTGAACAAAATTCTCGATTCGGACGCCGGCGCCCGTTACCTCGGCGAGTTTTCGCTCGGGTTTAATCCCCACGTTCTGCAACCGATGAGGGACATATTATTCGATGAGAAAATCGCCGGTTCGTTTCATCTCACGCCGGGACAGGCTTATGAAGAAGCCGATAATGGGAATCGAAGCCAGGTGCACTGGGACATGGTAAGCATCCAGCGGCCGGACTACGGTGGAGGGGAGATTTATTTCGACGGCAAATTGATCCGGCGAGACGGAGAATTTCTGCCCACGCAACTACGGTCGCTCAATCGCAGCCATTTCGTTAAACGCGGCAGAAGATCGTAAGCTAGAAGTTGCACGCGCGGCATCGGCGCGAAGTCCACGATTCCGCCGCAAATAACGTAGCCATCCAACTCGCTTTACGCCCGCCTCGGGCCGTGACCGAGCAGATTGAGCTGCATCATTCCGATTTCGCCGGCGCCCGTGAGCTGCAAGTTTGCAATCTCGAACATCGGGATGCCTTCGCTTGGGACCAGGCCCGCACCAGGCAACTGCACGGCAACCTGCTTGGAATTCGAATTCAGGACAATGGCCCCAATCTCAAACGACGGCGAAAACTCGACCGTCCCAATCTGGAACGGAGCTGTTACCAGGACGGAGGCTTGTCCTTGCTGCGACGGAGTGAGTTGCAAAGGCGCAGCCTCGAAATTCGGGACGAGTTGCAACCCTCCGACCGTAAAGGAAGGCGAACCTGTGGCCGTCGGTCGCTGCTGTTGAGAGGGAGTCAATCGGACACTGCCAAGCGTTCCTCCCGCTGGCTGAATCTTTGCGATCTCGAAAGTGACCTGCAAATTCATTACTGGCTGCCCCTGCTGGGTAGGAGCCAGACGCATGGTGACGATCTTGGAGGTCGGCCGCACTTGCAAGGCACCCATTTTGAAGGTGGGCGTAAGTTGCATCGAGGCGATCTCGAAGGAGAAAGTGAGCTGCACGGCGGTGTGCATGGCGCCAGCCGGCTGCGGTGCGCCAACGGGCTGCGGTGCACCTACGGCGGCTGGAGTTCTGGTTACTTGAGCGGTTGGGATTTGGATCGGTTCAGGCATGGTTACAGGTATGGTTGTTTGCGGGACTGACGGCTCGGTGGAAATGGCCTGCGGGACAAAAGAGGGCGTCTCGACAGCTTCCTCCACAGATGGTTCCATCGCGGAGACAGACATTTGATACGGAATCGGTTGTCCTTGTCCGATCGGTTCTACCTCAGGCTCGATCACGGGCTCTGCTGTCGTCGTCCACGATTCAAACTCGGTGTCGATCGGTTCTACTTCAGGTTCAAACACAGGCTCTGCGACGGGCGCAGCCCCCATCACAATGACAGCAGCGGCCGCCATTTCCGAAACGGCAGGAGCGCCGTTCGTCCATTCGATGGGCTCTTGCATTTCCGGCATTGGCGGAATGACTGGAGACAAAACCTCGGCACTTGGGGTGAAGTCGACGCTTGGAATCTCAACCTGTTCGAGGACAGGGCCAACTGAGGACTCAAAGATGGGCTCGGCGAGCGGCACCAACTCAACTTCGGCTTCGGGATTGCGATAAGCGAAAGTTTCCACCGCGCCACTGGCTAGAGTTGCTCCTCCGCCGAACGCGCGATCGAGTTTCCCCAGCGGCAGAACGCTGCGTCGCAACGAAGGTTCCGACGCTCTCAACTGGAGCGAGACCCGGCGCGGGCCACCAACGAAGTGATTGCTCACGGTCGCCAAGTGCTCTTGCGATGGAGCGAGAGTGACTTCGTCCAAGCGTGGTCCGGTAACGGGCGCTGCCTGGCGGTAAATCGTAATGTTGGTCAGGCGGCGGCGAACCTCAGGAGCGATCACCCGACGAGCCAACGGAACGATGACCCAAGCCAACAAGAAGATGCCGGCCAGGAGCAATCCGCCAACGAGCAACGTCTGCGGCGTCTCGCCCATGACAGGCCGGGACCACTCTCGGACGCGAGTGGGGGCGAGCACCGTGGCTGGCGTGGCAGCCACGACAGCCGGGGCGCTGGCAGGCGCGGCCGATGGTAGCGCCGAAGGCTCCGATTGAGCAGCAGCAGGTTGTTCACCCTGGCTGACAGGAGCAGCCGATGCAGCGATGGAAGCGGAAGGCGATGCTGCCGCAACCTGGGTTTCAACCGTAGGCGAGAACGCAGCCGCTGGAGCGGCAGCCTCCTCCTCCGGCTTCGCGGAGGCTTCGTTTGAGGCCACAACGGGCGGCTGCGTAACCGCAGCGGGAGATTCGGCCGCTCGCGAACTCGTCGCCTCCATTCCAGCAATCACCGGACTCGCGGCCGGCGAAGAAGAAGAAGGCGAAGATTCCGTCTTCGCTTCTTTGGCTGGATTATTTGCGGCTGCAACAGCGCTAGGAATCGGGCTGGGCTCGATTGCCGGGCTGGATTCAGTTGGCGCCGACACGGCAGCGGCTGCTTCAGTCGTCGGAGTGGAGGAAGCCACCATCGCTGGACTCTGCAGCCAGCCGAGATCATAGAAGGCATCCCCGAAAAGGTTGTTAAGGGCGGGCGAGTAGATCTTTTTGGCCGATGCGATCCAGTCGGTTGCTTTGTTTGGGTTGTTGTGCTGAAACTCCCAAGCTGCCTGCGCGTAGTACAGCGCCGGCGTGTCTCCCGTAAACTGGAACTGCTCCATCATCTTTTGCGCGCGGCTCTCTTTGCCTTCGAGCAAAAGCGTCATGTAGATCTTAAACTTAATGATCTGCGCCGCCTGATTCTTATCGCCCCCTGGTGTCTGCTTAAAGAGCGCGTCGAAGCGCTCTCGCGCCCGTGTATAATCTTTTTTCTTAAACGGAATTTGCGCGAGATTATATTGCGCCTCGCGGAATTTCGGATCCACTTTGGACGCCTTCTTAAACGCGGCTTCCGCTTCGTCGAATTCCTTCTGCTCCATCAAAATCTCGCCCCGCAAATTGAGGATCGGCGCCTGATTCGGGTCGGCCGCATCGGCCTCGTCGATAAATTTCCGCGCCGTCGCGAAGTCACGCTGTTGGACGGCTTGTTGCGCTTGTTCGAAACTTGAGAGCGCCAAAGCTTTGGTCTTTGCGGCGCGCTCGGCCGCAGTCGCTAACGGCAGCGAGGGGCGCGTCTGGCCGGCTGGCTTTTCCAGCCAGCCGACTTCATACAACGATTCTGCAAAAACCTTGTTCAGTTGTGGAGAGAAGTTCTTCTCCGCCACAACGATCAAATCTCTTGCTTCCTTGTTCTTCTTGTGTTGGAGCGCGATGGCGGCGTTCGCGTAATGAACGGCCGGCGTATCGGGCGAAAGCTCGAACTTGGCCAGAATGGAATCGACCATGTTCTCTTTTCCCTCGAGCAGATAGGTCAGTAGAATCTTATATTGAATAAGTTGCGTGGCTTCACCCTCCAGACCGGCCACGTCACTCGAGAGAAGCTGTTGGAAACGAGTGCGAGCTTCCGCCCAATCTCTCTTGAGAAACGGAATCTCCGCCAGGTTAAAGCGCGCGTTCCAAAATTTCGGATCGATCCGCACCGCTTCGAGCAAGGCTGCTTCCGCCTTGTCGTAGATGCCTTCCCGCATCAGGATCACGCCGCGCAGATTTTGCGATTCCGCCAGATCCGGTTGACGAGCGTCTATCGCATCGAGCTCTTTCAATGCCTCGGGAAAATTATTCGCCTCGAAATCCCGGAACGCTTTGTTATACATTTCCTCCAGTTCCGATTTCGACGGTGCAACGTTAGTGGCCGCGAGGGAACTGAACACCAAAACTGTGATCGCCGCGATTTTCCGAATGTTCATGCCATTCGCATTACAACCTTTGCGCAACCGATGACAAGCATAAAATTTACAAGCCAGCCGGAGCCCTTTTCTGGCGCTATAATTAGCAGAATTGCGCCGGGAAGCTACCAGCCTTTTGGCGGGCGCGATTACGAATTGAGATTCGCGACAATGCGCAACCCTTCCAAGGTCAGATGCGGATGGATCGCGTCGATCTCGCGCAACTTCGCCGCGATTAACTGTGCGTAGCCGCCCGTGGCTACGATGTGAACTTTCTCGCGCGGAAATCGCTCCGCTTTGATCCGGGTGATAATCTCGCGCACTAACCCGCGATAACCAAAGACGGCGCCGGACCTCATCGCGGCAATTGTCGATTTCCCAATGGCGCGGCGCGGTTCTGTCAAAGAGAGTTTGGGCAACAAAGCTGTGCGCTGATAAAGAAAATTTGTCATCGCCTCCAGACCCGGCGCAATCACTCCGCCAATATAATTTCGGCGTTTCGAAATAATGTCGAAAGTCACAGCCGTGCCGAAATCCACCACGATCGAAGGACAACCGTAAAGCTTTGCCACCGCGGCAGCATTGGCCAATCGGTCTGCTCCGATCGAACGCGGGTGTGGATAATCGATTCCAACCCCAAGATTTAATCGCGAATTTAACCAAAGCACTTTTGTGTTTCCCGCAGCCGCGCGGACGACGCGATTTTTTTTGGGCACAACCGAACAAACAACCACCATCTCGATCTTTCGGCGCTTTACGAATTGACGAAGACAAGCGCTTATCAATTCGTCCGTCGCCATTCGTCTCGGCCGCACAATTCGCGTTTTCGAAGCGAACGCCAGTTTCGTGAACGAATTGCTGATATCGATCAACAAGTAATCGGCCGCTTGAGACATGAAAAGAAGGCGGGCGCGCCAAGCACGCGCTACATGGAACGCTTCCTCCCGTCAAGTCCGCCAGCCAGACGGACTCGTCCTATGGCGAGCTTGCGACGCCTGCGCCGAACGCGTAGCCTCGCTCTGTGAGAAAATTGGTGGATCGACCGCGCCGCTTGCGGCGTTCGCCGGCCTTACGTAATCTCGTGCGCGAAACAAAACCAAGCCCGCACGATTTCGTTTTGCCACTTTTCGTGAGCGAAAAAATCGACCAGCGCCGGCCAATCGCGAGCATGCCAGGCGTCTTTCAATTGTCGATGCAAGGGATCGTCGATGAAGCGCAGCGCGCCCGGGACGTGGGGCTGCAAGCCATCCTGCTTTTCGGAATCCCGGAAAAAAAAGATGAACAGGCCGGTGGGGCTTACGCGGAAAACGGCGTCGTGCAAAAAGCATTGCGCGCGATCAAGAAAAAATGTCCGGAAATCGTCGCGATCAGCGACGTTTGTTTGTGCGAATACATGAGTCACGGTCATTGCGGCGTCACGCGCATCGATGGTGATCACTTCCATGTTCTGAACGATGAGACTGTCGATCTTCTGGTCAAAACCGCGCTCTCCCATGCCCAGGCCGGCGCCGACCTGGTGGCACCAAGCGACATGATGGACGGTCGCATCGGCGCGATTCGCGAGGCGCTCGACGCGAACGGTTTTGATCAAACTGGAATCCTGAGTTACGCGGCGAAGTTTGCTTCCGTCTTTTACGGACCGTTTCGCGACGCCGCGGAAAGCCCGCCGCAATTTGGCGATCGCCGATCGTACCAGATGGATTGCGCAAATGCGGAGGAAGCGCTGCGCGAAGTGGCGCTCGATATCGAGGAAGGCGCCGACATCGTGATGGTGAAACCGGCTCTGCCCTACATCGACATCCTATGGCGGGTGCGCGAACGTTTTGGCAAGCCGACAGCGGCTTATCATGTGAGCGGCGAATACGCGATGATTAAAGCCGCGGCCGAGAAAGGCATCGTGGACGAGCGCGCGGCCGTTCTCGAGATCATGACCTCGCTCAAGCGCGCCGGCGCCGACATCATCATCACTTACTGGGCGCGAGAATTGGCGGAATGGACGCGCAATTGAATAACGGTCGCGCGGAAACTTTGATCCATGCGCGTTTGAAACGTCTCGCGTTGCTTTGGGCGCAGGCTCAAGGCTACTCCGCTTGCGCGCTCGAAGTGAGTTTGCCTCATTGCCGATATCGCGCCGATGTCGCCGCTTATCGACCAAAGCCGAGCGGAGTCGGGTTGACCGCGATCTTCGAATGCAAACAGGCGCTGCCTGATTTGCGAAGAGACAATTGTTGCAGCGTTGCCGTCCGCGCACGGTTGGAAACTGTTTATCGCCGCCGCCAAATTCTCGAAAGAAATTTGCGCGTGCATTATCCGAATCTCCGAATCGCGGACTCACTTTTTCCCGAATTTGATTCGTACGATTTCGCAGCGATCGAACATCACGGTTATGCGCGCGTTTTGCGCGAGTTGTCCGCGCTGCAAAATTGTCTCTTCGATTGCACCAAGTTCGAAAAACTACTTCGTTATCGCTGTGCGAATTTGTTCTTTCTCGTTTTGCCTAACGAATTGTTTGAGGAGATAGAAATTCCTGTTGGATGGGGCGCGCTGGTGGAATCCGATGGCGCCATTTCGTTAGCGCGCAAACCGGTCCGATACGAAAATGCTCCCGAAAATCGATTACGCTTTCTCCAGCGAATCGCTGCGGCCGGAACACGCGTGTTGAATCGACAACTTGAAATCACGTTCGACGACGTCGTGACGGTGCGAGGTCGATGTTGCTAACTGCTCGGGTGTTTCCCGGAAACCGGAACAAGCAAGTTGCGCCCGGTCATTTCCGCTGGCTGTTTCATTCCGAGCAAAAAAAGAAGCGTCGGAGCGACATCGGCGAGAATCCCATCTTCGCAGCGAAACTTGGCGGCATCGCGCGCGACGTAAATGCAATGCACGAGATTTGTCGTGTGCGCCGTATTCGGCGAACCGTCGGCGTTGCGCATTTGTTCGCAGTTCCCGTGATCGGCCGTCACGATGCACTTACCGCCAAGATCAAGAAGCTTCGGAATGATTTTCCCAACGCATTCATCCACCGTTTCCACCGCTTTGACCCCCGCTTTTAGGATGCCGGTGTGGCCAACCATGTCCGGATTCGCAAAATTCAACACGATGAAATCGTAATTCGCCATCCGGGCCAACACCTCGTCCGTGACTGGCGGCGCGCTCATTTCCGGCTGTAAATCGTAGGTCGCAACTTTGGGCGAAGGCACGATCTTCCGGTCCTCTTTAGGGAATGCGCGCTCGATTCCGCCGTTAAAAAAATAGGTCACGTGCGGATACTTTTCCGTCTCGGCGATGCGCAACTGCGACTTGCCGGCCGCGCTCACGACTTCGCCCAGAATGTGCACGAGCTTTTCCGGAGCAAAAATGAACGGCGAAGGATAAGTGACATCGTATTGCGTGAGTGTGACGTAATGAACTCGCGGCCACGATTCCCGATCGAAGCCATTGAAGTCTTTTAAAACAAATGCTTGTGACAATTGCCGCGCGCGATCGGCACGGAAATTGAAAAACAGAACCGTATCGTCGTCGCGAATGCGTTGCTCATTCGCGTTGGCAAAAATGAGCGGCGGCATGAACTCGTCGGTCTTGCCAAGTTCATACTGCCGAGCCAAGGCATCGGCCGGCGAAGATTTGCAAACTTCGCCGCGGCCGAAAACAATCGCGTCCCAGGCTTTTTTCGTTCGGTCCCAGCGACGGTCGCGATCCATCGCGAAGTAACGGCCGACGATCGTCATGATCTTCGCGCCGCTCTGCTTCAACTCATTCTCGCAAACTTGCAAATCGTGCGCACCACCGGTCGGCGAAGCGTCGCGGCCGTCGGTGAAAGCGTGAACGAAGATTTTAGTAACGCCTGCTTCCTTGGCTGCGTTTGCCAGCGCAATCAGATGCGAGTAATGGCTGTGCACACCGCCGTCGGAAACGAGGCCGAGCAGATGCAGGCGGTGACCACGCGCGCCGGCGAACGTTTCTTGCGCGACTCGGTTACGCTCCAGTTCGCCCTCCTCGATGGCTTTGCTAATTCGGGTTAGATCCTGATCAACAATCCTGCCCGCGCCCAAGTTAAGATGGCCAACTTCTGAGTTGCCCATTTGGCTGGCGGGCAAACCGACATCGCGTCCACTGGCGCTCAATTTAGCGCCGGGATAATCCCGATAGAGCTTCTCGTGAAACGGTGTGCGCGCGAGAAGTGTTGCGTCTCCATTTTCTTCGCTTTTGTTCCGACCGCCGGGATTGATGCCCCAGCCGTCGCGAATGATGAGCATGACCGGACTCGCCATACGGAGCGCACTTTGCCGACGATTAGGAAGATCGACAAGCGGTTCTTTCGTTGACAACGCGGAGTACGCGCATCTACATCGCCCTCGTGAAGTGGCGCAACCAATTGCTGGCGCTTTTCTGCCTCCTCGCCTTTGCCGGCCTCGGCGTTCTTTATTTTCAACATTGGGTCGTGCAGAAGCCCTTCGGAATTATTCTGTTTATCGGAGAGGGACTCGCGCCGGGCCGACTGGCTGCAACACGCCTCTACGTCGGTGGCGCGGACGCGCGTCTCACCTTCGACTCGATGAATCATCTCGCCCTGCTGATCAATTACTCGAAAGATTTCGCCGTTCCGGACCGGGCTGCCGCCGCAACTGCGCTGGCCACCGGAGTGAGAGTGAACAATCGAGCGATCTCTGTCGATGGCGATGGAAAACCACTCACGAGCATCGTCGAATTGGCGCGCAAGCGTGGACGAGCTACGGGCCTGGTAACGAATGCGAAACTGACCAATCCAACGAGCGCGGCTTTTTACGCGCATCCGGCCGATCCAAACGACGTTGACAGCGTCGCACGCGAATTCGTTGAAGGCGGAAAGATCGACATCGCCATGGGCGGTGGCGTCGCATCGTTTCTTCCGGAGACAAAAGGCGGAGAAAGGCAGGATGGCCGCGATCTTTTGCTCGAACTGCGCCGCAACGGTTTCGACATCGTGCGCACGCGGGCGGAACTGGAAACGATTCCCGCATGGCGCCGTCCGAAACTTTTCGGTGCTTTTAGCAGCGCGGAACTCGCGTTTGCGAACCAACTCGAAGAGCGAAGCGAACAACCCAGCCTTGCGGACATGGTGCGTCGCGCGATTGAATTGCTGCAATACAATGCCGGCGGGTATCTGCTCCTGGTCGATGCGGGACTGATGCGCAAAGCGGCGCAGGATAACAACGGGGAAAGAACGCTTGGTGAAACGGCGGAATTAGACCGCGCGGTTGCAGTTGCGCGACGTTATGCCGGGCAAAGATCGACAATCATTGTTTGCGGGGATGTCGCGATCGGGGGCATGAGCTTGAGTGGTTTTCCATTTCGCAAGGACAGCGGAATCGCGTTGCTGGGCCTCAATTCCGCGGGAGAGCCATGGATTACCTGGGCGACTGGTCCAAATGGCGCCAGCTCTTACGGCGCAGCGAAAGTGCCAGGCACCATCAACCCGCAACCCGAAGCGGAGCCTCTGGAGCCGGCCGCGTTTTACTCGAAGTCGGCGCTCAGTACCCTCGATGACGTCGTTGCGTTTGGAAGTGGCCCAGGAACGGACGCGTTGACAGGCTCGGTAGAGAACACGACCATTTTCAAAATCGTTCGCGACGAGCTGTAGTAACCGGCTGTAACTCTTGCTGCGTATCCTGGCGATCAATTGCCACCGCAAAAACAAAAAGCCCGTCGATCAGCGTGCTTTCCAATCGACGGGCTCGTGCGTGAGAAATTATTAGTCGGGACTGACCGGCACAATTTCAGGAACAAAAGTGAAAGGCGGCGGAGCAGGCAGATTCGGAGGAGGCCCTTCGGCTGGCGGTCCCTCCTCCGGCATCTCCTTGCCGGCTCGCAATTCTTTGAACCCCTCCTCAACAGCTTTCCCCTCAGACGCAATTCCTTCCCGACTTGGGCCCGCGATATTAGCGGCCATCAGGCTGGTGGGCTGGTTTCCGCCGAACGTAGCGACCTCCGCAACCGAAAAAGGCGTGTCCTGTTGCTCCTTCGGATTCCATTTCAACATGATATAACGACCAGTCGTTTCCGGAAAGTCGATCGCGGCGCGGCCACTGCCGTCATCGACTACAGAACCGACCGGTTTCAAATCAGCCACCGTGCTGTCATCGAAATGAAGGGTCTTTGGCGCGTTTTCCGCGGTGGTCTCACGACCCGAGCCAGGCAACGATCGCAGGACAAAAAAATCGATGCTCCCCGGCCGCGACGAGTAGAGTGCGGAAATCCGGCGCAGGGTCGTGTTTTTGCCGAGATCAATGATTGCCGTCGGCACCACATCGGTTGGAGCGAAAGTGAAGCTCGTGGCCGGTTGACCGTCGATCATGTTATTCGCTTGTTTGAGATCCTCTCCTGAACTGACGTAGAGCGCGCGCGCCTTTGCGTGCAGGTCGGTCAGGCTGTAACTGATCAACCCAAAGCTATCCGGCTTTTCTTGCACATTAAGCTTACGCGGACGCGCCATGGTGAAATCTGACACCGTCGCGGTGCAATAGACGCCGAATCCCGCGATGCGTCCCGGCTCTGTTACGTCAAAAGTCAACCGGACATACTTCGCTTCACTTGGACCGAGCTTCGCCTTCACCGCATCGGAGGTCAGTTCCTGTTGCGAAACGTCATGCCATTGCGGGCTGTCCGCGGGTAACTTCGCGCTCGAAATCGCGATCTTCACATCGCCTTTGGCGCCGCGGTTAAGAAACGAAATGCTGTCGACGTTTTCAATTTTCGCAAATGAAACAAGCAAAGTCGTGCTGCCACTTGGCAACGCGTAGCCAACTGTCGGATCATCGCACAACAGAGCAGCCTCCGCAGTGTTGGTGTCTTCCGATTTGGAACTAAGTTGCAAGGCCGCGATCGGCTGGCTTTGCGGCGCCGCCTCGACCTTTGCACCAAGATAATAACGAGCAAGATTTTGCGGGTAAGCCGGCGCTTGCTCGACCGTGAGCGGTGGAACTTTTTCCAGCACTAATTCCGTAGCGAATAGACCGGAGGCGTGACCGAGAAAAAGGCAGCAGGCAAGAGGGCAAATTTGGGCGTGCAAAGATGGAGATGTGCTCATATAATTTCCATAGCTACCAAAAGCGATCATAGCCACCCGCCCCGCCTCTGGCAATACAAATTTTCATTCAGTCTAATTTTTTTGTCGGCAGCTACACCGCGTTTCGCTGAACGAAACGGCTGCAGCGTACAGCGAAGCGGCGACAGAACTCGCGCCGCAACGGTCGATGGTTAACGTGGCGCTCCAATTCCCAAGCAAATGGTTGGAAAGAACGCAAGTAGCCGGATGCGAGCCCGAGAAATTTAGTTTTTCGCGTAAAGCGCGGCCGCAGCCGCGCGATACTTTCGGCTCCCGGCGTACGCGTAAAACGGAATGTAAGCGTCGTTGCCGAGTTGATCCGCGCGGCAGGCTGCCCAGTTGAAGGTGGGATCGAGAACGTAAGCCCTGCCATCAGTGTTCCACTCCAGCCAGGCATGGGTCTTACGACTGATAAAGGTACGCTTGCCGATAACCAGGTGAATATGCTCCGCACCGTGCGATTGCATCCTTTGGTAAAGGGCGACCGCTTTACCTTTACAATCGGCCACAACAGCTGACTCCACCTCTGCCGGGGTTTTCCATTCAGGAGTAAAACCATAGGGAATGGCTCGAATATCCTCAATCCAGTGGTTCACAAGAGCGAGGGAAAGATTTTGCCTACCCCCGCCACTCTTGCAGAAGAGAACCGGGCGGATTCTCGTCATTTGCTTATCGTAAGGCGTAGAGCTGACCGTGAAGTAGAGCGAGTGAGCGAAACAAGAAATGGAAGAGAGGCAGATCAATCCGATAAGAACGAGGAAGATCTTTTTGACGGGGTAAGGTCGGATGCTTACGAGGACCATACTGATTATGGCCTCTATAAGCAGCGCCTGTGCCAATCCCGCCCTGGTCCGCGCAATTTATTTGCAACGGCCTAGTTTTTTCGCCGTGCCGTCGGATGTTGCAGTGAAATTTGCTCATTTGCGACCCGTCGCTTGTCGCTGCAATAAACCCTTCCGTGACAGAAAAGATCGAGAGCCATAACAGACTCCTGCGCATCGCGTGGTGGATTTTGGCGGCGACCGTTCTTGGCCTGACAGTCGCCATTCGGATTCGCCTTCTTGGAATTCCGCTTGAGCGCGACGAAGGAGAATACGCCTATACCGGTCAACTCATGTTGCAGGGCATTCCGCCGTACAAACTCGCCTACAATATGAAGTTCCCGGGAAGTTATGCCGCTTATGCGGTGATGATGTCGATCTTCGGGCAAACGATCACCGGAATTCATTTGGGCTTGCTCTTCCTGAACGCTGCCACGGTTGCGCTCGTCTTTTTCCTGGGTCGAAGACTGGTGAATTCGACGGCGGGAATTGCTGCTGCTGCAACTTACGCAGTGCTTTCAGTCAGCCCCTCGGTTTTGGGTTTCGCCGCTCATGCGACGCACTTCGTAGTACTGTCGGTGCTCGGCGGAGCACTGCTCTTGCTTCGCCAGCCCGATCGACAATCACTACCAATATTTTTCGCCAGCGGCGCGCTTTTTGGAATTGGGTTGCTGATGAAACAGCCGGCCGTGTTTTTTGTTCTGTTCGGCGCGAGCTATCTTTTCTATCGCGATTGTCGAGCCTGCGTCGGGTTAAAGAAAACTCTCGTGCAAACTGCCGCGTTCAGCTGCGGAGCGATCGTGCCTTTCGGAATTGCCTGCTTTTTTCTGTGGCGGGCTGGCGTTTTCGCGAAATTTTGGTTCTGGACAGTCGACTATGCGCGCCAATATGGCGGCTTGGTACCTCTGACCGAGGGGATGCACATCTTCGTTCAGGTTGTTACGAGTGTGATTGGAAGTGGTTGGGCGCTGTGGATATTGGCTGGAATCGGTCTGGTTGTGTCTGCGTGGGATCCGATAATGCGCGCCAACGCAAGTTTCCTGATCGGCCTGCTGGTGTTTGCAGCGGCCGCGGTTTGTCCGGGATTCTACTTTCGCCCCCACTATTTTGTTTTGCTCCTTCCAGCAATTTCGCTACTGGCCGCTCTCGCCGCCGTGAGGGTCTCGGACCTATTGAAGAGTCATCTGAGCGCGGTCCGCCTCGTCCCCTTCCTCTTCTTTGGCGCGGCGCTAAGCTTGCCGATTTTTCAAGAGAGAAGTTTTCTCTTAATCGCTCCTGTGGAGTCTGCTTCTCGCATGATTTATCCTGAAAGTCCGTTCTCGGAATCGGTCCGTGTTGCGCAATATATACGGGAACACTCCGCTCCGACCGACACGATTGCAGTCTTGGGTTCCGAGCCTCAGATTTATTTTTATTCGCAACGTCACTCGGCCACGGGCTACCTCTATACTTACGCGCTGATGGAACCACAACATTACGCGCACCAGATGCAACGGGAAATGATTCACGAGATCGAACGCGCGCGTCCAAAATATCTGATCTTTGTGGGAATGACCGACTCCTGGTTGAAACGACCCGGATCCGATGGGTTGATCTTCACTTGGGCACATGATTATATCCCGCAAAATTATTCGGTAACCGGCTTGGTCGATCTCAGTGCATTCGATCGCACCCATTATTATTTTGGGGATGTGCCGCGTCCGCTGCCACAGTTGGAAAATTATGTTTTGATCTGCGAACGGAAATCTTAGGCCGTCTTTTCTCGCGAAATTTTAACGCTGCGCGTGCACCTTTATTAGTTCTCAATCAATAGCTGTGCCGAAAACGAACCGCCGCTGGTTGACTGTCAGCGTCTGCATTTTTCTCGCGGCAATCACGTGGATGGTCTTTGGTCAGACCCTCGGTGACGACTTCATTAACTACGATGATCAGAACTACGTCTATGAAAATACTAAAATAACAGGCGGGCTTAACCTGGCCGGCATTGCTTGGGCGTTTAGCCACGTTCATGCCCAGAACTGGCATCCGCTGACGACAATCTCCCACATGCTGGATTGCCAGCTATATGGATTGAGGGCGGGAGGTCACCACTTTACCAATGTTTTACTGCATACCGTGGCGGTACTCCTGCTATTTGCAGTGCTACGGGAGATGACAGGCGCACTTTGGCAAAGCGCTTTCGTTGCGGCAATGTTCGCGATTCATCCCTTACATGTGGAATCGGTCGCATGGGTGGCCGAGCGAAAAGACGTCCTCAGCGCAGTATTTTTCATGCTAACTCTGGGCGCCTATCTGCGCTATGCGCGCGCGCCATCAATTGCGCGCTATCTGACGATGGCAGCGCTGTTCGCTCTTGGCCTGATGTCCAAGCCCATGCTGGTGACGGTCCCTTTTGTCCTTCTGCTTCTGGATTACTGGCCACTTAAGCGATTTGCTCCGGCGACTCCGGCCGAATCGAAAGCCAAGTCGCTCGATTGGTGGGAACGACAATCCCGAAAGCTTTCGGGACTGATGCTGGAAAAAATCCCGCTGATCGCACTCTCGGTGATCTCGGGCACCGTTACATTTCTTGCCCAGCGACAGGCCCTCGGCTGGACCGAAGATTTGCCAGTGTCATTACGATTCAACAATGCCGTGGTGACCTACATCGCCTATATCTGGCAAATGCTTTGGCCGGTGAAGCTGGCGGTTTTCTATCCGCATCCTGAAAATCGCTTGTCGCTTTGGAAAATCGCCTTGGCACTCGCAGTTCTGATCGCCATCACCGTGGCCGGGATCGTTCTCCGGAGAAAACGGCCTTACTTTATCACTGGATGGCTATGGTATCTGGGCATGCTCGTGCCGGTGATCGGCGTGATTCAAGTCGGATGGCAGGGCCGGGCCGATCGATACACTTATTTGCCGCAGATCGGCCTATATGTTTTGGCCGCCTGGGCTGTCGCGGATTTGTCAGCTTCATGGCGTCGCCAACGGCAAATTGCAGCCATCGGAGCCGCGATCCTGCTGGGCGCTTTGACCTGGCGCGCGTGGAATCAAGCTTCCTTTTGGCGCAATAGCGAAACGCTCTGGACCCACACCCTTGCAGTGACCTCAGACAATGATGTCGCTGAGAACAATCTAGGTATTATTTTCCTGGGACGCGGGCAGGTGGACGAGGCCATCTCTCGATTTCAAACCGCTGTGGATCTCCGGCCCGAAAATGCGCCGGCCCATGATAATCTTGCCAAGGCTTTTCTTCAAAAGGGTCGAGTGCCCGACGCGATGTTGCATTATCGTAAATTGCTGGAAATCCAGCCGGACAACGTGGAGGCACGCAACATTCTAGGCACAGATCTTATCCAGCAGGGGCGCGTAAGGGAAGCAATTGAGCAATGGCAGGAAACCCTGGCGATGCAGCCGGAAAACGGGGACGCCAAGAGTAACCTTGCATGGGTGTTTGCAACTTATCCGGAAGAATCGGTCCGAAACGGAACACAGGCAGTTCAACTGGCAGCGCAGGCGTTACAACTTTCTGGTGGTAAGAATGCAATCATTCTTCGAACATTGGCTGCTGCTTATGCCGAGAGTGGCCGCTTTGCCGAAGCAGTCCGCACTGCGGAACGCGGGTTGGAGCTAGCCATCGGCCAAGGCAACGCTGGTTTGGCAGCCGAGCTTCAGCGGAATATCGCGCTCTATCGGATGAACTCGCCGCTGCGCGATACGAGTCCCGTAAGTGTCCACCGTCCGCCCTAGCTACTAGCTCTTCTTGCCGCACACGTGCAGTATCCATGAACGAAAGCAAGAGACTCTAGTTCGGTCCTTCGCGGTAAGGCGATCCCGCCCGATAAATCGCGATTTCTTTTTGGAGCTGCGCGGCCAGTGCGCTGTCGCCTTGCGCCTCCGCCAGCCGCAAAGCGCCTTGCGCAAGCTCAATCGCCTTCGCGAATTGCCCGATCTCTGCATAAGCCGCGGCCAGTGTGCGGCGAACGGTCAGATTTGCGCCGCTCGAAAGCTGATCGGCCTGCCGAGCCAATTCGAGTGCTTTGTTGCCATTTCGCAATGATGCATTAGAACCGGTGGCCAGCAGCCAAGCCAGGTTGTTCTGAGCAGGGATGGACTGCGGAGAAATCGTTAAAGCCTTTTCATAGTTCATGATTGCGTCCGCGATTTGACCTTTCTGATCCAGAGCAACGGCAAGATTGATGCGCGCTTCTGCGTGCTCAGGCCGGATCGACAAGGCAGCTTTGCAATGGGAGATTGCTGCATCTAGTTCGCCTTTCTGGAGCAAGGCAGTGCTGAGACTATAGTGAGCAATGACATAATATGGCCGCAGCGCCAGCGCTTTTTCATAATGAACGATCGCGTCGTCCACTAGTCCCTTTTGGAAAAGAGCGTTGCCGAGAGCAACCTGGGCGTCAGGATCAAACGGCTGGACCATTACTGCCTTTTGGCAGTGGAGGATCGCCTCGTCGATTTCACCTTTCTGCACCAGAGCGTTGCCCAGATTGTAATCCGCGTCCGAGAAATCTGGCTGCATTTGCAAAGTTTTCCGGTAATGAGCAATTGCTTCGTCGATTTCGCCTTTCTGAAAAAGTACGATGCCCAAATTATTATGAGCCATCCAGCAGACGGGGTTTCTTGCCAGCGTCGTCCGCCAGAGTGCTTCAATGTCAGCATACATCGCGCTTTGCCGCCAGGTCAGCACGGCCAGGGTGGCAACGACACAAACCGCCGCGCCAAAGAGCAAGCGACGACCACGACCTCTAAAGGCGTTAGCCAAACTGGCAACACCTGCGCAAGCCAGCGCAATTGGTCCGATACAAGCCAGATATTGGTAATGATCCGCCACAAAGGTGTAGCGAAAAGTGTAGAGCATTATGAAACCCAGAACTGGACTGAGTGTCGCGACGAAAAATAGCGCTGCGACTTCTGCACTGCGGTCGGTATAGCGCCTCGCAAAGTAGATTAAGGCGCATAACCCACCGGCCGCCAATAACCATGCGTAGTCGAGAGGATTCGCAGGCAAGATCGTCCATCGCGGATAAATGAACGTCAGAGT
>Ga0137415_10000490_pt1 | contig 37835 bp, 29 predicted proteins | sample CZODoug3_1_1_16f_FD_183082 | JGI IMG/M metagenome (GOLD analysis project Ga0137415, IMG submission 183082) | Vadose zone soil fungal communities from Angelo Coast Range Reserve, California, USA - CZODoug3_1_1_16fungal (Hybrid Assembly) | ecosystem: Environmental > Terrestrial > Soil > Vadose...
TACACCACCTTCCGCGAAATCCGCGACCTGATCGCCCGCACCGCCTTCACCCAACTCCGCTACTCCCCGCTGCTGCTACTCGGCACGCTAGCCGCCATGTTCCTCACATACCTCGTGCCAATCGCCTTACTCTTCGCGCACCACCGCACGCCGCGAGTCCTAGGCGCCTCCATCTGGCTGCTAATGTCCCTCCTCTATCTCCCAACAATTCGCTTCTATCGCCTACCCCCAGCATGGGCCGCAACTCTGCCGTTCTCCGCACTCTTCTACACTTACGCCACTTGCCTCTCCGCCGCCCGCTACTACCTCGGCCGCGGCGCCCAATGGAAGGGCCGCTCCCAGGCGCACGGTTCGCGGTGAGCCATCCAGTACCCACGGAATTCTATTGACAATGTAAAGGTCGTTTGGTTAGACTCTTCTCGTAAAGCAGTGCGGCCTCGCACAGGGAATCTCCCTAACCTCTTTAGAATCAACACTTGCAAAAGTGTATCAAAACAAAGCACTTTAACTATCTTTAGAATGAACACTTATGAAAAACATAGGGAGGGGGGTGTGAGGTTGGTGCGGACCGGGCACATCCCTGACAGATTAGACCGGGAGCATCCCCGACACTGTTAGCGGTAGCGCAGCCTCCGCCTTAAAGGCTGCGGGTTCTGACTATCCCCATGGGCTCGACTGCTTAGCCCTTGCCCCAATCCTCCCAGACAAGACTCTTCACTCTCGCAAACTCCTTCGTATTCGCTGTGACCAGCGTCAGTTTGCGGCTCAACGCTTGCCCCGCTATCAGCATGTCGTACGCTCCGATTGGTTTTCCAATCCGCTCCAGTGAAGCTCGTACGCCCCCTGCCTCCCTTGCGTCTTCCTCTTCAAAACCCAGGACACGCACAGGACCCGCCAGAAAAGTTGCCAGGTCTTCCGCGTTTTCCTTTGGTCGCGCACTCTTGGCCACGCCGTACCAAAGCTCATACAAGACAACTGTCGAGACCCAGACCCGCGCACCCGCATGGACCGCTTTGTCGAATCGTGCTCGAACCGATGCAGGCTCGCCCTTGTTCAGCGCAATGCAGGCATTGGTATCGAGCAGATAGTCCATCGTGGTCGCATCAATCGAAAATGCGCCGCTTCGGCGCCTTGGGTTGTTTTCTCCCCGTTTTCAAGAAAGGCTCCCCGCGCCTGCGGTCCATCGCCGCGAACCACTCCTTAGGATCCGAAATCATTGGCTCCAGCAGGACGCCCTCAGGTACTCGCCGCACTCGCACCGCATCGCCTTCAAAGCGAAACTCCCGCGGCAGCCGCACCGCCTGGCTGCGCCCATTCTTAAAAAGCTTGGCCACTCCGCTCTTGCCCATGGTCGCCTCCAATGATGGTATATATCATACATCTATACCAATCAGGTGTCGACCGCGCTTATATGCCGCGTGCCGCAGCCTTCGCTCTAAAGGCTGCCGCGTGGCCCAGCAAGGGGTATACTGCGTTCTTCGGGCCCTGGCGGAGGGACAAGGTGTAAGTGGCGTCCCTGCTGCTGAGGAGCCACCGTGCGCCTTCAAATCTCAATCCGGGCATCCGGCGACGTCACTATTCTGGACCTTCAGGGAAGAGCCACGATCGGCGTTGACTGCGATCTGCTGAGCGGCCATCTACAAATGTTGATCGCCAGCGGTGTGCGGAAGCTGTTACTTAACCTGGCAGACTTGACACAGTTGGATAGTTCGGGCATCAGCGCCATCAGCGGGACGTATGCTTCCCTTGCTCGTCAAGGCGGTAGCCTGAAATTGCTCCGTCCGTGTGGTCGGGTCCGGACTGTGCTGCGGGTGATCCACTTGCTAGATCTTATCCCCACTTTTGAGGACGAGGCCCAAGCCCTGGCCAGCTTCCGACCGCAGGGTTACTCTGCTAAGCCCTGAGGGTCCACTCCCTGCCAAACTGCGGGTGCCGCAGCCGGCCCTCTGTGCTCCGATCTCAGTGCCCTCTGTGTTAAAGATTTTTCGGTCGGGTCGTACCCTCATCCAACCAAAAAAGAAGGGGCCCAACTTCGCCCCCTCCTCTTAACCGAACCGCCGCAATCCGCTATTTATGGCCGGAGTGCGTGATCCGCGCCATGATGTCGCGCCGGCTGTCGGGCACCGTGCTGCCAAAGAATTCCGCGCGATCCGCCGGACTCCACTTACTCATCGTCGTGTTGATGGCTGTCGCCCACTTGTCCATGCCATCGGCATTGGGGTAGGTGATGACGGTGCAGCGCAGCGACTGCGCCGAAGTGTTTACGTACTGCTCGTCGACGCCGTAGTACGTAGCCACACCCTTCTTGAGCTGCTCCTCAAACGTCGGCACCAGGAGCTTCTTGAGCATTGCGATGTAAGCGTCCGGTTTATCGGCCTTCGCCATGGAGCAGACCACTCGCAAGTACGTTTCTGTTCCTCCGCCGGCGTGGTACATCGTCGACTGCATCAACAAGTCTTCGTGCTTGGTGGCCGCGATCTGGGCCGGCCGCGGCCCGGCCTTGCGAACTTCGTCGAGCACCTTCATCAGCCCCGCGATGGAGTTCGACGACCAGGCCGCTCCGTGCGTAAATCCGTCCGGTGTATGTACGACCTGCTCAAAGGTAGACCAGCCGGCGATGCTCCCGTCCGCCAACATCTTCTCTGCAATGGGAACGAACGTCTTCTCCGTATCTTCCGAGTATTGCGCCCAATTCGCCCGCGGGACTTGGAACTGGCTCACAAATGTGTACACTCTGGGCGTCGGCTCCATCTGCGAAATCGCCGCCGGTACAACGACCACTGCCAACACCACTACAAGTAGGCCCGCTATCCGTTTCAACATTGTTCTCTCCTTGAACTGACCGGCAGGCCGCGCGGCGCAATACCGTCGAAGGTCGCTCCTCGTCCCTCAAATCGCGGAGTTCGCGCAAGCTGCGGGAATATGGCGTTCGATCTTCTTATGGATAACCTGGGAAAAGTGGTTTGCGCCAGGGGTACCAACTACCGTTCCGATCAGTGTGCGCTGACAATAGGCCCTAACCCTCCCCGTGTCAAGCAATTCGTCCGCGCCGGCTATTCGCGCCTCCGCCGGGTACCGCCGCCTTCGCTTCAAATCAAATCAAAGGCTGCGGGTTTTGCCTTTTCCCCGCCATTTCCGTCGTTACCTGGGAACGCCATTCTCCTGAATGGCGGTATGGTGGTCCCTAGTCCTAAATCTTATCTCCGCGCACCTCAGCGTCCTCCGCGTCTCTGCGTTATCTTTTCCCTTTGAACCCTTCATGCCGTCGCGATCGCCAATCGCGGAAAGGAGGCCGGATAGACTCCCGCGTCCAGCGTCAGCAACTTATATCCGTTCACTAGCGCATGCGCTCCAATCACAAAATCAGCCAGGATGCGCCGGACCTCCGTCCCCTTCTGCTTCCTTCGCGCCGCATAACCCTGAAACGCCGCTCCTGCGACCCGCCACACTCTTTCTCTCAAGTCCCATTCCACTGCAATGCCCGTTTCTTCGCAGAACCTGTCGACAAACGCCTCCGTCCGCCCGGGCGCCGCCATCAATTCCGCATACACTGCCCCCGATATTACTAGCGTGCCTTCGTTAAAGGCTTTATCCAACGCCACCCGCGCTACGCGATGGAGAGTGTCTTCCGCATCCCAAAGCGCCACAATGACGTTTGTGTCGATCGCAGTCGTCATTCTTCGTCATATCCCCGTAGTTCACGCATCCACTTCTGTACCGCCTTCCTGCCCTTCCCGATTCCTGGATTGCCGATTCCCATGTACTTCGCAAAGGGACTCTCTTTCCGCACCGCCGTCACGCGCATACCCTTTCCATCTTCCTCAAATTGCAATCGGTCTCCGGCCCGCACGCCGAGCCGGCGCCGCACTTCCCGCGGTATGGTGATCTGCCCTTTACTCGTGATTTTCGCCTGCTTCTTCATGGCCGCGCCCTCTAATTCCTTACTTTAGCATGGAACTCCTTACTTGTGCGCCCTATCACCGTGTCCCGCATCGCCACCCCTGCGCGGCCGTCACGAACTACTCCGACTCCTCCTTGACCCCTTCCCCTTCCGGGTGTAGAGTGCGCCGACAGGTTCCTTCCCAGCCCGATACGCCCGATACAAGGAGGCAGTTTATGTCGTTCCGCAGAGCCCTTTGGGCCTTAGCAGTAGCCGTGTGCTTGGCGGCGCCCGTCGCTGTCCACGCGCAGGGAGATTATCTCGATGTTTTCATGGTCAAAGTGAAACCGGAGAAAACCGCCGATTTCCTGACCCTGGCCAGAAAATACGCCGATGCCAACCGCCGCTTTAATGGCGACCGTTGGCTCGCTTCGCAAGCCCTCTATGGTGAAGGCGGTGTCTACCAGTTCACCAGCACCCGCAAGGACTACGCCGATACCGACAAGGCCACTGAAGCCTTCATGCTCGCCGCCAACAAAGCCTTCGGCAAGGAAGCCGCCCAGAAAATGAATCAGGACTTCGATAGCTGTCTGGTCTGGTCCCGCTCCGAACTCCGCCACCGTCGTTGGGACCTCAGCCGCAAAGCCCCCAAGGACGCGGATGCCTACGCAAAACTCATTGGTGAATCCCGCCTCTTGCGTACCACGGCCGTGCACATTCGGCCCGGCCACGTACTTGATTTCGAGGCTCTTATGAAGGACGTTAAAGAAGCTGCCGAGAAGAACCCGGACACCCAGACAGTTTTTGTTTCTCAAGTCGTGGAAGGCAGCAAGGGCGCCACTTTCTACGTGTCCACGCCGCGCTCGTCCATGGCTGGCTTCGACCACAATCCCACCCTGCGTGAAATCCTCGGCGACGAGGGTCTCAAAAAATACCAGCAGATCAGCGCCGACGCCGTGGAGATCGCTGACTCCACTCTCTATCGCTTCAACCCCGACCTAAGCAATCCTCCCGAGGAAGTCGCCAAGGTCGCTATGGACTTCTGGCGCCCGAAAGCCGCGGTCGTTGCCGCGGCCAAACCCAGGACGGCCATGGAACCCGACGCCGCCAAAGAGCCGGTCAAGAAACCGTAGTCACAAGACAGAAGACACACAACGGAACCCGCCAGTGGCACAGACTTCCATCTGTGCCACTGGCTCTCATGTCGTTCCAATATCGTCAGGCAACGGGCAGATCGGTTACTACTGCGACGAACCGTTAATGTTTAGCGTAATTTCTGGCTTCGGCAGGGGCTTCCGCACTTGCAATTGCGGACGCATAAATTCCACGAGGATCACTACCGTAATGGCAACCATCAGTACTTCGGCAACAATCGCGGACCGATGCCCACGCCCACTGACCGCAATCAGCGCGATAAAGAAGGGCATCAACGTAACCGCGTAGCGTGGATTCTTCCGTTCCAGCCTTGCCGCGCAATGCGGACAAGCAAGCCACCTCCACGCATCCGCATTCAGGAAAAACGGGGTAGCAACGTCGTGCGCACAAACCGGGCACTTCGCCATAGCCAATACCCCTTTCGCTACTTCACTCTGACCGCGCTCCCCTCACCGCGTCAATGGGACGACTGGTCTCTCTGAGCCCTTCACAGGAACTACGCGCACCTGCCCATGCAAATTGGTGTAAGATGCCGGCACGTCTGGACATCGAGAAAATTCCGTCTCATTTTGAGGAGGTCTCCTAGTGCTCGCTCTTAAGAATTATTGCGTGCTTGCCCTGCTGGTGTTTGCGCTGTGCGTGTCGGCGTTCGCACAGGAGCATGCGGCGACGGCTGCCGTAAAGGGCAATCCGGTGACGCGAATGGTTGGGCTGGGGAATTGGCGCCATCCGGTGTCGACCAAGAATGCGCCGGCGCAGGCATTTTTCGACCAAGGGCTGCGGCTAATTTACGCGTTCAATCATGATGAGGCGGCGCGGTCCTTCCAGCACGCGGCGGAGCTCGATCCGAAATTGGCGATGGCGTATTGGGGCGTGGCGGAAGCGGTGGGACCGAACTACAACGATCCGGCGAGCGACGCGCGCTTTGTGCAAGCGCACGCGGCGATTGAGAAGGCGCTGACGCTGGGGGCGGATGCTTCGGCGAGCGACCAGGCGTATATTGCGGCGCTGGCCAAGCGGTTTCCGGCAGACGCGAACGCGGACCGGCGCGCCGCGGCGGAAGCGTATCGCGACGCCATGCGTGAACTGGTGAAGCAATATCCTGACGATCTGGACGCGGCGACGTTGTTTGCGGAAGCGGGAATGAATTTGCATCCGTGGGGGCTGTGGCACGCCGACGGCTCGCCGGAAGAAGGAACGGAGGAGATTGTCGCGACGCTGGAGTCGGTGATTCGGCGGGACCCGAATCATTTGGGCGCGATTCACTACTACATTCACGCGGTGGAAGGTTCCAACTCGCCGGAGCGCGCGCTGGCAGGGGCGAATCGGCTGGCGCAAATGGCTCCCGCTGCGGGACACATCGTGCATATGCCTGCACACATTTACATCCGCACCGGCGACTACGAAGCCGCGGTGAAAACAAACCAGAAAGCGGCGTTGGCCGATCAGGCGTACTTGGCGGCGAGCGGAGCGCAGGGCATTTATCGGATGATGTATTACAGCCACAATTTGCATTTCATCGCGATGTGCGCAGCGATGAATGGGAATTACCTGGAGTCGAAACGCGGGGCGCAGATGCTGGCGGCGAATGTGGGGCCGCATGTGAAGGACATGCCGGCGCTCGGAGGCTTCATGACCGTGCCGCTGGCGGTAGAGGTGCGGTTTCACAAGTGGAACGAAATTTTGAAGGCGCCGCGGCCAGATGAGTCGATGCAGACTGCGAACATGTTCTGGCACTTTGCCCGCGGATTGGCGCTCGCAGCGACTGGAAAGATTGAAGACGCGGAAGCAGAACACAAAATCGTGGCGGAAGCGGAAGAAAAGACGCCGCTGGACGCGGTGTTTCAGATGCCGATCAATAACAAGACGAAAGACATTTTGAAGATCGCGGAAAATGTGCTGGGCGCGAAAATTTCTTGGATGAAAAATGACAGGGATGCAACCGTCAGCCAGCTACGCGCGGCGGTGGCGATTCAGGACACGCTGAAGTATGGCGAGCCGCAGGACTGGTTCTATCCGGTGCGGGAATCGCTGGGCGCGGTGCTGCTGAAGATTGGCGACAACGCCGGCGCCGAGGAAGTCTTTCGCGCGGACCTGGGCCGCAACCTGCGCAATCCCCGCTCTCTCTTCGGTCTCGAGCAAGCACTCAAAGCGCAAGATAAAGCGTACGACGCAGGTTTCGTGAAGAAGCAGTTCGACGCGTCGTGGAAAGGCGCGACCGCGCCGAAGGTCGAGGATTTGGTTTAGGGTTGGAGCGCGTCAGCAGATATCGCTACCGCGCGTTTCTAGACTAACGCATCCGCAAAAGCAGATCCCGCGCTTCGCTCGGGATGACAATCGCGAGCGATAGACCGAACGCACGCGTACGGTCGACGTTAACCTTCGGGGGAGTCGCCGACGCTGAAGTAGGTGCAATCGGGATGGTGGAAGACGAGGGCGCTGACGCTTGCTTCGGGGTCCATCATCATGCCTTCGGTTAGCTGCACGCCTATATCGTCGGGCTTGAGGAGCTTCCAGAGGCCGGACTGGTCTTCCAGATCGGGGCAGGCGGGATAGCCGAAACTGTAGCGCTTGCCGCGATAGCGAGAAGTGAAACGCTGGGCCATGGTCAGGTTGGGCGGGTCAGGGAAGCCCCAATCTTCACGGATGCGGCGGTGCAGCCACTCCGCGCAGGCTTCCGCGGATTCGATGGCAAGGGCCTGGAGGCCGTGGGATTTGAAGTAGTAGCCATCGTTCTTGGCTTTTTCGCCGCGGGCGCGGACGCCTTCGCCGGCGGTGACGACAAAAAGGGCGAGGTGATCGCGCTGGCCGTTTTGCGGCGCGAGGACGTAGTCACTGAGGCAGAGAAAATCTCCGGCGCGCTGGCGCTTGAAATGAAAAGTGTGCAGGGGGTCGGCTGCGCCGGGCGCGAAAAGATGCAGCGCGTTGCCTTCGGATTCGGCCTCGAAAAATTGCCAGGCGGCGCGCACCTTCATGAATTCGGCGGCTTCGTTTTTTACCGCTTCCATGCTCTCGAAAAGCTCGACGGCTTTGGGATCGCGCTCCGCGAAACGCTTTTCAAAATCGCCGCGGAATCCGAGATGGCGCCCGTAGAGCATGAAGGGATTGATGTAGCTCCAGATTTCGCGGAGATCGGGAACGAGGCGAATTTTGCGGTCGAGATACTTCACCGCAGGGATGGGAATATCGGCGCGCACTCTGGGTGAGCGCGGCGGCAGCGAAGTAACCTCCGCAACTTTTACCGTAGTAGTGACACCGAAGCCGTTGCCGGATGCGGTGTGTGCGCGGACTACGGTTTCGCGCGTTGCCGGGTCCATGAGTTCGTTCATGAGGCGCAGGCCGGTCATGGCGTCTTTGGCGTAGCAGACGGCTTTGCCATAGCTCGGCGCGATTTTCGTCTGCGTGAATTTCGCGGAGAGCGCGGCGCCGCCGACAAGCAGCGGGATTTCGATTCCGGCGTCGCGCAGGTCGTTTGCGGTGATGACCATCTGCTGCGCGCTTTTTACCAGCAGGCCGGAAAGGCCGATGGCGTCGGGTTTGTGCTGCTGATAGGCCTTGATTAAATCTTCGGGCGGAACTTTGATGCCGAGATTTACAACATCGTAGCCGTTATTTTTCAAAATAATTTCGACGAGATTTTTGCCGATGTCGTGGACGTCGCCTTTTACGGTGGCGAGGACGACGCGGCCGCGCTTGGCGGTGTCGGCCTTCTCCATGAACTGTTCGAGATGGCTGACGGCGGCTTTCATGGCTTCGGCGGATTGCAAGACTTCCGCGACGATGAGCTCGTTGGCGTTGAAGAGGCGACCGACTTCGGCCATGCCGGCCATTAGCGGGCCGTTGACGATGTCGAGAGGCGGAACACCTTCGGCGCGTTTGCGGTCGAGATCGGCGACGAGGCCGTCGCGGGTGCCTTCGATGATGTAGCTGGCGAGGCGCTGATCGAGCGGGAGGTCGGCGGCGCGCGCTTTGTCCTTTTTCTTGGCGGTGCGGAAATGCTCGGTGATGGCGGCGATGTGGAATTGGTTTACAGCGGCGCGCTGCTCTTTGGGTTGCTCGCGCCAGTCGGCGGGAACATTGCGGAGCAGCGCTGCTTTGGAGTGGTCGGCGGGGATGTCCGCGGGAGGGTGGGAGAAGAGAAGATTTTCGGCGAGGCGACGCTCGTGTTCGGGAATGGAGGCGAAGCGCTCGAGTTTTTCGGTGTTGACGATGGCGAGGTCGAGGCCGGCCTTGGTGCAGTAATAGAGGAAGACGGAATTTATGACTTCGCGCGCGCCTGGAGGCAGGCCGAAGGAGACGTTGGAAATGCCGAGGATGGTGCGCGCGTCGGGGAGGGCGCGCTTGATGAGGCGGATTCCTTCCACGGTTTCGACGGCGCCGCCGATGTAATTTTCGTCGCCCGTGGCGCAGGGAAAGACGAGGGGATCGAAGATGATGTCTTCGGGAGCCAGGCCGTATTTTTCCGTGAGGAGTTTATAGCTACGCTGCGCGACGGCTAGTTTGCGTTCGCGGGTGAAGGCTTGGGCCTGGAGCTTGTCTTCGTCGATGCAGCCGACTACGACGGCGGCGCCGAAATCGTGAGCGATGGGGACAACTTTCTCGAATTTTTCCTCGCCGTCTTCGAGATTAATGGAGTTGATGATGGCTTTGCCCTGGCAGTAGGTGAGGGCTTGGGCGACGGCGCTGGGATCGGTGGTATCGATCATCACCGGGGCTTTTACTTTGCGGATCAGCTTTTCGTAGAAGGGCGGAATGTCTTTCTTTTCGTCGCGCTCGGTGCTTTGCAGGCACACGTCGACGATGTGGGCGCCACCGCGAACCTGGCGGCGGGCGATTTCGCTGGCTTCTTCCCACTTTTCTTCGGCGACGAGATTCTTGAAGAGGCGCGAGCCGATGACGTTGGTGCGTTCGCCGACGAGCAGCGGGCGCGTGCTGTCTTCGGCTTCGATGGTCTCGATGCCGGAATAGATGGCGCGATGCTGTTCCGCTGGACGCTGGCGCGGCGTTTTGCCTTCAGCCATTTGGGCGAGCGCGCGAATATGCTGTTCGGTGGTGCCGCAGCAACCGCCGACGAGATTTAGCCAGCCGTGATCGACGAACTTCTCGAGCTGGGCGGCGAGCGACGTTGGCGTCTCCAGGTACTTGCCTTCTTCGTCGGGCAGGCCGGCGTTGGGATAGCAGGAGACAAATTCGCCGGTGAGCTGGCTCAGCGTGCGGATGTGGTCGGTCATGAATTCCGGGCCGGTGGCGCAGTTCATGCCAAAGGCGAGGGGCTTGGCGAAGCGCAGTGAGGCCCACATGGCCTCGATCGTTTGTCCGGCGAGCATGGAGCCCATGGGCTCGATGGTGACGGAGATGATGAAGGGAACCTGCTGGCCGATCTCGCGGGACAGGCGTTGAATGGCGAGCAAGGCGGCTTTGATGTTGCGAGTGTCCTGACTGGTTTCGATGAGGAGGAGGTCGACGCCGCCTTCTACCAGGGCCTTGGTCTGGATGAAGTAGGCTTCGCGCAGCTCCTCGAAGGTGACGCCGCCAGTGACGGTGATGGCCTTGGTGGTGGGGCCCACCGAGCCGGCGACAAAGCGAGGCTTGGCCGGGGTGCTGAACTCATCGGCGGCTTGGCGCGCGAGTTCGGCGGAGCGGCGGCTGAGCAGGTGCGCGTCGGCGGCTAGGCCGTATTCGGCAAGGACTATGGGAGCGCTGCCAAAACTGTTGGTTTCGACGATGTCGGAACCGGCCTCGAAGTATTTGCGATGAATGTCGAGGACTACGTCCGGCCGGGTGCGCACCAGATTTTCGTTGCAGCCTTCGAGCGCGGCGCCGCCGAAGTCGTCTGCAGTGAGGTTGCATTGCTGGAGCATGGTACCCATGGCGCCATCGAGCACAAGAATGCGCTGCGACAAGAGGTCGCGAAGTGTTTTGGCGGATTCCGTCAGATTACGCATGGGGCGAAAAGTTGACCATCTCCTTGCCGATGGGTACTACCGAGGTGCTCGCAGATTGCGCCTTGCGAACACATTGATTGAGGTCCTAAGCGACCAAAGCCCATAGCGGCTTAGCTTCATTTTACCTGGGTTTTCCACAGGACACGAAGCGGCTTGCATTGAACGGGCATTTGGGGGGTTAAACGGCAATTAACGGGGTCCGAAAGGGGACTGGTCAAGAGTCTTGGCGTGCCAGGATTTGCGGTCGAGACCCATCGCCTGGTTCAGAGCGTCGCTTCGATTTGGAGGTCGCGATATGGAATACTTAAGATCGATTCCACTTTGGGAGCTCTGATGCCTCGCTATCTCACGCAGCACACGCTTGCATGTCTAACGCGGCAGGGCGCGGAAAACCTTGTGCAACGGATGCAGTCCGGCGGAACCGCTCATGCGGAACGCGTACTGGTCAATATGCTGGAAGGGAAAATGTTCGTGGAGTTTCGCGCGGAATCTCGAGAAGCGCTGGAGGCGTGGCTCAAGACCGAGGGGATGCATTTTGATTGGCTCGTGCGCATCGAGTGGGAAACGCGCGGGCAAGATGGCAAGCTGCATTCTGCCGATTGAGGGCCGACTCACGTTTTCGCGTGATTGATGGAGCACCCGCCGGGAGGTTCACGATATAGCACAGATGTTGGAACGATTTAGCACGCAACTGTCTAAACTCCGATACTCTCCTGTCGGGGCCGTCCAAACTCTGAACGAAGGAAGGCGCGAATGGCGAATTTGCGCTTTATCGTTTCCCTAATCACGAAAGACAACGATTATCAGGTCGAGCAGGCCGCGGCGGCGCAGGCCGCGGCGCAGAAGCTGGGCGTCGACGTGCAGATTCTGTACGCCGACAACGACGCGATCACGCAGAGCACACAACTGCTTAGGGCGATTCAATCGGACGCGGCGGCGCGTCCGAGGGCGATTGTCTTTGAGCCTGCCGGGGGCACGGCGTTTCCGCAAGTGGCGCAGGCGGCGGTGAGCGCGAAAATCGCGTGGGCGGTGCTGAACCGCGAAGCAGATTACATTCCGCAACTGCGTAAGTCCGCGGAAGTCCCAGTCTTCTCCATCAGCTCGGATCACAAGGAAATCGGGCGCATTCAGGGGCGGCAATTCACGGTTCTGCTCCCGAAGGGCGGATGTGTTCTATATATTCAGGGGCCGTCGGAGAATTCGGCGGCGCGAGATCGCACGGGGGGGATGCAGATGACGGTCCCGCACAACGTGCAAGTGATTTCGCTGCGGGGGCGCTGGACGGAGGAAAGTGCGCAGCGCGCGGTCGAATCGTGGCTACGCCTTAACATCTCGACCAAAACGCAGATTGATGCGGTGGGCGCGCAAAATGATTTGATGGCGATGGGCGCTCGGAAAGCGTTCGAGTCTGTAACCAATATTTCGGACAGGGAGAGATGGCTGCGTCTTCCGTTCACCGGGGTCGATGGGCTGGCGAAGACGGGGCAGGCGTGGGTGCGCACACGAACGCTGGCTGCGACCGTGGTGGTTCCTACGAACGCGGGGCAAGCGGTATCCATGCTGGCGGAGGCGCTGAAAACGGGGAAGGATGTTCCGGAGCGATCGTTTACGGCGCCGGAGTCTTTTCCGACGATCGAGAAACTCGCAGCGAAGGGCGAGAAATTCGCGCCTATAGTTTGAGCGGCTCTACGCGGCGATTTTTCGTCTCTCCTTGACACGTTGAGCGATTTCCACGAACGGCAGCTCGTTACCCTTGCAACTTGCAGGCGCGCTTCAGTGTCCACTTTCCATTCGTTGACACGGACAGGCGGCCGGGATAATTTCTCTGTGGTGTGAATCACGCGCGGCAATCGCGCGCGGAATGCCTGAAGGAGCAAAACGTGCGACGAGCCATAGCCATCGCAGTGGTCTGCTGCGCGATTGTTTTCGCGGCGGTCGGAGCGTCGATGACGCCGAAGACGGACGAGCGGCTCAAGGGCGCTTTCCGACGTCCGGCGGTCAATGGCTGGACGTTCGTGCACCTGAAAGGAACGCCGGGGCAGATCGGTTACCAGCACGGGTATTTGCTGGCTGCCGAGATTCAGGACCTTTATAAGGTCTACACGCTTGAGCTCACGCACGACAACGGGAAGGACTGGAATTTTTTTAGGGATGCCGCGAAAAATGTTTTGTGGCCTCACGTCGAGCAGGAGTACCGCGACGAGATGCAAGGGATCGTGGAGGGAGTGAACGCGCAAGGCGGGAAGCTGGACATATGGGACATCGTGACGCTGAACGCGGCGATGGAGTGGAGCTACTACGTCGATCAATACGACAAAGCGCACAAGATCGCTTCGCTTCCGACGGTAACTGCCGGCGATCATTGCAGCGCGTTTGTGGCGATCGGGAGCTACACGAAGGACGGCCGAGTGGTTATCGCGCACAACAACTGGACCAGCTATCTCGATGGCGCGCGGTGGACGATGGCATTTGATGTTGTGCCTGCGAGCGGCTATCACTTTGTGATGGACGGGTTGCCGGGGCTCATTCACAGCGGGGACGACTTCGGGCTGAATTCGGCGGGCGTGGTCATCACCGAGACTACGATCACCGGCTTTCAGGGCTTCGACAGCAACGGCGTGCCGGAATTTGTGCGCGCGCGCAAAGCGATGCAGTACTCCGCGTCGATCGACGATGTGGCGCGCATCTTTAAAGAAGGCAATAACGGCGGCTACGCCAATGACTGGCTGATCGCCGACACGCGCAAAGGCGAGATCGCGAGCCTGGAGCTTGGGCTGAAAAATGTCACGCTGGACCGCAAGACAGACGGATACTTTGTGGGCTCGAATTTTCCGATTAATCCGAAGTTGGCGACGGAAGAAACGAATTTTCCGGTGGACGACCCGGGCGTGAGCGCTAACGCGCGGCGGCGGCGCTGGGAGCAGTTAATGGCGGAGAACAAAGGCAAGATCGATGTAAAGCTGGCCGAGCGATTTCTTGCCGATCACGTCGACAGCTTCAGCGGAAAGACGGAGCCGAGCGAGCGGACGCTGTGCGGGCACGTCGAGCTGTCGCCGCGGGGCATGGGCACTTGGCAAGTTCCGTTCGGCACGGCCGGCGCGGTGCAAAACAAGGCTACAGACACGGAGATGGCTGCGAAGATGGAATTCACGGCCGCTGCCGGTCACGCTTGCGGCGTGGATTTTCTCGCAGCGAAGCATCTTCAGGAGCATCCCGAGCAGTCTTGGGAAAAGCCGGAGCTACGCGACATGAAGGCGTATCCGTGGACGACCATCTCTGCTCAGAAATAGATATTGCGACTAGCGCTGGCTGGGATCGCGGCTGAGCTGTTGCAGGTTTTCCCGGGCCAATTCGTTGTTGGGGTTGAGCTGCAGGGCGCGCTCGTAGTGCAGTTTTGCTTGCTTGATATCGCCGATTTCGGCGTAGGCGCTGCCTAGATTTGCCTCAGCGTTGGCGTCTTCGGGATTGATGCGCACCGCGGCCTGAAACTGCGCGAGCGCTCCGCGAAAATCGCCCAGGGAAGCAAGCGCGTTGCCCAGGTTGTAGCGGGCATCGAAATAATCTGGACGCGCGTTGAGGGCCGCGGTGAGATGCGGAACGGATTCTTCTGTGCGGCCGGCCGCCAGCAGCGCTGCGCCGAATGCGTTGTTCACCGTCGGCTGGTTTGGGCGGATGCGGTTTGCCTCCGCAAAATTCGTTATTGCTTCCATTACTTCGCCGCGTCCCATCAATAAGGCCGCCAAATTGTAGTGGGCTTCGAAGTCCGCGGGATTCTTCTGTAAATTGTGGCGCGCCATGGCCTCTAGAATCTCCGCTCTTGGGTCACGGGTGGCCGCAGGGGAATCTTCCGGCAGAACCTGAAGCCAAAGATGAGCCATTTCGTCGACTGCGCGGTTGCCCGCGACGACGCGCTGCGGCGGATCGTTGGGGTTGCGCACGTTGTCGCCGGAATTGTCGTAGACAAATTTCATGGAAATCGTGGCGCCCTTGGGCAATTTCACGGGCTGGGCGTAGCGATACACGGCCTGCCAGTTCAGGTTCCAATCGGGAATACGAATGAGCGTCTCGAAGCGGCCGCCCGGAAAGTATGCGATGGCTTGCAGATCCTTACCGAGATAGTGCGCGTGGGGATAGATTGCGAGCAGGTTCACATCGACTGGCAAAGTAAATTCGTCGGTCACCACAAAATGTTTCTCGCCGGCGGGAATGTCCAGCATGCGATCGTTTTCCAGTTGCAGAAGAATCGGGTGAAGGGTGGCGGGCCTCTCCGTGAAATATAAACCGAGTGCAGGCTGAATGGTCTCCGGCTTTCCGGAAGGCTGCAGATGTGTGTTGAGAATCAGGTCCGTGTCCTTATCCAAGCGCAAGGCCATGCCATCGGGCTCAACATAGGGAATCGAGCCCGGCTTCCAAAACAAGAAATGGCTATCGGGATCAAAGACTTCGGACTCGATGGTCAAGTCCATCCCGCCGAAGCCTGCGCCGGGTTCTGCTTCCTGACGGCGGCCGGCCTGCTGGCGGTCGACCAAAACATTGGCGTGATGCACCAGGCGTTTATCGCCTGGCCGGATTTCCATGGATTTCAGCCAGCGCGTGCGGTCCACCGGGGTGTGAAACACGAAGTTCCAGTAATTGTCTGAGCCGCTGGCGGGCAGCGTATAGGCTTTCGTCGCTTTTACAATGACGTCTGGCTTGCCGAGTTGCCAGCCCTCGACAAGTTTCGGCGGCGGGGGCAAATCTGCGGGATTTCCCTCGGCCGCGCCTTGCTCCGCCCAGGCCTGAATCCGGGCAATCTCGTCCGCAGAGAGGCGGAGCTCGTCGGCAAAATGCAGCGCGTCCGCTTCGGGCAGCCACGGAGGCATGAAGCGCGTCTTCGTGACGGCAGCAATCTGACGCGCGTGCGATTTCGCGTCTGCGTAGGTTAGCAGCGAAAAAGGGCCAGCCTCGCCGGGACGATGGCAACGCGCGCAAGTGCGAAAAAGAATCGGAGCAATGTCGTGATTGAAGGTGACCTGGGGTTGTGGGGCAGCGCTTTGCGCTGCGGGTTTTTGCTGTGCTGGCGTTTGGCTGCCGAGGGCGATTGCCAGCAACACAAGGGGCGCCAGCGGCGGGGACATTCGAATTAATTTCTGGGGCACAACGGTCATTCGAGATCCGAGATGTAGCAGCCCACCGCCGGCGTGGCGTCGCTGTTGAGCGTTTTGCCCGCGATGGCCGCTTCGATGGCGTCCGCAAGCTCGTGCGTCGTCGCGCTCTTTCGCGCGTGGCCAAAATCCTCGTACAGATTGTCAATCCGACCGTGATAAACGAGCCGGCGGTTGGCGTCGAAAACCGCCGCTTCCGGGGTGATCTGCGCCTGGCTCTGTTTCACCAAGATGTGTTGCGGGTCGCGCAGCGCGGCAAGCGTATAGCCGAACTCACGGTCATGCTTGCGAATCGAGTTGGCGGTATCCTTTTTACCCGGATAAACGAGGAAGAACACGGCCTTGCCTCCATTCCGCGCGCTGAGCTGCTGAATCGCGGGGGCGTAGCGGTTTGAAATTGGGCAGTCGGTCCGCACAAAAATCATGACCGCGACCTTGCCTCGTGCAGCCCGAAACGGATCAAAGGGTTTGCCCTCAAGATCGGTGGCGAAGCTCTGCAAGGTATTCGAAATCAGAGGCGCGCTGCCAAGGCACAACACCATAAGCGCAACAATGAGGAGGGATGAAGATCGAAGGGTCTGAGCTCTTTCGCCCATAGGTTCACAAAGCAGATTGGGGAAATATTACTGCGGGCAAAAAGCGTTGTCCATTCGACTGTTGCACGAAAAACGAAACGGGTGGTCCACTTTGAGGGGCGCTCGCTAGCGGAGCTGCCCCGGCTCAATTCCTTGCTTTCGTGCGGCGTCGAAAAGCGCATCCATTTTCGCGGCGAGCAATCTTCTCTTTTCCTCGAGCTTGCGCAGCTGATCTTCGACCGGTTCAGTGGAGTAGCTCTTGTGCAGCTGGAGGCCATTCGCACCGGGCGCCTCGCCTTTGCTGAAGCTTTTCAGATCTGCAATCTGTTTCTCGACGTCTGACAATTGCGCCTGAAAAGTTGCGAGTTGCTTTCGAAGGCCGGCGACCACTTGAGGACTGGGCGGCTTTGCGGCAGCGCTTTTGCCGGGTGAGTTATTCTTTAAATCTCCCAGCTGTGAAATCGCGCACCCGCTCGCCTCTCCCACGTTGTCATTGGTCCAAACTTTTTTGGTTTTCTTGCGCTCCACGGGTGAGGGGTCCGCAGCTTGTGATTCCTGTACGCTTGCCTTCTGCGCTGACGCTTGCGACTGCGATGAGGGCGACGCCTGAGAAGCGGTGGCGGAAAACGCCGACATGAGAGCGGCTGCTGAGAGAACAAGCCGGCGGTTCATGACCCCAGATTATCAGGGGTCAGCATTCGCGGAAGTCGATTTGCCCAACTCGGCACGGATGGCCTGCAGCGCTTCCTTGGGAGGGCCGATGCGGCGGTACTGCGAATAAAATGTGCGCTCGTGAATTGAAAAGCTCACAAACAACCGGCGGCCGTCGAAATCATATTGCGAATAGGTTGCAAACCACAGCCCGGGCGCCATCTCGTAGCGCTCCTGCATGAAGTGGCTGCCTTTGTAGACTTTCGCCAGAAAGCCGCCGATGGAAATGTCGTCCGTGACCTCGCCTTCCACGCGTGCCAATTGCGCCGCATCCTCGTCGACCCACAGGTAGCCGCGCACCTTGGAGAAGATCGCGGTGGCTCGCGAGGTTGGTTTGTACGCCGGATTCGGAACAATGCGGTACTTCAGCAGCATGCGCTCGCCTCGCGGTTCGCGCGCAATAAACGTGTAAAGAAAAGCGGTGCGCGTGGCGTCGATCAGGTCCGAACGCTCTTTTTGTTTCTTGGCGATCTTCTCATACGCCTCGCGTTGTGCTCGCCCCTCTTCCGCGGCCCAGGAGAGCGTGCGTTCGAGTTTTTCCAACTCCGCCCGATAAGCCGCGGCGTCGACGGGCTTCCCGTCCGGCCCGACGGGTATGCGATCGATTCCCGTGCCGGCTGGGACCGCTCGCGTGGTCTTGATTTCCGGGGGCTGAGGTCCAGCGGCGCCTTTATGGATCTCCAGGCGCTCGATCCGCTCATAGGTGAACTGGGCGAGATCGGTCCTTTTCTGATTGGCGATCACGCGCTCGAGCAGCGCGTGCTGTTCGTCGACTTCGCTTTGCAGGACTGGAGCTGGCGGTGCATCCTGTGCGAGGGAGATTCCGCCGCAAACCGCAAGCAGGGACGCGAAAAGAATGGGTGTGGGTGACCGCATAGTCAGGGAATGGCGAGAGGCTCCGTCAACCTCTATATTGGATTCGAGACCGGCGCAGATTGTTGCACGGGACTTTCCGTCCAAGTCATAGGCCAGTATCCAGCCGCTGGGCGGAGGAAGAAGTTTGGGTGTTGTTGGCGGTGCCTTATGCGGAACGCTACGGCTTTGGTTTCTGCGCGGGCTTCTGCCTTGCGCTTATCCGCAACTACGGACGCAGCGTATTCACCTGATCACAGGGCATTTTGTGAACTTTGGGCAATCGATCGCTTCCGTGCGCGAATGGTATCACCCCGTCGTGGACTCGCCCATGGTTCGTACGCCCTCGCCGGGCCCCCGCGAGTACTTCTCGGCGGGAACTGCCCCCGCTAGCGGCGCCAGAAACTCGGAGTGCGCTCTGGAACTCAGGGTGACACCGGATTCTGCCGTGGACAGCCACCTTATCGGCAAGCTTACGCTGCGCCAAAATTCTCATGCTCAAAGCCAGCATAAACACCGCAGAAACAATGAGATACGAGCATTTGAACAGCAGTCAAGCCTCTCGGAACCGGCACAAGCCGCCGAATCTAGCGCCCGAACGCCCGCAAGCTACATCCGGCTGTGGGCAAAGCAAAGCAAGTCTTTTTACGTCTAAGCAAACGTACGGAAACCTATCTGCCGGCTAACTCGTATTAAGATCAGTACCGAAGCGAGTGAGGTTCCGTTGGGTGTAGCTCCCTTAGAAGGTTTGACGCAACTCCCGCAAGTGACCGCAGCGGGCGAACGCAGAATTGCGCTTACCGGACTGCGCGGCGGCGCGGTCACCCTGTTGGAGACTACGCGCCTGGCACTAGACGCTTTGCGCGCGCACAAGCTGCGCAGCTTTCTCACTTTGCTCGGCGTAATTCTGGCGGTGACCACGCTCGTGGTGGTCATGAGCTTTGTTGCCGGGATGAATTTTTACGTTGCCGACCGCATCGCCAACCTGGGCGCCAATGTCTTTATCGTGGACCGCTTCGGGATCATCACTAGTCAGGATGCCTGGGTCAAAGCGCAAAAGCGTCCGTTGATTACCATGGACGACTACGAACGTATGCGCGACAGCATGAAAACGGCCAAAGCAGTGGCGGCGCTGGACGATCACAACATCGAGATCCGGTCTGGGAACCAACGCCTGGAGAATACCGACGTTATGGGGGTTTCCCCTAATTACGCGGAGGTGCGCAACATAAATGTCGCGCAAGGCCGCTTTATCAACCAGACCGATGACGATCATCGTGGGCAAGTCGTATTTATTGGCGCGGACGTGGCCGACCGGCTTTTCGCGAATGTCGATCCGATAGGCAAGGTCGTGCGGGCGGAAACGCATGAATATCAGGTCATTGGAGTGGCGGAGCGCATCGGCAGCGCCTTCGGACAGTCGCAAGACAATTTCATGATCATCCCGCTGCACACCTTTGAAAAAGAACTGCACCGCCCGCGCGACTGGGTGGGTATTTTCGTACAGGCAGGGAGCGCGGAAATGATGAGCGCTTGCGAGGACGAAGCACGCATGTTGATGCGCGCTTGGCGACACTTGCCGTATGACGCTCCGGATAATTTCGCGATTCTCGGGTCCGATTCGATCATGAAGCTGTGGCACGATTTGACTGGCACGCTAGCAAAGGTTGCCGTCGGTCTGGTGAGTGTGTTCCTGGTGGTCGGGGGCATCGTGATCATGAACATCATGTTGGCCAGTGTCACCGAGCGTACGCGTGAGATTGGCATACGCCGGTCTCTAGGGGCGCGCAAGAAACACATTTTGCTGCAATTCATGATGGAGTCAGCGGTGCTCGCCGCTACCGGAGGCATCATTGGCGTCTTGCTGGCCTACGGCTTGGTGGAACTCCTGGGAACGGTAACGTCGATCCCGTTGAAAATGCCGATGGACGCTGTGGTCATTTCACTTTGCGTGTCGACAGCGGTCGGTCTTTTCTTTGGAATTTTTCCGGCGACACGGGCGGCAAAACTAGATCCGATCGAGGCATTGCGGGCGGAGACCTGAAGTCTGGGACTAGCGAGAAGGCAAAATGGCGCAGGCATACGGCGAAAACCTCAAGCAGGCGATGGACACGCTCCGCACGCACAAAATGCGCAGTGGCCTCACCGTTTTTGGAGTAGTCCTGGGCGTCAGCGTCATCATGCTGGTCGCCGCGTTGATCACCGGATTCGACGAAACCATCCAGGAAAACATCAAGCAGTTCGGCGCGGACACCGCGTTTATCTCCAAGTGGGACCAGGGCTTCCACGGAGGCAATATGCCGCTGGAAGAGCGGCAGCGCAAACCGTTGACACTGGAGGATTCGCAAGCGCTGATTGCCGGGTGTCCCGGGTTGAAAAATGTCACAACCTTTTTACAGACTGGCTGGATGCAGCAGCACACGGTGCGCACCAAGGCCGGTGAAGTCAGCGCCATCGATTTTCGCGGCGTGCAAGCTAATTTCGGCCAGGTGTATGCCAACGCTGCGACGCTCGCCGGGCGTTTCATCAGCGAAGGTGACGACCTGCACCGCGAAAAAGTGGTGATGCTCGGCGAGAACGTCGCGCCGGTGCTTTTCCCGGGCGGCGAGGCCGTCGGCAAAGACGTGATGATCGACGGCTCGGACTTTCGCGTAATCGGCGTGGTCGAAAAACCCAAAGGCGGCTTCGGGATGGGCGATGAAGATCGCCGCGTCCTGATTCCCTTCAATACTTTCAAAAAGACGTATCCGTCCGCCGATGAGATCAACATGCGGGTCCAGGCGTATCCGGGCATGCTGGATCAGGCGGTCGACCAAGCCACCGAAGTGCTGCGCCGACGCCGCAACGTGCCTTACAACGGCAAGGATAATTTTTCGATTCGCACGGCGGCGGAGGAAGTCGCGGAATTCCACAACATCATGCTGATGGTGTACGTTGCGACGATCGTGCTCAGCGGCATCGGACTGCTGATCGGCGGCGTGGGCGTGATGAACATCATGCTGGTGAGCGTCACCGAGCGCACGCGCGAAATCGGTGTGCGCAAGGCGATCGGCGCCAAGCGCAGCGACATTACCTGGCAATTTCTGCTCGAAGCCATGACCCTGACAGCTTCCGGTGGCGTGATCGCGCTGGTGCTGGTCAACGGATTGGTGCTGCTGTTCCGTCTTGCGTTGCAATGGCGCGGTTCCGTTCCGATCTGGGCGGCCACGGCCGGCGTGGTCGTCAGCGTGAGCGTGGGCTTGATCTTCGGCGTTTGGCCCGCAATGAAAGCCGCGAAACTCGATCCAGTCGAAGCCTTGCGATACGAATAGCCCGCGGCCCAACACTTACAATCAAAATCAAAATATCTGGGCGCTTGGAGCACCTAAAGGCGTTCGAGAAGTTCCTGGGCTTCCGTGCCAATGGTTCTGGCGCGCAGGCGGTACCAGATGACGATCAGCGCGACGGACGCGGCGAAAATCAGCGTCGAGATGGCGTTGATTTCTGGAGTGATGCCACGGCGGAGGCGTCCCCAGATTTCGAGGGGCAGCGTGTTGTCGCGGCCGATGAGGAAGAAGCTGACGGCGATTTCGTCCATGGAGAGAGTGAAGATGAGCAGACCGGCGGCGACGAGTGAGAGTTTTAGATTGGGAAGCGTGACGCGCCAGAAGGTTTGCCAGGGCGTGGCGCCGAGGTCGAGAGAGGCTTCTTCTTGCGCGCGATCCAGTTTCTGCAGGCCGGCGAAGAGCTCCGTGGTGGCGACGGAGATGAGCGCAGTGCCGTGGCCGAGGAAAACAGTCAGCAGGCTGAGGTGCATCCCGGCGAAGACGGCAAACATGAGCAGGGAAAGGCCGGTGATGATGCCGGGGAGAATCAGCGGGAGAAGAACCAAGCGGCGGAAGAGAGTTTTGCCGGGGAAGTTGGCGCGGTCGAGCGCGAGCGCCGCAAGCAGGCCGAGGGTGAGCGAGAGGGCGACGCTGGCGGCGGCGACGAGGAGGCTGTTGACGACGGAGTCCCAGATGGCGGCGTCGCTGAACAATTGGCGATACCAGTCGAGCGTGAAGTGACGCGGGGGAAAGCCTCCGACGCCGTCGCGATTGAAGGAGTAGAGGATAAGCACGGCGATGGGCAGGTAGATGAAGGCGAAGACTAAGACGGCGTAGGCCGTGAGTAATGGAGATCGTTGATGGGAGTTTGCGGAGGTCATCTGAAGGACCAGCGTTTCTCGAGGCGCTCGGTGGTGAAGAGTAGGGAGGCGGTGATTAGCAGGATGCAAACGGAAATGGCGGCGCCTAGCGGCCAGTCGTAGGCGGCTCCGAAAAGACTTTGCACGATGTTGGCGATCATCGTGGCGGAGGGGCCGCCGACGAGGAGCGGGGCGAGGAAATCGCCAAGGGAAAGAACGAAGGCGAAGGTGGCTCCGGCGAGCAGGCCGGGAACGGAAAGGGGAAGAATTACGCGGAGGAACGTGGCGCGGCGGTTTGCGCCGAGATCTTGCGAGGCTTCGAGGAGCGGACGGGGGATATGCTCGAGGGCAGCGTAAATGGGAAGGAAGACGAAAGGCGTGTAGATGTGCGTGAGCATGAGGACGACGGCAAAGGGGCTGTAGAGAAAGAAGCTAACCGGTTCGTGAGTGATGTGAAGGTATTGGAGGAAACCGTTCAGCACACCGTCGCTGCCGAGGATGGTTTTCCAGGCGTAGCCGCGGACGAGATAGCTGACCCAGAGAGGCACGACAACGAGCTGATACAGGAGTTCTTTGCGCGGACCGGCGTGAAAGGAGAGATAGTACGCGAGCGGGTAGCCGAGGAGGAGGGAGCAGAGAGTCACGGAAGCGGCGATGCCCGCGGTACGGAGAAAAACCTGGAAGTAGAGGGGATTGGTGAATAGGGCGCGATAATTTTGCAGATTCCACTGATGGACGAGCGAGCCGTCGCGGACGAGCCAGAAACTGTGGGCGAACATGAGCGCGTAGGGAAGAAGGAGAAAAAAGCAGACCCAGAGCAGCGGCGGGATAGAGATGGCGGCTTTATAAGCTCGTGAGTACATTTTTTATCGTGGCTCGTGATCCGCGGGGCGTGACCCGCGAGGCGTGGGAGATTCGGTTACACGGACAGCTTCGGCGGGGGAGAAAACGAATTCGTGCGCGCCGGTGAGCGGGCCAGTTGCGGGAATTCTGGCGCGCAAGATTTGATTGCCGCCGCAATCGATTTCGAGGAGCTCGCTGGCGCCGCTGTAAAGTTGCTGGCGGATGATTCCTCGAAAACGCGCGACACCAGCGGCATCCTCGCCCGCGCCTGCGAGGCGAATCGCCTCGGGACGCAGAGAAAAGAGGGCGGCACCGGTGACTTCAGAAGTCTTCCATTGCAATGCGCCGCAGCGGACGACGCCATCGTTGATTTCACCGCGGAGCAGATTGGTTTGTCCGATGAACTCTGCGGTGTAAGCGGTGGCGGGGCGCGAATAAATGTCGCGAGGCGAGGCGATTTGTTCGAGGGCGCCATTGCGGAGGAGCGCGATGCGATCGGAGAGGGCCATGGCCTCGTCCTGATCGTGCGTGACGAAGAGGAAAGCGATGCCGATTTCGCGCTGGAGAGCTTTCAACTCGCTTTGCATCTGCTTGCGGAGGTTGGCGTCGAGGGCGGAAAGCGGCTCGTCCAAGAGCAAGAGTTGAGGGCGATTGATGAGCGCGCGGGCGAGTGCGATGCGCTGCTGCTGGCCGCCGCTGAGCGTGGAGGGACGAGCGGCGGCGAAGCTGATCATTTTCACCATGCGGAGAGCCTCTTCAACGCGGCTCGCGATTTCCGCTTTCGGAGTGGACTTGACGCGCAGTCCGTAAGCGACGTTTTCGCGGACGTTCAGGTGCGGAAAGAGGGCGTAAATTTGGAAGACGGTATTCACGCGGCGCTTGTAGGGCGGGAGCGTATCGAGGCGCTCGTTGCTCATCCAGATTTCGCCGGAGGTGGGCTGTTCGAAACCGGCAATGAGGCGGAGAAGCGTGGTCTTGCCCGAGCCGCTCTCGCCGAGGAGAGTAAGAAATTCGCCAGTGGCGATTCGCAGCGAGATATTCTTGAGGACTTGGGTGGCGCCGAAACTTTTCGCCACGCTGCGGATTTCCAGAAGCGTGGCAGCCGAAGTCGCATGCTGCGGCGAGATGGCGCCGGCACTCACTGGGCGCTTTTGACCTCGTTCCAGATTTCATTGTATTTCGCACGCCGGGGAACGTCCTGCCAGAAGTAAATGCGCTTCATGTATTCGTCCGGGTCGTCGAGGTGCAAGCTCCTTCGTTCTTCGACGGTGAGAAGCTGGGAAGTGGCGGGGTTCGCGGGAGTGTAGTGGGTTACGTCGGTGACCAGCTTCTGCGTTTGCGCTTCGATCATGTATTCGAGGAACTGCTGCGCAAGTTCCTTGCGCGGGCTCGCGGCGGTGATCATTAAGTGATCGATCCAGCCGGTAGTGTTTTCTTTGGGAATGGTTTCGGCGATCGGGAAATTGAGCTTGCGAAGCTCGTTGGTCGTCAGCGGCCAACCCATGGCGGCAATGACTTCGTGATTCTGGAAGAGATTGGTGAGCTCGCCGCCGGTAGACCAGTACTTGCGGATGTTGGGCTTGAGCTCGATGAGTTTTTTCTTCACGGCTTCGAGTTGAGCATCGGTCAAATTGTAGAGCTGGTTGGGGTCGGGTTTATCGTAACCGAGAACCTGCGCGGCCAGGTACACGCTGGAGAGCTCATCCCAGAGCGAGATTTTTCCTTTGAACTTGGTACCCCACAGGCTGCTCCAGGACTCCGGCGGCTCCGGGAAGGCGGTGGTGTCATAGAGCAAAGGATTGGGTCCCCAGACGAACGGCACTCCGTAGGTTCGACCGTTGGCTTTGACGAGCGGAGAATCGCGGAGCCTGGGAGAGAGCTGGTTGTAAGACGGGATCTTCGATAGATCAAGAGGCGCGGCGAGGCCTGCGCGGACGATGGAGGTCGCGACGTCGCTTGAGGGCGAGATAACGTCGTAGTTGGAGGCGCTGCCGCCGCGCAGCTTGGCGACGAGCTCGTCGCTCGAACCCATGTAGGCCGCCACGATTTTGCAGTTGTGGGATTGCTCGAACGGTTGCAGGAAGGAAGGATCCGCATAGCCTTCCCAGACGAGCAGGCTCAGCGTTTCGGTTTTCGGTTTGCAGGCGCCAAGTGCGGCGGCCATGAAGGCGGTGCAGAAGAACAGCGAGCGTCGCGTCATTGTGCGTGATCCTGCCTTTTTTACTGTGCTGCCGCTTGATAGACTACACGCTCGCCGACAATGGTCGTCAAGACTTTGGTTTCCGCGCTGAATTAATTTTATTGATCCCATGGGTTGGTTCCGAGCGCCGCTAAAACGTGGGCGGAGTATTGACCCAAAGCAGCCACGTCTCCGCGCGGCCGGGATTCCGCCAGCGATGCGGCGTGGAGCTTTCGAAGTAAAGGCTGTCGCCGGTCTTCAGGCGATAGTGCTCGCTGTTACCCAGCCAGATTTCAAACGCGCCGCGGAGGACGTGAAGGAATTCCTCGCCTTCGTGCGTGTAGGATTCGCCGCTGCTCCCACCTGGTTTCACACGAAAAAGATGCGGCTCCATGGCGGTATTTCCCCACGCCAGGAGTTCCATGCGTACGCCGGCGTTGGTTTCCAGAATTTTCCGCTGCGCTGGACGCACTAGGCGGGGATTCTCGCCCGCAGTTTCGAACAGCGAAAGAATATTGGTGCGATAGAAGCGCGCGATGCGACGGAGAGTGGCGACGGAAGAACGCATCTGGCCGCGCTCGAGCGAGCTGAGAAAGCCGATGGAGACGCCCGTGGCGCGAGCCACTTGCGCGAGGGAGAGCCCGCGGCGCACGCGCAGGCGGCGAAAGCGCTGGCCGGGCAGAGAGGCAGCTTCGGCGGGGAGAGCGACGGCGCCTTGGCGTTTTAGGACATGCACGATTGCGGCGGGATTCAGACCGCGAGCGCGGCGTAGAAAGAGCGCGCGTTGCAGCAAGCGCACGTCGGCTTCGGAATACAGGCGATAGCGGCTCTTGGTGCGCTGCGGAGCAACCAGGCCAAGTTGTTCCCACGCGCGGAGAGCGGAGGAGGAAATATTCACGCGGCGCGCGACCTCACTGATGCGGAGCAAGGATTTGTCGTTTGGCGACGCTTTAAATGAATTCTTTCTGCTTGACACGGGTCCTAGCTTTCTCTAAGTTTGCTGGATTATAGTAAGGTTCGAGGAACGGGGCAACCTCGAAGAATCGGTCGAGAAAGAATTCTTCAGGTAAGGGGTGAGTTCATGAGGGCACATGTTTATTTTCGGAACAATGGGCTTTGTTGTCTGGGCATGGTGTTGCTTTCCTTCCTCCTAATCATTCTATTTCCAGGAGTGATTTCGACCAACGCGCAAAGTACCGGAGGGCGCATTCGCGGCACCGTAACGGATCCCAGCGGCGGTGCAGTCACAGGTGCGAAGCTCCAGCTCACCAATGAAGCAAACGGAACGCAGCGGGACACGGAATCGGGCGCCAACGGAGAATACATTTTTCTCGAGGTCCCGGTGGGAACGTATCAAATCGAAGTGAGCCAGAAGGGCTTCAAGAAGTATCTTCGCAAGGGTTTATTGGTCAACTTGAACGAAGTGGTGGGGCTGGACACTCCGCTGCAGTTGGGTGGTTCGACCGAGACGGTGGAGGTCACCGGAGCGCCGCCGCTGGTGGACACCACGTCGACCCAGTTGGGTGCGGTAGTGAACGAGCGCGCAATAAGCCAACTTCCATTGGCCCAGCGCGACGCCTATCAGCTGCTGCAGCTCCAGCCAGGTGTGCAGTCGCAAGTTGGTTTGGATACGGTTTACGGAAGCGACCGCGCAGGTGTTGTGAGCGTGAACGGGGGCCGCGGGCGCGACAACAACTTCACCGTGAATGGCGGAGACGGAAACGATCAGTTCGCCGGCTTGCCGGCGATTCAGCCTTCACCGGATGCGATCGCGGAGTTTCGCGTGCTGACAAATACGTTTGACGCCGAGTATGGGCGCAACTCCGGCGCCGTCGTGAACGTCGTGACGAAGTCTGGAACAAATGACTTTCACGGCAGCACCTATGAATTTTTCAGGAACAATGCGCTGAACGCGAAAGGCTTTTTCGACACAACCAAGCTCGCTTATTTGCAGAATCAGTTTGGTGCGACACTGGGCGGGCCAATTAGGAAGGACAAGACATTTTTCTTCGTGACGTATGAAGGCGACCGAATCCGTCGGGGTTCATCGGGGGACACGGTGACGGTTCCGACGACAGCCGAGCGTGTTGGCGACTTTTCAGCAGACCCGGTGTTTGCCGGGACGCTCGCCAACGCGAGTATTCTGAATAACCGGCCCGGGTGTTTGACAGCACTCGGGCGCGGCTCCAATCAGATTGCGGACGGCACACCATACGCGAACATTTTCACGAATAATCAGATCCCCACGACGTGCATGGATCAAACGGCGTTGGATCTGATGAATCAATTCGTGCCGCAAGCAAATATCGGGGACAGCCTATTCCAGGGAGTGCCGCTGGGGCACGAGCGCAGCAACCAGTTCACGATAAAGATCGATCACGAATTGACGAAGAACCAGCACCTGACCGGTTACTACTATTTGACCGATCATTACCTAGCGAAACCGTTCGCACGCTTCCAAGCGGGCGGAGCTAATCTTCCAGGATTCGGCGATCTGACCGACGAGCGCATTCAACAAATCAATATCAGTCATACGTGGACAGTTGGCGCAACAGCGGTGAACGAGGCGCGGTTCACGATGTTCCGCGAAGGGCAAGGAACGTTTTTGCATCCGCAACATACGGCGCTGGTGCAAGATTCTTGCAAAACGGTTCCGACGACCAACTGCTTCGCGGACCCGACCAATCCGGGTATAGGAATCCACCCTGGATTGGGCGCGAGCCGCGAAGGAGTGCCGTTCATCAATATTTCGGGCGGGTTCAATATCGGCAACAATTTCGAAGGCGAGTTGCCCCAAGTCGGCGACACTTTCCAATGGTCGGACAATTTCAGCAAGACCATCGGCAAGCACGACCTGAAGTTCGGAGGGGACGTTCGCTATCAGAAGTTCGATCAAACATTGTATTTCGACATCAGCGGCCAATATTTCTATTTCGGCGGCGGACCGAATGATCCGTGCCTGGGCACGATTGATCCGACGTCCGGAGTTTGCAGCTCGGTGAATCTCTTTCCGAACTATTTGCTCGGTTTGCCCGACGAATATGGTCAGGGGTCGGCGCAGCAAGAGCGCGTAAGAACCAAGTCGCTCTACCTGTTTGCGCAAGACAGTTACAAGATCCGTTCGAACGTAACGCTGAATTATGGGTTGCGGTGGGAGCTAAATACTCCGCAGGCGGATGCGGGACAAAAGGTGCAGACGTTCCGTCCGGGACAGGCCACGACGATTTATCCGTGCCAACTGTCGGCGGCGAGTCAGGCAACGCTTGGGTTTCCGGATGGGAATTGCAATCCCGGTGGTTCGGCGCAAGCTGTATTCCCGTTGGGTCTTGTCGTTCCCGGTGACAGGGGCATTCCCAAAGGCCTCTCCAACACGTACTACAAATCATTCGCGCCGCGAATCGGCGTTGCCTGGAGTCCCGATGCCAAGGATGGATTCTTGGGCAAATTATTTGGAGGTGCTGGTAAAACCAGCATCCGCACGGGTTTTGGCATTTTCTATAACCCGGTGGAACAGTTGGTTTTGGAGCAATTCAGTGCGGAACCGCCGTTTGGCGGCAGCACGTTTGTGTTTAACACACAATTCAATACGCCGTTCCTCGGCCAGGACGGGAGCACAACTTTCCCGAATCCTTTTAACGGAATTTTGAATCCGCCGCGCGGACAACCAGTCGATTGGTCTGTGTTCCGTCCAATTCTGCTGTTCGGCCAAGCGGCAAAGAACCCGCGAACGCAGTATGCCGAACAATACAACCTGACGATTCAGCGCGAAGTTGCGAAGGACTTGGTGCTGCAAATGGCATACGTTGGCAGGCAAGGCCATCGGCTGCTGGCTTCGCAGGATCTCAATCCAGGAAACCCGCAGACGTGCGTCGATCTGATTAATATCATCGGCCAGTGCGGGCCATTTCTTGCGGATAGCCCGTACTCCTTCACTTTACCCGCCGGTACTACGTTCCACCTGCCGTATGCTTCGCCCGCGACTCCCGGGGGCCCGAACATTCCTTGCCCAATTGTGAACGCTCCAGCCGCTTGCACAATAACAGGGGCGCCAGGCGGTACACCGATTACGCTGGTCGGCACTCGGCCGTATTCGTCACCGTTTTGCGATCCGTTGAGCGGGAACGGATGTCCCTCGGATGGCGTTCCCGTGATCTCAGACATTTTTACGCAGAACACGATCTCCAACTCTGCCTACAATGGATTCCAGGCGAGCTTGGAGAAGCGCTTCTCGCACGGATTACAGTTTGAGGCGGCGTACACGTACGGGAAGTCCATCGATAACGCATCGACGTTTGAAAGCTTGGTAGACCCGGTGAACCCAAAGCGGAACCGGGCCCTGTCCTTGTTCGATGCGCGGCATCGCTTCGTCTTCAGCTATTACTGGGAACTGCCCGTCCCGAAGTACGAAGGTTTCAAGGGCAAAACGCTGAACGGGTGGGCGATGTCAGGAATCACGACGTTCCAGGCGGGGTTCCCGATTCGAATCACGGAGCAGGATGACATCGAATTGCAATCCAGCTTCGACTTTGAGACGCCAGGACAGCCGAACATCGCGGCTCCGTTCCAGAAGCTCGACCCGCGAGGGCCGGGAAACCTGGGATTCAATCCGGGCGCGTTCACGGAGAATACCGTGCTGCCCGGAACGATTGGGAATGCGCCTCGAACCGTTTGCTGCGGACCGGGAATCAATAACTGGGAGATTGCTTTCTTGAAGATTACGCCGTTAAGCGAGCGATTCAAGTTGGAGTTTCGCGGCGAATTGTTCAACGCTTTCAACCACGCGCAGTTTTTCCAGCCAGACGGCAACTTCACGGACGGAAGCGATTTCGGGCGAGTGAAACGCGCCCGCGATCCGCGGTTGATACAGTTTGCGCTTAAGCTGTCTTTCTAGTCCGGCAAAAAAAAGGAAAGATGGTTAGAAGGCGCTGCTCAGTAGGGCCGTGCCATTGCAGCGCTCGGGAAATACTCTTGATACATACTGACTACAGGGAACAGACCTGCGGAATTACGGAGTTAGCCATGCATGAAGGACTACAAAAGGAAATCGCGATTTATGAGAAGCGTACGCCAAAATCGGCAGAGGCACACGCGCGGGCGTTGAAGCGCATTCCGCTCGGAGTCGCGAGCAATTACCGCGCGTATGACCCTTATCCAATTTTTGTGAAGGAAGGGAAAGGCAGCAAGATCCGCGACATTGACGGGAACGAATACATAGACCACAACCTTTGCTTCGGCGCGCTGATGGCTGGCCACTGCCATCCGGCGGTCGTGAAAGGTATCGAGAAGGCGCTGCACGCGGGAACTACCTTCGGCATGCCGCACGACATGGAGTGGGAGCTTGCGGAGGAAATCTGCGCGCGATATCCGGTGGAGATGGTGCGCTTCGGGTCCAGCGGGACGGAGGTGACCATGCATGCGTGCCGCATGGCGCGTGCGGCCACCAAGCGCGACAAAATCCTCAAATTTGAAGGCTCGTACCACGGGCTGCATGACACGGCGCTGGTCAGCGTGAAACCGAAGGCTGAAGATTATGGAGACATCAACGCGCCGACTTCGGTGCCGGGCGGACTTGGCGTGCCGAAGGCAAGCGTCGACAACGTGACGGTGGCAACGTTCAACGATCTCGCCGGTGTCGAGCGGCGCTTCAAGCAATTTCCAGGAGAGATTGCCGCCATTATCCTCGAGCCCATTCTGATGAACGTCGGCCTCTGCATGCCGCAGCCAGGGTTTCTGGAGGGATTGCAGGACATCGCCACTAAGAATGGCGCGTTACTCATCTTCGATGAAGTGAAAACGGGCGCGAAGTTGGCCTGGGGTGGCGCGAGCGAATATTTCGGCGTGAAGCCGGACATGATCTGTCTGGCGAAGTCGATCGGAGGCGGCGCGCCGCTCGGGGCATTTGGCGCGAGCCGCGCGGTGATGGACCTGATCTCGCAGCACAAAGTCTTCCACGGCGGAACCTACAACACCAACCGAATCTCCATGGCTGCGGGCCTTGCTACGTTTCGCGAGGTGCTCACGCGAGAAAATTACGCTCACGTCGATAAGCTGAGCAAGAAACTTACGGAAGGCTACCGAAGGATCGTGGCGAAGTCGGGACTGCAGACCTACGTGGCGAGCGCCGGGGTGAACGGAGCGCTGATGTTGTACCCCAAGGAGATTCGCAATTACCGCGACTGGACGACGATTGACGTCGACCTGTGGCGGCAGTACTGGTTCGCGATGGTGAATCGCGGCGTGTTGGCGCAGCCCTATTGGTGGGACGAGCAGTGGACGATTTCGGTACAGCACACCGACGCGGACATCGACAAGCACCTCGCGGCGTTTGAAGACGTCGCCCCAGGGCTGGCCAAAGCCCAGCACGAACGCGGCGCCGCCGCTGTGAGTTCAGCTGGCCACTAAGGAAATTCGCCCGCGCGCTCGCTTGCACGCGAACTAACGGAGAACACGGTTGCCCAAAGAAGTCACCGCGCCGAGTACGCCGGCGGACAAAGAAGCGCCGCGCTTACGGCGGGTTTTAGGACGCTGGGATCTGGTCCTGCTGTTTGTCGTCGCGGTGTTTAACCTGAACGTAGTGCCGTCCATCGCAGCGAACGGCGGTGTGACGGTTTGGCTGTGGATTATTTCGCTGGTTCTATTTTTCTGGCCGCAGGGCATCGCGGTGATTGAATTGGCGCAGCGTTATCCCGGTGAAGGCGGCGTCTATTTGTGGGCCAAGAAAGAATTTGGCGATTTTCACGGTTTTCTGTCGGGCTGGTGCTACTGGACGAATAACATGATGTACGTGCCCACGATCATGCTGTACTTCGTTGGCGTTTCGGTGTTTGTTTTAGGGCCGGGGCACCAGTTGTTGGCGGACAACAAGATGTTCGCGCTCAGCGCATCGATCGCTCTCCTTGCAATTCTGGTGGTGCTGAACGTTATCGGATTAGGTGTGGGAAAGTGGATTAACAATGTAGGAGCCATCGGAACATTTGCCGCGGCAGCTGTTCTGATCGGGCTCGGCGCCATCGTGTGGTTTCGTTTCGGGACGTCCGTGACTGCGGCGGATTTCCAGATCCCAGCAAATCCGAGATTTGTTTTGAATTCCTTTGGCGTGATCTGCTTTGGGCTTGTGGGCTTGGAACTGGCCTCCATTATGGGCGACGAAATCGAGAATCCCAGACGGATTTTGCCCGGCGCGGTGGCCTGGGGCGGGGTTTTGTCGGGGCTGCTGTACATTGGTGCGACGCTCACCTTGCTGATCGCAGTCAGCAAACAAGATATCAGCGTTTTGCAAGGCGTCGTTCAAGCGGTCAGCCACATGGCAGGCAGAGTGGGAGCGAGCTGGATTGTGGCACCATTTGCGTTTGTACTCAGCGTGTCGATCGCGGGAATAGGTTCGGCGTGGCTGGCCGGGTCGGCGCGCATTCCCTTCGTCGCGGGGCTGGACTCCTACATGCCCTCATGGCTCGGGAAAGTGCATCCCCGGTATGCGACGCCATACGCGGCGCTAATCGTGCACGCGCTGGTTTCCCTGATTTTGGTCGTCGTGAATTTCACCGCCGCGGGAGTGCAGGAAACGTTTCAAAAATTGTTGTCGCTGGCGGTGGTGCTGCAGTTGATTCCGTTTTTGTATATGTTCGGAGCGCTGCTGAAAATTGCCACTCAGCCCTCATTCACCAAGGTGCAGTATGGCAAACCCACGTTGCTGTTTGCGGGCGCCAGCGGTCTAGTGACTACGACGCTTGGCATCGCGCTGGCCTTTTTCCCAGCGGCGCAGATCACGTCAGTTCTTTCGTATGAAGTGTGGATGTTCGGCGGGACGCTCTTGTTCGTAGGATTGGCGGCATTTTTCTTTTTTGTGTATGGCCGGCGCAAGGCAGCGCGCAAGCTTGATGAAGTTGTCGCGGTGTGATCAAGCGATTTGGCTGGGTGCGCGGCTGAGCGGGAGCCCAGCTGGAATTCGGAGGTTGTCATGTCGAGCAGTGTAAAGGCGGAAGTCCGAACGTATCGGAACTACGTGAACGGCCAATGGGCGGCGAGCGCATCAGGCCAAACCTTTCCGGTTTACGACCCTTCGACCGAAGAAGTAATCGCCCGCGTCAGTGCCGCCGACAAAACGGACGTGGATGCGGCGGTCAGCGCGGCGCGCAACGCGTTTGATTCGGGGCCGTGGTCGAAAACGACTGCTCAGGATCGCGGGCGCATCCTGTTCAAGCTTGCGGACAAGATCAGACAGAACGCGGCGAGCTTGGCCGACCTCGAATCGCGCAATACGGGCAAGCCGATCGTCGAAGCGGAATACGACATCGCCGACGTGGCGACCTGCTTTGAATACTATGGCGGCCTGGCAACGAAAGTTCTGGGGCACGTCAATCCGGTGCCAGCCAATGCGCTGAGCTTCACCCTCCGCGAGCCTATGGGGGTGGCTGCGCAAATAATTCCCTGGAATTACCCGCTCCTCATGGCGGCGTGGAAGTTGGCGCCCGCACTGGCCGCCGGCTGCGCCTGCGTCCTGAAGCCTGCGGAGCAAACGCCGCTGACAGCTTTGGAGTTCGCCAACTGGTTTGAAGAAGTCGGCCTTCCTCCTGGGGTGGTGAACATCATCAATGGCTTCGGTGAGACCGCTGGAGCGGCCTTGGTGGCGCATCCCGGCGTCGACAAGGTCGCGTTCACGGGGAGCGCGGCGATCGGCAAGATCATCGTAAAAAGTGCGGCAGACACGCTGAAGCGCGTGACGCTGGAGCTTGGCGGCAAGTCGCCGAATATTTTCTTTGCGGAAGCGGATTGGGAAGCTGCTGTCGATGGCGCGCTGTTTGGCGTCTTCATCAATCAGGGCGAAGTCTGCTCGGCTGGCAGCCGCATCCTGGTGGAGAAAAAAATCTATACCAAGTTCGTGGAATCGATGACCGAGAAAGCCAAGCGCATCAAACTAGGGCCACCCCTCGAACGCGAAACCAAAATGGGCCCGCTGGTCAGCAAGGAACAATATGATCGCGTGCAATCCTATCTCGAGGTAGGAAAGAAAGAAGCCAAGGTCGCGATTGGGGGCGGCCGGCCGAAACAGTTTGGCAAAGGCTATTACCTGGAGCCCACGATTTTCTACGATGTGGAAAATAGCGCGCGCATCGCGCGTGAAGAGATCTTCGGCCCTGTTGCGTCCGTGATTCCGTTCGACGGAGAAGCGGACGCGATTCGCATTGCCAACGACACGCCGTACGGTTTGGCTGCCGCTGTTTGGACGCGAGACATTTACAAAGCCTTTCGCGTCGTCAAGTCCCTTCGCGCCGGGATCGTTTGGGTGAATCACATGCAGCCAACATATGTCGAAGCGCCGTGGGGTGGGTATAAGCAATCCGGCTTTGGTCGCGAGCTGGGCCCATGGGGCTTGGAAGAATATCTCGAAACCAAGCAAGTGTTTGTGAACCTCGACGAGACTCCAATTGGGTGGTACTGAAATGTTGACAATTCAAATTCGCACAGAAATTCCCGGACCGCGCTCGCGGGCCTTGATGGCCCGGCGCGAAGCCGCGGTTCCTCGCGGGCCATACAATAGCGCTCCCATTTTCATGGCTTCTGCGGAAGGCTCGACGCTCGAAGACGTCGACGGCAATCGCTATCTCGATTTTGCAGGCGGGATTGGGTGTCTCAACGTCGGTCACCGCTCGCCGCGCGTAATATCGGCATTGCGCGAGCAGCTTGAGAAGCACTTGCACCTCTGTTTTGCGGTGACTCCGTACGAAAGCTACATCGCACTGGCGGAAAAGCTGAACGCGCTGACACCTGGGAAAAGTCCAAAGAAAACCATCATCGTCAATACCGGCGCGGAGGCGGTGGAAAACGCAGTTAAGATCGCGCGCGCTTACACCAAGCGTCCCGCAGTGATTTGCTTCGAGGATGCGTTCCATGGCCGAACGTTGCTGACCATGACGCTCACCAGCAAGACGCATCCGTACAAGGCGGGCTTTGAGCCATTTGCCAGCGACGTGTATCGCATCCCCTTTGCCTACCCCTATCGCAGCGAGAAAGGCGCCACGGCGGAGACATTCGCGCATCATCTCGAGGATGCATTCAAACGCAACGTCGCGCCGGAATCTGTGGCCGCGGTCATTGCCGAGCCCGTCCTGGGCGAAGGCGGATTCATCGTTCCGCCGAAAGACTACTTTGCGCTTCTGCAAAAAATCTGCCGCGAACACGGGATTCTCTTCATTGCCGACGAAGTGCAGTCCGGCTTTGCGCGCACCGGGAAATGGTTTGCCAGCGAACACTTCGGCATCGAGCCGGACCTGATCACCATGGCCAAATCGCTCGGCGGGGGTATGCCCATTGCGGCGGTCACAGGCCGCGCGGAAATTATGGATGCGCCCGGCGTGGGAGCGCTCGGCGGGACATTCTGTGGTCATCCGTTGTCCTGTGCAGCGGCTTTAGCCGCAATCGAAACTATCGAGAAGGAAAATCTGCTCAACCGCTCGATTGGAATTGGCCGCCGCTTTGAAGAGCGCGCCCGTACCTGGCAGAAGAAATGGCCGTTGGTCGGCGATGTCCGCGGCTTGGGCGGGATGTGCGCGATGGAGCTGGTTCGCGACGCGGCTACGCGAGAGCCCGCTGATACCGAAACGAAACAGGTGGCCCGCTTCTGCTATGAGCATGGCCTTATTACCATAACAGCCGGAACGTTCAACAACGTCATCCGCATTCTGGTTCCGCTGGTGGTCACAGATGAGCAATTCGACGAAGGTCTCGGCGTCATCGAGGCCGCCCTTGCGGCCGTTGCGGAGCGAAAACAGGCCGCGCTTTCTCACGCTTAGAAAAAGTTTATGCCGACAGCGATCGAGTCCATCAACCTGGGCTTCCTTCTCGACGGTAAGTGGCGGAATGAAGGCGAGCGTATCGAGATCCTCTCGCCCGGCACCCGCCAACGCGTCGGCGTGACCTACCGCGCCATTTCCTCGGACGCCGAGGCCGCCATCCGCGCCGCCACTCGCAGCTTTGAAATAACCCGGCGGATGGGCGGTTACGAACGGCAGCGAGTTCTGCGCGCAATCTCATCCGGAATTGAAAAGGACAGCGAAGAACTTGCTCGCTTGGTGGCATTGGAGGCAGGCAAGCCCATCAAAACCGCGCGCGTAGAAGTGGATCGCGCGGTCTTCACTTTCAGTGTCGCCGCCGAAGAGGCCGTGCGCGTGGGCGGAGAGTATCTGCCGCTGGATTGGCAGGCATCGACCGCGGGCCGGTGGGGAATTGTCCGCCGCTTCCCGCTCGGGCCTATCGCGGCGATCACACCCTTTAATTTCCCGATCAATCTTGTCGCTCACAAGGTAGCCCCAGCGATCGCGGCCGGATGCACGATCGTGTTGAAGCCTGCGCCGCAGACGCCGCTGACGGCGCTGCGCCTGGCGCAGATCATCGAGCAGGCTGGATGGCCAGCCGGCGCGCTGAACGTTCTGCCGCTTTCGAACGACGACGCAGGCATCCTCGTCTCCGATGACCGCTTGAAGCTGCTCAGTTTCACTGGCAGCACCGCGGTGGGCTGGGCGCTCAAGAAGAAGTCTGGAAAGAAAAGAGTGGTGTTGGAATTGGGCGGCAATGCCGGCGTGGTGATCTGCGCGGACGCAAATCTGGAATACGCCGCCGACCGCTGCGTGATAGGTGGCTATGGTTATGCAGGGCAGTCCTGCATCTCCGTGCAGCGGATTCTGGTGGAGGAGAGCGCGCACGAAAAATTTCTTTCCGCGCTGGTTTCGCGCGTGCAGAAACTTAAGGTAGGCAATGTCCTCGAAGAAAGCACCGACGTCGGTCCGCTGATCAGCGAAGAAGCGGCGCGGCGCGTTATTGAATGGATTGAGGAAGCCGTGCGTGACGGGGCCAAGGTTGTTTGCGGCGGTCATCGCAACGGAGCGATGGTCACACCGACTGTGCTGACCAACACGAAGCCGGACCAGCGCGTGAACTGCATGGAGATTTTCGGCCCTGTGGTGACCGTGGAAAAATTCTCGGATTATGAAGAGTCGCTAAACATGCTGAATCGCTCCGAATTTGGTTTACAGGCGGGAGTCTTCACGCGTGATTTCAAGCGCATCACACGGGCGTTCGAAACACTCGAAGTGGGCGGCTTGATGATAGGTGAAGTTCCCACCTTCCGGATCGACCACATGCCGTACGGCGGCGCAAAGGACTCGGGCCTCGGCCGCGAAGGTTTGCGTTACGCGATAGAAGAAATGACCGAACCTCGCCTTCTCGCCATCAATCCCGCGGGCCTGTAATACTGCTCTTGCAAACGCGATCCGCTCAGCGCCAACGCAAAACAAACTTTACCGCTGCGATCTGCGCGTCCCCAGTGTCGAATGTAACCAGCTTCACGACTTCAGCCTCGCTTAACTCCTTCGTCGACGGATGGTCCCTAA
>Ga0137415_10000491_pt1 | contig 37819 bp, 33 predicted proteins | sample CZODoug3_1_1_16f_FD_183082 | JGI IMG/M metagenome (GOLD analysis project Ga0137415, IMG submission 183082) | Vadose zone soil fungal communities from Angelo Coast Range Reserve, California, USA - CZODoug3_1_1_16fungal (Hybrid Assembly) | ecosystem: Environmental > Terrestrial > Soil > Vadose...
GAATCGCTCTACCAAATGGTGTTGCATCGAATCCGCACGACTCATCAAGCTTTACTAATTCCTTTGGTGCTGGACCGCGCTGTTGAGGAGGGCAGAGCATCCCCCTTCAGCCGCATGCCAGGCGCTAAGTCTTGATTAACGCGGAAACCGTCCATGTGGGTACTGGAACGAACTTTTCCGGTTTGCCGACAAACCAGGAGTTGAGCGAACAAACCAGAGTACAGTCACGCGTTTGAGACTGGCTGCCGGTGGAGCGTCGAACCCGCGTAGAGCAAAAGTGCTCCCAATCCTGCGGGTGTCGCGGCGACTAGTAAGTAGCCGGTCTGCCACCCGCTCCCTTTAGTCGAGATGGCCAGGTCAATGACGACTGCGCCGAGAACGATGAGGCCAACTACCCAGAGGGCGCGAAAATGTGCCCTGCTCTGAGAAGAGGCGAAGCCTAGCGTCTTTCTCGCCAGTGCCGCTCCCAAGGAATAGGCCAGCGACGAGTAGAACGGCATAGTGATTACCAATTGGTCTAAACAGTGATCCGCAGGTCTGCAACCCCAACCAAAGTAGTGTGAAAACCAAGATTGGCCAACGCCAGTGAGCACAGAAGTCGGATTTAAGAGACGTGTAGCCACGGAATAACAAAGTACTGCCAAGGGGAGCACCCAAATCCAGACCATTGACCGGTCCCGAAGGACGCGACCAAGCAGCCATCCCAGAATCACCGCGAAGACGATTTGGATAGGAAAGTACGGCGACTCGCTCACTATTGAGTAGAACGTTTTCCGTGGATAGTTGTGACCGAAAAGGAACAGTAATTTGAAACCCAAACTGAACACAATGGGCGCAGTAAAAGGGACTCCATACATGCCGATGAATTGATGCAACCCGAAATTCAGAACAGATTTGGTGAGAGATTTCGTTCGGAATCGCTCGAACGAACCTTGGGTAGGCCCCATGTGTGCAACTGAAATGTCGATGTCCTTTTGTGGTGATTCCGTAGGTATCTCTTTCACTAGGTCCACATCGCAATCGGCGCAGCGAGAGAAGCCGGAACGATACTCAACTTTGCATACAGGGCAGAACATTACTCGGATGATACTACGAAGTACTCAGTTCCGGCTGCCAGTGCCTGGTAAACGCGGAAACCGGACAAGTGGGTATCCCACCGGCCAGTTGACGCATTTCGCTGAATTCAGTAGCCTCGGCTGACACTGAATTTAAGTTGAGTTTGCAAATTATTGGGGGAACACCGGATGAATCAACCCAAAAAGCGCGGGATTTCGCGGCGGCAGTTTGCGCAGAGGGCGGCGCTGCTCTCGGCGAGCGCTTCGATTGTTCCAGCGGCGAGCGTATTTGCTGAGCCCGTGCAGACTCCGCCGGCGCCGCAGACTCCCGCCGGGCATCCGAATCTTTCGGCGGAAAGCCAGGCGGAGGCGGAGGCGCGGTATCAGCAAATATTGAGCCAGTATGGCAGCCGCCTCAGCGCAGAGGAGAAAGTTTCGCTGCGCGAGATGAATCTGGTGACGCAAGCGAGCCTCGACAAGGTGCGCGCGTTTTCGCTCGAGAATGGTGACAACCCCGCGCTTTATCTGAAACCCCTGGTGGAACGCGAAAAGAAGCCAGTTCAACCGCCGGCAGCCGCGCCGGCGAAGAAATCCTGAGGGAAGACGAATGCTCAGCGAGCAAGTGCTCTACCTATCCGTTGGCGAACTGGCGAAACGGATTCAGTCCAAGCAGATTTCTCCCGTGGAGTTGACGGAAAGCTACCTGGCGCGCAGCGAGGCGCTGGGGCCGAAATTAAACGCGTATGCGAAGTTGACTCCGGATCTGGCGCTGGAGCAGGCTCACGCCGCGGAGAAGGATATTCAGCGCGGGCATTACCGGGGGCCGCTGCACGGAATTCCGTATGCGGCGAAAGATTTGCTGGCCGTGAAAGGAATTCCGACCACTTGGGGCGCGAAGCCGTTTGCCGGCCAGGTATTTGATTACAACGCGACGGTGATCGAGCACTTGCACAACGTCGGCGCGATTCTGCTGGGCAAAGCGGCAATGATCGAATTGGCCGGCGGGATGGGATATGCGTACGCTTCGGCTTCCTTGCAGCGCGAAACGAAAAATCCGTGGGACATAAATTGCTGGACGTGCGGATCGTCTTCGGGGTCGGGCGCGATTGTCGCGGCGGGTTTGGCTGGATTTGCGATCGGCACGGAAACGTGGGGCTCGATTGTGTGCCCTTCGGCGTTTTGCGGCGTAAGCGGGTTACGGCCGACGTACGGGCGCGTCAGCCGGCGCGGCGCAATGGCGTTGTCGTACTCGATGGACAAGATCGGGCCGCTGGCGCGTTCCGCGGAGGACTGCACGAATATTTTCGCGGCGATCGCGGGGCACGATGTGCTGGATCGCAGTACACTGCCGGTGGACAAGGCGGCGTTCACATATTCACCGGCGGCGGATTTGAAGGGGCGCGGCTTGCGGATCGGCTGGCTGACGAATGCGTGGAAACAATACGATCCTCCTGCCATCGGAAAAATTGTGGATGCGGCGAAAGTCGCTCTCAAGCGCCACTTCCCTTCCGTAAGAGACGCGGCGCTGCCTGAAGGACCGTGGGAGGATGCCGCGACGCTGATATTGTCCGGCGAAGCGGGCTCGGCATTTTCGCAACTGATTCGTTCGGGCCGGGTGAAAGAATTGATCGATCCCGTCGGGCGTGTCGGCGGATATGTGAGCCAAAGCGTTTCGGGCGCGGATTACACGACGGCGCTGCGTATTCGCGACATTCTCCAGAAGAAAATGGCCGACCTTTTCGATTCGTATGATGTGCTGGCGACGGCTACACAACCTGTGGCTGCCACTCCCTTGAGCTTGAACCTGGTTACGGGGCTTTCGTTTCCTGATCCGCTGGGGGCGATTGGGAATCTTTGCGGATTGCCGGCGATATCGGTACCTTGCGGATTCACGGATAAGAATTTACCGATTGGGTTGCAGTTTGTGGGGCGCGCGGGGGATGACGCGGCGGTTCTACAGGCTGGGCGGATTTTTCAGCAGTCTACGACCTGGCACCGGAAGCATCCGAAGATCAGCTAATCCAAGAGCACAAGCAGGAGTGCCTGCGCCACGGGAAAAGTCCTCAGGATTTTTTGCGGGCTTGGAGGATTTCGCGCACAGTGCGAAGGATGGCGCCGCGGCTGAACGGCTTGGTCATCAACCGAACGGACGGGTCGGCATTGGCCATTTCCGTGGCGGCGTGCTCGCTGTAGCCGGACATGAAGACAACCGAGACGCCCGGATGCTCGCGTTGAAGTTGCACGGCGAGTTCCTGGCCAGTCATTCCCGGCATCACCATATCGGTGACGAGCAGATCGATCTTGCCGCGATGTTCAGCGGCAATGGCGATGGCTTCCTTGCCGTTTTTCGCTTCGATCACCTTGTAGCCGCCGGATTCCAGAAATTCGCGGGCAATTTCGCGAACGTCCTGCTCATCCTCGGTCAGAAGCACGGTTTCCGTTCCGGCGGGAATTTCCGCGGAGGGCTTTGGCGCGCCGATATGCACTTCCGCCTCGTTTACACGCGGAAGATAAATTTTGAAAGACGTGCCTTTGCCGAGTTCGCTGTAGACCCAAACGAAACCGCCGCTCTGCTTGACGATGCCGTATACGGTGGCCAGGCCAAGACCCGTGCCTTTTCCTTTTTCCTTGGTAGTAAAGAACGGCTCGAAGATGTGCGTCTGGGTTTCTTCGTCCATGCCGGTGCCGGTATCGGTGACGTCCAGCAGAACGTACGAGCCGGGTTTCATCAGCGGATGGCTGGCCGTGTAGGACTGATCAAGGTCGCAATTGCGCGTGCCGATCAATAGCTTGCCGCCGGTCGGCATGGCGTCGCGCGAATTCACGGCCAGATTCATGATGACCTGTTCCATCTGGCTGGCGTCGGCACGGATGGTGCCGAGTTTCTGATCGGGGCGAAGGACGAGTTCTATGTCTTCGCCGATCAGGCGGGGCAAGAGCTTGCCCATCTCTTCGACAACGGAATTGAGATTGATGATTTGCGGCTGGAGGACTTGCAAACGGCTGAAGGCGAGCAATTGCCGGGTGAGCGTTGTGGCGCGGTCGGCGGAGCGATCGATCTGCTCGATTTTTCGCGCGATGGAGTCGGTGGGAGATAACGCACCAAGCAATAATTCCGTGTGCCCCTTGATGACCATCAGCAGGTTGTTGAAGTCGTGCGCAACGCCGCCCGCCAAGCGGCCAACGGCTTCCATCTTCTGCGACTGGCGCAACTGCAGTTCCAGGTGGCGGCGCTCGCTGATGTCCTGTGCGACGACCAGGCGCACGCGCCTGCCCGCATAAATCAGTTCGTGAGAAACCACTTCCACTTCAAAGGTCTTTCCGTCCTTGCCCTGATGCAGCCAAAAGGCGTGCTGTTCGCTTTCAGCTCTTGCTTGCAACAGGTACGCGGCGGTGTTTTCACGCTCCGCCAACGGACGTATCTCAAGGATACTCATGCGTTTGAATTCATCCCCCGAGTAGCCGTACTGGCCAACGGCCGCCTGGTTGACACGCAGAAAACGCAGGGACTCCACGTCGTAGAGCCACGTGGGAAGCGGACTGTGTTCGAACAGAAGACTGAGCATGGACTCGTTTTTGCGCAATTCCTCTTCGGCGCGGCGGCGTTCGATAGCCAGGGCGATGTGGCCGCCGACGGAGTCGAGGAACTCCAAGTCGCGCAGGTCGTAAGTGTTTTCGTTCTGGTAGTGCTGCACCACCAGGACGCCGATGGTGGCGGTGGGCGTTTTCAGTGGAACGCCGAGCCAAGCGGGCGACGGAGAGCCCACGAGCTCAACTTCGCCAAGCGCCGCCAGTCGGTCGAAATCCGATTGCGGGATTAACTTTGCTTTTCCGGTGCGGAAAACGTAGGCGGTACAGCTGCGGTCCACTTTTTGCGGCGCGGGAGCCGTGTCGTATTCGTCGGCGAAAAACGGAAATTCGAAGACATCTTCCTGGGGATTGTGCAGCGCAACGAAGCAATTTTCGGCGGACAAAATACGTTTGAGCGCGACGTGAATGCGGTTGAGAAGCTGGTCCAGGTTGGCGGTCTGGTTCAGCGCGTGAACGATATCCGAGATGACCTGACGCTCGGATTCCATGCGGTGAAGATCGGTAACGTCCAGGCCGTGCAGAAGAATCCCTTCGATGGTGGGATCCGTAAGGCGGCTGCGGCAGGTGATTTCGAACCAGCGCCACGAACCGTCGCGGCTCCGGAAACGGCAACGGCTGGTGAGCGGAGAGCCATTCTCCGCGGCAACTTGCTTCAGATGAGTGTGAACGGCTCCAATATCCGAGGAATGGACGAGCGCGTGAAGACTGCGGCCGACAAGTTCGTCCGGGCGGTAACCCAAACTGGTTTGGAAAGTGGAATTTGCGAATTGCAGGGTGCCGTCTGCCGAGAGAACGGCGATGATTTCCCTGGTGGAGTCCAGCAAGTACGTAAGTTGTGCGGTCCCGAGAGCGATTCCGGGGTCCGAGACAATTCTCTGGGCCATGTAATTGTCGCTTCATTGGCCGGCGGGGACGCACAACTACCGGCGAGACTTTCGGAAGCCTCCAAGGATCGACCTAGAACCAGAAAGCGCCAACTGAAGATAAAATGTCTGCTATTACTTTAACCAAGCCGCCGAATTTCGTATACCTCACTAGAAACATGAGTTTCGAATCAATGACTGTACGAAAGGACAGGTGGGCCTGGCTGGCGGAGTGCCGCGGCGGATGAGGTCGTGCTACTCTCCGTAACCATTAGTTGCTGAAACTGCGCGAGCTGTGCCGCTGGAGGCCAGCTGCTGGAGGATTGCCGCCATGCACGGAATCTGGAGAGACATGTTTGTGATCACGCTGCCGATTCTGGAGAAGATCCTGCGGCCAGTCATCGTTTATTTTTTCCTGGTGGTGATGCTGCGTCTCTCCGGGAAGCGAGAGCTGGTGCAATTGAATCCCTTCGATTTGGTCGTGCTGCTGACACTCTCGAATACGGTGCAGAACGCGATTATTGGGGATGATAATTCGGTCTCGGGAGGACTGCTGGGAGCGACTTCCCTGCTGGCGATAAATTACCTGGTGGTGCGGTTTTTGTATAAGCACAAGGATCTGGAACAGATCGTGGAAGGCAAGGCAGACGTATTGATTGAGGGCGGCAAGCTTCGGCCCGAGCATTTGAAGAAAGAGTTGATTACCACCGCGCAACTGGAAGCGGCGGCGCGGAAGCAGGGATTTAGCTCGCTGGGCGAGGTGGATCAATGCATCCTGGAGCCAGGGGGCACGCTTTCTTTCATCGGCAAGAAGCCGGACGTGGATGTCTTGCGGCACAAGGAATTGCTGGACCGCATTGACCGGTTGAAGGATGAGTTGGTGCTGCTGCGGGGCAATCGCCCGCCTTCGGTGGCGTGAACGTTGCGGCGAGTGGAAAACTCAGCGGACTAAAAAGCCGCTGAGGCCGACGAAGAATCCGACGACCCCGATCGCGATTCCGGAATACCAGAATGTTTTTCTTTTTGTGAGAAGCGTCAGAGAGCAGACGATGAGGGCGATTTCCAGGATCACTTCGCCGGCGTCGAAGCGATTTTCCCGCCGGGATACCAACGCACGCTCGCTTTCAAATTCCTTGGCCTTGTCGCTGATCTGGTCCTTGTCCTTTTCGTAGCGATCGATTTCCCTCTGGTATTTCGCGCGCAGCGCCCCGGCTTTTTCCATTTCCCCTGGCGTCAGAACTCCAAGCATGTCCACGACGCCCTGCATTTCGTGAAGGCGGATGTTTTTTGCCTGGTAGTATGCCCACTGATCGCTCGCCTGGGTCTGCAGAAGAACCACCTCGATGCTGGAGCGATGGCCCATCAACGTGGCCATGGCAACGAGAACGGCGAGGATGGAGATGGTGATGGCGACGGGCAGCGTCCATGGCTCCTCGTCATGATGATGTGCATGCTCTTCGAGCACTTCGTGCATCGGAGTTTCCTTTGTGATGTGAATTTAACTTAAGCTGACGGCTGAGCCGCGATGAATTTTAGCACTTCCTGCGCGGTGGCAATGGTGCGGTCGATATCGGCGGAAGTGTGGGAAGCGGAGACGAAAGCGGCTTCGAACTGCGAAGGCGCAAGGAAGATGCCTCGGTTGAGCATTTCGCGGAAATAGCGGGCGTAGCGCTTCGTGTCGGAGCGCTTGGCCCCGGCGTAATTGGTGACCGGATCAGGCGTGAAGAAGATGGTGGAAAGTGAACCGATGCCGTTGACCTGCGCGACGATCCCCGCACCGGCGAGAGCGTTCCGCAGGCCGTGAACCAGTTTTTTTGCAAGCGCATTGACGCCGTCATAGACGCCGGGCTTGGCGAGTTCGTTCAGCGTGGCGATGCCCGCGCTCATCGCGAGCGGATTGCCGGCGAGCGTGCCAGCTTGGTAGACAGGTCCAAGCGGTGCGACATTGTTCATCAATTCGGCGCGGCCGCCGTACGCGGCAACCGGAACGCCGCCGCCGATAATTTTCCCCATGGTGGTCAGGTCGCCTTCAACGCCGACGAGCGTTTGCGCGGAGCCGTGGTGCAGGCGGAAGCCGGTGATGACCTCGTCGATGATCAAGAGGGCGCCATGTTTGCGGGTTAGGTCGCGGAGGCCTTGGAGGAATCCCTCTTTCGGCAGGACCACCCCCATGTTTGCCGCGATTGGTTCGACAATTACCGCGGCAATCTTGTCTTTGTGCTCGCTGAAAAGTTTTTCAACGCCCTGCAGATCGTTGTAAGGCACGTTCAAAGTGAGCGCGGCAAGCGCTTGCGGTACGCCAGGACATTCGGCTATGCCCAGCGTTGCAAGGCCCGAACCGGCCTGCGACAAAAAGCTGTCGGCGTGGCCGTGGTAGCACCCTTCGAACTTTATGATGAGATCGCGCTTGGTGACTCCGCGGGCGAGGCGTACGGCGCTCATCGTGGCTTCAGTGCCGCTCGAAACGAAGCGCACTTTTTCGATGAAGGGAATCGCTTTGGTGATGAGCGTGGCGAGTTGCAACTCCAATTCTGTGGTCACGCCAAAACTTGTGCCGCGCCGCGCCTGCTCGGCGATGGCCGCACTGACCGCGGGATGCGCGTGGCCGAGAAGCATCGCCCCCCACGAGCAGACGTAATCCAGAAGCTGGTTGCCGTCGGCGTCGTAAAGGTATTGGCCGCTTCCCTTCTCAATGATAAGCGGCTCGCCGCCGACGGAACGAAACGCGCGAACGGGGCTGTTGACGCCGCCAACGAGAACTTTTTCCGCCTTTTCAAAAATTTCCCGCGAACGGCGGCGTTCGGGTTTTGCCTGGGCTTGTGTCGCACTCATCGGGGCACCTTTTTCGAAGACTCAGGATTTCAGCCAGCGAGCCGCGTCTTTCGCGTGGTACGTCAGGATAATATCGGCGCCGGCGCGCTGAATTCCGGTCAGGATCTCCAGGACTACGCGCTTTTCTTCGATCCAGCCTTTTTGGGCGGCCGCTTTGACCATCGCGTACTCGCCGCTGACGTTGTAAGCGCCCACGGGTACCTCGAAACGATCGCGTACGGCGCGGATGATGTCGAGATACGGCAGCGCGGGCTTCACCATCACCATGTCGGCGCCCTCTTCCAGATCCAGCGCGACTTCTTTCAACGCTTCACGCGCGTTGGCGGGATCCATCTGATAGCTGCGGCGATCACCGGTTTTCGGCGCGGAGTCGGCGGCTTCGCGAAAAGGCCCGTAAAAACCGGAGCAGTATTTCGCGGCGTACGCGAGAATCGGGATGTCTTCGAACTTATGGCCATCGAGAAGAGTACGGATCGCGGCGACGCGACCATCCATCATGTCGGACGGCGCGACGATATCGGCCCCGGCGCGAGCGTGCGACAACGCCTGCTGTGCCAGGATTTCCAGGGTCGGGTCGTTCAGGATTTCGCCCTGCTCCACGACGCCGCAGTGGCCGTGGTCGGTATACTCGCACAGGCAGACGTCGGTAATCACCAGAAGGTTGAGTTTCGCTTTCTTGATGGCTTCGACGGCCTTTTGCACTACGCCCGTTTTCGCAAGCGAACTTGTTCCCCGGGCATCTTTGCTTTCCGGCAGGCCGAAAAGAATGATGGCGGGGATGCCGAGCGATTCCACTTCGCGGCATTCTTCGACGATTTGATCCACCGACTGCTGGTAAACCCCGGGCATGGAGCTGACTTCCTTGCGGACTTTTGTGCCGGGGCACACGAACATCGGGTAGATAAAGCCGGCGGTGGTAAGGCGTGTTTCGCGGACCAGGCCGCGCAAAGCCTCGGTGCGGCGAATGCGGCGCGGGCGGTGAATGGGGAAACTCATCCTTGTTTGGCTCCTGCAGGCTGTTGCTGGCCTGCCTTTGCGAAATAATCTGCCAGCGTGGCGACGACGGCGGCAACCGTGGTGTCCGTTGCCAGGAGAATTCGATCTACCTTTTCGGCTTTCAACGCGTTTTCGCTAGCCGGGCCAATCGCGAGGAAGATCGATTGGCGGCTGAGGTCGCGGAATCGTTGCTCGCCGAGAAGTTCGCGGAGATGATGTACCGCCGAAGGGCTGAAAAACAAGATAGTGTCGACATTGCGAAGAAGGGACTCTTGCGTATCCGGTGAATCAGAATTCGGCGAAACCGTTTTGTAGGCAACCACAGGCGTCACTTGCGCGCCGAAGCGTTTCAAGACCGCGATCAACTCGGGATTTGCGCGATCACTGCGCGGGAGAAATATTCGCTTCCGCTGCACTTCCGATGCGAGTTCTTCCGCGAGAGCCACGCCATTGTGAATTCTGGAAATAAAACTAACGGGCAACCCAGCGTCGGTTACCGCCTCCGCGGTCGCGGGGCCCACTGCCGCAATTTTCACACCATCGAAAACCGTTGGGAGAGAGAGTTCCAGGATGGCGCAGCGCTGCTGTACCGCGCGCAACGCGTTCTGGCTGGTAAAAAACACCCAGTCGAACTGCGCACCATTCTTCAGGCAGGCGTCGAGTTGGGCGGGATCGTCTGGCGGTGCAAAGGCAAGCAGCGGCAGCAAGACAGGCTCTGCGCCCGCGTTGCGCAGGGCTTCCACAAGCGACTGGCTCTGTTCCACCGCTCGCGTCACGACGACGCGCTTCCCTGCCAGCGGCTTGTGATTCTTTTCACCCACGGGCGCGCTGCACCTCTTCCAGAATGCTCCGCGCGCCACCTTCGGCAAGCACGCGCGCCAGATGCTCGCCAAGTTGCGCGGCTTGATCCGGCGGCGCGGTGGCTTTTTCGCGAACATATTGCGTGCCATCGACGGAGCAAACGACGGCTTCCATCACAAGTTCGGTGCGTTCCATGCGTGCCCAGGCGCCGACGGGGACCTGGCATCCGCCCTGCAACGCAGAGAGCAGCGCGCGTTCGGCGATGATCGCGGTGCGAGTTTCCAGATCGTCCAGCTTGGACAATATTTCGTCAGCGTCGCGATCGCTCACGCGCGATTGAATTGCAATCGCACCCTGGCCGACGGCGGGCAGGGAAATTTCGGTCGAAAGCGGCTCGGTAATTTTCTGGCTCCAGCCCAGGCGGTCAAGCCCGGCTTTTGAAAGCACGATCGCGTCGTATTCGCCGCTTTCCACTTTGCGGAGGCGGGTGTCTACGTTGCCGCGGAGGTCGCGGAAGTCGAGGTCGGGGCGATAGTGACGGAGTTGGGCTTGCCGCCGCAGACTGCTGGTGCCCACACGGGCGCCTTGCTTCAGATTCGCCAGGAGCGTTCCAGTGTGCGAAATCAAGCAGTCGCGCACATCGTCGCGCCGGCAAACCGCGGGAAAATGCAGGCGGCCCGGCGTTTCCGTGGGGATATCCTTCACGCTGTGCACGGCGAGATCGATGCTCTCTTCTAGCAGCGCTTCTTCCAATTCCTTGATGAAGATTCCCTTTCCGCCGATTTGCGTCAGGGAAGCCTGCTGCATTTTGTCGCCGGAGGTTTTAATAATTATGATTTCGGCTTCAACGCCGGTGAGCCGGAAAAGTTGCTTCCGCACGAATTCGGCCTGCCAGCGGGCCAGGATACTGCCTCTTGAACCGATGCGAAGGGGCTTCACGATTTCTCCCGGTCGGATAAGTACAAATCTCGAATGGCTTCGACGTTCTGGATCTTGCGCCGCAACTCTTTTTCTGCCCGCAGGCGTTCGGCGGGATGCAGCAGCAGGTGCTCGATCAATTCATCCATAAGGGCGCCGATGCGTTCGCGGTCTTCTCCGCTAAAGTGGTTCATGCCCGCAAGGCGCTCCTGAAGAAAATTGGCGCGGCGTTGTTTCAGGCTGCCGCGGAGGGTTTCCAGTACGCCGGTCAGTTCAACACTGGCCTGCCACGAGATGAACTTCGCCACGTGGTCTTCCACCAGCGATTCCGCCTTGGGGATTTCGCCTTGCCGGGCGTCGCGATTCTGGTTCACGATTTCGGTCAAATCTTCCATCGAATACAGATAGACGTTATAGATGTCGGCCACCGCGGGATCAATGTTGCGCGGCATGCCGAGGTCCATCAGGAACAAGGCGCGATTTCCGCGTGAGACCATGGCGCGCTCGACCATCGGCCGGGTCACTACAAAGTCCTGCACGCCCACTGCGGAGACGATGATATCGGGAAATTTCAGTGAAGTGTCCCACTCTCCCCATTCGAGAACTTTTCCTTCATAGTGGCGGGCAAACTCCTCGGCTCTTTCGCGGGAACGGTTCATCAAGTAGAGGTTCTTGATCTTGCGGTCCCGCAACTGGGAAACAACCTGCTCGCTTATGGCGCCTGCGCCGAGAACAAGCGCGCTGCGGTCCTGCAATTTTCCGAAAATGCGCTCAGCGAGTTTCATTCCGGCCGAGGCAACGCCCATCGGACGTGTGCCCAGGTCCGTCTCCGCGCGCACCCGCTTGCCAATTTCCAGCGCCGCCTGAAACAAGCGGTTCAACACCGGGCCGGTCACGTGGCCTTCATGCGCGCGCAGATATGCGTCGCGGACTTGCCCGAGAATTTCGGCTTCGCCGAGCAGCATCGATTCGAGGCCGGCGGAAACGCGGAACAGGTGGCGCACCGCATCGTGATCGTAGTGGTGATAGAGAGAAGGATTCAGTTGGTCGGGCAGAACTTCGTGAAATTTGCTCAGAAAGGAGGAGAGAGCGCCGGCCGATTCGTGATTCGCGACGGGATGAACGCCATATACCTCGCTGCGGTTGCACGTGGAAAGCACCAGCGTTTCTTCCAGAATGCCGCGAGAGCGAAGCTCTTCCGCGGCCCGCTGGGCCTGCTCGCCGGAGAACGACACCTTTTCCCGCACCTCAACGGGTGCCGTGCGGAAATTCAGGCCAACGAGTACGATCTCCATGCTGCGCGAAGCGCGCTCCTAAAAGTACCTGTGATGCGAAGAAAAATAGAGGTTCACGACCGTAAAGCTGAGCACCACGAGAACAAAATTAAAAACGCACAATTTGGAGGCACGCGCGCCTCTCCAGGCCGTGGTCCGCGCTAGTTGGAAATAGGCGAGGTACAGAAGCAGCACCACCAGCGTGACAATATATTTGGGGTCGAAATACCAGTGCTGGCCGGCCTGGCGATCCACCGCGATAAATCCGAGAGCTGTGCCAACGGCGATGGTGACAAGTCCCACTAGCACGCTGGTGTGGCTCATGCGCTCGAGGAGTTCCAGCGAAGGCAGGCGCCAGACAACGTCACCCACTTTGCGCATCCGCAGCAGCCGCTCTTCCCCAAGAAACATCAGGCTGAGGACACAGGACAGCGCGAAACCCGCGTATGCAAGGATGCTGAGCGTGACGTGCAGGGCGAAGACGACGCCATGGGCTTCTGTCGGCGGAGCGGGATGCTCGGGCGCCAAGGAACCAGCGAGAAAAAATGCCAGGATGATCGGAACCACGAAAGCGCCAACAGTGCGCTGGCGGTGATAGATTTCCAGGCAAAGGTAAGTAACCGCCAGGAGCCAGCCAAAGAGGGACATGGAACCCTGCAGGTCATGGTAAGGAACGGAATGCATGGCTCGCGCGCGGCCGAGGAGAGCCAGGTAATGGCACGCTAAACCCATAAACATCAACACGGTAGCGAGACGCCCGGTAACCTCTTTTCCGGTGTAGAGAAAGCTCATGTACAGGCCCATGCTCAGGAGATAAGCCAGCACGGTCAACATCACGAACATATGGTTCATCGGCTTGAGTCCTTGCCGAGTCGAGGCGCAGAGGGAGCGTGTTCGTCCTCCGGCCTGCGCGACATCTCAGATAGGCTCAGTATAGCGTAGTCGCAGCTATCTTCCATTGGCTCCGCATTCTCAACCGTAGAAGAATTTTACGTTTAGGCGCATAGGTACATTGTGACGCGCTTCACAAATCCATTGTGACGCGGAACGGCCGGGCGGTGCTTTTTTTGCCTGTGACGTATAACCTTTCTTGCAAAGCGGGAACCTAGCAGATTTGTTATTCTGTCACGGCAGGAGTTATGACGAACGAAGCCCCAGCATTGACCCGCAAGGAGCTGTTTCTTCGCGCCGCACGGTGCGAACCGGTTCCGCGCCTGCCCGTATGGATGATGCGGCAGGCGGGGCGCTACTTGCCCGAATACCGCGAAATCCGTGCGAAACATTCGTTTCTGGAGGTTTGCAAGACGCCGGACCTGGCAGTGGAAGTTTCCATGCAGCCGTTTCGGCGCCTCGGCGTGGACGCCATAATTATTTTTTCCGACATTCTGATTCCCGCGGAAGCAATGGGCCTGCCATTGGAGCTTGAAGACAAAGGCCCCAATCTGCCCGAGCCTGTGCGAACGGAAGCCGACGTTCGCAAACTGCATATTTTCGATCCGGAAGTGGAGACTGGCTTTCTGATGGAAGCGCTGCGGCGCACAGTGAAACAAGCGGGGCCGGAAGTGCCCGTGCTCGGCTTTGCCGCCTCGCCGTGGACGCTGGCGTGCTACATGGTGGAAGGCCGGACCAAAGAAGGCTTCGCAACGGTGAAGAATTTTCTCTTCAGCGAGCCGAAAGTTTTTCGCGAACTGTTGCACAAAATCGCCCATGCGACAATTCTTTACTTGAAGGCCCAGATTGCAGCGGGCGTTTCCGCCGTGCAGCTTTTTGACACCTGGTGCGGCGAGCTGGATTTGAAAGATTACACGGAGTTCGTGCTGCCCGCGGTGCAAGAAATCATTTCCGGACTTGGCAACAAGGTGCCGGTCATCTACTACACCAAGGCTTCGCATCATCTTCTGCCCGCGGTGGTGCGCGCCGGAGCCAACGTGCTGAGCGTGGACTGGCGCATTCCGCTTGCCGAAGTTCGCAAAATGGCCGGCCCGCGCGTGGCCCTGCAGGGGAATCTCGACCCCGCCATTTTGTTTGCCCCCGCGGAAAAAATTCGCCAGGCAACTCTTGATATCGCCGCCGAGCTTTCCGGCCATGGACATATTCTGAATCTTGGCCACGGGATTTTGCAGCACACGCCCGTGGAAAGTGCGCAGTTGTTCATTCACACCGGCCAGCAAGCCGCGCTTCATCAAGCGCAGCCGGCGGTGCAAATGCGCCGCTGAGCGCGGGAGGGAGCCGCCGTGTCTAACATGAACCTATCGTTGCGGGAGATGCAAGAAGAACTCTCCGTGGGAGAAGAGTTCGTCACCCGCTACAACCGCCCAGGTCCCCGCTACACCAGCTATCCCACGGCTCCGGTGTGGAGCGATGCCTACGGCCCGAACGATTTCGAAGCCGCGATGCAGACCGCCGAGAAGAAACGCAGCCCGGTTTCGCTGTACATGCATCTTCCCTTTTGCGAAAGCCTGTGCCTGTTTTGCGCGTGCAACGTCATCATCCGCAAGGATAAGGGCGTCACGCCGCCGTATTTGAGCGTCCTGAAAAAAGAGATCGATCACATCGCCAGCCGGGTTTCGCGCGATCGCCAGGTTTCGCAATTCCACTGGGGCGGCGGAACGCCCACGTATCTTTCGCCGGAACAGATGGAAGATTTATTCGTTTACACGCGGGAACGCTTCAATTTTGCGCCGGACGCGGAAATCGGCATCGAAGTCGATCCACGCGTGACTTCGCGCGCCCACATGGAAATCGTGCGCAAGATGGGCTTCAACCGCCTGAGCATGGGCGTTCAGGATTTCAAGGAAGAAGTCCAGCAGGCCATCCACCGAATCCAGCCGTACGAACAGACCCGCGACCTGATCGCCGCTGCGCGGGAACTAGGCTTCGACAGCATCAACGTGGATTTGATTTACGGCTTGCCATATCAGACCGCGGAAAGTTTTGCGCACACCGTCGAGCAGATTGTCAGCCTCTCGCCCGACCGCATCGCCATGTTCAGCTACGCGCACGTGCCGTGGCTCAAGAAGCAGCAAGGCTCGTTTGCGGCGCATTTGCCCGAGGGCATGAAAAAATTCGATATTTTCCGCAGCGGCTTGCTGAAATTCCTGGAAGCGGGGTATCTCTACATCGGCATGGACCACTTCGCCAAGGAAAACGACGAACTGGCCGTTTCGCAACGCAACCGGACGTTGCACCGTAATTTTCAGGGCTACACCACCAAAGCGGGCGCGGATCTTTACGGTATGGGCATCACGGCCATCAGCGGCATCCAGGAAACCTACGCGCAGAACCACCGCGATCTGCCGTCGTGGGAAAAGGCCGTGCAGGAGCGCGGCATCGCCACCATGCGCGGCTACAGGCTTTCGCAAGACGACATAATCCGCCGCGAAGTGATCAGCCGCCTGCTGTGCCACACGGTGATCGTGAAAGACGAAATTTCCAAAAAATTCGGCATTCATTTCGACGAATACTTCGCTCCCGAACTCGAACACCTGAAAATGCCGCAAGAGGATGGCCTTGTGATAATCAACGACAAGGAAATCCGCGCCGCGTGGCTGGGCCGTATTTTTATCCGCAACTTGGCGATGATTTTTGATCCGTATCTGGAGAAGCAGCAGTTGGCCGCGCGGCCGCTCTTTTCCAAGACCCTCTAGCCTCAGCGGGGGCACACGAATGTCCGATCGAGTTGAAGCTCTGGTTGTGGGCGCGGGCATCTCCGGGCTCGCAACGGCGTATGCCTTGCAGAAGTCGGGAATCGCCACGCGGGTAGTTGAAGCAGCGCCGCGCCCAGGAGGCGTAATTCAGTCGGTGAAGCGCGACGGGTATCTCGTCGAGTGCGGCCCGCAAAGCTTCAGCGGCAACGGTTCCATTTCCGCGATGTGTCGCGACCTGGGGATTCTGGAGGAGCGTGTTCTCGCGGCTCCCAAAGCGCCGCGCTACGTCCTGATTGACGGAAAACTCCGGAATGTCCCGATGGGTCCGGGTTTGCTGGCTTCTTCGTTCCTGGGCGGCGGAACGCGCACCGCGATTCTTCGCGATATTTTTGGCAAGAGTGAATCGCCGGAGCCCGATGAATCAGTTGCCTGCTTCACCCGGCGTAAATTTTCTGAAACTCTTCTCGATCGCCTGGTCGGCCCATTCGTTTCGGGCATCTACGCGGGCGATCCGGAAAAATTAAGCCTGCGCGCGGCTTTCCCGATTTTGTATGAAGCGGAAAAAGCGGCAGGAAGCATAACGCGCGGCGTCTTCAAGGCGATCAGGCAGCGCAAAGCCGCGAACGGCACACAGCCGCTAGCGCCAACGGAAAAGGCTACGCTGCAGACATTTCGTGAAGGCAATGAAACGCTCATTCGGGCAATTGCCGCGCGATTGGGGGAGCGTTTGACCTGCGGCGCGGAAATTACTCGTATCGAAGCGCTCGACTGCGGCCAGGAACCCAAGGCAGCGCGTTTTCGTGTCAGCCTGCGCGGGCCGAGGGGTGAAGAGACGCTGGAAACCGAGCGGCTGATTCTCTCCGTGCCGACGGAGGCCGCGGGCAGGCTTCTTGAGCCGCTCGATTTGGGTTTCGCGGCGCAACTCAGCGCGATTGCCTACTCGGGTGTTGCGGTGGTTTCGCTTGGCTACCGCAGGGGCGATGTTGGCGACAGCCTGGCGGGTTTCGGTTTTCTTGTGCCGCGCTCTTCCGGCCTCAGTATCCTCGGCACGGTCTGGAACTCTTCGCTGTTTCCCGGCCGCGCTCCGGCAGGAGAAGTGCTGCTCACCAGTTTCGTGGGAGGCGCGACAAATCCCGGTGCAATCAGCAAATCGCCGGAGCAGCTCGCCGCCCAGGTTCACCGCGAGATGATTCCTTTGTTGGGCCTTCGCAAAGAACCGGTGTTCACCAACGTAACGATCTGGAAGCGCGCGATCCCCCAATACAATTTAGGCCACACGGCAAGAATTACCGCGCTTGAATCGTTGCGTACCCGCTTTCCAGGCCTGTATTTTTCGGGCAATTATCTGAACGGCCCGGCGATCGGCACTTGCGTTGAGCACGCCTTGAAAGTCGCCGGCGAAGTCCGCGTCAGTTTTGCCAATTAAACTGCGGATCTTCCAGATCCCAACAATTTGTTGTACGCACCTTATAAGGTAGCTTGTCATCCTGAGAGGCGCGTCGTTTGCGCCTCGAAGGATCTCAATTGAAATTGGATGCAATCATTTCAGTTGAGATCCTTCGCCTAACCTTGTCGGATAGGCTCAGGATGACAACGTTTTGGTTGGTTCGGGTAGTTGTGAATTTTCGGTGGGGAGGAAGACAGATTAGCTCTTATCCCTGAGCCGGTGGGCAAGTCGAATCTCTCTGCGCTTCGCGGCTTCTTTCCAGCGGCGCTTCTCTTCCGCGGTCCGGAGAATCAAGGGCGGCACCGGCCGCGGCTTGCGCGTGAATTCGTCAATCGCGACAAAGGTTACAAACGCGGTGGTCGTCTGCTTGCGCTCTCCTGTCAGCAGGTTTTCCGAAAACACTTCCACGCCGACTTCCAGCGACGTCGTGAACACCCGATTCACCTGCGCCTTCAGCATCACAATTTCGCCCAGGTTCACGGGATTCCGGAAATCGATGTAGTCCACCGAAGCGGTCACCATGTAGCTGTTGGCGTGCCGGCTGGCCGCCATGGCCGCCACAATGTCTACCATGTGCATCACGTGCCCGCCGAGCAACTTGCCGAGAACATTGGTCTGCGCCGGCAGCACCACTTCCGCCATTTCCGATGCCGAAGCGCCCACCGGCTTTCCCTTCACTCTCCACTCATCCATCAATGCAGCTGTCGCTTTTTCCTTTGCCCTCATTGCTCTCCCTTGCGCGGCGCCTTTGGCCGGGTATCGCTCTACACGTATAATACGCAAGACTCCCATGACCGAACAAAACAAAACCCGGCGGCAAAAGCTGGAACAATTTCTTGCCCAGAATCCCAACGATGCGTTTTCGCGCTACGGCATTGCGCTCGAATGCCTGCGCGAAGGCGATATTCCGGCCGCCGAAACGCATTTCAAAACCTTGCTGGAAGCAAACCCCGATTACGTTCCAGGCTATCAGATGTACGCGCAGGCCCTGGCGCAACACAACCGCGCGGAAGAAGCCAAGGCGCTTCTCGGCAGGGGGATTGCAGCGGCTAATCGGCAGGGCAATCAGCATGCCCGCTCAGAAATGGAAGGCTTGCTGACTCAACTTGGCTAGCCGGGTCCAGTTTGCGAGCCACCAATAACCCGTAAACAAACGCCCCGGAAGAAAACCCCGCGCGCATCGCCCGGAAAGAGTTCAGATAGCGCACGAAGTTCTTGCCTTGTTTGGCAGCCAGAGACCAGAAGGCCGCGTCTCCGATGATTTCCAAACAAATGTCCCACGTCCGGGCACAGTGGCTGGTTAACTCTTCGCGCCGCAGGATTTCCATTCCGTTCGAACGCAAAAACTCCTCGTAGTGGCCAATCTCCTCGAGCCGCACAAACATCCCCTGTTCGATGGGATGAATATATTTCCGGAGTTCCGCCTGCGAGAGACTTGGTTTTCTGAACCAGTCCGTGAGAGCAATTATCCCGCCGGGCTTGAGAAGTCTTGCCGCGGAAGCGAAAAACTTCTCCCGGTCCTGATAGTGAGAGATCGATTCCACCGACCAGACCACATCGAACGGCTTTTCGAAGGTCATGGCCTCCGCGTCCATCAGGCAGAACCGAGCATCGGCACGCTCCCTGGCTGCCGCCGCATTGGCCATTTCGACCTGCACCTGGGAAATGGTGATTCCGGTGGATGTGGCGCCAAATTGCTTGCAGAGATAGAGGCTGCTGGCGCCGAATCCGCATCCGACGTCCAGAATCGCCGCGCCCTGGGGAATCTTTGCGAGGCGCGCGAGGTGCTCGATCAACTGCTGCTGCGCCTTCTCCTTGGATTCATCGCCGCGGATCCAGTACCCGTGATGAAGATGCTCGCCCCACAATTTGTAGTAGTAGGGGCTAACGACGTCGTAATGCTCGATGATCTTGCTCTTTGCGTTGGGCAGCGCCATCAGACAAACGTCCCCTCATCTGGACAACCCGAGCAAGCTTCCGGGCAGCCGTATTGTAGTCGCTTCGCGTTGCGCAGCCAATGGATGCGGCGGTAGGCGCGGGTTGCGGCCTTGGAACCCGTTGCCCTTTAGTACCATTGTGCTGAATTTCCCCGGTGGTAGGCTTTCGATGTTGGACCCCCCGGCCCAAAGGAGAAGAGGTGGAACGCACTCCACTCCTAAGCCGAAAAGAACAGCGCGTCACGCTGAAGATGTTTGTGAAACTGAGCAGTCCTGGTAGTCTGTCGTCGGAAATCGCTCCTACCATTGATATCAGTTGCCACGGCGCCCGGGTTGTGACCCGAAGAAATTGGCGGCCCGATGAACAACTGTCGGTTCGATCGATTCGGGGCAATCTGTATTCACGCGGCCGCGTTATCCATTGTCAACCATATAAGGACTCCTTCCTGATCGGAATCCAAATGTATTATCCAACCGGCGACTGGACGGCGCACGAAGGCACAAAGGCCCCTTGATCGCCACCCGATTGGGGTCGAGGCGGGGGAAGAAAAACCTGATTGCCTGAACGCATGGCGGGGAAACCAGATTCGAGCTTCAGCCTTCGAGCATGTCTTTCGATGAGGAAGCGTAGCGGCGCAAAATTGCGATGGAAACTACCAACACAAGAACCAGCAAGCCCAACAAACCAAGCTCAATCATCGAAGAATGAAAAATGCCGCTTGAGCTCTCGGTCGCCCAAGCGCCATCTTTGGTGAGTGTGGATGCTTCCAGGGTAATCACAAGAATGCGGCGAATGGAGGCAATCAGTCCGACTATAAGGAAGGGCTCCATAACCAGAATATGAGAGCGAATGGAGATACGTACAGTGTGCAGAATCTCCACCATCATCAGCACAATCAGGAGCTGGTTTAATACCTTCAAAGTCTGATCTGCAACCGTCCAATGATTGAGCCCGATCCACAGTATTTGGCCGGCAGTTGCGATGGTCACAAAGGCCGCGATAGCCAGCATCACTGCGAGAACGGTGTAGATAACTATCTCGGTTTTGCCCAGATAGTAGTCAAAGTGGCGTCGTAATTTGTCCTCGGCCATTTCAGCCTCGATTCCGAATCGAAAGCGGTCAGCATTTTACGCCCGGAATGGGTAGCTGCACAATTGTTGAGACGATTTGGTAGTGGGTCGGTTTCCGATAGGGCGGCGAACCAGGAAAGTGAAACGAGGTCGTCCATCGGGGAGACTCCTGTGATGGATTACTCCCGGTTTGCCCGTGAACAGCCAGCAATCAGCCGAAAATTGCAAATGGGCTTCCGGCCGTACGCAATGGGTTCGGGGGAGTAGAAATTTCATTTCTCCGCGTAGATGACCTTCCCACCTCGGATCGTGTAGCGAACTTTTGAAAATGCCGAGGTGTTCTGAGCCGGGTCAGCGCCTAAGACCACCAGATCGGCATCAAATCCTTTCGCGATGCGTCCGCTGTGAGTTGAGTAGCCGAAGCGCTGAGCGGGGTTCGTGGTGAGCGAAGCAAGAATCCCCTGGAAATTCATTCCGGCGCGGGACATCCACTTGAATTCTTCGGAAGTGTCGAAGTGCTCGATGTAGCCGACGTCGGTGCCGAAGAGAACTTGTCCTCCTGCTTGATAGAAAGCCCCCAGTTGCTGGGCCGCCTTGCTCATCCCTTTCTCGAGTTCTTCAGGTGAGCCGTTCTTGAATTCGACTTCCCAAAGGGTAAGCGTGGGGGTAAGAGCCATGTGAGCTTCCGTCAGGCGGTGGACGAAAGACGGACTCCAGAGGTCATCGGCGGGAGTGGTGTGGACTAGGATATCGACTCCGCTCTGAATCGCTACCTCGATTCCCTGATTATTGGAAACATGTGCAAAAACAGGTTTGCGAGCACGGTGGGCCTCGGCGACGATCACGCTGGCTAGGTCCAAAGGCATGGTCAAGATTTCATTGCGCTCCACGGAATTCGCAAAGATCTTAATGCCATCCGCGCCGCCGCGAATCTGCTGCCGCACCCGTTCCTTTGCCTGCGCAGTTGACTCCACCTCCGGCATGCTGATGTCATTGGCTTCGAGGAACCCTTTGATGTAAATAGGCGTTCCACCCTTCACCCAGAATGGCTCACCGGTCGTGAGAATCCGGGGCCCTTTCACTTCGCCACTTTCTATGCGATGGCGGATGAGATTGGTGTTCTGGAGCGTAGAAGCGATGTCAAAGACGGTAGTGAATCCCCACCGTGCGAGCATCTCTTGAAGTTGCGAGGTGATCTGCTCGGACGAGAGTCTTTCTGAATGAACCAACCCCGGCAAAAGGATGTGCACGTGGCTGTTCCAGAAACCGGCAGTCGCGACGAGGCCCTTGCAGTCGATTACGGTCGTGCCGCGTGGGACTTTGATCTCTGCAATCGGTCCTACCGATAGAATGTGGCCGCTATGTATAAGGATCGTGCCGCTTTCGATTGGCGGTTCAGATGGGGAGAGATAAATCTTTGCACCAACCAAGGCCAAGTCGGACGCGTGGTTTTGGAGAGTTGGAAAAAATGCCAGAACCAAAAGAAGAGGTAGTGCCAGTCCAAGTTTCATGTTTTAAAACATACGACGTAAGCTCAGGAATTGTTCCAAAGTGGCTTTTGGAACGGTCATTTTGCCATGGTAAGAACGTTCATTCAATAACTCGATCATCTGGCTCATAAGCGACTCTTAACCTGAAAGACGACGATCGGGGCAGATAGTCGGCAATCTGGAAATTTACGCCAGATTGCCACCTACATACCCACGGATGCCCGGTAGACGCGCTGACCGCAAACTGACCCACTACCGACGATTTTATTCAGACCAAAGCGTGTCAATCCGTTTCCGATCCGTATCGAGTTGCCCTCGTCCTCTCCTATTGCACCCCAGTCGCTCTGTACTCAGACGCAAACCGGAAGCTTCATAAACACGTTGGCCGGAAACTTCGTCCACAGCCATTGATTATGCCCAATTGATTATGCCCGTTTCACCCTTTCTTCTTGGCTCTGCTATCATGGGCATCTGTAGCCATGCGGCCAGATCGCATACCGCTCTTTCCTCTGAACGTCGTACTTTTCCCCGGCGAAGAGCTTCCCCTGCACATTTTCGAACCTCGCTACCGCCGCATGGTGCGCGAATGCCTCGACGCCCGCTCTCCATTCGGCATGCTGCTGGCCATGGAGGATGGCGTCACCCACGTCGGCTGCACCGCTGAAATTCTGGAAGTGGTCAAGCGCTATCCGGACGGCAGGATGGACATCATCACCGTCGGGCGCGACCCTTTCCGCGTCGTGGAACTGTTGACCGAAGATCCCTTGCTCGAAGGCCAGGTCGACTATCTGGAAGACCGTGAGGCTCCCGTTGAGGCTCAGTGCAGACGCAAGCTGATTGAGGAGTACGAGACCTGCCACACCCTGATCTTCAACAGCCTTCCCCCCAACGTTGAAGAATCCCCGGATGGAAAGCTTTCCTATGCGATTGCGTCTACCCTGCCCATCGACCTGCTTTGCAAGCAGCAGATTCTTGAATTGCGCGCCGAACGCGAACGGCAGGAACGCCTGCTCAGGTACCTCTGCGACTGGGCGCCGCATCTACTCAAAGAGAAGGCAATGCGACAAAGTGCCGGTAGCGACGGGCACGGTTTGAATTAGCGATGCGCGGACGACCGCGAGTGGTCCGCAGACAGGGGCTCCATGACGCCAAGTACCTCAGGACATTCCGCAGGACATCCGAAACCTCGGACCATCGGTGAGTTGAAGCGCATTCCGGACTTCGATTCGCGTTCCGCGAGCGTTTCGGTGAAAAATGAAATTCGCCGCAACCTGCTGCGGGCGATCGAGCGCAATGAACCGCTGTTCCCCGGCGTTCATGGCTATGAAGACACGGTGATCCCGCAGATCGTGAATGCCCTGCTCTCTCGTCACAATTTTATTCTGCTGGGTTTGCGCGGCCAGGCCAAGAGCCGGATTTTGCGCGGCCTGCTGCAATTTCTGGACCCGGAAATTCCAGTGATGGCCGGCTGCGAAATTAACGACAACCCGCTGCAGCCCATTTGCCGCGGTTGCCGCGAACGGGTCGCCGCCGAAGGCGACAACACGCCGATCGCGTGGCTGCCGCGAGACCAGCGCTACGTCGAAAAACTGGCCACACCGGACGTGACCATCGCCGACATCATCGGTGACGTCGATCCGATCCGCGCCGCACGCGGTGGCCGCGACCTTTCCGACGAGCTCACCATCCACTACGGCCTGCTGCCCCGCGCCAACCGCGGCATCTTCGCCATCAACGAACTTCCGGACCTTGCCGGCAAAATCCAGGTCGGATTGTTCAACATCATGCAGGAGGGCGACATTCAGATTAAGGGCTACCCGCTGCGATTGCCTCTCGACGTGCTTCTCGTCTTCTCCGCCAATCCGGAGGACTACACCGCGCGCGGCAAGATCATCACGCCTTTGAAAGATCGCATCGGCGCCGAAATCCGCACCCACTATCCCTCCACGGTTGAAGAAGGCATCGCCATCACGACACAGGAAGCGTGGACGGCACGCGATTCCGGCATCGGCGTGGAAGTGCCCGACTACCTGCGTGAAGTGGTGGAAGAGATCGCCTTTCAGGCGCGTGAAGACAAGCGTGTGGACCGGCGCTCCGGCGTCAGCCAGCGGCTGCCGATCTCTACGCTGGAGAGCTTGGTGAGCAGCACGGAGCAGCACGCCGCGCGCGCTGCAGAGCGCCACGCCGTTGCGCGCGTCGCCGATTTATACGCCGCGCTTCCCTCGATCACCGGAAAGATGGAACTGGAGTACGAAGGCGAACTCAAGGGCGCGGAAGTCATCGCTCGCGAACTGATCCGCACCGCCATCGGCCGTGTTTTCTCCAAATATTTCGCTGAAGTTAGCTTTCAGCCGGTAGTGCAGTGGTTCGAAGCCGGCGGAGAGTTGAAAATTCCCGATCTGATTTCCACCGGCCAGCGTTATGGGCAACTCGCCAAGGTCCAGGGCTTGCTGGAGCACGTTGCGAAGCTCGGTGTCGCCAACCGTAAAGACGAAGCGCACGCCTCCGCGGCCGCCGAGATGATTCTCGAAGGGCTATGGGCGCACCGCCGGATAGGCCGCAGCGAAGAACGCGGCTTCTATGCGGAAAAGCAACGCGCGCCGGAGCCGCGGGAATCCGTCAGCCGCCCCCGCCGCAATTACAATTGACGACCCGACAAAGGGTCGTCATCCTGAGGAGCATCGCGACGAAGGATCTCAACCCCAGCCGCCAGGTTTTAGTCCAAGATAATGTAGTGGCCGGTTTTTAGACCGGCCAGCCCAGAAGCACCAGAAGCAAAGGGCCACGAGGGCCACGGAATGAAAGTAATCAAATACGGGAAGTACGTAGGAGAGCCGGCGGACGCCGTCGACCTCGACGAACTGATGAAGCGCCTCGGCGATTTCCTGCTGCAAAGCGGCTTCGAGTCGCAGTTCTACGGGCTTTCCGAGCTGGATGCGTCTCGCTCGATGGAAGCATTGCGCGAAGCAATTTTGCGCGCACTGCAGGAAGGCGACCTCTTCCCCGAAGACGCGATGAGCGATGAGCTGCGCGAGATGCTGCAGGATCCCGGCGCGCTGAACAACGAGGAGATTCGCGAACTGATTGATAAATTGGTGGAGCGTATGGCGCAAGAGGGCTTCATCAATCCACAGCAGCCGCCGCAAGTGACGCCGCCACCGCAAAACACTCCGGGCGGACAACTGGGCCAGCCGCGGGACATTGACACGGAAGCACGCTTCGAAATTACGGACAAGGCCATCGATTTTCTCGGCTTCAAAACGCTGCAGGACCTGCTCGGTTCGCTGGGCCGCAGCAGCTTCGGGCGGCACGACACTCGCGATTTGTCCACGGGCGTTGAGTCCGGGGGTATTTCGCGCCCTTACGAATTTGGCGATGTCCTGAACCTGGACATCAGCGAGACGCTTTCCAATGCGATTCGCCGCGAAGGTGTGAAAGTTCCGCTGCAGATGGAATATCGCGACCTGATGGTTCACCAGTGCGAATACCATTCTTCCTGCGCGACGGTGCTGCTGCTCGATTGCAGCCACAGCATGATTCTCTATGGTGAGGACCGCTTCACGCCCGCCAAGCGCGTGGCCATGGCGCTCTCGCACCTGATCCGCACGCAATATCCTGGCGACACGCTGAGCCTGGTGCTGTTCCACGATTCGGCCGAAGAAGTGCCGCTCGGGCAACTTGCGCGCGTGCAGGTTGGTCCTTATTACACCAACACGCGCGAAGGCCTGCGCATGGCGCAGCGGATACTTCTGCGCCAGCGCAAAGACATGCGTCAAATCGTAATGATCACTGACGGAAAGCCCTCGGCCCTCACACTCGAAGACGGGCGGATTTATAAAAATGCGTTTGGACTCGATCCCTTCGTTGTGGGCGAGACGCTGGAGGAAGTGAACAAGTGCAAGCGCGCCGGGATCATGATCAACACGTTTATGCTGGCGACGGATTACAGCCTGGTGCAGTTCGTGCAGAAAATCACCCAGATGTGCAAGGGGAAAGCGTATTTCACGACGCCCTATAATCTTGGCCAGTACCTGCTGATGGACTACATGCAGCGCAAAACGAAAACTATTCACTAACTTTTTCGTGGAATTCGTGGTTTCCGGACTTGCGCTAGACTGCTGCTATGTCGCTATCGCGAAAATTCTCCAGATGGATCGGATGGGAGGCGCCCTTGACCAATATCGCAGCGGGACACGTTGCACCTGGTTTTACCCTGAAATCGCTGGACGGCAAGGAATACTCACTTGGAAAATTGCTGGAGAAAGGCCCGGTGGTCGCAGCCTTCTTCAAGATTTCCTGCCCCGTATGCCAGTTCACATTTCCGTATCTGCAGCGGCTGGCCGAGCGATACTCGGGCGACTCCGCAACGGTCATCGCCATCTCGCAGGATGACGTGCGCGGCACGAAAGAATTCAACCGTGAATATGGCGTGACATTTCCGACGCTGCTCGACGGCCCCGGCTACCCCGTTTCCAATGCATACGGACTCAGCATGGTGCCCACGATTTTCCTGATCGAGCCGGACGGCAAGGTGAAAATCAGTTGCATGGGATTTGACAAAGGTGATCTGGAGAAAATTGCCGCCGAGCTATCCCAGCTCCGCAAGATCGCGGCCGCACCGCTCTTTCGCTCGGATGAAGTAATCCCTGCCCAAAAACCTGGATGAAGCTCGAAAAATTAGGTCCGGTCGGGACCTAACGCAAATCGTAAATTTGCATCTTCTCGGAGCAAGCCGCTGTTCAATCCAATTCTTGAATAAGATCTGGCTTGTGCTTCTGCGGCTTCCTCCGCTTGTCGGGAATAACGCGAGTGCCGGCTGGCGCAAGACCGGACTTACGGGCACGCCGCCGCGCTTCGGTCCCCTTCTCCAGACGATCTTTCTTCCGCTTCACCATTTCAGCTCTTCTTTGCGACGATTTCGCGCACCGCGCGCCAGCCTTGATCGATGGCTTCGTTGGTATAAGCGAACGCGCCGGCATCCGAGTTGGCCACATGAATATTCCCGAACGGCTGACGGCCAATCTCGTGCGGCGCTTGCCCCATGGGCCATTCCGGATCGAACAGCGACATATATTCGTAGGAATAGCCGTGCGGCCAGCGGTTGACAGTGATGGCTTCAATGTCCTGCGCGGGATCGAAGCCGCCTTCACCCAGTGCCCGGGCCAACTGGTCTCGAATGGCGCGCTCGAATGCTTCGAAACTTGTTGCATACAATTTCGCGCGGCCCGCGCGCTGCATCTCCCGGGCATTTGCTCCGGGGCCCACAGGAACGTGTTGCATGTGCAGCACGCAGGGTTCTTCCGGCTTCTGGCTGAATTCGTAGCCCCCCATGCTCACCGGAAAATCCATTTCGATGCCGGTGAACATGCAGCCGGGCGAATACACCCGATGCACTTTTAGCTTGTCGAGGGCCGCCCAGTTGCGAATCTGAACATTCGTGTAAACCAGCGGCACCTTCACGTTGTACGCCAATCCTTGCTTTTGCACTTCGGGCATTTCCGGGCACATGTAGGGGATGAGCATGTTCCAGCAGGCCAGGATGCACGCCTTCGCTCGCACAGCGCGGGCCTCTCCACCGTGCACATATACTACTTCGATGCCTTGGGAATGGGTGGCGTCGCCGACATTCCGCGCATGCACCGCGGTTGAATTCAAGCGAATGCGCACCTGTGCGTCCTTCTGGTCCAGCATTTCGTAATCGAATTTTGCCAGGACCACATCCTCCATCGTACTGCCGGGAGCGATCCCGGGAACAAGCGTGCGCACGAGCAACCGCGCAATCGAAGCATTGCCGTCCGGAAAGTGGTAAATGTACGGCTCGTCGTCCTGCCGCGTAACTTCCAAACCGATTCCCGGCCCGTCGCGATCCACAATGCCCAAGCCCGCGAATCCCGGCAATTCGCCCAAACCCGCCATGTCGCCCGCCGGAACCGCATCGATTCCCACTCCATATAGGCCATGCATCGAAGGCTTGAAATAAGGAATCAGATCCGGTGTCACTTTTACATTTTTGAGCAGGTAGTCCTGATAGCTGGTCTTCGCAAGGTAGGCTTTCTTCGCGGCCGCATCCATCCCCCCGAGATAGTCCACCTTTTCCGTGCACAGCCGCACCAGATCTTTTTTGACGGCATTGGAGAGCGGTGCGCTCACGAGGAAATCCGCCGAGGGCGCTTGCGCGTGGCCGTTGTAACCACGAATGAGCCGGTCCGTGCCAAATGTTTCCTTATCGAAGAACACAGCCTGGCCCATTCCGCGCCGCGCGTAAAACTTCCGGTCGTTGTAAGTTTCGAAGCGCTTCACTTCGATTCCCAGATCCTTGAATAACTGCTTCGCCTCGGCGCTATACAAATTGGGACCTGCAATCGCCTGCGTTCCTCCGTAGCCGATCAGTTTCTTTCCCCCGCTCGTGAATTCGTTGCGCTTGGCGTGGCCGCCGAAATCGTCGTGGTTGTCGAGAATCAGAATGCGCGCCTTGTTTCCCACTTGCTGGCGATAAAAATACGCCGCGGCCAGGCCGCTGATGCCGCCGCCCACGATGATCAAGTCGAACGTCTCTTTGTCTTTTGCGGCTTGGTCCCACTTCTTCCCGTCACGCAGGGCGTGTCCCGCTTCCCAAGAGCCGTCGTGGCTGCCGCGCATGCCAGTCTTTGCAGGTGGATAATAGCCGGCTTGCTTTTCTGGAGCATACTCGGCCTCGGCCGCGTTGAGCATTTCAGAAAGAATCGAACTCGGGGCTACCAGCGACGCTCCAACGGCAACGCCAACCCCATTCAAAAAATCTCGCCGAGCGATGCTGCGCTGCATTCCCAACTCTCGATCTCTTTTCCCGTGGCTCACGCGTGTCTCCGATATGAGTGTGGCCGCCCTTGCTCGAAGCAGCAGCGTAAATTCTAAACAGCGCCTAAGAGGATAGCCTAAATTACGGCGGCCTGAGAGAGATGCCGTAGTCGTGTCTTTTGGCGTGAACTTAGAAAGTAAACGTGAGTTGCAGGTCCAGCCGGCGATTTGAAGATGGGTCATTGTATGGTCGACCAGCCGGCCCGTTCGACTCGCCAAAAATGGGCGAGCCCAAATTGCCGACCGGCGTGCCCACATTCACATTATTGAATATATTTCGCCCGATGACGCCGACGGTCAGCGCATAGCGGCGATTCGTTGCGCCGGCGTCCGCTCCGCGGCCGCCGCCTCCGCCGCGCCCCGAACCTCCGGGCCCGCGTCCAAACGTTCCGCCGCTCATGCCGCCGCCCCCTCCGCCGCCACCGGAAGCGCCTTCGATCATGGGGCCAAATCCAAATGTTTTACTAACACGCAAGTTCATGGAAAACCGCCCCGGCCCTTCACCGAAATAGATGGGGATCGGCGTAGCGCCTGGCGCAGGGTTCGCATCAAAGCATCCGAATTTCGTCTGGTTCGAAGAAGCGCAAGTCGCAAAAGCTGGTCGCGCGTTGAACAGATTGTCCTGGAAAGGATCTGTTCCGGTGGTGATGTCGAAAGGAATTCCCGAGCTTGCAATCACAAACGGGCTCAAGCGGAAACCTCTTGGCAGGCCAATTGTTCCGCCCAGGAAAAGCCGGTGGCGAATGTCGAAACTCGCGCGGCCATAATCCTCCTGCAGATTCAGCGGGTTCGACGGGAAACTGTTTACGCCCGAAGTGTCGCTGTTCGCGTGATTGTAGGTGTAATAGCCGAAGAGGGAGAGTTTCGCTCCCATCCGCACGCTGCCGTTGACGATCAGCTGGTTCTGCTTGAAGGTTCCCTCCGACTGATATTGGAAAACATTGCCCTGCGACGGGAGAGGACGCCCGGCGGTCGAAGTAGCGGTTGCCGGCAGGAACGGATTGAGATTGTTCGTATAAAACTGGTGAACGCCGCGCGAATTCAGATACGTCACGGCGATATTCGCAAACTTCGTCAGTTGCCGCTCCAGAGTCACACCCGTCTGGATCGTATAGGGCGTGCGCAGATTGGTGTTGTTTTCGTACTGCGTCGAAACCAGAGTCCCGGCCGGCACCGGATTCGGCACCGGCAGGAAAAATGTGGGATTCTGGATTTGCAACTGCTGCTGCAGCGGGTTCAGCAGGTTAAACCTCTGTTGCGTTTCCACCAGATCATAGGTAAACCGGTCGTAGAACATTCCAAAACCTGCGCGCAGCACCATCTTCGGCGGATTCTTGGCGCTTCCCCCAATGCCCCACGCTAATCCGACGCGCGGCGCAAAATCGGATTTGTCGCTGAAGTTGTTCTGCGTCTCGAAGCGCAAACCGTAACTCAAGGTGATGTTCGGCCGAACCTTCCAATCGTCCTGCAGGAACAGCCCGGCATCCACCAGCGTCACCGTCGAAGGAATAATCTGCGTGCCGCCTGCGCTCTGAAACGTCTGCGTGAAGTTGCTCGCGCCGCCACCCATGCCCTGGATTGTGGCGAACGGAAGCCCCGCGGCAATACCCTGCTCGGTGATCTGGTACGCCACGATCGGGGTGATAATGCAATTGTTGTTTGCTGGAGAAGGGATGCAAGTTGGATCGGGATTCGGCCGCGAGCCGAATGAGAATGTACCGTTGAAGTTGCTGCTGATCTGGTCTCGGTCGTTCGTGGCGCGAATCCTGCCGCCAAATTTCCAGGCATGCTTGCCGTAATTCAAAAAGGTGGTGTTCTGAAATTCGTAGCGATTCTGAATGTTGGATATGCCGAACCCGCCGCTGCCGTTCCCTCTAAACGCTCCGCCAACATCCACGGTCGTCCCGGTTTGCAGCGGCGTGTTCTCGTTGTCGGCATGAACAAATTGGAACCGCGACTCGTTGATCGCATGCGCTCCGATGATCTGGGTGTCCGTTGCCTGAAACGTGTGCTCCACTCCAAGTGTGTCGGACCCCGTTTCCGGCAGATTGAATTGCCCCACATTCGCGTTCGTCACCACGTCGCGAAAATACTGGTAACGCACGGTCAAGGTGTTATTCGGCGTAAGCTGGTAATCAATCCGCGGACTCAAGTTCGTCCGGGTCTGCGGATTCGGAACCGCAAGGCTCTCGGGAACGATGGCGAAGTTGTTGGCGGGATCAAGCACCGTCGCGCTGACGACGTTCAGCGCACCGATATTGCGCCGCTCGATGTTGAAAAAGAACGAAGCCTTCTTGTTGATCGGCCCGCCGACGTTGCCGCTGTATTGCTGGGAGTTGTAGTCGGGCGCCGTGGTGCCAGGCGGCAGGTTTTCGAATGGGTTTTTGGAGTTGAATGCCGACGCATTCCCCAACATCTGGAGCTGCCCGTGCAGTTTATCCGTTCCGGGCTTCGTGAAAATCTCGATGCGGCCATAGCCCAGCTTGTCATACTCGGATGAAAACGGATTCTGGTTGATACGAATCTCGCGAATCGAGGCTTTGGGCGGCAACTGTCCGCCGGTAAAGCCGTCAATATAAATTTGGCCGCCGTTGGGGCCCGCGGAAGGCCCGGCCAGCGCCTGCAGCTCCGAAGACAACTCGTCCGGGTCGTCAGAGAGGGCTTCCAAATCCTTCCCTTGCAGCGTAATACTGTTGGCATTATTTTGCGGGCTCACGTCCACTTGTGTGGTGGAGGAGTTCACCTCGACTTTTTCCTTCTCGACTTCCAGATTGAGGGAAATGTCCAAACGAACGGATTGCCCAGCGGCCAGCGCAACGGCCTTTTTGTCGAACAGCGCGAAACCCGCGGCCACGGCCTTGATTTCGTAGGTTCCCGGCGCAAGATTCTTGAATTCGTACATGCCCTCTTTGTTTGTGGTCGTATCCATCGAAGCGCCGGACGGGGTCGTCAGCAACACGGTCGCTCCAACCAGCGCCGCTCCGGACGGATCTGTCACCTGGCCCCGGATCGCCCCGGTTTGGTTTTGCGGACGGCACGGCAATGCCATCAGCAACATGATAAGGAGAAGCAAAACGCCGCTTCGCCCTGATTTCTGCGCTGCGTTCATTCGCATCACTGAAAAACTCCGCCCCTCCGCAATTTCCATCGTCGCGCTGGCACTATTGCGCCGCGTCTCCTCCGCCATTGCTCAAGCTCCACGGAGTCAAAATACTCGATGCCTGTTCCCGTGTCGTCGCTTGCAGCAGCGGTTCCACCCCGCCCAAGACAGTGATGGCCGTAACTTGGGCGTCTTTCGGTCCACTGGTGGCGACGATCATCACCACGTCGCCCTTTTGAAATTCCGATAACAGGGCTACCGGTAGTCGACCCAATAATTGTTGCAGGTCGCCTCCTCCATTGCGTCCGCGTCCGCCGGGGGCATCCCCCTGTCCTGTCGCTGGCGCAGGGGAGTTTGCCGCTGCTGGAGTGCCTGCCGCCGCACCCTTCAGGCGCATCGCAATCATCTGCGCCATTTGAGGCGGCAACTTGCGCAGTTGCGATTCCGAACTCACCTTCACGACCTCCGGCTTCTTCGTCGCAAGATCGGACACGGTGATCGTTCCCGCGGCCGCGTCCACGGACGAAATAGTTCCAGCGATGTTTCGAAACGCTCCTGTCACCACTTCATCGGCCGTAAAACTGGCGCCGTCAGCGCTGCGCACACCGCGCGCCCGCAACTGGTCGCCGGGATTCACTTCCGAGAAACCGCTCATCTTTGCGTCGTCAAACTTCACCGAGCCCGGCGCGTAGCGGCGGATGACGGTGTTCTTGCCGATCTCAACCGTCACGTCTTTCTTTCCCGCGGCGGTCATCGTGCCGATGGTGATCGTGCCGTGAGCCGCGTCCACGCCGTTCACCAGCCCGCCGACTCCGTGCTTCTGCCACTCTTCCCCTTCGTGCGACCTTTTTTCCGCGATGTCGCTCTTCTTCATGGCGATCACGGTCCCCGCTTCGCAAACGGGTGGGTCGCCGGCACAGCGCAGCCGCACCAGCACGCGATCCCCTTGCTGAAATTCGGAGAATGGAATGGCTTCGGCCTGCGACAAATCCTTCGAGCCTGGAGGGACACGCAACAATTTCGTCGCCGGGGTGACCGCCACTTTGGTCTCGGTTCCGGCATCTGTCGTTACGGTCAACCACTCACCAGCGATCGATTTGATTGTTCCTAGCACGGGCGGCGTTTTTGCGGGTGCTCCTGCGGACGGTGCGGTCTGCGCTTGACCGCAAACTGCGCCAACCAGCGCGAGGCAAAGGCCGATTCGCAATCGGCCGAAGCTCCTGGCGAAAACACTACGTCTTTTGAATCCAAGTTTCCGCATTCAACTCTCCTCGAGGTCTACATGTGGGTAGAAGCGCGGACCGGCCCGGACACACTCCTCCGTCATGCAGGTGAGACCTACCGTTTAGACGCCGCGAAGCGCGTTTCGCGTTTCACCGAACTTCACCAGTGGCACAGGCTTCAGTCTGTCTTCTTGGGTTATTCTTCTCAGCGATCTCTGCGAACTCAGCGATCTCTGCGTTAATTCCGAATCTTCCTTATTCAAACCCCCACAATCTCTCCCGCCGCATCCACATCCACCTCCACCGCGCGCGAAACCTTCGGCAGTCCCGGCATCAGCATCATGTTCCCGGCAATCACCACCACAAATCCCGCACCTGCCGAGAGTGACGCGTCGGTCACATGCAACTCCCAATCCTTCGGCGCGCCCATCAACTTTGGGTCGTCCGAAAGCGAATATTGCGTCTTGGCGATGCATACCGGCAATTTTCCGAAGCCCCAACTCGTAAAACTCTGCAGCTTCGCCTTGGCCTTCTCACTCAGAGTCACTCCGCGGGCGCCATAAACTTCCCGCGCGACTTTCTGGATCTTCGCTTCCAAAGTCTCATCCGGTTCGTAAATATGCTTTGCCTTGACGCCCGGATTTTTCTCAATAATTTCCACCACCCGCCGCGCTAGCTCTTCCGCTCCCGCTCCTCCATTCGCAAACGCGGTGTGCCGGGCACTTAGCGCCCCATTTTCCTGGCACGCGCGTTCCAGCCGCTCCAGATCCGCATCCGAATCTTTCGGAAAACGATTGATCGCCACCACCGTCGGCAATCCAAACTTGCGGAGAATCTGCAGATGCTGCACCAGGTTTGGAATTCCCTTCTCCAGATCCCCCTCGCCCTGGTTCCGCAGGCTCTGCACCGTCGTCACCAGCACCGCCGCGGCAGGGCTCACGCCCGTCGAGCGATAGACAATGTCAATGTACTTCTCCGCACCCAAATCCGCCGCGAAGCCACACTCGTTCACCACATAGTCCGTCAAACGCAGGCCCATCTCCTGCGAAATCACACTGCTGGTTCCATGCGCAATATTTCCAAAGGGGCCGGCATGGACGAAAGCCGGCACTCCTTCAGCAGTCTGCACCAGATTCGGCTGAATCGCTTCGGTCAGCAGCGCCATCATCGCGCCGGTTGCCTGCAGATCTTTCGCGAACACGGGCTTCCCGGTTCGCGTGACTCCTACGACGATATTCTCCAGCCTTAGTCGCAGATCCTCGCGATTCTTGGCCAATGCGATGATGGCCATGATTTCCGATGCCGCGGTGATCACAAATCCCGTGCGCCGCGCCATACCTTCTTTCTTGCTTCCCGCGTTCACCACGATATCGCGTAACGCGCGGTCGTTCATGTCCATCGTGCGCGGCCAGGTGATGCGCTCCGGGTCCAGGTTCAAATCGTTGCCGTGAAAAATATGTGCGTCAACCAGGGCCGCTAGCAAGTTGTGTGCCGCGGCAATGGCGTGAAAATCGCCGTGAAAATGCAGGTTGATCTTCGCGGCCGGCTCGATTGTGGATGCACCGCCTCCCGCCGCTCCCCCCTTCATCCCGAACACCGGCCCCAGCGACGGTTCGCGCGACGTGATAATCGCTTTTTTCCCGATGCGCGCCAGCCCCTGCGTCAGCCCGATGGAAGTGACCGTCTTGCCTTCGCCGCTCGCCGTCGGCGTGGTGGCTGTGACAAGGATCAGCTTGCCACGCCGCGGGAATGCGCCGTCGTCCAACAGGCCCAGGCGGACCTTTCCGCCATACGGGCCAATCTGTTCGAAATATTTTTCGGGAAGTTCCAGCTTTTTGACGATCTCCAGAATCGGGCGCAGGGATTTAGCCATGTTCCTTTTCGCGAGCCATTCGCGCGGGCTCGCTCCTCAATCAACTTTCCGTGGGATGCCCAAAGCCACAGGGGGCAGTCTCTCTCCAAACAATGCGACTCGGGCTACTCGCAACGCACCCTTAGAATAACACTCGCTGCACACGGTTCATCCGCAAACAAAGTCGACTCTCACAGGCGCGGAACTCTCTGATACCCAATGCATACCCGCCGGTTTCATTCCCGGCCCGGAAGAGTATAATGACTCACGTGAGGCCGGGAGGCTCGGCTTCGCACCCTCCCCAGGCCCACCAATTCGGCAGACCTTCACCTCCCCGCCGTTGAAGGGCGTTCCGAAAATAAACAAGCCTCCGAAAAGACATGACCCTGAGAAACGTAACTCTGGAACGCCGCGAAAAAACGAGGACGGTACCGAACGAGTTTGCTTTCCTGCAACTGGAGCAGGATGACGGTGGAACGGTCTTGGACATTTCCGAGGGAGGTTTGCGCTTTGAATCATTTGCTCCCATCCAGGAACACGGCCCAATTCATTTCTGGTTTTCTCTGAATCTGCGGGAACGCATCGAGGCCTGGGGCGAAGTGGCCTGGACGGATGCGGAGAGAAAGTCCGGCGGCCTGAAGTTCCTGAGTCTTTCTGAAGGGGGCCGCGACCAGATTCGCGCGTACATCGCCCGCTCTTCTCCTCAAGCAGCTCCCGCAAAAACTGGAACTCGCGGTATGGACGCCGTGGCTACTTTCGTGTCCCGGGCCCGTCCTCGGCAATCCACATTGTTCGCCCCAAAGCGAGAAACAAGGGATACAAGGGATAGGGATACGAGCATTCCCTTCCCGCTGACCGCGGAACCCGCGACGGGCGGCGTCCTGGTGCCGATGCAACGCCATCTTGCGGTGATGCGGCGCCAACTGATCGTCGGCTTATTGATCGGCGCGTGTGCGGCCGGCATCGTTGCGTTCGCGGCAATCAAATTTTCACGAAACATCCAGGAGAGTCGAGCCACGGTAAAGCCCCCTGCCGAATTACCGGCGCCAGCGGAACAGGCTACCGGTTCCGCGTTGCTCGCGCCGCCCGCGGCGAGCGGTCCGACGACGGATGTCTTCGCTATCAGCAATCAGAAAAAAGGAGGGTTGCCAGCTCGCGCAGCAGCCTCTCCACCAGCCGATCCCCCCGCTCACGCAAGCCGGCTAAAAAATAACCTGACGCCGGATCAGCTTTGGACCCTTGTGCAGGCAGGAAACAGCACGGCTGCGGCGGCCCTGGCCGAGCTTTATATCAAGGGCGCGGGCGTCCCTCAAAGTTGCGCCCAGGCAAGAGTGCTGCTGCTGGTGGCCTCTGAAAAACGCAACGCGGCAGCCATCAAGCGATTGGCGGAACTAGACAAAGGGGGCTGTCCCGCCAACTGAAACCTCGTTACGCTCCAATCCTATGGGCTGCCAATCCTATGGGCTGCATGTACTTTCGAGAAAAGTCGGCCCTGCATCAAGGAAAAAATTCCAGGACTAGTACTAGCTATTTTCGCGCTTCTTCCCTCCACGCTCTGCTTATCCTTGATAGTTCATGCTTTAGAGACGCACGGGAAAGGCCTCACTCGGCCCTACTCTTGCTATGAAATTTCCGAGCAGGGTGCATTTGTGTGGGCTGAAGGGCGTCCAGAAGTTCTCTTGTACACGAGCAGACGCCGAAGTCGGGACACCGGACGTTCAGGAAATACGATAGAGCTTGAGGAGGCAGGAAATGCGGGAACACGACGAAATGAACGAACACGAAGATAGCTTTGGAGCCATCGCAACGGGCACAAATCGTTGGCTGGTGATTGCCATCGTAGCGCTGCTGGCAGTCGCTGGCGTGGCATTTGGTTATGGCTACCGGCAACAGACGCTGGTCGGCCATTTGACGGCGCAACAGTCCGTGGCGGATTCAACCATCAGCCAGATGCAGGGACAATTGAGCGCTGTCACCTCCAAGCTGAACGACATGACCGCTGCGCAGGCTCAGGTCCAGGCGCAAGCACAGGCTCAAGCGCAAGCAGAAGTCGCGAAACAGGGTGACAAGAAAACAGTCGCGGGCGCGGCTCGGACCGGCGCCAAGCGGGCCAGCGTGACGGACAAGCGCTACAAGCAACTGCAATCACAACTCGCCGAGCAACAGAAGGCATTGAAAGACACGCAGGACCAAGTGGCAAAGAATCGCACCGATCTTGAGGGAAACCTCAGTTCAACGCGCGATGAGCTGAACGGCTCGATTGCGAAGACTCACGAGGAACTGGTGGTGCTACAAAAGCGCGGAGAGCGCAGTTACACCGAGTTTGACCTGATGAGGGCCAAGCAATTCCAACGCATCGGCCCCATCACTCTCTCGCTGCGCAAGGCCGACACCAAGCACAAGAACTACGACCTCGAAATGATCGTGGACGACAACCAGATGAGCAAGAAGAGAGTGAATCTCTACGAGCCGATCTGGATCCACACCGAAAACGAATCGCAACCCGTGCAGATCGTTGTGAACCGCATCGAAAAGAACCTGATCCACGGCTACGTAAGCGCGCCGAAGTACAAGCCGTCCGAACTCGCGGCATCCGGTGCGGCCAGCGCCCTCACTCCAGTGGCCGCCCATGTAGATGCCAGCGCTAACGGCAGCCAGCCTCAACCAAGCCCTAACCAGCAGCCGCAATAGAAGAATAAAGAAAGCAGTTCATCGAACCCGGCAGGGCGTCCCACGGACGTCCTGCCGGGCGCCGCACCGCACTTCTTTGACGGGGAATCCTGTCTCTCGTGCGCCAATGTCCACAAATTCAGGCCGCTCCGTCATCATTTCTTTGCCACCAACAGCAGCCGCGCTAATTGCTATGAAGCCGCTGCCGCTTCCCG
>Ga0137415_10000492_pt1 | contig 37768 bp, 34 predicted proteins | sample CZODoug3_1_1_16f_FD_183082 | JGI IMG/M metagenome (GOLD analysis project Ga0137415, IMG submission 183082) | Vadose zone soil fungal communities from Angelo Coast Range Reserve, California, USA - CZODoug3_1_1_16fungal (Hybrid Assembly) | ecosystem: Environmental > Terrestrial > Soil > Vadose...
CGCTCGACGTACTGCGCGGTGGGATGATGCTTGGTCTGGAGCGATATCAGGATTTCCGCGTCGGCGGTGCCGATCGTGCCGCTATTGCTGTAGGAAAGATTGATTCCGCTGGTCGGCAGGCCGATGTTATCCAGAATCCCCAAGAGTTCTGTGGACGGTATTTGCTGGCGAATGACGCCCTCGATCTGATCGGTAAGGGCAGCAGTGTTTTCGATTCGGGTGCCAGTTTTGGCTCGCATATGGAGGCGAATCTGGCCTGCATCGACGGATGGAAAAAAATCCTGCCCGAGTTGTGGTACGAGCGCGAGACTGGCTACGCAGAAGATCAGAAAGCCGACCGCAAAGGCGCGCCTGTGCTCCAGACACAGGCCCAGCAAATCCGAATACCTTTTCCGCAGAGTCTCGAAGCCGTGCTCGAAACGACGGTGAATGCGGGCGAACAAGCCGGGCTGCTTTTCTGACTCGGAGTTCTTGTGCTTCTCCACTTCCGCCCGCATCAAATACATTACGAGCGTAGGAATGAGGGTGCGGGAGAAGAAATAGGACGCGAACAAAGCGAATACGACGGCTTCGGCCAGAGGTACAAAGAGGTAGCGCGCCACCCCCGTCAGGAAAAACATCGGTACAAACACAATGCTGATGCTGAGAGTGGACACCAGTGCCGGCACGGCAATCTGCTGCGCTCCATCCAGGATGCCCTGATGAAGGTCCTTGCCCTGACTGAATTGCCGCTCAATATTCTCGATTGTGACCGTTGCATCGTCGACTAAAATTCCGACCGCCAACGCCAGGCCGCTCAGCGTCATGATGTTGATGGTTTCTCCGAGCGCGCTCAGAATCAGCAACGACGTCAGAATGGAAAGCGGAATGGAGATCGCGATGATCAAGGTGCTCCGCCAACTGCCCAGGAAGACGAGGATCATCAACGACGTCAGCGCAGCGGCAATCATGCCTTCGCGCAGTACGCCTTGCAGCGAAGCGCGCACAAACAGCGACTGATCGAACAGAGGCCGGATATTCAGTTGAGATGGAAGGGTGGCCTTGATTTTTGGCAATGCTCCGAGGATATTGGACACGATGGCCAAGGTTGAGGAATTGCCGGCTTTCTGAACCGTGAGCAGGACGCCGCGTTGCCCATCCTGGCGCACCACATTGGTCTGTACGGCGTAGCCGTCACGCACGTTGGCGACGTCCCGCATGTAAACGGTGCCCCCATCGACCACTCTCACCGGAAGATCGTTTAATTCGCCTACGGTTGGCGGATTCCCATTGAGGCCAACGTTGTACTCCGTGCTCCCGATTTTTGCGGTCCCGGAGGGCAGGACGACGTTCTGCGTGTTCACTGCGTTCACGACGTCCAGCGGCGAGAGGCCCTTCGCGAGCAGCTTCTGCGAGTCGATGTCCACCATGATCTGCCGAACCTTGCCGCCATAAGGAATCGGGACCGAGGCTCCCTGGATTGTTGCCAGTTGCGGACGAATAAAATTCAAACCCAAATCGTTCAGTTGCTGCTCAGAGAGGCCTTGCCCGCTCAAACCTAGCTGCAAGATGGGCACCGAAGAGGCGTTGTAGCTGATTACCAGCGGAGGCGTGATGCCGGCGGGGAACTGCTTCAGCCCAACCTGCGCTTCGGCGATCACCTCGGAAATCGCGCCATCGATATTCGCCGACGGCTGGAGAAACACCTTGACGACCGCCACACCGTTCAGCGACTGCGACTCGATGTGCTCGATGTTGTTGACGCTGGTGGTTAGCGACCGCTCGAAAATGGAGACAATGCGGGTACCCATTTCGGAAGGCGCAAGACCGGTGTAGGTCCAGATCACGCTGATCACCGGGATGTTGATACTCGGAAAGATATCCACCGGCGTGCGCAAAAGGATTACCGGGCTGATCAAAAGAAGCACCAACGCGAGGACGACAAACGTATAGGGCCGTGACAATGCAAGTTTAACGATCCACATAGCAACCTTCTTTGCGGCGGTTTGCCGGAGTTCCTGCCAGCAAGATCTTGATCGGCTTCCGCGTCACTCCGCGTCCTCCGAGTTCGATTTTCGAGACGACAGCTTGATGAGTTTCCAGCCCGACAGACGCGCTTCCAAGGAATATCCACCCGGGCCCAGCAGGGCCAGAGAAGTCGAGAGAACAAACACGACCGCGCAGAGAACCAACCCCACGGCTCGCCAGCTCTCAGTACCCTGTAAGTCAAAGCTGCCATACAGTGCCGACCCAAGGGTAAGAACGGCGGCCGCATTGCCTGCAACAAAGGTCCGCAGCCCAAGAATGAGTACGATGGCGGTTGCCACCAATCCCAGGCCCAGAAGCAGTCCGCCGACGGGTTCGGAGACGCCCGTGTGCGGGCCAAGTCCGAACACAAGCACCCCTTCGGCGATGAGTCCGATTCCGTCAATCAGCCTCAAAAGAAGCAGCGCCCATCCCACGCTGCCACCAGGAAATCTTGAGTAAAGCCTGTCCAACTCTGCCTCCTACAGCGAACCCTGAATCACCCTCATCTGCAGCAACCTTACGCGTCTCAGTGCGGCCTCAAAAACGCCAAAGCGGGCGTCTGCCGGATAGCTCTTTTGGGTGTATGGAAGGGTGCTCGGAAGGAGGTACAGGGTTACAGGTGGATGATGCCTCGCCGAAGCGCCACCGTGACCGCCTCCGTGCGATCGCTGACCTGGAGCTTGGAAAGAATGTTGCGCACGTGCATCTTTACGGTATCTTCTGCGATCCGGAGATCGCCTGCGATTTCCTTGTTTCGTTTTCCAGCCGCCATCAGCGACAACACCTCAACTTCGCGCGGGCTAATCGGATCGTCGACCATGTGCTCCGCGAGCTTTTGGGCCAGCGCGGCGGGAAGGCACCGCTTCCCGGCGTGAACGCCGCGAATGACATCCAGTAATTCGTCGCGCACGATTCCTTTTGCGACATATCCCTGCGCACCAGCCTCAAACGCGCGCTGTATGTCGACGTCGCCTTCGTGGGAACTCAAGACGACAATGCGTGCGTTTGGAACCCTGTGTTTGATTCTCTTGATCAAGTCAAAGCCGGTCATATCCGGCAACTGCAGGTCCACCAGAGCCACATCCGGACTCAGTTCGAGAAAGCGTTGGAGTGCTTCGGCTCCGGTCGCAGCCGAGCCCGCAACCATCATGTCAGGCTGCAGATTAATGATGGCCGCGATCCCGTCGCGGACCACCGGATGATCGTCCACGCACAGCACTCGTATCTTGCTTGCGTCGTTCATTTGGGTGACTCGCCCGGCTTGCCTGCCTCGGACCCGGTCTTCATCGCCGAATTCTCCGGTGGCCGACCCAGCTTTCGCTTTCGAGTCTTCAATCTCCTGACTGCGTAACGCCATCGGTCGGCGAAGCTCCGATCAGAGCCAGACACGCCATGCTGGTAAATAAGGTGCGCCGGAACGTACAGATCAACTTCCGTGCCCTCGCCCAGGCGACTTCGAATGGAAATGTTACCGCCTACACGCTCAGCTCGCTCCTGCATTCCGGCCATTCCATAGTGACCGGGACGGCCCACGTTCAGAGTCTCCTCGTTGATCCCGCAACCATTATCCTGAATACGAATCCGCAGATGTTGCTCGCCATAGCTCAATAAAACATGGATCCTGCTGGCGCGAGCGTGCTGAAACGCGTTCGCGATTGCCTGCCGGCCAACTTGCAACGCGTCATTGCCCGGTGCGGCGTTCAATGGGCGCTCATTTCCCTCCACGATGACATCCACCTCGGGTCCGCCGTCTTGTGCAAATTCCTCCGATAGTTGAGAGAAAGATTTGACGATATCCGAAGCACTCAGCGCAACGCTACGCAGATCCTTCAGCGCGCGGCGTCCCGATTCCAATGCGGATTTGCACAACCCCAGTGCGCGTGCCAGCGATTGTTTCGCTACAATGTCACTCCTTAACAACTCGTCGGCGAGTTCGATTTGCAGACTGATACCCATGACGTCTTGAATCAAGCTGTCGTGCAACTCTTGTGCAATCCGCGTTCGCTCCTGCAGGCGCTCTTCAAATCGGTCCCGCATGTGTGCGGTCAGCTGCCGCACCCGTAGACGGTAGGCAGCCCACCCCAGCATTATCAAAGTCAGCCCGCACAAGAGACGAAACCACTGGGTTTGATAAAACGCCGGAAGAAGATCAAAACCCAGCGTGGCACCCGACTCGCTCCACACACCATCGTTATTGCAGGCCAGTACGCGAAAGCGGTACGCGTGAGGTGGAAGGTTAGTGTAAAACGCCTGGCGGCGCATACCAGCGTCCTGCCAGTCCGAGTCAAAGCCTTCCAGCTTGTAGCGGAAAAGAACCTTGCGCGGCTCTGCCAGGCTGAGTCCGGTGTAGTCGATCTCGACATCTCTGGTGAGCGGGTGCAATCGGACCGGCCGCGCAGTGTCAACTGCAATGCCGTCTGCGACCATGCGTTCGACATGAACCGGTGGCGGAACAGGATTCCTCGTAAGGTGCTCCGGATCAAGCACCGCCACTCCTTCCGAAGTCCGGAACCAGAGTTTGCCATCCGTGGCCCGAACCGCCGGGGACTGCCACCGCCGATCCGGGTTGCCCTTCAGTCCATCGCCATCGTCAAAGAAGCGGTAAGCCACCCGGTATGACCGGCCTCGCGCCGAGCGATCTAGCTCGGCCCGGCTTACGCGCACAACTCCAGTGCTGTAACCCAGCCAGATGCTTCCGTCGCTATCGTCAAGGACCCATAGCACACGTTCTTGCGGGAGACCGTTTGCGATGTCCCATGTTACAAATGTCTGATCTCGAAAGCGGCTCAGACCCCGCTCCGCTCCAATCCAAACGGTACCGTCCTGGTCGGCCAGCACCGAGTCCACAAAACCGCCCGCCAGCCCATCGCGTTCGGAGTAAGCACGAAATTGGTTCCCGTCAAAAACAACCACACCTCCTTCGTAGAGTCCAAACCATAGGTTTCCTCTATGGTCTGGCCGGGCAACAAGAATAGACTTGCCTTTCAACAAAGGCTCTTGCGAAAAATCCGTAATACGGCCATCGCCCCATCGGTAAAGCCCTTTCCGAGCGTCAACCAGCCAGATGCCGTTTCCGTCGTCCTCGGTAATCGCAGTCACGTCGGTAAGGCGAGTACCCGCGGGACTGGGAAGGTACGCCCACTTCCCATCTTTCATGCTTCCGATTCCGCGCTTGGTGCCCGCCCACACCCTACCTGTCCGCTCGACCGATAGCCCCATCGTGCTGACACCATCAAGGTACAAATTGCGATGCTCACCATCGATTCGAACGATCCCCGCAGACGTCGAAGCCCAGACGGAGCCGTCCATGCCGGCGGCGAGCCCGCCGACATCGTCGTTCATTAGTCCTTCGGCACGGGTCAACGTGGTGATCTTTTCGTCGCGAAAACGATTCAGACCGTTTTGGGTTCCAACCCAGATGCTGTGCTCACGGTCCTCGAGCAAACACCACACAAATTCAGTCGACAGGCCATTGGGCTGCGAATACCTCTCCATCGTCTGCGTGTCGTGAGCGCGCAGTCGAGCTAATCCCTGTCCAAGAGTTCCGATCCACGTATTTCCTTTACTGTCGCGCAGCACTGTATGAACGTTCAGAGTCTTCGCTCCGAAGCCGGTCCGGTTGATCATCCGCTCTTCACTTATTTGGTGGGTTGCCCCATCCGGGCGGGTCATCCAAATGACTCCTTTGGGGTCTTCGCTCAACCAAAATTTGCCGTCAGTCATTTTCAACAGCCGGCCTTGAGGATCGTGAGGGTCAAGACGGAGGACGCTGTTATTCGTGCTCATCCATATAAAGCCACTTCTGTCCTGGATCGGTCCGGACAAGAACGGCCGGGGCAGTACGATTGCGGGCCCAACCTGTTCTTGAATTGCTGCGCTGAATCGCAACAACCCATTCTCAATGGCTACCCAAATCGTGCCATCACGATCTTCTAGCATCCCGAGTGGAGGGGCGCCAACGGAGGCGACTTCCAAGTCATCTCCGCGAACGTGGCCAAGCAAGCCCGAAGCAGTCCCGACCCAGAGACTTCCGTCGCGCGCCGCGTACACAATATGCACGACCCCCAGAAGTCTCTTATAGCCGGTCTTGGGACGCCAGTGGACAAAGCGCACCCCGTCAAAGCGGACCAGTGCGTCCGCCGTGCCCAGCCAAAGATAGCCATCCTGACTTTGCGCGATGGAGTAGATAAATGCTGACGGTAGTCCGTCTTTGTGAGTCCAGACGGTATGCGTGTGCTCGGTAAGAAGCTTGTCAGATTCGAATGCGTGGCCTCCCTGAACTAGCGAAATCCAGCACGCGGCCACGCAGAAACGACGTGCGAGTCTGCCCAGTAGACAAGATCGCAAGCGGGCTTCCCCGGTTGCCCTTGACCTGAGACGAAATCGCCAGCTCAGACCTGCGTCCGGTTCGTGGCTTTCCTTGAACCGATCATTTCCATCCGTAGCTCTTGCCGGCATAGTGATCATGATCGGTTCTTCGGTTCTAAGGTGCTTCGCGCAAGCTGCTCGGCATGACTCAAAGATTCTGAAAAGCTATCCTCTTCACCAGCGTTCCATTCGAGTTTCCAGCCTGCTAGCTCATGGAATGCCCTGAAGAGATCATCGTTCGACAGCCTGCGTGTCTCGGGCCAGTTCATCGGGCAGGAATTTCAGCGCCCCCAAGCGACAGACGTCACTGTCCTCGGCCCTGTACACCACGCCCATTCCGCCGCAGCCGAGCTTGTCACGAACCTAGCCCAAGAGCCATGCTACTTTCCGCATACCTCCGATTCGGAAAACGGCGGCAGGGGTATCTTTACACCTTTTTTATGCGGTGGGTGATGCAATTGGTCGCAAGTTCCCCGGAGCAGTTGTGGCCTTCTTACGGGTCGCTATCGTTGTGGTCGGAATACCGTTCTTCGTGTTCTGCATTCGCGGTTTTCTCCGGGATGGGACGCGAACCCCACACGAGACGCAAACCGGCTTGAGCCAGGTGGTGGCGCAGCCAAAGGCAACGATCCGGATCACGCGGCGACACGCGCACCTGCGACTGAGGAGGATCCTATGAAGCTAGTTAGGTTTGGGGACATCAACGGAAGGGAAACGTTCGTCAACGCGGACCGCGTAAACTTCGTCAGCGACTACGGAAGCGGAACAACCGAAATCAACTTTGGCGAAAAGGATGCGACCGTCTACGTCGCGATGGAGGTCTCAGCAGTAGCTTCAACGCTGCTGAAAGAGGCGAAACCTCGTTGAACCGGCTTCTCGGGTGAGCCATCGCGATTTCGCTGATCATCGACGCGTTTCTGAGTGCGATTGCCTGCGATTGGTGATCGCGGTAGGGATAGCACCTACGTAGGACCCGCCGGGTGGCGGGCGACGGCGGTTCGCGCCCCGGCTACCACAGAACGTAGCGTGCAGGTTTCCGGCACCACGCTCGTCAGAAGTGGCTGCACAGCGCAGCGATAGCTTGCAGCTCAGTGTAAAGGAGATCGACTACCAATTGGCAAATCAGCTGTCGCCTTCGCTGAGGTGGAGAAGCTCGAAGACTGCGGCAGGCGTGTCTTCGAAGATGACGGGCCCAGCGAGTTCTGCGAAGCTGCTCCGGACACGGTGAACGATGTACCAGACGCCAAGACTGATGACGAAAACGACGACTCCCATGAAAGGACCCGAGAAAGCCTGGGATTCAAGTTCTGAAGTAACCGCCGTAAAGACAAAATACGCGAGCACATACGCGATCGCGACAACGACCGCCGAGTGCTGGAACAACGGATAGGAGCAGGTGAACGGAAGCTTGCGAAATCCGACAAGCAATACCTCAGTCAAAAGCACACACCAGATCGTCACCAGGCCGGTATGCACGAGCGACACCGTCCAACCCCAGCGGTGAAGATAGATCGGGAACACGACCAGGAAAATCCAGGGGCATGCAAAGCAGAGCATGACCCGTCGGGCGAGTGCTGCAGGTTCATGGACACCCCTGTCGAGCAAGAAGCGGAAGGTCCAATTCGCCCGAAGATGGGCAGGGACATCAAAAACAAAACGAATTCCAACCAGCAAACAGTAACCAACGATGAGCGGGATCGAGAGCACATCTGCCGACGGAAGCGAAGCGGGGCTTTTGCCGTTGAACGCTGAAAACAGAGTTCGCGACGCCACCACCACGCCCAGACCGAGAGACCCGCCCAGGGCGAGAGCGTGCGCCTCATTTCGGAACAGGGTCTTCAGTACAAACCGAAATCCTGCTCGCTGAAAGGGCGTGTGAAGGATGAAGAGGTCAAGCAAGTGGAAGATCCACGACGTCCGTGTTCCGAGATGGCCTGGAGCAGCATCCGCTAACTCGGGAAGGCGGACGAAACAGCGACGGTAGCTCACGGTGTAGGCAACCAGTGCCAGTGCGCCAGTGAGAATCAAAGCAAAGATGGCAATGTGCCCGAGTTCCTCGAGCGTCGCGTCGGCCCTCCCGCGAAACAGCTGGCACAATCCGAGGAACCAGGCTGAAGGCAGAAAGCGAAGCCGAGAGTGTGAGGATCCGGGCAAGTCGAGAATCATGCCGGGAACGGCAAAGCTGGTCGAGAGTGCGGCCAGGAAGATCGTGGTCATCAGAATGCGCACGTAGAGCGAGATCCGACGGAACAGGGGGTAGGGCAACAGCAGCAACAGCACTCCGGTCGTTGCGAACACAGCGAGGAAGCTGAAGATACTGGCGAGCATCACAACCAGCGCGTGCACTCCCGCAAACCGCATGACAAAGCTGAAACCGGGTTGTGAAGCTCCTACGCTGACGGGGAACAAAATCGATGATGCGGCGTTAACATCGATGACGCAGACGCAGGTCAGGATCGTTATGGCCACGAAGTTCGCAAGGAAGATCGTGGACGGTGCGATGGGGAGAGGTGCTAAGTTCACAAAGTCCCGGCGGTCCGGGAAAATGCTGTCCCACCACCAGAGGGCAACACCGCCGGTCACCACCATCGAGAGGACGATGAAAAAGTACTCGTCGGGCAAGGCTTCGGCGACCGGATCAAAGTTCGCCTGACCACGCAGCCATTGCAGGAACGATCCGTACTTGTCAAAAAGGAAGATCGAAACGAAGCCGCCGGGGACGGCCAGCCACGCCAGCAGAAGTCCCATGCTGATGTTCAGATCCTCTTCGCTGGCATTGCTGCCATGGAAGATACGATTCATCGAGAGGCGGACGAGCACAGGAAATGGTCTGCGGACATAGGCATCCCATTGGGCAGCCAGGTGCGTTGGCCTCCTCATGCTGCCCTTATGACATCGATGATCTCGCGCGTCACCTTGTCGGGATCAACGTCCTCGACGAGGCGGTGGAAGGTGTGCTCCAAGGACGAATCGCCGATCCGTTTCTGAATATCCCCGGTCGACCCGGAAGCGATCACCGCGCCTTGGCGGAGTATCAGCAGGTGCGAGCATACCTGTTCCACCACTTCCAGCACGTGAGAGCAGTAGAAGACCGCCTTTCCACGCTGGCCCAATGCCCGGATCAGATTCTTGAGAATCAGCGCGGAAGAGACATCCAACCCGGAGAGCGGCTCATCGAGAATCAGCACCTCTGGGTCGTCCAGAAGGGATGCAATCAGGAGCACACGCTGGCGCATGCCTTTCGAATAGGACGCCATGGCGGAATGGCGGCTGGGGTGCAGGGAGAGCAGCGCCAACAGGTTGTCGACTTTCCTTCCAAGCTGCGGCTGGGGAATTCCACGCAGAATGCCGACCATCTCAAGATATTCGCGTCCGCTCAGATAAGGATAGAGATTCGGTTCTTCAGGAACGTAGCCCAGCCGCTTGCGGTAGCTGACCAGATCTCTGCGAATGTCCTCGCCGTGAAACAGAACCCGGCCGCAGCTGGGTTCCAGGAGTCCGCTGATCATCTTGACGGTCGTGCTTTTCCCGGAGCCGTTCGGCCCCAGGCATCCCAGGATCTGTCCACGTTCCAGTTCGAAGCTGACGTGCTGCACGGCTGGGATGGATGCGTAATACTTCGTGAGTTCGATCGCTTGCAGCACCACTCCCTCCATCCCCCTGAAAAAAGCGCCAGCCGCGAAAGGCTTGCTATTTTTCGCGAGTCATGGAGATCTCCAGCGTCCATGACCTGTCCCCCGAGCGTCCGTGGGCCTTGCCCTGCATCTGGTCATTGGTGACGGTCAGGTCAAAGCGGTAGGTCAAGGTGAGTCCCGCGGACTCGTCGGTATCGTCGGCGGCGAAGGTCAGATGACTGCCTTCCAGTCTGGCGTCATAGACACGCCCGGGATCCTGTTTTTCGAGCGGGCCTGCCGTCCCTGAGATTCGGTCTCCTTCCTGCCGGAGCACGAAACGAACTTTGCCTGTACCGCCGTCCTGGCCTCTCACTTCTCCGGTCCAGGTCCCGGTCACATCGGTTCCCGGTTTCGCAGCCAACCAGCACGCTGAGACCGCGATGAACAATGCCAAACTCAGTTTGTTCCGCATAGCTCCTCCCGCTGCCGCCGATCGCGCCACCCTATGTAGATATCTACTCTAGCAGGCATTTCTCCGATTTGCAGTAGAATTCTACATAGGTGGATGGGATGGACAAACCGGTCCGACTTTCGCACACTTCCGCGCTGATTCTGCAGACCATCAGCCACGGCTACCGCTACGGCTTCGACATCATGGACGTTACGGGCTTGCCGAGTGGAACCGTCTACCCCGCGCTGCGGCGACTGGAGCGCGATCAATTGATCCAGTCCAAGTGGGAGAAAGAAGTGTTGGCCCAGGATCGCCCGCCCCGGAAGAACTATCGCGTTACCCGTTTGGGCCATGAGGTCCTGACCGGCGCCCTCAGACGGTATCCGCTCCTGGAGCGGTTGGCCCCGGAAGCCAAAGCCAAGGACGCTAAAGGAGCAAGGTCGTGAAAGCTCGGCTCGATCGCTTTCGTCAATGCCAGATGATCTTGTGCGCGGCCAGCTGGATCGTGCCACGGCGGGCACGCGCAGAGTGGCACAAAGAGTGGGAGGCGGAGCTTGCGTATGCATGGCAAGTGGCCCAGACCAGCGAGCCGTCGGCCGGAAACCGGTTGCGCTGGCGATGCTGCGGAGCGTTTTTGGACGCGGCGTGGTATCGGTGCAATCGCGAGGACCTCGGTCGCACGGGCAGAAACTGGTCGCAAACACCGGCGTTCCTTCTGTTGGCGCTGGCGAGCGCGCTTTTGTTGTTGGCCGTCGCCAGCGGCGATCTTCCAAGAATGCGATCGATTCTGCTCCGGCCCCCCTACGGCGATCCGCAGCGGATCGCGACCCTCTCCCGCACCGGCGTTATCAATTCCGCAGAGTGGGTAGTCCCGTATTCCTGGGTGGAGATCTGGAGAAGCGAAGCGCAAACTCTGGAGGCCGTCGCCGCCTACAGTTGGAAACCCCAGGCATCGGAGGTAACAATTGCAGGCCGGCGCGCCAAGGTTGCATCCGTACGAGTGGAAGACAACCTATTTCAGGTCTTTGGAGTGAAACCGCTACTCGGCCGAAGCGATCAACCCGGGGATGCCGGGCGCTCCCGCAATTGCCTGCTATTGAGCTACGAGACCTGGCACCGACGCTTCTCGAGTGATCCCAACATTGTTCAGAAAAAAGCAACGCTGGACGGCCAGGAAGCGATGATCATTGGAGTCCTGCCACAGGAGTTCTGGTTCCCGTCCAAGGAGGTTGGCCTGTGGCGGTTGGCGGATCGAGCTTCGTTCAGGGGAGACGCGGTGGGAGTCGTGGCGCGGCTCAGGCCCCGAGTCTCCGAGCGCGGGGCCGAGCGGGCGCTGCAGCGCGACATTTCGAACGTGGTAGGCGAACGGTTCTGGGGCTCTTCCCTGCAGGTGTGGCCCGTCCAGGACCGAATCCGACAACCGCTGATTTTTTGCGGGCTGGCGTTGTGTGTTGCGTTGCTGGTGATGACCCCGGTCATCTGGTCGGGGCGACTCAATCTGCGCCCGCCACGCGCGGAAGTCTGGGGCGCTTGCCGATGGTGGAGCTTCTTCGGCGCCAAGTCCCTTGTTCTTCTGCTGATCCTTCTGACTGCGGCAGTTGAGTTCACCGCTGAGCCATATGTGTTCCCCTCCGGGATAGCCACGTTCATTGTGGAATCCGGGTCGCTCTGGCTCTTCTCGGTCGGTTGCGTGTTTGTGCTGTGGTGGTCCCTTGCCGACCAGCAGACTCGCTGCCGCGTGTGTCTCCGAAGACTGGCCTTGCCAGCGCACATTGGTCATTCCGGTTGCCTGCTCTTGGGCTGGGTCGGAATGGAACTGGCGTGCCCTGCAGGCCACGGCCTGCTCCATGTCACCGAGACCGACGTCTGTTGGCTGGCCCCGACACAGTGGACCCGGCTGGATGATTCGTGGGAATCGTTGTTTTCCAAGAGCTCAGAGACTGTGGTACTGGGGTAGCAGACTTCGGCGCTCTGCCTGCGTTGTCCAGGTCGCAAGGGCTGGAAGCATTCCAGCACGCAGTCCCGCCTCCATCGTCAGGTGGTGGACTACAACGTGCCGGTCTATCCGGCGCTGTTCGGACTGCTGACCATCGGCGAGTTGCTGAATCGTAGTACATGAAAAGCTCGGTTTCATCAGCCGACCGGGCTAGTCACTCATTGCCTTGCCCGGGGTGCAGAAGCAGGGCTCTTCTTCGAGAATTGCCTGCGCACGATGTTCAAGAAGGCCTCGACCGTGGGATTGTTGAGGTCAGGCTTCAACCCAATGTCAATCGACGTCCAATGACGAGAACGCACTTTCTTGTAGACGACTCCCGGCACCGCGAAATCTGCGACACAGGCCGGAGCCAGAGAAATACCGGAACCGGCGGCAACCAGGCGCACTACGGTCGGCCACTGCGGAGCCTCCTGCACAACATTTGGCCGGAACCCGTCTGCTTCACAGCATGATAGAGTCCGATCGAAAGCAAGCGGCCCCATCCGCCGCGCGAAAAGTACAAACGGCTCGTTTCGTAGGTCTCCGGGACGAATTGTGGCACTGCCGGCAAGTTTGTGACGAGCCGGGAGGACCGCAATGAACCGTTCTCGCAGGATCGATTCAATCGACAGCCCATCCCGCGGTTCGCCGTCGCGAAGGAAACCCAGATCCAGTGTTCCATCCAGCAGAGCGGACGTCTGCTCGGCGGTGTGCAGTTCTCGCAGCCGCAATTCGACCCTCGGATAGAGGCGGCGATAGCGCTCGATCGCTGTGGGCAGGGTGGTGAGCATCACGGAACCGCTGAATCCCACCGTCAGAACGCCTTCCTGGCCGCTCCCCAACCGTCGCGCCATTTCCACGTCATCCCGTATCTTCGTGACCGTATTCCGCGCACGTTCCCTGAAATACTGTCCAACCTTTGTCAGCCGGACGCCGCGGGTTGTGCGCTCGAACAGGGGATAGCCCAGCATCCGTTCAAGGATCCTGATCTGCTGGCTGAGGGGCGGTTGTGCCATTCCCAACTGCGCTGCCGCCTTGCTGAAATGCAGGGTTTCGGCGACCGCGAGAAAGTAACGTAAATGCCGGAACTCAATCTCTCGTTTCATATTCATTTCGTCTCAGTGAAGATGATTCAGATATTGGACATATCTCACCTCGGATTTTATCGTCGAAGGGTCAAGGAGGTTATGCGCATGCTTTTCGCTAAAAAACAGTCCCCGCCGGTCGCCGAAGTCGGCATCCGCGCGTTTCAGCCAGGGGATGCGGCGGCATTCCGGAGGCTCAATGAAGAGTGGATCACCCGCTTTTTCCGCATCGAGCCACAGGATGAGTTGGTTTTTGCCGATCCGGAGGGAACCATTCTGGACCCAGGTGGCAGGATTTTCTTCGCGACTGCGGGTGAACGATGCGTCGGCTGTTGCGCTCTGATTCGCACCGGCGACAAAGAGTTTGAGGTGGCCAAGATGGCCGTCGAACCGTCACACCAGGGAGCCGGTATCGGTCGCAGGCTGCTTCAGGCGGCGATCGAGGAGGGTCGGCGTGCGGGCGCGCAAAGACTCTATTTGGAAACCAACCACGCGCTAACGCCCGCGATTCGGCTGTATGAATCCGTGGGCTTCAAACATCTCGATACAAACCGCATAACCGCCTCCGTATATGCACGAGCCGATGTGTACATGGAGTTAATTTTAGTGTGAAAGCGCGCACCGGGTGGGTCCGCAACCGGCGGAATGCCACGTCCGGTTGAATCGTAACTTCACCTAGCCTTCCTTATGGCAGATTCGAACGGGCTGCGAGGCCGTGCTCTAAGTCAAACTCCAACCACTCGTTGACCCGACAGGGGAGGGGTCGCGGGTCAGTGCACTTTGTCAGGTTCAGTTTTCACCCGCGTCTGGTCGGTAATCCAATTTAGTTCCCAAGTCTTGCCGCCATCATCCGAGAATGACTGTTCAAAGTGGGGTGAATTCGTGGTGGTATCCGACCAGACAAATCGAACCAGAATGGCTCTGCCATTCAGCGTGTCCTGACCGAAAAACTCGCCGCGGCCATTCTTGAACTGGCCGATCTGGGGTGGGACGATGGTACCGTCCTTGCTGTTGGCCCAGTAAAGACGCCATTGGCGGGATTGGGGATTGTACAAGCGGAGGGTCAGACCTTCGATGTGGCCGCCAACAGGGCTATCGGTCTCAAACTCCTCCAGGTCAGCGCGGCCATCCCAAACCTTTCGGGTGACGGAAGTACCGTCAAATTCGACCCAGGTAGTGGATCCTGTCAAGGGACGCTGGAGGCGCTTCAGGTGAATTTTCCAACTACCCACCTCGAAATCGAAATCGTGTTGCCCATCCCGTTGCTCGGTTGTTCCGGGTCTCGCCGTGCCGGAATCGGTCTGCGCCACCACGGGTGCCGAGCATGACGCGAAAATCAGAGCACTCAAAAAGAAGTACGTCCGAATACGCTCCAATAGCTGCATCGCTTGTTCTCCATGGATCGTCTGCATTTAACGTTCTCTTGCAGGATCGCCCCTCCCGGAAGACACAGGCTTGGGGGCACGGACAGATTTCCGGCATGCGGTGGCGATTGGTGACACCACCATCGTGACGGGCAGGACTGCTTTTCCGGCAGGTTTGTCTCGGTTTGGGTGAAGCGGGTCCAGCGCGTGCGTTCGGCCGCCTGGGTTTCCGATCTGTGACTCAGCCCGTCCCGGGGTGGCTTTTAGCAGCCCGAATAGAATCGGCACGGCGATAGCCACCAATCCAGCGGCGCCGATTAAGAGTCGCTTGCTGAAATCCAGTTTGCAGGGCACACCCTGGGTCATGATGTGCACAATCCGTTTTTTGAGATTGGCACCCGTGACCCCGGACAAGCAAACCAGCGGAAATCCGGTGCAGAATTCGCAGGTCTTCAAAATGCTCTCTGCATAGACGTGTCGTTCGTTGCCCAATTCCAGGACTTCTTCGTCACAGGCGCGTTCACGCTCATCCACCAGCCGCGCTCCCAACCACCACACCAAAGGATGGAACCAGAAAGTGGCTTCAACCAGCATGTGCATCGCGGCGGCCAGATTGTCGTGACGGTGTACGTGCCAGACCTCGTGGGCCAGAATGGCCTCCAGATGCGCATCTTCCAGGTAGCGGGAGATTCCTTCCGGCCATACCAAGACCGGGCGACCTATGCCGAAAATCCCCGGTTCCAGAGAGGCTGAGGACAATAACATCTCGATGCGCCTGTGTACGCCTCCGACACGTTCCATCCGACGCAGCGCCTCCACCTCGCGTCCTTCCTGCAATGGCACTGCTTCGCGTATCGCTCGGGATAGCTTCCGCCAACGCATAGACCATGCTGAAAGGACCGCCACGAATCCGCAGAGCCACACTGCCGTGAGAAGCGCTGGAAGCAAATGGATGAGACCTGGAGAGACTGGCGAGGAAACCATGCCGGAACTCACCGGTACAGCTGCCAGCGTAAAGGGTTGGCCAAGCTCGTTCATCGCAACATACAACGGAGCTTTTGTTCCTGTCGCGCTCCCTGTCCAAGCCAGATGGTTCCCCAAGCCGACGAGCAACGAAAAAGGAACCAGGAACTTTAGCGACGCTGCCAGCCAGAGCCAATAGCGGGCACCTGCATGGTTCTTTTGCAGAACCAACGTCAACAGTCCGGCTGCAACGGCAAACAGGGTCGACTGCCACAGGTGGTCGCCCAGCGCTGGTGCGAAAGCCGTCCACAGCTCTGACAAATATTTCGGGATCATCGTGGCTTGTCCTTTTTCGCGAGGTTCCGAAGAGTCTTTTCGGCTTCCTTTACATCGGCCAGTGTAAGTCTGCCGGATTCAATCAGGCGCGCCATGACCGGTTGCGTGCGTCCGCCGAACAGGGCCAGCAGATCGTCGATCAACCTTCGCTGGGCAGCGTCGCGGGATACCGCGGCTTCGAAAATGTGGAAGTTGCCCACCTTCTTGACACGGCGCACGGCTTTTTTCCCTTCCAGGCGATAAACGGTTGTTTGGATCGTCGTGTAAGCTGGTCGGCTTTGTGCGGGAAACGTTTCCTGAATCTCGCGAATGGAAGAAGCTCCGTCGGTCCACAGCGCCTCCATGATATGAAGTTCAAGCTTGGTTAGTTTGGGTCCGGCCATAATGTCATCTACTACATGCGTATGTAATGCTACTATAGCATGATGTGATGCGCAAGAGGTGTTTGCGGCGGTTCTTGGGCGCGAACAACGCAGCGCGCTGGGCGTTGAGGTTTCGCGAAATACCGCACTTTCCGGCGGGACAGGCGCAATTTCTTAACGAGTGTTTCGAATGAGCTCGCGGCAGTGAACGAAACAGGATACCGATCCGGCGATGCGCGGTGGCAACTATCCGGTGTACCATCCCGCATTTTTCATAGCGTACGCCGGTCGAGGATCGGCATAGTCGGAAGTTGTTCTCGGGCGTGAGTCTCCCGTCGTCAGGTTAGCGACGGGACATCAAGGGAATGTGAACGGCGACTTCAACGGTTGGGCCGGGGATGCGCGTGGTCCGCTGCTTGCTCCACAACTGGTCCGTAGCGGCCTGGCGCTGGCGGCCCCGAGTGGCCCCGTTCGAGTATCGCATTTACTGCGAAACAGAGAACATCTTCCCGGGGACCGCCAACCTGCAAACGTTAGTTCGACCCCCGGCGATGAAAGAATGGCACAGAGGTGCTGCTATCCTGGCACTGCAGTGGGGGCAGTTCCGCGAAAAAAGCACGTCCGGGCCATTCATCGGTCCTCCGACGCGGGGTAACGTGTCAAACGAACGGTCCTTGCAATGGGGGAGAGCCGTTCGACGAGCGTCCCTGCTCCGGACGATCGGAGTTGGGGACGTTTCGTTTGCACCAAGAAACCTCGTGTCGGTGAAGTCGAGTCGCCGGGAGAGAACCCCACAGAAGGGGCATCGAGCACCCGGGAGCAGTGCCGTATTGAAACGCGAGACTACCGCCCCGTTGGTGAACTGGAATACAGCAAAACTCCGGTGCTCGACGGGAAGCGCAGCGGGCGAACTCCGGAACCAGGCGACGGTACAACAGTTCGGAGCGCGCGCTGATGCAATCTGGCAGCGGAAGCAAGAACAAAACAAACGTTAACGTGTGCCCCTCCCCTGACTTCCCTAACCGCATCGCCGGGGTGGCGCCGCAGCAGGGTCCTCCGTGTTATGGCACGCGCAACTCTAACAATGCATCCGCCGAACGTGGTGTCACGAAATTCAGACTCTCCACATTGTCGTGGTCTGAATTCTGCTCTGCGCCAGAGCTGATGCCGGCGATCTACGGTCGGATTAGGGAGATCCAGTTCCAGAGCGCACGTGTGCACCGCGCCCGGGCCCGAGGGCGCATTTCGGGGTGATGTTGGCGAGCCTGCCGGCTCCATCGATGACTTCCGGATGGATTCTTGTGGTTTAATTGTCAGCATGGAACGAGCTGAAACTAGCCTGCGCTCGGTGGTTGGAGCGATCGTCGGAGCCAGTGGCCTCGCTGTGTCATTCCTGCTCTGGCTGCTGTACATGCATCATGCTTCGGCTGATTTCGCGGGGCGCTGGATGTTTTTGCCCGCCCTCAACGCGATCCTGAACGGATTGTGCGCGCTTGCGCTCTGCGTGGGATTCTATTTCATCAAACATCACAACCGGGAAGCGCATCGCACTAGCATGCTGGTGGCCTTCGCGTTCTCCTCGGTTTTCCTCATCAGCTACATCGTGAACCACGCACTGCACGGCGACACCATTTTTCCAGGCCACGGCACGGTGCGCACGCTCTACCTCTCCATTTTAGCCAGCCACGTAATTCTCTCCATCGTCGCGCTGCCGATGGTGCTGACGACGTTCTTTTTCTCGCTGACCGGGCGGTTCGCGATGCACCGCCGAATCGCACGCTGGACGTTCCCCATTTGGCTCTACGTTTCGGTCACCGGGGTAGTGGTTTTCCTGCTCCTCAAAGCGTATGCGTACTAGACCCCAGCCCCAGGACCGACCTCGCGTGATTTAAGAGGAGCACGGGCAACCAAACGCCAGCGCGGGCGCACCTCCTCGGCTACTCGATCAACAAATCGACGAAAAGAATCGGATGGTTGCAACGGGCTTCGAGCTGTTGGCCATGAAGCCACGACGACCCGATAGGACTCGAGCGATGGGAGCGGTTTTTCGGTCCTCGGAGCCGGTTTTTTCTTGACAAGTTCCTTTTATCTCATAATATGGCACGCGTGCCACAATCTAAGACGAACAATTCGCCCTATCGCGTGCAGGTCGTCGACCGTGCGTTAGCGGCCTTGGACGTCTTGGCCAACCGTTCGAGCGAGTGCAGCCTGGTGGAGCTGTGTAGCGCGCTCGATCTGCACAAGAGCACTGTGCATCGGCTGATGATGGTCCTGGAGCAACATCGCCTTGTGGACAAGAATCCGGAAACGGGCCGGTACCGTTTGGGGCTTAAGCTGTTCGAGTTTGGATCCAAGGCCATTGCCGCGCTCGATCCTCGGCGGCACGCACGGCCCTATCTTGATCGCTTGCAACGTGAACTGGGAGAGACCGTGTTCTTTTGCATTCTCGACGACGGTCAAGTCTTTTATCTTGACAAGGTAGAGTCGCAGCAGAGCATACGCACTGCGTGCACCGTGGGAAGCCGCGCCCCGGCGTATTGCACCGCAGTCGGTAAGGCCATGCTTGCGGAGCTTCCCGATGCCGAGGTGAATGACATCGTCCGCCGCTGGGGACTGAAGGCGATCACCGCAAATACAATCACGACCGCCGCGACGTTAAGGGCAGAACTAAGGGCGGTACGGTCTCGGGGCTATGCGATTGACAACGAGGAGAAGGAAGAGGGTCTGCGCTGCGTAAGCGCGGCGGTGCGCGGTCATTCTGGAAGGCTATTGGCAGCCATCAGCGTCTCCGGGCCGGCGTTCCGGATAACCAAAGAGCGGGTTCCCGAAATCGGGCAGGTGGTCATGCGGGCTGCCAATGATCTGTCCGTGGAGTTCGGGCACCAGGCCGCTCCGTCAGAATTAGCAGGCACCGCGGTTAGTTAGCGGGCACGAACAGCAAGCCCGGCCAGAGCCGGGCTTTTTGCCGGCCCAAAATACGAATGAGATGACATCTCATAATGTGGTACAAAGCGTTCGCCGCAGATCGAGCGGGGAGTAGTCACTCGGGAGGTTCACCAGGGGAATCGGAAGAACACAACTTCTATTTCAAGTCGAGGAGTGTCGTCCATGAAGACCAAACTATTCGACCAAGAGATTCGGGGTGGAAACCAGTTTCACTTGTCGGGTTCAGCGAAGCTAGCGGTCGCCGTGGCTCTGTCATTGACCATGTTTGTCGAAGGGCTCGCGGCGCAGGGTATTTTTGGGAGAATCTCCGGCACCGTCACAGACTCGCAGGGCGGCGCCGTCGCTGGCGCAAAGATCTCGATCGTGAACGAGGACACCAAGCTTGCAAGAGCCACCACGACCGATGCCAACGGATACTATGTCGCCAGCGATCTGCCCGTGGGCTCCTACAGCGTGACCGCCGAGCAAGCCGGCTTCAAGTCGGTCAAGAGCACCGGAAACGACCTGGTGGCGGGCGCTCGGCTGACCGTGGCCTTGACCCTGCCGGTCGGAGATGTCTTTCAGAAGGTGGAGGTCGTGGCGGTGGCCGAAAGCGTGAATACCACCTCCGGGGAACTTGCACGTACCATCGATTCGAATGAAGTCAAGGATGTTGCCTTAAACGGACGGAACTACATGCAGTTGCTTTCTCTGATTCCGGGCGTCGCGATCCAGACCGATGACGAACTGAACTTGACCACCAGCCTGGCCACCAACAATCAGTCTGTCAACGGTAATCGCAATGACTCTAACTCTCTCAGCGTGGATGGCGGCTTTAATCTTGACTCGGGATCGAACAGCAGTCAGGTTAACAACGTGGGCATCGATTTCATTCGCGAAGTCGCCGTCAAGTCATCGAATTTTTCGGCAGAGTACGGGCGCAACTCCGGCGCCTCGGTCAACGTCGTGACCCGCAGCGGAGGTAATAGCTTCCATGGTGCCCTGTTTGAGTTCATCCGCAATGACGTCCTGGATGCGCGCGACCCGACCCCTGGGGCTGTCAAAGGGCCCCTGCGATTCAACGATTTTGGATGGGATTTTGGCGGACCCATCAAGCGCGGGAAGCTGTTCTTCTTCGGCGGGCAGGAGTGGAAGAGGATCCGCAGGTCTGCAAACGCGGCAGTGAGAACCCTTCCCACCAGCGCGGAGGTCAATGGCGACTTTAGCGCATTACTTGCGCTGCCCACCCCGATCCAGCTCCACCTGCCCGGCCAGCCCACTGTCCCGATTGCCAACAACAACATATCCTCGCTGATCACCGCCGACGGCAAGGCGATCGGTGCGGTCTACTCTGCGATGAGGCAAGTGGCCAGCAGTGTGACCGACAACTCGACCAAGACCGCGAGCAATGGAACTTTTCAGCCAAGCAACCCGTTCGACTGGCGGGAAGACCTGGTCCGCATCGACTACACCATCAATGAAAAGCACAGTCTCTACGGGCGGTACATTCACGACAACTACAATCTGATCGACCCCTTTGGAACCTTTTCCCAGGCCGGCGTTCTGCCCACCACTCCGACCAACCGCCTGCGTCCCGGTTACAGCTATCAGGTGGGCGAAGTGTGGCTGATTACTCCACAGCTCATCAACACCGCTAAAATTAATGCCTCCTGGAATAGCCAGCACATTCCTCCGGTCGGTGAGCTATGGAAGCGAGCCACGTATGGCTTCGCCTTTCCAACGGTGTTCGGCGGCGGGTTGTTCCCGGGTGGAATTCCCGACGCTACGGTTTCGGCGATCACGGGAGTTCCCGGACTGGCACCGTTCGAAGGTCCTGCGTTCTCGCTGCTGTCGCCCACGACCGACATCGCACCCACCGACGACCTGACTTGGCAGAAAGGATCTCACACGTTTAAGACCGGAGTGTTGGTAGCCCGCAACCGTAAGGACCAGAATGGACGCCCCGGCCTGAACGGGGCCTCCTACAATGGCACGGTTCTATTCAACATGAGTAACACGAATACGACGGGCGTTCCTTTTGCCGACGCTCTGCTCGGGAATTATCAGCAGTACACGGAAACATCCTCGGATCCCATCGGGCATTTCCGATTCACCGACGTGGAAGCATACGTGGCCGATACCTGGAAGGCCACGCGTCACCTGAGTCTCGACTTTGGCGTGCGCTATCAGCGGGCCGGGCCGACCTACACTCAAGGCAACAACCTTACCAGCTTCGATCCAAGCCACTATGATCCCGCCCAGGCCGTCACCGTCACGAGCAAGAACACCATCGACACGACCAAGGGTGGCAATCGCCTCAATGGTTTGGTGCGCGCGGGCAGCGGCGTGCCTTCCGATCAGCTGGGCCGCGTGCCCGGCGGGAACAGTCCCCAGGTGCTGGCGGTGCCTGCAGGAGCGCCGCGCGGCTTCTACGGTGCAGAGAACTTGTTTGCTCCGCGGTTCGGTTTTTCCTTCTCGCCCTTCCATGACGATCGCACCGCGGTGCGCGGCGGAGTCGGTATTTTCTACGACAAACCCGAGGGCAACATCATTTTCCCCCTGCTCAATACCCCGCCCTTCCCCCAGGTCGCGTCCTTCCAAAATGGCAACCTATCAAACCCTTCCGGCGGTTCCGCCCCGGCCACCGGCCTGGTACCGGACGTCAGCTCGATCAATCCCCATCTGAAAGTTGCCCGCACCATGAATTACAGTCTGGGTGTGCAGCGAGAACTGCCGCTCGGCATTCTCTTTGAAGTGTCTTATGTGGGTAACGACGGATGGCACTTAATCCGCCAGCCAGACATCAACCAGCCGAGCTTTGCAGTACTCCAGGCCAATGCCGCGCTTCCCACCGGCCAGCAATCGACAACCAACCAACTGCGCCCCTACCAGGGTTACAACCGCATCCTCATGTTTCTGAGCGACTCGACGTCTAACTACAACGCAGTCCAGGTGTACGCCACGAAGCGCAAGGGCGACTTCATGGCCTCGGTGAGTTACACATTTTCTAAAGTGCTCACCGATGCCAGCGTTCTTAGTGCACATAGCGATAATCCAGTCGACCGTCACTACAGTCACGGCGTGGCAGACTTTGACCGCCGAAATATTCTTGCCGTGACCTATATCTACGCCTCTCCGTTCTTCCGCAGTCGTGGGGGCCTCATCGGTGCCACAATCGGTGGCTGGGAACTCAGTGGCATAACCAGGGCGCAATCGGGACAACCCATCACGATCCTGGCCAACGCGGCGCTCGGGAAGGGGACCAACGTGAATGGCCGGCGTGCGAATCTGGTCGCCGGCCAACCGATCAACGGGCCCACGCGCAGCCCCTCCAGGTGGTTCAATCCTGCTGCCTTTGCCAACCCGTCGGCCACGAGTCCGGGCACAAGTGGAGTCGGAAGTGTCCTTGGTCCCGGTTTTCTTGCTACGGACCTTTCGCTGCGCAAAGTTTTCAAGTTGCCAAGAGAAAGCATGAACCTGATGTTCCAGGCGGACCTGTTCAACGTCTTCAATCGTGCAAACTTCGTGTTGGGCGGCTTGGGCAACGCGACCCTGACCGCTGGCTCCGGCAATTTTGGAGCGGTGGGAGGCGCCGTGAACCCGCGCAACGTCCAGTTTGGTTTCAAGTTCAATTTCTAGCTGAAACGGCCCGGAAGCAGATGCGTCAGGAGGCAATTGCAGTTCATGGGATGAAGGAAAGCGCACGCCAAAGGCCAATGCGATCAACTTGGCTTGCAGTCGCTGCCGGTTGTCTCATCAGCTCTTGCCGCGGGCGTCACATGATTGCGATCTTTTTGGGGGCGCAGCATTGCTGCAGGCTATCGGCGGGAGGTCAAATTCATATCCCGGTCGTGCAGCGGGTGCCCCATGAAGCGGCTGGGAGCAATTTCAGCCCGAGGAACTTTCAAAGGGGTCTTTTATGAGTACGCCCGCACCAGTCGCGCTCGAAAAGATGATTTTTCGAAAGACGAATGCCCAAGCTGGCCGCCATCTATCCGTGACGCCGCAGAACAGCACCATGCGGCACCTGGCCTATGGCCGCATCATCCTGAATTCCTCGATGGCTGCGGTTTCGTTTTTCGCAGGAGACCGGGAGACCGCTCTGATCTGCTTGTCCGGGTGCGCGGCGGTGAAGACCGGCGGGCGTGAATTCGAACTGGGCCGGTACGACGCCATCTATATTCCACGCGACGCAACCATCGAGGTGTCCACCGGAAACGCAACCGATATCGCCGAGTTCTCCTCGGATGTCGAAGGCCACTACCCCATACAAATCGTACGCTATTCGGAGACCGCTCAGGATCCAGGTCTGAAATTCAGCGCCGGAGGGCCAGGCTGTTCGCGCCAATTAAATATGCTAATCGCGAAGAATGTGGACGCTGGTCGCTTGGTTGCAGGGTTCACGCATTCCGATCCTGGCAATTGGACGAGCTGGCCGCCGCATGAGCATGCCAACATGCTCGAAGAGATCTACGTCTACTTCGATATGCCGGAGCCGGCCTACGGCATTCAGTTGGTCTACAACAACACAGAGTATCCGGAACTGGTCACGGTGGTGCGCGACGGTGATGCCGTGCTGATGTCCAGCGGGTACCATCCGAACGTCGCTGTGCCCGGACATCGCATTGCCTTTCTGTGGGCCATGGCGGCGCATCGCGAAGTTACAGACCGACGATTCGGTTTGGTGAACATTCAACCCGGATTTGATCGGGGTGGTTCTGGCCTGGAGTCGGGTCGCAGATAGCAGACCATCGCAGATCAACGGAGCATATGGGTCATCGGAAGCTGACGGCCGGAGCCAGAGCGGAGAAGACGCCGAGGGTTACGGCCGCAACCGCAGCGCAGGACCGCACAGCATCCGCGGTGGGAGCCTTCCGCTGGCGATATGAACCCTTCTGAAGACGCCGTGCCGGGCCCTTTCCCTGTCCTCGCCAATGGATTACGCCTGCGGGCTTGTCTGGCCAGCAGATGGCGGCTGGCTGGCGAGGTCGGGATCGCGAGAGCGAATGAAGACAAGACCACGAGGCTGGCGTGAATCGGAGGTATTCAGAATGGGATCGCAGACCAGAACGTTTCCCGATCTGGTGGTCGTGCAACATGAGGCCGCGCGCGAGTCAGAACCCGAGCCGGGACTGATTCGCAGGGTCATGGCGTACAACGACAAGCTTTTTCTCGCGGAGCATCAAATGGTCGAGGGATGGGCGGGCAGTGTTCACAGTCATGTGCACGATCAGGTTGTCTACGTGGTCCGTGGTCATTTGAGGGTCACCTGTCAGGGAAAAACATTCGACCTTCGAACCGGCGATAGTTTCGTCGTTCGCGGAGGCGTCGAGCACGGGGCTTCCGCGGTAGAAGATTCTGTTGTGATAGATATCTTTACGCCCTGCCGCGAGGACTACATCATCTAGATGATGCCCAAAAACCATGGCTGTGTGATGCGAGCTCGAAAGTCCATGCCCAAGATATCGAGATTTCTGCTTGCCGGGCTCCTGTGCATGTTTCCTGGTCTGGCCGGGGGACGCCAGAACATCAAGAGCATCAAAGTCGCTATCACGAATCCCAGCCCCGATGCCCGGCCGGGCGCCGACGTGGTCATTTCCATCGCCGAAATACGCAAAGTCGCACCTGATTTCACGCCCGGATCCATCGTCGTCGCCGCAAGCGATGCCGCCACCCTGGAACAGGACGCCGCGACCCTGCAGACCCAAGAGCTTGCTTCGCAGGTTGATGACCTGGACGCGGATGGGAAGGGCGATGAATTGGCGTTTCAGCTCGATCTTTCGCCGCACCAGACACGGGTTGTCACAATTTCCTACGGCCCCCCGGATCGCATGTGGCGTTTGCGCGATGACTACGTGCCGCGCACCAACGCCTTGTTCAGCCGCAAGATCGAAGGGCTTGGCTGGGAATCCGAGCGCGTTGCCTTTCGAATCTATTTCGATCCCCGGAATGCGATTGACATTTATGGAAAGCGCCGCCCAACGCTTCAACTAGCCATGTATGCATCGCCCGATTACGCCTATCACGAGGAATCGCCCCTGGGCCGCGACATTTTCAAGGTTGGTGATTCCATCGGAATCGGTGCGGTAGGTGCGTTTGTTGACGGGAGGCTTGCCAAGGTGGCTCAGGTCAAAGATCGGCAATGGCGAATCGTATCGGCAGGACCGGTGCGAACCGTTGTCGAGCTTCAGTACAACGGATGGAGCGTGGGAGGCAAGAGCATCACGCTGCGTTCGCGGATTACACAATGGGCGGGCGAACGCGGCTTCTGGCACGCGATCGCCACAGATCCCGCAGACGGGACTCAGTACGTGACGGGGTTGCCGGTCCACGAGGGCATCCGCCCGCTGACGTCCGCCCCGTCGCCGGAATCCGCCGCCTGGATCGCAACCTGGGGTGAGCAGGTAGTTGCGCCGGGAGCAACCGCCACTGAGGCAGTCCCTGGGCAGAACCTGGGCCTCGCGGTGATCACTACGATGCCAAACGCGGGCTTCGAAGACGACGCACTCAATCATTTCATCAAGTTCAAGCTGCAACGCGGCGCAGGCGAGTGGTATGCGATGGCCGCGTGGGACCAGGAGGCTACCAACCGTCGCGTAGGTTTCGGCAATCAGAAGGAGGAAGGAGAGCTTCAGTCGCTTGTGCTTCCACCCGACGGGGTCAGAACGGAACAGGACTTTGTTGCTGCCGTAAGGGATCAGGCGAAGCGCATGGCTGAGGATGTGAAGATCCGCATCCTGTCGGCCAGTGCGGCCGTGGAAGCGGCTCCTCCGGATACGACCGTTCCCCACAGAACAAAATCGTTTTCTGAAGCCGTTTCCCTGATCCGTCAGAATATTGATCGGACGGCAGCGGAGTGGGAAGCGGTGCTGCGGTCCTCGCCACCCGCTTCGTTTGGACCGAAAAGTGGCCAGGGGTTTTTCACGGAAGCGGACGGGGAAACTGGCAAGTGGAAGCAACAAGACGGGTATTTTTGGACCGGAGGTTTCTGGAGCGGCGAGTTATGGCAGATGTATGGTCTTACACACGATGAGAAGTACCGCGCATGGGCAGAATTATGGGGATCGCGCTTTCTGGGCCAGGAGTTGCAGCAGAACCACGACGCAGGGTTTCTCTATTTTTATTCTTCGGCCCTCGGTTATGACTTGACAAGACAGGAGCCACTCCGCGCCAGCGCCTTGCGTGCGGCCGAGCGCCTCGAACAACTGTACAACCGGAAAACTCACTTGCTCGCTTCCTGGGCTTTGAACGGCGACGACACGATCGTCGATACGATGATGAACCTGGAGATTCTTTGGTGGGTGAGCCGGCAGACAGGGGATCCTAAATGGTCGGAAATTGGAAAAAGCCATGCGCTCCGAACGGCGGAATGGTTCGTCCGCCCGGACGGCTCCATCATTCAGTCGGTTCACTACAACAGCGGTGACAATCGTCAGCAATTCCAGCTGCATGGCGGCTCGCCACGAGACACAGAACTGAAGCTTTCAAATAGCGCGGCTCAGGGCGATTGGGTATTTACGCATACCCACCAGGGATTTGGCGCGGATACAACTTGGGCTCGCGGGACCGGTTGGGCCATCTATGGTTTCGCGGTCGCCTATGCTGAGACACGGGAACCAGGTCTGCTTCAAGTCGCGGAGCGAACCGCCGATTATGCCCTCGAAAACCTGCCGGAGGACGGTGTGCCCTGGTATGACTTTTGCGACGAAGGTGTTCATTTCCGCAATCGCGACTCCTCGGCCGGGGCGATCATCGCAGGCGGCCTGCTTCGCCTTTCGACCCTGACCGACGACCCGCAACGCGGGGCGAGATATCGAGCGGCCGGGGAGCGGATCGTGCAATCTCTCATCGATCGATATCTCACGCCGGTAGGGGACGGTGATCGCACTCCGCCTGGCGTGTTGCGGCATGGATCGAGCATCAGACCGAACGACTCGATGCTGATTTATGGGCAGTATTACTTGCTTGAGGATCTGTTATGGATCGAGCAACACAAGCGGTAGCAAGGATCAAAGGATTGGTCCGGAACATCATTGGGCTTGGCCTGTTTGGCCTGCTGGGTGTGGCCAGCGCGGGCACGGGTCAAACGTCAGGGCCCCCTGTGCAGGTCAAAACGACAGATCTCGACCGGGAGATTCGGGAGTTTCTCGACTGCCAGGTGGCTGCTCACGTTCAGGATATTAAGAGTCTCGATCCACCTCCGGATCGCGTGGTCGGAGCGCTGGCGACCGGAGAATTCTCCTGGGGCACGTTCATGCGGGCCCTGGCAGCGTATTCAGACCTTGCCAAGACGCGAACCGTTGCTGGCCGCGACGTCACACCCATCATTGCAAAGATGGCTCTGATCGAGGTGCGCCGGGGCGGCAAAACCTGGGCACAGCTCTACGCTGCGCTCGCCCTCCGCCACTTCGGCACCGATCTCAACCACAACGCGTTGTGGCAGAGCCTGTCCTCCGCCGATCGAGAAGCGTGGAAATCCCTCCTTGACCCAGGCCGCTTCTACAATGTGCAGACGCACAAACTGGTTCACCTTCCTGAAAATTATTTTGGCGTTGCTGCACGGATCGCAGCCATAAGCTTCCAGGTCGGCCTGGTCAACGACCGCACGTACGTGGACGGCTTGATGGACCGCGCCGCGCAACAATTTACCAGCGGTGCTCTCTTTGCCGACGATGCTCTGCCAACCGGTAGGTACGACAGGTATTCGAACGAATACGCGCGGGCGATCTACGATGCCGCTGAGACAGTGGGTCGCGCAGACATCATGCACGCGGTCGCGCCCTCGCTCAAAGAGCAAATGCGGCTGTGGTGGGATCTGCTTTCTCCGGATGGATACGGTTACTCCTGGGGACGCAGTCTCGGGGCAATCAGTTATATGGACACCATGGAGATCGTTGCGTTTGTTGGCGAACATCCTGAGTTCCGCCCGGCGCCGCTCTCTGAGTTAGCTTCGGCTTATTACGCCGCCTGGCGCTGGCTGCGCACTGATTTCAATGACGATACTCATCTGCTCTCTGTTTTTGCGTTCGGCCGAGGAGACTACAGCTACATCACCCGGGAGCGTGAGTGGCAGCAGACGACCGCCTTTCTCGCCAAGCTCATAGGCGCCCACCAAACATTCGTGAAAGTGCTTGCGCGAGAAAACGTCGCAGATTTTTCCTCCCGCACAAGACTTGGCGACGTGGCGCGCTTTGTCTTTTTCCGCAACCATGCCGGGCGACAGTTTGGCGTATGGGTGGTACGCCAAGCAGAGATGCATTTTGCCCTGCCCTTCGTAACCGGGCCACGCGCCGCTACTTCCGACTACGAACCCGCTCCGCACGGTCTCCCTGGCATGGCCGTACCCGTAGAACAGACTTATCCGTGTCTTATTCCCTTTCTCGAGCTGGAAGGCGGCACAACCATCGCTGCAGCCGACGGCGCCGATGAAATCCATCCGGCCTCAGATGGGCAGAGCGTCACGGCCAAGTGGAAACGCTGGGTCGTCGTGGGAGCCAAGGCAGGGGAAACCATCGATCCGGGCTTGGTCACGGAAGTGACTTGGGCGGTGGCTGGAAGACGCCTTCGTCGCGTCGAAGTCATCACAGCATCGAAAGCCATCCAAGTCCGTCGGATCTGGATGACGGTGCCGAGCTTGGCAGACCATATCGAAACCTCTCTGGCGGAGAGCCTGCGAACTGATCGGCTCCTGTCAAAAGAGGGCAGTCTCGCAGTTCGCGTCCTTCATTCCGATTGGCCCATTCGGATTTCAGCATTTGCGACTGGCGACGATCCATTAGGTCGGGGAGACCGTCGGGCCATTCCCCTGCATCTGGTTTTCGAAGCTAACAACATTTCCTTGCTGCCGGGCGTCGAACAGAAGTGGGACATCGAGCTATCTACGCTTGCTGACGAACGCGCCAAGTGGCCGACCACTCGAAGTGGGAGGCACGGGCGCTGCGCAGCCCCCTTTGATTTTCACCCCCAGGAGCACCCATGTGAGTCTCCGGTATCGATTGGGGTAGGCCGCCCGGCAGATCGCTCGAGTGAGTTCCGGCTGAAAAACGGGTGGTACAGACTGAGCTTTGTGCTTTGAACGGCTCGGTCACCAGCAAGCTCCGGCGTATTCAGCGCAGGCATGCCTGGGCCGCCAGCCAGGGTGCCAGCCATGAAAACGTCGCGACAAACGCAAGAGAACGCAGCCGTTTGACTCCTGTGAACCGGATCACCCCGCTATCTCAAAGCAGAACTCACAACCCTTCTCCCAGGCGTCATCTCGCCGCATGCGAGATGACGCCGGCCATTCGGGGCTGCCATGCGACCACGGCCTGTCGCGACTCGCCCAGTTGGTCGATCCCCAACTCCACGATGTCACCCGCCTGCAAGTATTGCGGAGGTCTCATGCCCAAACCAACACCCGCTGGTGTGCCGGTGCTGATGACATCGCCAGGCAGCAGCGTCATGAATTGACTGACGTAGCTGACAAGCGTCGGTACATCAAAAATCATTTGGCTGGTGGAACTCCGTTGCCGGAAGACGCCGTTCACTTTCAACCACATTGCCAGGTGAGCGGTGTCCGGGAGCTCGTCACGCGTCGCCAGGAACGGTCCCAGCGGCGCGAATGTGTCCGCGCTTTTTCCCTTGACCCATTGCCCGCCCCGTTCCAGCTGAAATGCGCGCTCGGAATAATCATTGTGCAGAGCGTAGCCAGCCACATACCCGAGCGCATCTTCCGGGTCGATATAGCGGGCCTTCGTGCCGATCACAACGGCTAACTCGACCTCCCAGTCGACTTTTTGCCCGTTCTTCGGAATCACCAGGTCATCGTTCGGCCCGACGAGTGAAGTGGTGGCCTTGAAAAATATGACCGGCTCGGTGGGGAGTTCCATGTTGCTTTCTTGGGCGTGATCGCGGAAGTTCAACCCAATGCAGACGATCTTGCTGGGACGGGCAATCGGTGATCCCAGCCGGACCGACGCGGCACTTCGCGAAGCGGAAGCGGCGTTTTCCTCCAACCAGACCTTCAGTCGGGAGATTCCGTCATTTGCAAAGAATGCTTCGTCATAGTCTCGCGTGAAGCTCGAAACATCGAGACGCGTGGAGTCCTCGAGGAGCACTCCTGGATTCTCTTCTCCAGGCTCACCAAATCGGATCAGCTTCATTTTTTTCTCCGTCTTGCGGTGTCAGCATGCCCAAAAAGTCGTTTGCAAATCCTCGTCCTGAAAAGGCGGATCGTAATCGAGCAGATGCGCGAGCGCAAGCCCGCGACGGAAGTTGTTTCGAGGCGAACGGCAAAGTTTCACAGGGTAAAACTGTTTCCGTTGGGACGAGACGCAAAGCGAAACACAAAATTGTTCTTACGCTGTGTGGTTGCTGCCAGAGTTTGCGGTTGCCTCAAACAATCAGGATTTCACAATGTCTGACATTTTTCCGCACCTCGATTACAAATCCGAATTGCCGCAGCGCCTGGACCACGGCGTTGGCGTTATTGGGGCCGGAGGGATCGTTCACTACGCACATTTGCCCGCCTACAAGAAAGCTGGATTCGATGAGCTGTTGCGTGATTCCGAGACCGAGATGATCGTCGACATCGCAGTCTATATCCCGCACAGTAGGTCGCGATCGCCGAACAAGCCACGGCTGCCGGCAAGCATCTGCTGGCCAGAAGCCCCTTGCGGATGAGTATTCAAAAGCGGTTCCCAATGTCGAACTCGCGGAACGGGCAAACGTGGCAGGGCGACGCCTATGCCATGTTCGCTTCGGAGGCACCGAATGAGTAATCAAAGGAAACAATCCGCCTGATGTACAACTGTCCCGGCGGGCGATCCGACGGCTTGGAGTTCATGTCCAAGTGCAATCCCGGCTATTGGTTCACTGCTCGCCTCGACAGCCGCTGGATTCCGGATGCCTTCGTGGGCCCGATGGCATCCCTAATGCGTTCCGTCGAAAACGCCTCGGAGCCAGAGACCGGTGGACGCAATAACCTGCGCACCTAGCGGGTTGTGTTTGCCGAGTATCGTTAGGTGGCGGAGAAGCGCGCTGTACGACCGGAGGAGATCAGCGTCTGACGCCAGCTGCGCCCTTCAGATCGGACGACGTCCCCGGCACTTGCGCGGCTCCATTCTCGAATGCATTCGGCACTTTCCTGCTCCCACCGGTCGGTCTGGGGATCCTTTGCCCGGCATTTCTAGTGTTCGTCATTGGCAGGGTCCCGGGAAGCTGGCTCAAGTTCTGTCGTCAGTTGAGACTTGAAGCGACGGCTCGCTTCTTCGAACCGGGCCTTGGCTCGCGCCACATCTCTGAGCACTGTGTGCAGCCGCTTTGGACCCAGTACCAGGAGTCCGAACAAGACCACGAACAGGATTTCTGCTCCAAAACCCACGCTTCACCTCCCGGTTAGGCCCTGCTCGCTGGCGATGGTTGTGGTTGTGCTGTCCGACTTCTCTTCCTCTTTCATGGCCGACTTGAAGCCGCGGATACCTTCTCCGATCCCTTTGCCGAGTTCGGGAAGCTTCTTCGGCCCGAACACGAGCAAAGCAATTCCGAAAATCACCAGCAAATGCATCGGTTGAAACAGTCCTTCAAACATAAGAGCTCCTTAAGCTAGATGAAATGAGCAAGCGACCTCTCAGCCGCTGGTATCAGCAATGCAGGCGCTGCGACCGGTAACTGGTTGCAGCGCCCGCCAGCTGAGCAAGGGAGAGAACTACACAACCATCAAAATCCGCGTTGGACCGAGTCCGCAGCGATGGCCAGTTGCATCGATAACTCAAGAAATGCGCCCGATTGACCGATAAAGAGCCCGTCGTCCATGAAAGCTTTCACGGTGGCCACCGCACCACCCTTCTGCGTCGAGGTCGGTCGGATTACCGAACAGCGCGGCAGACTCTTGCTGATGAAATTGCAGGGCTCAGGCAGGATCTTGTTGGTCTGGGTGAGCTCTGTTGCAGGGTTGTTTAGATCGGGAAACGTCAGGCCGGTCACGGGATCGACCACACCGGCCAAGGGTTGAGAGACTGCGTTGGCGCCCTTGTCGTGCCACAGCCCGAAGTGATCAATCTCGACTCCGCCAATACTGACCAGGATCCGGAGGACGGTCGGGTCAGTGGCCTTGAAGGCCAGTGTCGGATAGAGGCTCGCACCACCCTGCTCAATGAACGCAAAGTGAAATCCGGCGGTGTTGGCGATCGCTTGTATGCGCTCGGCATCACGGCCAGTGATGGGAATCGTCGGATTGGTTGAAGGGGGAGTGTCCGTATCGTTTAACGGAATCGCCGGTTGGTTCTGGATGACGAAGGGTCCCTTGAACGCCGAACCCAGATCCGGGTTCTTTCCACTTCGGTACCGGGTATACCAACTGAGGTCCACGTTGAGGTTCATAAGGTTGGTAATTCGTTTGATTTGCCGTGCTCCAGTCGCCTGACTGCTCCGCAGAGTTCGAAATGGTTCGAGGTCGACCGGTACTTCGCCCCTGGATTTCAAAAACTCCGTCAGGAAGGCTGCATGGCTCAGTTCATCATCGGTGTTGTCGGTAATGTACTGCGGCATGTCGCCATCCAGATTTTGAAGCGCCAGAGTGTAGGCTGGATTTCCTCCGATAAAGCCCTGGAATTCTTCGCTCGCTTGCGCGGCCCCGCCACCGGAGGGCCCGACTCCGCCGAGTTCCGCGTATTGTGTCCACAGATCGGTTTCGACAATTTCGGCCCACGTCGCAAACTGCAGGAGTGCAACATCGCCTTTCGAGAGCCTGCCCTCGCTCGATGAAGTCTGAGCGGTGCCTTCAGGCGTCAAAAGTGTACCGGCCGACAGCGCTGCACCGGCTATTCCGAGGCCCTTCAGAAATGAGCGTCGCTCAACGACTCGCTGCCACCGGGATTCGAGGTCTTCCACTGGGGCTGTAGCCGTGGTTTCAGTTGAGACGGTTGTGTGGAGATTCTCTTTTTTCACGTGTTCTACACTCCGATCCTGGATAGTTTTGTGTGACCTCACCAAATGTGAAACTCCGGCATGCAGGCGATATTCCCCAAGCCGGGAAATATTTCCCTGAACCAAGCGGACTTTGACCATCTCAAGGCGCGAGCTTTGGAATGCCCGAGTGAACACCGATCGCTTGAGCCTTAACTTCCGGAGCCGCAGCATCTAGCAAGTTCCAGCAGTTAGATTCAGCGAGCACGGTGCTGATACGGCTCCCTTGTAAACTGATTGTCAGATGATTGTCTCGGCTGACGAGTTATCTTGGTACGTGTGCAGTGCAGCTTTCGAATCGACTGTTCGCGCTTTCTGTCTGTCGACCGGGCCGTGTCGTGGCCGACGCTCCGAATTCTTGCATCAAGCGAAACTGCAGGGAGGGGACTATAGAGCGCTTGCCCTGCGCCCGTGCCCGGGATTTACCAGCCAAGCCACTCCGATGCTCATTCTGTAGAGCCCGACCATCGGGCAGCAAAAAAAGGCAAATGTTCAAGATGTCAGTGGCCGGCGTGATGATGGCCGCGAGAACAAGAATGGCGAGGATGGAATAGCGCAGATTGCGCCACATCCAGCGTCGCCACCCCACCCATCAGAGCGATTGGCTGCCGGTGCTTCCGAGCTGTTGCCAGGCGTTCCCTACGCGAAAGGGGCCACATACCACGCGTAGTAGGTCCCCACGCCACTGAGGAGCACAATCGCCCAGAGCCCGAGTTCTACTCGCATCCAGTGCTTCCAGCGTGTGAAACGCAGCCACCGAGGAAGAAGGGTCGTGCCCGCCACGATGACAATATAGAGTCCGAGCGCCTCGGCTGCTGTCCCCAGAAATGCGTGCATTGCAGCCACCGCGTAATAGCCGCGATGAAACGCCTTGGGAAACATCGGATTTACCTGTTGCTGGAACGACGGCCACATCACCATTCCAATCATCAAAAGGTTGACGAGCAGCACCGTCGTCTGACAAATGCCGTGCGCTCTGTAGCTCTTGTGCTTTGCGAAAAAGACACCTGCGATCAGGGCCGCTCCCATGATGAACTGCATCACAAGGTTGAAATCTGCCGCGAAGGGCGCCCCCGTGCCCAGAAATCCCTTTACTGGCAAGAGGGCTAGCACAGCGGTTTGTCGGCTCCGTATCGTCGCGGCATGATCCCTACTTAGCCCAACCTCTTGGGTCCGCATGTCGTCCTCATCCACTCGGGCATCGACGAGCGTTCGACCCGTCCCTGCAACCATCGTGGGCGGTCCGGCAATGTAAAAGATCGAACCGCGCAGGTTGCCTGCGTGCTTGGAAAGCATTTCGGATCGGATGTGCCCAACCTCACCCTGCCTTCCCCGTGAATGCCACCGATGCGCGTGAATGGCAGGGCGAAACGAAAGCTGGTACTCTCCAGGTCCCAGAGAGCGTCCAGCAACGGGAGACTCTCTTGTCGTGATCACTCGACCTGCGAAGACAATTTCCACCTCGATTCGTGTTCGGTGGAGCTCCTCGATGATGTCCCCCGGCCACCGGATTTCGAGACGCGATGGCGCAGAACTCCCTGCTCCGGCCGCAGGGAATCGCTTGCGCCATTGCTGGCCCGAGTCTTGTCCTAGCGTCCTGGCCCGCAACCGTGGCGTGCCGATCGATGACCTTTCGTCCCCGTCGCAAACGTTTCACTAGGACTGGACGATGATGCTGCCGGTCATTTTCGGATGCATGCGGCAGTAGTAGGGGTATTCTCCGGGCTCGGTGAAGCGGAACTCGAACTTCTGGTCCGTGTCCAGCGCCGCCGATTTGAACTTACCCTGCGTACTATCAACCGTGTGCGGGATGTCATCGTGGTTGATCCAGGTCACTTGCGTTCCGCGTTTGATCGTGATGGCTCCAGGCGTAAAGGCAAAATTGTCGATCTTCACTTCAGCTATTGAATCGGTCGAAGCCCCGCCAGAGGCCATCGTTGCCATGTCTGTGCCGCCGCCGTTCCCGGACGTTGGCGAGCTCGAACCAGCCAGTGGCGAATCGATGATTGCCAAGCTGGCGCCGCTGACCAGGAAGTTCACATTGGTGATTCCCAACACTCGCTGCAGCTGGTCGGCTGGTACTTTCATGGGACCCGCTGAAGGAGCTGTTCCCGGTGCAGGCTGAGGAAACGCGGTGGACATCGCCGTGTGGAACGAAAGCTTGCCTTCGATCTTTTGCATCACCTGGTGAATGTGTCCGTTTAGCACCGTCACAGAACCGAAGCGCTTCACGTAAGACAAGGCTTGTTCACTGTCGTCGGTCCCCCAACCCCATTCCGGATAGATGGTCCACAGCGGAATGTGTGCAAAGAGCACGATCGGAGTGCTGGCAGAGCGTCCCTTAAGATCGTCCTCCAGCCACTCCAGTTGCTCATGACCGAGTGATCCCAGACCTCCGGCTTTTAAATTGACGACATTCACCAGACCGACGAAATGAACCCCCTTATGGTCGAAGCTGTACCATCCAGCGCCCTTTGTGCCCTTTCCGTAGCGCTGGAGATATTGCTCGCCGTTGTCGGTCAGCATGTCATGTTCGCCCGGCACGAAGTGGATCTGTTTTGGAGACGCTCCCTTTAGTACCTGGTCGAGTGTGTCGAATTCACTGGGCTTGGAGAGCTGGCTCAGATCGCCGGTGTGAATGATGAAATCCGGTTTGTGAGGCATCGCATTGATCTTGTTGATCGCCGTCTCGAGCGTGGCGGTGACATCCGGATTTGCCGGCTTGTTAAAACCAATGTGGCTGTCACTGATCTGGACAAAGGTGAAGTCCGCGCCTTTGCCGGCATCTTTGCCGGCGCCTTTGGCGAATGCCCGCGACACCGGTATGCCACCGCTCATGGTCCACACCAGTCCGGTACCTGCCCATGCCATGCACTTTAGAAATCCGCGGCGGTCGACACCATCGTCGTTGAGGTTTTGCAACCTCTGATCAATGAGATCCTGCTTCTTGTTCGCCATTTACCCTCCCTGGTTGTAGCGTTCGACATGGATAACTGGGACCAGCCGCTTTTATTCCAAGATCAGGGAGCGCTACTGCCCCACCCTGACGCGCCTGATCTGTCCTGGCCCGTTTACCCCGTTCGCGACCCAACTAACGGGTCCAGTTAGGGCTACGACCTGGAGGCTAGAAGCGGGATCGGAAAGCGGTAACTAGGAAAGCTCTTGAGGTTTGCTGGGCGCGGAAGCGTAACCACCAGGCCAAGCCAGACGATCACACTCGAAACGCTTGCAAGCACCCGATGGATCAGCAGAATGCACTTGAGTCTCTGCCCCTCAAGCTGGAACTGCCATGCGAGAATACCCGTGGCAAGGACAGGGCTCGTCGAACCGGCTGCCACCCATAGGTCGCAGCAGGCCGCCTAGGTCAGGCCGGGTCGGTTCCTCCAGAGCCCAACGAGCTCGAAGGCCTCTGCCTGGCGGTGCTTCACGATCGCTGCGGATTTGGGAGGGTCCCAGTGCGGACGTCACGCAGCGGATTGTTCACCGGCAGCATGTGCAGCCCCTCATTCCTGTTTCCGTAACAGCACACTGTTTCTGCGGACGCAGCCCTGCGCTCTGCTGCGCCAGCTAAGGGCGACTCTCGATAGCTGAACGATGCTCAGGGCGGGCCAACGACCTCATCGAAATACAGGCTTCTCACAGGCTGTTTCCCGCGGTGGCATAGGAAAGATGGCCGGCGTCCTCGAGCCGGCCATCGAGTTATGCCTATCGATCGGATCCTTCTGTGAAAGACTTCGGATAAGGCTTGTCCCCCATGATTCCCTTCCACAAGATGTGGGCGTACTGATCGTCGTCCACGAGGTCTTCCTTGGAGAAGTCCATATTCTTGGTCACCCTTGCCCAGTAGGCCGCGTTGTGTCTGGGCTTCGGGATTCGAGATGAGGCGGTGTTCGGAGGGAGAGGCAGCTGAGTGCTGTAAAGCAAGGCTGAGGGTGCGGCATTGTAGCTCCAATCGGATTGAGTAACATCGAATACATCGGCCATGGGCTGGGCAACGGAATCATTCAAGTTCAGCGGACTGACTCCCAGGACTTCTTCGATCGTCCGGACGAAGTTGATCGTGTTGTACCGGGTGGACACAAGAGCATGTTGCTTGACGTAGGGGCCGACAATGAAGGCGATGCTTCGATGCGCTTCCACATGGTCCCCGCCATTTTGAGCATCGTCCTCGATCACAAAGACCAGCGTGTCATTCTTGTAGCGGCTGCCAGCGATCTTCTGCACGACCAAGCCGACAGCATAATCGTTGTCCGCCACCTGGAGCTCTGGCGTGTTCACTCCCGCAAAGGCTGTGCCAAAACTTCCGGTATGGTCGTGCGGCAATCGGAGAAGGGTCAGCGAGGGCAACCCGCCGTTTGCATAGTTGGCGTCAAA
>Ga0137415_10000493_pt1 | contig 37652 bp, 28 predicted proteins | sample CZODoug3_1_1_16f_FD_183082 | JGI IMG/M metagenome (GOLD analysis project Ga0137415, IMG submission 183082) | Vadose zone soil fungal communities from Angelo Coast Range Reserve, California, USA - CZODoug3_1_1_16fungal (Hybrid Assembly) | ecosystem: Environmental > Terrestrial > Soil > Vadose...
AGGGAAGATTAGAAAACGAATCGAATCAGACGGTTATCTTGGCTGCAAATTCAGGGTTGCGGAATCGCTGTGAGGCAACGCCACTTGCGACCGCCAGGCGAGCGCTGTGTCCGTTTTTCTTGACAGAGCGGCGGCTTCCGCCGAGAATGTGCGCGCGAGAATTGATTCCACGGAAAAGCTCACTGCTTTTCGAGAGAAGGCCTACTCTGGCACCTGTAAGCAGACGTGAATTTTTGAGCGGTAGCGTGGCTGTGATCGGGGCGGCGGGTATGCGGCTTCCGGTCTGGGGGCAAACGGATGCGGCGGGTGCGGGCGCGAGCCAACTGCTGCTCGGGGTTGACTACTATCCCGACCAGACGCCGGAAGCTTTATGGGAAGAAGACTCGCGAATGATGAGCGACGCCGGCTTCACCAACGTGCGGATTGCCGAATTTGCCTGGGGGCTAATGGAGCCCGCCGAGGGTAAATTTGAATTTGCCTGGCTCCGGCGCGCGGTGCAAACCCTGCACAAGCACAACATTGCGGTCATTCTCGGAACGCCGTCCGCGGCGCCTCCTCCGTGGCTGAGCCTCAAATATCCGGAGATCGTTGAAGTGAATGCCGAAGGCCAACGGTTGCATTCCGGCGGGCGGCGATTTACCTGTCCCACCAACAAGGTTTACCGGCGGTTTTCACTCGCCATCGCAAGCGAGATGGCGCGGGCTTTTGCCGAGAGCCCCGGCGTGATCGGCTGGCAGATCGACAACGAGTTTACGTTGTCCTCATCGCCGCGGTGCTATTGCAACTTCTGCCAGGCAGGTTTTCAAGAATGGCTTCGCGCCAAGTACGGCAGCCTGGACAAGTTGAACCAAGCCTGGGGAACAGTTTTCTGGAGCCAGACTTATACGGATTTTGGCCAGATACCTGTGCCGTTACCGTCGGGTGGCGATCCGAATCCGGGGCTCGCTCTCGACTACGATCGTTACCAGTCGTATGCCAACGCATCTTTTCTGGAAGAACAGCTGGCTATGCTCCGCCAGAAATGTCCGCGGCACTTTGTGACCACCAACAATGTGGGGCCGCCGGTGGACTACATCGATCTGCGCGAGCTCTACAAGAATCTCGATTTTGTTGCTTTCGATAACTACCCCGGTTTTTTTGAGATGCTGGTGCATGAGCAGATGAAATCGGGCTCGATTTCAGCCGGCACCATCAGCACCGCCACGGCAATGGGTCACGATTTCGCGCGCTGCGTCAAAGGCGGCAAGCCATTCATGATCATGGAGGAGCAGTCCGGCAAAGCCGGCCAGAAGACATTCTCTCCGCAGCCTGAGAAAGGGCAAGTCAGGCTCTGGACGTATCAGGCCATCGCTCACGGCGCCATGGGGGTGAATTATTTTCGCTGGGATACGGCTACCTTCGGAGCGGAAGAATACTGGCACGGCGTTCTGAATCATGACCGGTCGAAGAGCCCGGCCTATGACGAGATCAAGCAGACGGTTAAGGAGCTGAAGGGTCTGGGGCCGAAGGTGTTGAACTCGGGCTACCCGGCGGAGGCGGCGCTGATCTTTGACTATGATTGTGGATGGGCTCTGCAAATTCAACCGGGGCATCATGGGCTGAGTTACATGCCGCAGGTAACCGCTTGGTACGGCGCCATCACGGCCAGCCACTCGGGCATTGATGTCATTCAGCCTGGCGCGGATTTGGCGGCGTACAAGATTGTGTTTGCGCCAGTCGCTTACGTGTTGTCAGAAGCGCAGGCCGCGCGGATCAGAAACTTCGTGCAAGGGGGCGGCGTATTTGTGACCAGCTTCCGGCTGGGAGTGAAGACCGAGAGCAGCCAGATTGTGCGCACTCCACTTCCCGGCTTGCTTCGCGACGTGATGGGCGTGAGCGTCGAAGACTACGTGCCGATTTACTCCGTGAAGCAAGGGGTCAAGTTCTCCCCCCCATTCGCGGGATCGGATGGGGAGTGTGGGTTGTGGGCGGACATTCTTCAGCCCTCGGGAGCGGAGGTCGTGGGTTCGTACACGGCTGGCGAACATGCCGGAAAGGCGGCCGTCAGCGTCAACCGATTTGGCAAAGGTAAAGCAGTCTATGTCGGCGCCGATCTGGATGCCGCGAGCTTAGCCAGAGTGCTTCGAACGCTTACCGCGTCGGCCGGGGTTCAGCCGGCAATTGACGTGCCGGCAGGGGTCGAGATGACGGTGCGGAAGGCGGGGGACAAGGAATGGATATTTCTCCTGAATAATACTTCCGTGGTGCAGACGGTGACCATTCCCAGGGCGTTTACAGATCTTCTTACTAAAGATGCGCATTCTGGGACAATCGAGCTAAGTGGTTACGGGGTAAGGGTATTGGCTTAGAAGCGGACGCGTGCTCCTCTTCGCGCGAATGCGAATCAATCGGTCGGAGGGAGCCTTGATAATAGCCCGCCACTCTTCCACGTGACTTCACCAGCCAATTACTTTGCTTTGGGCTTGAACGTGTCTACGATTCCGCTGCCTTCGCGGATGGTGAGGATCTGGTTGGCCTTCACTTGGGTGAAGCGTTCTGTCTTTTGCGTGGTAGGCCATTTGACTTCGATCAGATCCGCGACCTGGGCTTGGCCGAGGCCAAAGTGGAGGCGGAGGTCGCATTGCGACATGACGCTGGAGCCGCTGTGGACTTCATCCATCTGAGAATGTTTGCCGGTCACAACGCGCACGCGCGCTCCGATGGCGGTGCGATTGCATTGCGTCCCGATCAGTTTGATCTTTATCCAATTCTTCGAGTTCCCGCCGTCGTTGCGGAGCAGTGACGGTGGATCGCTGAGATTCAAAACCAGCACGTCGATGTCGCCATCGTTGTCGTAGTCTCCGAACGCTGCGCCGCGGCTGGAGAAATGTTCGCTGATGCCCGGGCCCATCTCGGCCGAAACGTCTTTGAATCGTCCATCGCCCTGGTTCTTGTAGACGAGGCGGGGGTTTTTGAAGGTCTGGCCGATATCGTGCTGGTCAATTTCAGGGTAGACGTGGCCGTTGATCTGGATGATGTCTTGCCAGCCATCGTTGTCGTAGTCGACAAAGCCGCAGCCCCAGGCGACATAACGATTGTTAATTCCGATCCCTGAAGAAAACGTTACATCGGTGAAAGTGCCGTCTCCGTTGTTGTGGTAGAGGTTGCAAGTGTCGTCAGCGAAATTGGTTTTGAAAATGTCGAACCATCCGTCACAGTCGTAGTCGCCGACACCCACGCCCATTCCGGCCTGCTCGTGGCCATTCTCGCTGTAAGCGCATCCGGCCAGCACCGAGATGTCGGTAAAGGTTCCGTCATGATTGTTATGGAGCAACATGCTGGGTTGCGAGTCCACGGCCACATAGATGTCCGGCCAGCCGTCGTTATCGAAATCGTAAGCGACGGGCGTGATGGAATACCGCGGGCCGGGCTTCAGGATGCCGGATTTGGCGGAGACGTCTGTGAAAGTTCCGTCGCCGTTATTGTGATAAAGGACGTTGGTGTCGCCGGTAAGACCGCGGGGGCCGCACATTACCGGGATTCCCTTCCACTGACAGACCGCGGGACCATTGGGGTCCGGCGTCTTGGCCGGATCGAGCTTTATGTAGTTACAGACGAAAAGATCAAGGCGCCCATCGCGGTCGTAGTCGAGCCAGGTGCAGCCCGAGCCCCATCGGACCTGTTCGTCGTAGACACCGGCCTTCCGAGTGACGTCGGTGAACGATCCATCGCCATTGTTGTGGAACAAGATGTTGTGTCCCCAGAAGCAGCAGAACAGATCGTCCCATCCGTCGTTGTCGTAGTCGCCAACGCAGACGCCGGTCTGCCAGCCGGTGCGCGCTAGTCCGGATCTTTCGGTGACGTCGGTAAAGGTGCCGTCACGGTTGTTTTTGTACAGATGAGATGTGGGCGCTTTCCCCGGCGGCCAGTGGGCGTCGAGTTGGGTTCCGTTGGTGAGGTAGAGGTCGAGCCAGCCGTCGTTGTCGTAGTCGAAAAAGGCCAGGCCGCTGCCCTTGGCTTCGATGATGTAACTCTTGTGATCGGTGGCGCCCCAGACATTGGGGATGGTCAGGCCGGCTTCCTTTGCCACATCTACGAACACGACCGGAGAAGTACCTGGAGGGGGCGAAACTGACTGAAGGATGGCTAAGTTTTTCCATTTCCAGAGTGGAATGGTCAGCGCGTCCAGCAGAGTGCTGCCGAGAACTACGAGGGAGGACCCTAGGAAATGACGTCGTGGGAGATTCATGAGGGGCGGTCGTTTGTCTTCTGTCGTCAGTCACCAGGAACACTGGCTTGGCTGACGACTGAAGGCCGACGACTGAGGGAACTCATCGTTGGTCGCGTTCATATTGGGATTTTACGACATCGGCAATCAAAACGGCATTCACGATCGAGGGTTTGCAATTCGACGGATGGCATCTCCCAATCGGATTCGACCCGGTCGGAGCACGTTGGCATAGAGACCCGCTTGGCCCTGATGGCTGTGAGCTACAGCCTTCAGCACCCGCGGGTTCTGGTCCCCGGTTTCCGGATCGAGGTTGATCATCATGCAGCGAGCATCTCGTTGGGTCACCCCGTGAGGACTTCATCGCCAATCTGCAGCAAGCAGTCGGTCCATGTTTCTTCTTCAAAAGGATTGCCTGATACCGGCTCCATATAAATATTCGCGCGGAACCGCCGGGGACCAATGGTGCAGCTGGCCTCGGCGGCAAGAGCGCGAACGCTGGCAAGGCTGAAGAGAGAAATATGCTGACAGTCGAAAATTCCTCGAGCGCTCTTCAAAAGGAAGAGTGGCTGACCTGTCCTGCTTCCCAACTCGTCGCGCAAAGTGGGGTCTTCTGGGTTTCGAACTTGGTCGTCGAGAGTGCGCACTTGGACTGGAGGTTCTGGTTGATCCGGAGTAGGCGGTCGGGTGAAAAAGGGCTTGTAGGCCAGCATCCTGGAATCCTCTCGAGCCGTCATCCAAGGAAAGCTATTCGTGGCTGCCTGGTTCGCCCGCGTGAAGGCGAAATGCCGATCTCCCAGGATGCCGTCCAGGCCGACGTGTGCTTCCTGTACCGAGACCCCGGACATGGACTTGATGGGGTACAGATACAGCTCGGCGATCATGGCCACGGCGTTCGACATGAGATCGCTTCATCTTATCAAGGGATTCGACTCACGGCGAAACTCAAAGCTCGATTGCTGTGAAACACCCTAATGCCAGACTAAATCTGGCCAGCTAGTGCCTGGTTGAGACCCAAGCTTGCCTTGGCGGAAGTGAAAATCCCACCCTCTCTTTTCCCAAAAAGCGGGAAAGACGAGGGTGGGGCACCCGTTTGTGCTGCTCTCGTTTTCTTTATCGGGGCGCTACTTTTGGGAACGGATGCGGGACAATTCCTGTGCCCTCTTTGACCGCGATGATCTGATCCACGAGTACGTTCCTCAACTTGTCCACCTGACCGCTTGGCCAGGTGACTTCAAGAGAATCGATTTTGGTGCGCTTTCCCAGGCCGAACAGAATGCGCGGGTCGCTGGCGGACATATAACTCATGCCGCCTTTGGCCTGTTCGACGCGCACAAAATCTTCGGAGGTTAGCTTCAGCGAGGCGCCGACGCCGTCGCGGTTGGAACGGGTTCCGATCAAGAGGATTTCCAGCCAGTGATTGGCGTTTCCGCCATCGTTGCGCAGGAGTTCGGGATAGTCGCCGCGGTTGTTGATGGCGATGTCGGTGTCGCCGTCATTGTCGTAGTCCGCGGTAGCGAGGCCACGGCCGGCGATGGGGCGCATGAAGTCAGGGCCAAGCGAATCCGAAACTTTGGCGAACTGACCCTTGCCCAAGTTCCGGAACATCAGCAGCGGCTCCTTGTATGACACTTCGCTGTGGTAGAGCTGAACGTTGTCCAGCATGGCGCCATTCAATTGCAGAATGTCGTTCCAGCCGTCGTTGTCGTAGTCCACGAATTTCATGGAGACGCCGCTCAACAGGATGGCCTTGCTGCCGATGCCGGAGCCGTACGTGTCGTCAGTGAAAGTACCGTCCCGGTTGTTGTGGTAGAGGCGGTTTAATTCGAAATCAAGGTGGGTGATGTAGACGTCCTGCCAGCCGTCACCATCGACGTCGGCCGCGTCGATGCCCATGCCCGCTTCGTAGCGTCCGTCCTCGCTGGCGGCCATGCCGGAGACGAACGATGCGTCCTCGAACTTTCCGTTGTGCTTGTTGATGAACAGAAAATTCGGCCAGGAATCGTTGGCGATGGCGATGTCGGTCCAACCGTCGTTGTTGAAGTCGGCCAGAACCACACCCATGCCCTTGGATTCAGGCTTGCCGACGCCTGAGGCGTCGCTGACATCGGTGAAGGTGCCGTCGTGATTGTTGTGATAGAGCTTGGTCTTCTGTCCTTTGTAGTTGCCGGGATGGCAGTAGGAACGGTACCCGGGGCGGCGCTCGCCGCACCAAAGGTTGTTCTTCGGCGACCACTCAATGTAGTTGGTGACCAGCAAATCGAGGAAGCCATCCTTGTCGTAGTCGAACCATCCGGCGCTGGTCGACCATCCGCCTTCGTCGGCTACGCCGGATTTAGCGGTGATGTCGGTGAAGGTCCCGTTGCCGCTATTGTGGTAGAGGATCGCGCTGTTATAGCCAGTCACATAGAGATCGGGATAGCCGTCATTGTCGAAGTCTCCGACGGCAACGCCCTGGCCATAATGCCCCGCGCCGCCTACGCCGGCTTTTTCGGTGACATCGGTAAAAGTTCCGTCACCGTTGTTGTGGTAGAGCGCGCAGCGCAGGGGTTGGGGAGGCTTGTAAGTATCGGTGGCGGCAGATTGAACAAAAAAGAGATCCATCAACCCGTCCTGGTCATAGTCGAGCCATGCGACGCCAGTACCCATGGTTTCGAGGTAGTACTTTTCCTCGGTGGCCGTGGCGTCCTGAAGAAAAGTGATGCCGGCAGCCTGGCGGACGTCGCTATAGCGGACGGGCATTCCGTTGTCAGCCTGCTTCGGAGCCTGGCCGGCCAAGGCCAGCAGATGGATGGCCATCGCGATGACAAAGCTTAATGCGAGGATTGCGCTGTGCGTGGTCCCGAGAGCGAGTCCCTTGCCTGCTTTCGACTTTTTTCCCATTCTCGGATGGCCCTTCCCGGGTCTTCTTCTGGTCATTTTGGCCGGGCTCAGAGCGTACGGTCGGCGAGCGATAGCGCGAGCTGAAGCAATTGTTGCCGGGCGGCCATAGACATCGGGGCCTCGGTCGAAGGTGACGTTGCCGGGGCTCGGGCCAAAACTTCTTCGATGCGATTCACATCCAGGCCGCCGGTATTGCTGCCTTTGAAACGATTCAGCACTTCGCGGGCTTTTTCTATTTGGCCGGTCTGGTAATAGAAGACGCCCAGCGTGGAATAGCTGCCGGGCCACTCGGGTAACAGATCTACGGCTCGCTCGAGGCGCTCGGCGGCTTGTCCGGTTTTACCTTCGAGGGCCGAGACAATTCCCAAGCCCCATAGAATTTTTCCGGAGCTGGGAATTCGGGCCAAGCCTTTTTGCAACGTTTGTTCCGCGCCACTGACATCCTTGCTGCGGAGCTGAACTAATGTCAGCGACAGGTAGTACTGGTCATTGTCAGGGTTGCGGCCAATGGCATCGCGGAAAATTTCTTCCGCCTTGGCAGTGTTCCCCAGATGCGCGTGGATGTCTCCAAGCAGAGCCAGGAATGCGGCGTCCTGTTGGCCTGAAATCGAAGCTTTCGAAGCGGCTTCGAGAGCCTGATCGTAGATGCCCTTGCGGAAGTAGGCGTCGGCCAGATCGAATTTCACATCGTCAGAATCGGGATTGGCTTGCAACGCCGTGTGGAAATGCTGGATCGCGTCGTCATACAAACGGTAGCGGGCGAGGAGCACGCCCACGCCTGTCTGAGTGCGGTAGTCGCCCGAGCTTATCTGGTCGAGCTGTGCGATTGTGTTTCGGGCGTCTTCCGGTTTTCCGAGCTTCAGATAAGTCTCAGCCAGGAGGTAGAGATCCTGTGGACGGTCGGGATGTTTCTTAATCTGTTCCACCAGTTCGGTCTGGTCGAGTTGAGTACGGGCCTGAGGAGCGAGGTTAGAGCGGTTATTCAGATATTCAAAGAGGTGTTGATAAGGGTACGGACCCGGTGAGGAATCTTTGGAGAGGGTCTGGAAGACACTCAAGTCCCGTTGTGCGGCTTCGTTCTGGTGGAGGCTCCTTTCGACCATGGCGAGCTTGTAGTATCCGGAAGCAGGGTCGCGGCTTACTTTGACGTATCGTCGGAGCAGGGTTGCCGCTTCCTCGAATTTTTTGCCGGCGATTCGCAGATTGGCCAGCTCTAGCAGGGCTTCGGAAAAATCCGGGTTGGACTTCAGGGCCTGCTGAAACAGCTGTTCGGCGGCTGCCTGATTTCCCTGTCGCCCCTCGATGAAGCCCACGTTGAAAAGGCAGGAAGCGTTGCCAGGATCGAGTTTGAGGCCTTCCTGAAAATACTTTCTGGCCTCGTCGAAGCGTCCTAGGTGCCGGTAGGAGAGCCCCAGAAACGCATAGGATCGCGCTGAGGGGTCGAGGTCGATTAATCGTTTGAATTCATCGATCGCTTTTTCAACTTTACCCGACATGAAATAGCTCTCGCCCAGGGCGGCGTGAAGGTCGGCTCGTTTTGGGTCGATTTTCAAACCTGATTCCAGCAGAGGGATCGCGTCTTCGAAATAGTTCTGGGACATGCTAACTCGGGACAAGAGGAAGATGATGTCCGTGTCCTGCGGAGCCAGCTTATGAGCGCGCGCCAACAAGTCTAGAGCGTCTACGGCGCGGGTCTGCTCGGAATAGACCTGGGCCAGCAAGTAGAGGGCTGCGGGGGCATCAGGTTTCAGCTTCAGCGCTCGCTTCAAGATCACTTCGGCTTTTGCGTAGTCGCCGCTGCGCAGATAGGTTTGTCCCAAGTTGAAGAGAATCTCGAATGTTTCTGGTTGTAAGGCGTTGGCCTTTTCCAGTTCATGCCGGGCCAGTTCGTACTGCTTGGCGGAAGCCAGCAACACACCCAGCGTGAAATGCAACTGGATGTCGTCCTTGCTTTCCAGAGAAAGGTCTTTGGCAAGCTTTAACCCTTCCCTGGTCCGGCCAGCCTGAAGATAGGCGCGAATCAGGTTGAAGCGAGTTGCGACACTTGAGGGACGGACTCGCTGAAAGCTGGTAATGGCTTCGGCTGGCAAGCCTCTGGCCATGAGGACGAGGCCCAGGTTGTAGTTGCCGTCGCTGTTGCCGGGATCCAGGCGCAGGACTTTTCTGAACTCTTTCTCAGCGAGGTCGAGCCTTTCCTGAGCGACGTAGAGATTGCCGAGGTTGTTGCAGGTCTTGGTGGAGGTGGGATCAATCTTCAGCGCGTGCTGGAACGCTTCGAGAGCATTCGCGTAATCCTTCTCGCTGCTGTAGACAATCCCCAGCAAGTTGTAGCCCTCCACACTGGGATTCAGGGCGAGCTGTTCCTGAATTTTCTTTTTCGCTTCGTCAACAGAACCCTGACGTAGCAAGGCTTCCGCTTCCAGGAAAGGAGACGGGCTTTTCGAGGATGCACCGGGCGCGGATGACCGAACGCGGTCCCGGCCGGGGATTGACTGCGGCGCTGCATAGCAGATGGCGGAAACAAGGACTAAGGTTAATACAAACATTCCACGCAGCCCTGGCCGAACGGTTCCGGCGTCCGGCGAATGCTGAAATGAGGCGCCAGTAACCATCTTCCGATGTGCCTCCGCAGGTGCTCTGAAGGTCAATTTAGCATCTCCAGCGCCTGCTGAGCCAACTTGTGCTGAGGTTGCAGGCGGAGCAACGCCCGCAACACCTCTCTGGCTTTTTCTTTGTCGTTCAAAATCACGTACAGACGGGCCAGATTGAGGTAGGCCTGGTCAAAGTTCGGCGCCACGCGGATGCAAGTCTTGAACCTCTCTTCCGCCGCAGAATATTCTTTTTCGCGCACAAGAAGAACGCCCAGGTTGTTGAGCGCGTCGGGATAATCGGGCCGCAAGTTGGTGGCTCGTTCCAGGTGTTGCGCGGCGCGATCGAACTGGTCCTGGCGGGCGTAAAGCATTCCGAGGTTGTAGTTGACCTCGGGATTATCAGGTTCAAGTTGGAGCGCGCGACTCAGGAATTTTTCCGCTTCTGCTAACCTGCCTTGCCGGCGGTAAAGGTTTCCGAGGTTCGCGAGGGCGATGGCATAGTCTGGACGCAGACGCAGGGATTGTAGGAAGTTACCGACGGCCTCATCCGAGTGACCCTCCTGGGCATCGAGCATTCCAAGGTTGTTCCACGCTTCCGGATAGTCTGGACGCAGTTTCACCGTCCGCTCGAGGTATTGGCGCGCGTCGGGGAGAGCATTTCTTCGGAGATAGAGCGTTCCCAGGTTGTAGTGAGCTTCGGGATCGTCGGGTTTGACGGCGATGACCTGTTTGAAGGACGCCTCGGCTTGATCGAGATAACCGTGCTGGAAAAACGCCACTCCATAAGTAAAGTCGTTGCGCTGGAACGCTTCCTCGTAGAGTGTTCCTCCCAGCGGCAGAGCTTTGCGAATGCGATCGGCACGAGTGCGTGGGACCGATCCCAAGTCTTCTCTCAGAATCGCCGTCAGCCGTTCCGAACTCACCGTCCCTTGGCAAACCTTGACGATCATGCCGTCTTGATCGATGAGGAAAGACGTCGGAAGAGCGAGGTCCCTGCGGCGGTCGAACAGGTAGCGATAAACGATGTTGTAGACGCCGGCCACATTCTGGGTTGCCATCAGTGTAGGGAAGGAGAGCCGTTCCTGGGCGACGAACGTTTGCAGACCGCCAGAATCGCGCAGGCTGTCATCGTTAACGCCGTCGACATTAATACCTGCGACGCGAAGACCGCTGGAGGCGAAAGCTGCCTGATGGCGCTGGAGAAGCCGCATCTGTTCCATGCAGGACGGCGAGGCTGTAGTCCAAAAATTGAGAAGCAAGAAGCCGCCTCGGAACGACTTCAGCTCCCACATTTTGCTCGCAAGGTCGGGCAGGGAGAAATCCGGAGCAATCAGGGGGTCAATCAACCAGGTCTCGACCGACGATGGCAAAGGCTCCAGCTTTGGAGTCCTGCCAGCATGGGTATAAAAGGCAGGTGCGGCCGCAAAGGGCCTGGCTGCAAAATCGGTGGAGCCTTCCTCGATCTCGATTCGCCGGTTGACGGGTAGATGCTCGAAGACCTGACTCAGGCCGCTGGGCCAGCGGATAGTGGTGCGGACAGTGTCTGCTACCCTTCCGACGCCAAAGAAAAGCTCCTTAGTGTGCTGGGATAGAAATCCGGAGCCGGCCTGGAGATATTTGGTCTGGCGAGGTGGCGTTTGATCATGTTCTGCCGCTTCGACAGTTACCGCTGCCCCGATCGCATCACGATTGCTCTTCTTTCCACGCAGGCGGAAGACGATGGAGTGGCCCAGATCTTTCATCGCATTGCGCAAGACGCGGAGTTGCGGAGCATTCCGGTTTTTGAGGATTACTTCCAGCCGCCCGTCGTGGTCTAGGTCGGCGAGTACAAACGCACGGCTGTCGTCAGGAAAGTCCAGACCGACTGTGCCCGAGACTTCAGAGAACGTGCCGTCGTGATTGTTGGCGTAGAAAACGTTTCTCTCGCGTCCGCTCCAGGATGAGTCTGAGCGGATCAGTTCATTAATGGCGTTCCATCCCTGCTCGTAATTCAACCCCGGGATTGCGTTCATTGGCGATTTCGCCACGACCTGGCGCCAGAAGAAACTGGAAAGGTCACGCGGGTCGGGCCCTGAAATATAGCCGTTGGCGACGTAGAGGTCGGGGTAGCCGTCGTGGTCGAAATCCCAGGCATCCGAGGACCAGGCCCAGCGGCCCATTTCGACCCCCGCTTGCCGGCCTACGTTTTGGAACTTCCCGTTCCCCTGATTGCGATATAGCGAATTGCCGTGCGCGTGCTGGCGATATCGAGCACGGATGTCCTCGGGGTCCTTTTCATGGAAGGTGTTTTGTCCGGAGATGCGGATGCCGGCGGCAGACCACATGTTGGCAACATAAATATCCTGATTTCCGTCATTGCCGGAATCGAACCACGATGCACTCATTCCCGCACCGGGCTCCTCCACGCCCGCTTCGGTTGAGACCGAGGAAAAGGTGCCATCGCCTCGGTTGCGGTAGAGATTGCCGCGGCCAAAGTCGTTGGCCACATAGAGATCGGGCAAGCCATCAGAACGATAGTTACCCGACTTTGATTCGCCCCAGGCGCACGAGAAACTATAGCGGTCGTTGTCCACGTTCAATCCCGCGGCCTCAGTGCGATCCTGAAAGGTAGCGTTGCCCTGGTTGTGGAACAGGAAATTGGGCGGGCCGTTGCGAGCATCGAAATAAGGAACGGGATAGTGATACTGGTCCAAGCCCAGATAGTAACTGTATAGACAGAAATAAATGTCGAGCCGGCCGTCGCGGTCATAGTCAGCGATGGCCGCGTGGGTGAAAGTTCCCTGGGGTGGGCGCGCGAACTTGAAGGCATCACGCTTGAGCAGGAACTTGCCTTTGCCCTGGTTCAGGAAGAGCAGAGGACCGCTGGCGCAAACCACGAGAAGATCCTGCAGTCCCTTGTTCTCGAAATCCGCGAAGAGGGCGCAGGCTGTGTTATCCAGCACGTCCACTCCGGATTGCTCCGTCACATCCTCGAAGGTTCCGTCGCCGCGATTGCGATAGAGGCGGTTGGGAAGCCCAGAGGGTTGGCAGACGTAGAGATCATCGAAGCCGTCGTTGTCGATGTCTCCCGCCGCCAGGCCGTTGTTGCCATAGACGTCGATCCCGCAGGCTCCGTCCAGAAGGGTGCGCCAGTGGTCAACTCCACGGAGCATCTGATTTCTGTACGATTCAGTTTGGCTTAGAGCCTGGGACGTAACGTCGATGAAGATGGGCTCAGGGGCCCGACTAACGATTTCCTCGGTCGCCTCCCATTTGAGAACTCGCCATGCGCCGGACTGATCGCGTGACCACCGAGTTCGCCACTGTCCAACGCGCTCCTCGCGTCCCATGTCCGGACGCGTGCCGACAAAGTCATAGCGAATCGTGATGTTGACGGCCGGCGCGGAACCCGCGGTTTCTTCGATGGCGACAATTTCGAATTCGGCCGTCTCCACCTGCGACATCCCGGCCAGGTAGGTCTTGATCTCCGCCAGAAATTTTTCTCGGCCAGATGCGCGGCCAGAGACCACATTGGTCGCAAAGCGTCGGCGAAAGACTTCGATGCCGGCCCCCGACCGCAGTTTAATTTCCTGGGTTGGGCGTAGGGAAGTGGCTTCAATCGAGGCATCCAGGAATTTCGCTACAACGGCGGCAGCGGGCGGTGTCGCCTTGAGACCCCGGCTCCATTCGTCGAGCAGCGGCATGATTTCAAAGGCGTACTTTTCAGTGACGTATTCATCCGAGCCAGGGAGTACCAGACGAAGGACGTCGTCCAGCGGAGATTTCGCGGGATAGTGTGCGGTGAGACGAAAATCAGAGAAGGGGAAGGAAGAACTTTGACCTGTAGCCGCCCGGAATAGCGGCCGGAAGGGCGACCCATACATGGGTGCTGGAAGGAAAAGCACAGGCGCCCAGCGCATGCCTTGCAAGAAGGTTCGACGTGAAAACGTTCGACGTGAGAACAATGGGATCTTCGCGTTTGCGGCGCGCTACTGAAGTGTCCTGACAGTGATGCCCCAGCGTGCGCATGTTAGCACCGAGACAAAGTTAAGCCAAATGGGGAAGGACGCGAAGGTCGCAAAATCAGCAGCTTGGACCCAAAACTGGGAACGGTGAATCCTGGAAAGGGTGCATCTTGTTTGCTAGTACAAAGACATTAGTTTTATTCTTGACAAGTTCTCAGAACCTGGACTAAGGTTGTGCGGGTTTGGATGTATACGTTTACATTCAAACCCGAGAAAACGTTTAACACGAGCCGTGAAGCTTGGGGAGGAAGTCATGAAACGAAAGACCGTTTCGTCTTGGATCCTGCGAATATCGTTGGCGATCGCTGCCAGCATTATGCTGTTGAGCTCCAGTCCAGTCCATGCCCAGGTTGACACGGGGAGCATCCTGGGGACGGTCACGGACGCTTCGGGAGCCGTGATCGGCGGCGCCACCGTCACACTGACGAACGAAGGCACGAGCGCCTCGCTTTCGACCACGGTGGGATCAGATGGAGGGTACAAATTCACGCCGGTCCGGATCGGGACCTACAAGCTTACGGTTACCTCCCAAGGCTTCCAGACCACCGAGCAGCGCAACATCGCGGTCAACGTGGGATCGTCGGTGCTGGTTAATTTCACGCTCAAGCCCGGTCAGGTGACAGAGACCGTGGAGGTGACGACCACCACTCCCGTGCTCGAAACCCAGGATGCCTCCGTCGGCCAAGTGGTCAACTCACGCAATGTTAACAACCTTCCCTTGAACGGAAGAAACTTCACTTTCCTCGCCCAGCTGGCCGCCGGAGTGAACTCACCTCAGGCGGACACGCGAGGCAACGCGGCCAGCGGCGCGTTCGCAGCCAATGGTTCGCGACCGGCGCAGAATAATTACCTGCTGGATGGAATTGACAACAACTCGGACACGGTGGACTTCCTCAACGGCACGAATTTTGTGGTGCTTCCCCCGGTGGATGCGATTCAGGAATTCAAGGTGCAAACCACGGACTTCAGCGCCGAGTTTGGCCGCTCCGGAGCCGCGGTTCTGAATGCCACGATCAAATCCGGCACCAACAGTTTCCACGGCGCGGGCTGGGAATTTTTCCGTAACGATAAGCTGGATGCCGCCGACTATTTTGAACGCGTGGGCAACACCACAAAAAAGGGCGAACTGCGCCTGAACCAGTTCGGCGTGGCCATCGGCGGGCCGGTGATCAAGAACAAAGTCTTCTTTTTCGGAGACTACGAAGGACTGCGGCGGCGGCAGGGAGCACCGCACACGGGGAGTGTGCCGACCGCCCTGGAGCGAAGCAGCGGTTACACCAACTTCGCAGAGCTGATTACGGGACAAACGGGCACCCAAACCGACGCCCTCGGTCGGACCATGCCCACCGGAACGATTCTGGATCCCGCGACCACGCGGGCGGTCACAATCGGTGTCGTGGACCCTGTATCAGGTTTGACCGCGACCAAGACCGGGTTTGCCCGCGATCCCTTCGGCACCTGTGCGGCCGGTACCGCAGCCTTCACGCTTAGTGGCTGCGGCCTCAACATTCTTCCCGCCGGGCGGCTCGATGCGAACGCCATTAAGTTGTTGAACCTCTATCCGGGGCCCATCAACGGGTCGCTGTCCTCCAACTTCACGACTTCACCGGCCATCAGCGAAAACCGCAACGCCTTTGACACCCGGGTGGACCTCAACATCAGCGACAAGAATCAGATCTTTTACCGCTTCAGCTACGTGGATGACCCGCAATTCATTCCCGGAATTTTTGGGGGCGTGGCCGATGGCGGCGGTTTCCAGGAGGGTCCTCAGACTGCGCTGGCGCAACAGAGCGCATTGGCTTGGACCCACGTGTTTTCTCCGACCACGGTTAACGTTGCCCGGGCGGGGTTGAATTACCTTCATACAACGCGCGTTTCCCCGTCGGCCAATGATCTGAGCGACCTGCCCGGACAGTTTGGCATCACGGGCATCCCTCAGGAGCACGAGAACGGCGGGCTCCCCGCGTTCGGGATCACGGGACTGCAGACGCTCGGCAGCAACGCCTTCCTGCCTTCGGATGAAGTCAGCTCCACCTTCCAGGTGACCGACGACTTCACCAAGATTTACGGCAAACATACTTTCAAGATGGGTTTCGAGTTCCAGCACGTCAAGTTCTCGACCCTGCAGCCACCGTGGTCGCGCGGACAATTCAACTTCGATGGCGTGTATACCAACATCCCCGGCGCGAGCACCTCGGCGGAGAACACGGGCATAGCGCAATTCTTGCTGAGCCCGACGGTCTCGAGCGTGGGAGGAGTTGACTACGTTGGGGGGCCCGGCGCACAAGGAGCGGGCAATGCCGTATTCGTCTCCAACATCTCGTTAACCGATAACGGAAAGAACTATTACGGCAGCTACATCCAGGACGACTGGAAAGTCACCCCCAAGCTTACCGTCAACCTGGGCTTGCGCTGGGACTTCTTCGGTCTGGTTTACGAGCACCACGGGGCCCAGGCCAATTTTGTTCCGAGCGGGCCTCCGACGGGTGGTCCGTTGTTCTTGCTCCCGGCAGGAACCAACCCGGCGAACCTCTCTTCGGGTTGCGCGAACTGCTTTACCGACCTGCTGGCCAAGGATGGCATAGGGCTCGTGATCGGTAACAAGTACGGCAAAGGACTGGGAAGGTCGCAGAAGGACAATTTCGCGCCTCGGGTCGGTTTTGCCTATCAAGTAACCCCCAAGCTGGTTGCCCGAGGCGGATTCGGCATGTTCTACAACGGGTTTGAGAACCGCGGCTTCTCGCCGAATCTGGGAGAGAACTATCCTTTCCAATTCAACTTCCAGTTTGCGGCGGCTAACGACGGTACGCCGATCACATATCCGGGTTGCACCAGCCCTTCTGCGACTCCGATTGGAAGCGCAACTCTTGAGACCGGATTTTCCTGCACTCCGCTTAGCCCGACCCTGGTTAAGGCCAATGGCCTGGCATTGCGTGGAATTCAGTTTGACTACATCACTCCCTACTCGATGGCTGGCAACTTCACGGTTCAGTATCAACTGACGCCTTCGTTGTCCATTCAGACAGGTTATGTAACTTCACTGGGACGCCATTTGGAGGTGTTTCCCAACTCCAACAACGTCACGCAACTCTTGCCAGTCAGCGCAGATCCTGCCAAGGTCCCTGCGGCCCAGGGGGGGCGACCATTTGCGGACTTCGGAGGAGGCTCTAGCTACGCGATTACAGAGGGCAGCAGCTACTACCATGGTCTGCAGACCAGGGTGGAAAAGCAATTTGCCAGCGGCTTGAATTTCCTGGCTACCTACACGTGGTCGAAAGTGCTTTCGGACGCTCACGACTTGCTTAACGGAGGGAGTTCGAACACAACCGGTGGGTCGAACCAGAACGGCTATCGTGCGCCGAGCGTTCCCGGTTTCGGAATCAAAGGGGATTACGGCTTGGCCCCGTTCGATATTCGGAGTGTCTTCCACTTCAGCGGCGGTTACGAGCTTCCTTTCGGTAAGGGCAAGCGGTTCATGTCCACGCCCTCAGGAATTTCGAATGTGCTGGCCAGCGGGTGGAGCGTCAACTGGGCCGCCACGATGCAAGGTGGCCAACCTCTCACTATTCCCGCCGCGACCAGTCCGACGACGGCAGGAACAGCGAGTAACGCTATCCTGCTGCCCGGGCAAGATATCAAAAGGGGCTTGCACACTGACTCTAACGGAAAATTGAGCTTTCTCGGGAACCCGGCCGCCTGGACCCAGCCTTGCGTGTTAGGTGGGACGGTGGGTGCCCCGGTGCCCACTGCGGGCTCCCCGGCGGGGTGCGTTCCTTTGACCGGTTTCGCCGCGTTGGGTGGGGGACCTACGCAGCTTGCGGGTCCAACATTCTACCGGCTCGACTTCTCCGCCTTTAAGGATTTCCAGTTGAGCGAACGCTTCCGGCTGCAGTTCCGGACGGAGTTGTTCAACGTTCTCAATCACCCCAACTTCAATGCTCCCGGATTCGGCGGCAACGGCGTGGTCGCGATCTCCGGGTCGACCAACTACACCAGTTCAAACTTTGGAGAGATCGGGTCTACTCGTGATGCTCCCTACGATCCGAGACAGATCCAGTTCGCTCTGAAGCTATATTTCTAAGCCTAAATGTGACATCCCTCCGGGAAGGCGCTTCACCTGAAGCGCCTTCTCCGGGGGCCTTCCCCCAATCCTTATTCCTGCTCCCGCCTGCTGCGGTGCGGTGCTAACATACGAAGGCCGTGATCATCAGACATCGGTCGATGTGGCTTGTTTTTCTGTGCCTTCGGGCATGCCTGTCAGTGGCCGAAGCCGGCGGAGAGCAGACTGAAGGTCTGGATCGCGAGGGCTTGGATCGCGAGTTTCAGGCTGCTGTTGCCCAATATGACTCGGGGCAGTATGCGGCAGCTGCGCTGCGCCTGGAAGGAATTCTGCACCAAGTCCCGGAAAGCTTTGAAGTTCACGAACTGATGGGATTGGTATATTCCGGGCAGTCCGAGGACGCTAAGGCCAACCCTCACTTCGAGAAGGCGGTGCGCCTGAAGCCAAATTCAGCAGCTGCCAGAACCAACCTGGCCGCGAATCTCGCGCGCCTAGGGAAGCACGACCTGGCCGAAATGCAGTTCAAGAAGGCGGTCGAGCTCGAGCCCCGGAATTTTGACGCCACCCACAATCTGGGCGAATTGTACGTCCGGTCGGGAAAGGTCGCGAAGGCAGCGCCTTATCTGGAGCAGGCGCAGCGGATCGATCCTTCTTCTTACGACAACGGCTACGATTTGGCACTGGCGTACATTCTTACCACGCGGCTGGCGGACGCCCGGCAACTGGTCCACGATCTCTTGAAAGTGAGAAATACAGCGGAATTGCATAACCTGCTGGGCGAGATCGAAGAAAAAGACGGAAAGTTCGTGGCTGCGGCGAATGAATACGAAATCGCCGCTCACGCCGACCCCAGCGAGAGCAACCTGTTCGACTGGGGGAGTGAACTCCTTCTCCACCGCACGCTCGGACCGGCGGTGGAAGTTTTCCAGCAGGCCAGCGAGCGCTACCCCAAGTCGGCCCGACTGGTGATCGGCCTCGGCATGGCTCTGTACGCGCGCGGTAACTACGACGATGCGGTCAAGTCCCTGTTGAAAGGGGCTGATCTCAACCCTTCCGATCCCGACTGCTATCTTTTTCTCTCCAAGGCCTACAACAGCTCGCCCGGCCAGGCGGGGGAAGTTGTTGAGCGATTTCGCCGTTTTGCGCAGCTTCAACCGCGCAACGCGCGGGCCCACTACTACTACGCCATAAGTTTGTGGAAAGGAAAGCGGGCGGAAGATCCTGGCCTCGACCTCCATCAGATCGAAACGTTGCTGAAAACCTCGCTGGCGCTCGATCCCAAGTCGGCGGAAGCGCACCTGCAGTTGGGCAATCTCTACTCTGACCAGAACAAGTATGCCGAGGCCATTCCGGAGTACGAGAAGGCCCGCGAGTTTGATCCGGACCTGGCCGACGTGCGCTACCGGCTGGGTCAGGCCTATGTTCGCACCGGCGCAAAAGACCGCGCCCAAGCGGAGTTTGCGATCTATCAAAAAATCCGGGAGCAGCATTTGGCGGATCTCGACAAACAGAGGGCGGAAATCCGGCAGTTTGTGTATTCAGCGAAGAATGGCGCTACCGCGAAGCCGTAGTCGGTCGGTCTTTGCGATACGGAAACCATGACGTCCGATTTCACAACGCAGATCGCTAGACGGCGGGCTAGAGAAAGAGGGTCCTCTCCTCGAGAACTCGCCTTGCAGCTCGCCTGCAACCGCCGCGAGTTCCTGCGCACAGCTGCTGGATTGACCTTGGGGGGCACACTGTTTGGTACCGGTCGGTTGCTTCAGGCGGCGACTGTCTCCAAACGGAAGAAGGTGGTTGTCATCACGTTCGGCGGTGGGGCGCGCGATCAGGAAACTTTTGCACCGGAAGGGCAGGAGAATATCCCGCACCTGATGCGGGATCTCATCCCGCAGTCAACCTTCTTTACGCAGGTGATAAATCGGGGAATCTTGGGCCACTATGTGGCTACAGCGAGCCTGGCCACCGGGGTCTACGAGACAATCAATAACTTTGCCTCTCTCCCCCCCGAACACCCGACCGCGTTTGAGTACTTCCGTAAAGACCTGAAGCGCCCGCCCTCGGATGCGTGGGTGGTTGCTCCCAGCAACGGGTTCAACCGGATTGGAGAAAGCAATCACCGTTCCTATGGCGCCGGTCTGGGGGCGAGAGTGCTGCTGCCGAAGCATCTGTTAACCGCGGCAACGTCCGGCGGTCGGGATTTTGAACACTTGCTTCGCGACAACTACGAGACGCCGTTCTACGTGCCGCAGCTCGGAGGCAGCGAGATTGAGCTGCAACAGTTAGAGCAGATACTGAAGCTCTCGGTCGATGAATTCAAAGCGAAGGCGCGTACGCTGTCGAGTCCCGACGAGCTTTCGGTCTATATCGCGCGTCAGTTGATGAGGCAAGTGGCGCCCAGCCTTCTGTGGATCACGATGCACGATATTGATATCGCGCACGCCGGAGCCTATTCGCTCTATGTTGAGGGCATTCGGCGTACCGATCGCCTCTGCGCTGATCTATGGAAGACGATCCAGAGTGAGCCGGAATACGCCGCCAACACGACTCTGTTCATTCTGCCGGATTTTGGCCGGGACTCGGACGACGATTCCGGAGGTAACGGATTTCAGCATCATCGCACCGGCGATGCGCTTTCCCGCACAACCTGGATGATGGCGATGGGAGCCGGCATCCGTGAAGGAGTGGTTTTCGACCGTCCGATCGAGCCCACCGATTTGGTGCCAACCCTCGGGTCGATGCTGGGGTTCTCTGCTTCGTTTGCCCAGGGCAAGCCGATAGCGGAACTGTTGTAGTGGTTTTGTGGTGTGGGGAGCCAGAAGTCGTAAACTTGAGCTGCGAGCGTGAAGAGCTGCGGGCTCCACTGCGCTCGCCTCGCTCCGCTCCGGTTGGGATGACAGAGTTATGCATCGGATTGCAGACTCAGGACACTAGGGTTCTTGGCAATATGCTTCCACGCGACCTCAAGCCGGAACACTTCAATGGATATCCCCCAGAAGCAAGAAAACTGGTCACGGGATATATCGGCGCGCTACAGCGCCTGCCGTTGAGTTTCCTGCCCAGCCTGTTGCGAGAGGTGGTGGATTACGATTTCAAGTTCCCGGTTGAGCGCAGGTCCGTAGAGAGGGAACTGGCAAATCTGAATTCGCTTTCCGGCGAACAGGTAGGCACATGGTTTCAAGCCTTCGCCCAAATCCAGCTTTCGCCCAAGCTGGAAAGTTTTGATTGGATCAACGCACCCGCCCAGTTTGTAGAACAGCTATCGTCCTACCTTTGGACCACGCACCAACTGGATGCGTTTCGCACCGCAGCGATGGGCTACGCCGGCCGATTGCAGGCGGCGGAGCCGCCGGAGCCGCCTCCCATGCCCAGGCTGGGAATTACGGTCGTCGGCCAGGGAGTGGGGGCGTATGACGAGGCCCTGTTCCGCAAACTGCGTCCGCATGGGGCGTATTTCAGCCGGGTCAAGCCGGAAAACGGGCTGAAGCAGTTGTTGGGCGCAGTGGCTGCCAGAGCCAAGGCGCATCCGGTCGCTTACGGTCACTGGTACGTTGATGGCGGCCAGGCAGCCGACCACGATCCCGCGCTTACGTGTGTCTCCTACGAGGCTCTGGGACCGGCACGCGCGGCCCTGTTGCGCAAGATCCGATCGGAAACCGACCGGCCCGGAATGGGACCGGAGGCACTGCGCACGCTTCTGGCGCAATTGCGTCCCGCAGATCTTGGTTTGGGCAAGGGGGAGGTGGGCAAGGCCGGCGACGCGGTGCTGGATCGTTTTCAGCTCAAGGTGTTGACGGAAGGTTCCGGCACGCAAATTTTCAGCACAACCTTCTCCCAATGGACGGCACGCGAGGTGCTGCGGCGGGCCCAGCCGCTCACGCTGCTGGTCCGCTTTGCCCCGCGACAACGACAGAAGCCAATGAACGAACTGCTGTCGGGAAATTCCGATCGGGTTGAACTCGACCCCGTCGGATCGCTGGTCGATGGAGATATGGGCGCATATTACAACTGGCTGAACCAGCAACGGCTACCGGCAGCCGAGCAATCCTCGTTCCTGGTGTGGTTTGAAAACCACGGTGCTGCGGTGGCCGTTGGGCCTTCCATGGCCCGCGGGACGGTCTCAAACTCAGTCGCCGACATGGGGGAGCTGCTTTCCTGGATGAGCTGAACCGGGATTTCAGATTTTTGATTTCAGATTGCAAATTCCCCTGACGCCCGAAGTCTCGACGACATTGCTTACAATCTGAAATCTAAAATCCGAAATGTTTTCCCTCCCTCAGTACTTCACAATGGCGGCAAACGATTTCGGATCCAGACTGGCGCCGCCAACCAGGGCGCCGTCGATTTCTTCTTCGGCCATCAACGCCTTGACGTTTTCTGGTTTCACCGAGCCGCCGTATAAAATGCGAAGCTTGTTTGAGAATTCTTCGCCGAAGGCTTTTGCCGCCTCGCCACGAATCAGCACGTGCGCCTCGGCAGCGAGTTGGGGTGTGGCAGTTTTTCCGGTGCCGATCGCCCACACGGGTTCGTAGGCGACCACCAGTTTCGGCGCTTTCTTGCTGGAGATGGCGTGAAAGGCGCGCAGGCACTGGCGGCGTAACACATCTTCGGTGAGATTGGCTTCGCGTTCTTCCAGAACTTCTCCTACGCAGACGATGGGCGTAAGTCCCGCTTCCAGCGCAGCTTTCAGCTTGAAATTTACCATGTCGTCGGTTTCCCCGAAATACTGGCGGCGCTCGGAATGGCCGATGATCACATGGGTGCAGCCGATATCGAGCAACATGCTGGGGCAAATTTCGCCGGTGTAGGCACCCTCTTTTTCCCAGTACAGGTCTTGCGCGCCGATGGCGACGTTCGAGCCCCTTGCCGCTTCAATGGCCACGTAAAGATCGATGTAGGGTGGGCAGACCACGATTTCGTCCCGGGTATGACCAGCGACCATGGGCAAAAAATCACGGAAGAAGTCTCCTGTCTGATTGGGATTCTTGTTCATCTTCCAGTTGGCGGCCATCACCTTTTTGCGAGGCATGACATCCTTTCGAGAGAAGCTCGTAGAACGTAAAGTTCACGGACACAACCAAACCCATAGGTCCTTCGCGGCCTCAAGGCCACTCAACTTGACAATTGATTCACTTCTTGCCCGTCAACGCTTCCACACCGGGGAGTTTCTTTCCCTCGAGAAATTCGAGCGAAGCTCCGCCGCCGGTGGAGATGTGGGTGATCTTGTCGGCCACGCCGGCTGCGTGCACGGCTGACACAGAATCGCCGCCTCCTACGATCGAGGTCGCTCCCACGTTCCCGGCAACGGCGCGGGCAATCTTGAATGTTCCCTTGGCGAAGGGCGCTACTTCAAATACGCCCATGGGGCCGTTCCACACGATGGTGCGGGCATGGGCGATCGCTTCCGTGAAGATCTCCGCCGTCATTGGTCCGATATCGAGGGCCATCAGGTTGGCTGGGATATGACCGCTGGCCACGGTTTGCACGATCGCGCCGATGTCGATTTTGTCGGCTACGACGTGGTCTACTGGCAACAGGAATTTCATTTTGTGTTTTTTTGCTTCCTGCAAGAGCTGGCGCGCCAGATCGAGCTTGTCTTCCTCGACCAGGGATTTGCCGACGGGCTCACCCTGAGCTTTGAGGAAGGTATAGGCCATGCCGCCGCCGATCATGAGAGCGTCGACTTTACCCAGCAGATTACGGATCACGCCGATTTTGTCGCTGACCTTGGCCCCGCCCAGGATGGCGATGAAGGGCCGCTCCGGTTTTTTCAGCACTTTGCCCAGGTACTCGAGCTCCTTTTCCATGAGCAGGCCGGCGGCCGACTTCTTTACGAATTTAGTGATGCCGACCGTTGAAGCATGGGCGCGATGCGCGGTGCCGAAGGCGTCGTTTACGTAATAGTCGGCCAGGCTGGCAAGTTGTTTAGAAAACTTCTCGTCATTGGCTTCCTCTTCGGGATGAAAGCGGAGATTCTCCAGCAGCAGAGTCTGGCCCTTTTCCAGTTGTCCCGCCATTTCCTCGGCTTCCGGCCCGACGCAATCGGGGCAGAAGCCCACGTTTTCGTCCGGGGCCAGTTCCTTGTCCAGGAGCATGCGCAGGCGCTCCGCCACTGGTTTGAGGCTCATTTTGGGATTGGGTTTTCCCTTCGGCCGGCCCAGATGGGAGACCAGCACCAGGCGGGCTCCGCGACGCAGGGCGTACTCAACTGTGGGTAGAGTTTCGCGGATGCGAGTGTCGTCGATGACGCGGCCGTCTTCGAGCGGGACATTGAAGTCAACCCGCATGAGGACGCGGTGATTGCTGAGAGCAAGATCGCGGATGGAGAGCTTTGACATGACGGGCGTCCTTTAGCTGTTCCGGCGGCCCTGAGGCGGTGTCTCGCCCTCCACGCGGGCGCGGGCTCCTTCGACTTCGCTCAGGACGGGTCCGCGCCACACGAGCTTACAGGCCCTTGCTTCCTAGATAGCTGATCAGGTCGCGGACGCGGGAAGAGTAGCCCCACTCATTGTCGTACCACGAGATGACCTTCACGCAGTTGCCTGCCACCACCAGGGTCATGGGCGCATCGACGATGGAAGAACGGCCATCCCCCTTGAAGTCGGCGGAAACCAGTTCATTTACCTCGTATCCGAGATAGCCTTTTAGAGGGCCACTCTCGGAGGCTTTCTTCAGTGCCGCGTTCACTTCTTCCCTGGTCGTCTTCTTTTCTACAAACGCCACTAAATCCACCGCCGAGACGTTTGGGGTGGGTACACGCATGGAGAAGCCGTCCAGTTTGCCGGCCAGGTCAGGAATGACGAGCCTCAGCGCTTTGGCGGCACCTGTCGAGGTGGGAATCATGTTGATCGCGGCCGCGCGGGCGCGCCGTAGGTCTTTGTGCGGGAAGTCCAGGATCACTTGATCGTTGGTATAGGAATGGATCGTGGTCATGGTGCCGCTGACGATCTTGAAATTGTCGTTCACGACCTTGGCGATGGGCGCCAGACAGTTGGTCGTGCAAGAGGCGTTGGAGATGATGTGGTGTTTGGCTGGATCGTAAACCTGTTCGTTCACGCCGAGCACGAGAGTGACGTCTTCATTTTTCGCGGGGGCTGAGATAATGACCTTTTTCACTGGGCCGCGCATGTGTTTTTTTGCGTCGGCGGCGTCGGTGAAGCGGCCCGTGGATTCGACCACGACCTGCGCTCCGACCGATTCCCAGGGCAGCTTGGCGGGATCTTTTTCGGCGAAGACCTTGATGGTTTTGTTGTCGACCGTAATGCTGTCCGAGCCGGCGGTGATTTTGTGGGGCAAATTGCCCAGGATGGAATCGTATTTCAGCAGGTGAGCCAGGGTTTTTGGGTCGGTGAGGTCGTTGACCGCAACGAATTCGATATTGCTGTCGTTGAGCGAAGCCCGGAGCACGTTTCGCCCGATGCGTCCGAATCCGTTGATTCCTACTTTGATTGCCATTTATCCTCCAAAACTTTGTAAGACCCCAGGAAGAGACTTATCAGGCCCGTAACGGAAGGAAAATGGTAACAGGGAAAGGAAGAATGCAGCAAATTACAAACTGCTCAAAGCGGCGCGCAGGGACGACATTTAAGTTGGAATTTCGATTTCCAGATAGACGTTATTTTTGCTCCACAAGAAAGGAATTCGGGCGAGCCAGTATTTCTCACGGATGGTTTTGCGGGCCCAGGGCCAATCTTCCGGAGGGAGAATCCGGGCGGCGGCGGCGAACTCCGGTCCGGTGATCTTACCGCGCACAGTGCACGGTGCAATTCGGACATGGGGATTGTTTCTTATCCGCTTGTATTTTCCGGAGTCGCTGCGGGTCATCACGTAGAGCTTGCCGTCTTTCTCGCCGAACCAGATCGGGGTAGGAACCGCGGCACCGTTCCTGCGAAAACTTGCCAGGGAGATGTACGTCCGACCATGAATCTCGGGCGGGATCGACATGGCGATATTGTATCCACCCACGACCCTGTGCCGATGGAAGTTTTTGGCTGGCGGTCTTGGTTCTCTTGGAGCCACATCCATTGCCCGCGAGTATGCGGTTGTGTTAAAAGCCAGAGATGCGCAAATGGATGCGCGATCGTATCAAGCGCAAAAAACCAGAGGCAGGCAAGGGCGAATCTGCACCCGCGCCACTGCAACCGGCTTATTTTGATGCTGCCGCCCCGGGCGCGGCGGCGCCGGCAGAGGTGAACCAGCCGCAAGCTGAAACGCCTGCGGCAACCGATGCTCAGGGCTCGCCGACAGAATTGCCGGAAGCGCCTTCGGCTGGTTCGTCTCAACCGCAACGTGAAAGTGCCGGAGGTGGCGACTTGCGCCGCAGACGTCGCCGGGGCCGGGGCGGGCGGGGAAGAGGTGGGTCGCGAGCCGCCATAGCCGCGCCGGCCAGTGTAGCCCCAACTGCGTCGTCACCGGAAAGTGCCCTGCAAGACGATGGAGCAACGCCGGTTGCGCCGGCGGCCGCAAAAGCCTCTCCCACAGCCGCGCCGCGTATCCCCAAGGGCAGTGTAATTCTCGCCATCGGATTGCCTGGGTCGGGAAAGAGTTCATGGTTCAAGCGGCATAAGATCACGCCGCTTTCCAGCGACATGTTGCGAGGGCTGCTATTTGACGATCCCACGGAGCAGCGCTTCCAGGACCTGATTTTCTCCAACCTCCGTTCCATGCTGAAGGCTCGATTGATTGCGCGCCGTCCCTTGAATTACGTGGATGCCACCAACCTCACGCCACACGAGCGCCAGAGCTGGGTCAAGCTGGGACATGACTATGGCTACGACGTGCAGGCTGTGTTCTTCGATGTCCCTCTGGAAGTTTGCCTGGAACGGAATCAACGGCGAGAGCGCGTGGTTGCCGAGGACGTGATGCGCCGCATGAGCGCCAAGCTGAAGGCACCGACTTTCGAAGAAGGATTTTCCAAGATTAAGGTGGTACGGTTGAAGCAGAAGGAGTAAGGCCTCAATCAGGGTTTTTCTGCAGGCTGTGAGTGCACCCAGATCGATTTCGGGTAAGCTTAAGACAATATGTCGGGGCGTCCTCGTTTCCTGTGTCAGATCTCGTCGGTTATGCTTCTCATGCTGCTTGGGAGTGGATGTGGCGGGAGTGGTTCTTTCAGCACTACGCCGCCGGCAGGTCCGTCTATCATTGCCCTTGCCCCGTTCGTTAACGGTTTTAGCGGCCCGACCGATTTCCAGTCTCCGGATGACGGCAGCGGACGCATATTTATTGTCCAGCAGACAGGAACGATCCGGGTGATCAGCGGCGGTTCGCTGTTGACGTCTTCTTTTCTGGACATCACCAGCAAGGTGAACTTTGACGGCGCCGAGCAGGGCTTGCTGGGATTGGCATTTCATCCCAGCTACAGCCAGAACCGGCGCTTCTACCTCAACTACGATCGTCTCTCCAGCGGACAAATACAGACAGTGATCGCCGAGTACCAGGCGTCGACGGACCCCAACGTGGCCGACCCGGCCAGCGAACGGATTCTGTTGACGGTGGATCAACCGTTCCCGAATCACAAGGGTGGACAGTTGGCCTTCGGGCCCGATGGTTTTCTATACATTGGATTGGGCGACGGCGGCAGTGGGGGCGATCCGTTGGGCAACGGGCAGAACCGGCAAACCTTGCTGGGCAAGATTCTAAGAATCGACGTGGATCACGCCGACACCGGGATACAGTATGCGATTCCCGTGGACAATCCCTTTGTCGGCGGCAGCAACCGGGGCGAAATTTGGGCTGATGGCTTTCGCAATCCCTGGCGCTTCTCTTTCGAACGCGGCACCGGCCGTCTTTTCGTGGCCGATGTTGGGCAGGATAAATTCGAAGAAGTCGATCTGGTGCAAAAGGGGCTCAACTATGGATGGAACATAATGGAGGGAGCGCACTGCTTCAACCCGCCTAGCGGTTGCAACATGACGGGCCTGACTTTGCCCATCACAGAATACGATCACAGCGAAGGCGAAGTCATTATCGGTGGCTACGTATATCACGGCACCGCCATCCCGGCAGTCGTCGGAGCCTATCTTTTCGCGGATTTCAGCAACGGAAAAATCTGGGAACTGACTGAGAACTCGGGAACGTGGACGCGCACCTTATTGCTGACTACGGGGCGCAACATCAGTTCGTTCGGTCAGGATGCCGCCGGGGAACTCTACGTTGTCGATTACCGCAGCGGAAGCGTGCTCAAGATCGTGGCGCCGTAAGGTAAGGCGGCGTCGGACCTCGGACCCGAACTTCGAACCGGCCTATTGGTTGGACATCTTTGGTAGCGGTGTGGGGGCGGGACGCCCCCCACGACAGCCGCCGGCACGGCGGCGCTACGCCTACTATTCGGGCTCACCGCTACTTGAGGTTATAGGTCCCCGTGCAATCCCACGTGACCGTCCCGTCGGCATTGCCCTTCCCGGTGCAACTGCCTGCGCCGCTGACCCCAGCAAACTTCCCGGTTCCACCTACCATCGACCACTTGTTGTTCCCGGACTGAAATTGTCCATCCTTCACCGAGCCCTTGCCTGAGCTGGCATAGCTGTAGTGAATCTTGTCACCACTTTCGGTGGTGACCACGAACACGCCGTGCCACGTGGTCGAGTCTCCCATGGTTTCGTTGAACTGAGTGCCAATACCTTCCTTCTCCTTTACGCCTCCTACCTCGCCTTTGGAGGCGGTGCAGGTCGTTTTGGTGACTGCGTAAGCATGATTTGCCTGGTCGCCGACATCAATGCTGTGCGCGTCCGACGCCTTGCCACAATTCCACTGCGACACCAGCTTCTCCTTCGCCAGCGACAGCGACGCTAGCAACAACACGGAACAGCCAATCAACCATAATTTGCGCATGTCTTCGTCTCCTCTAAAGTCTTGAACTCAGCCTGAACCCTGGATCGCCCAACTTCGCCTAATTCGGCCAAAGGCGTAACGCAGACTCCACCCCAATTCACACAGGCAGTCCAACCCCAAATCGACGATCATCAGCAATCCAGCTCAAACGCCAGATACTACTTCATCTCCGCTGTCGCCGCCTTGGGCGTCTTGCCTTTCAGCTCGACTACGATCACATCCATCCCGTTGTCGCCGGTGTTCTCCGGCAAGTGGGTATTGGCCGCGGTGTATTGCGACTCGCCGGCTTTGGCGTCAAAGGCTTGCGTTTTCCCGTCCGGAAAGCTGAACTGCCCCTTGGCGTCGGTGAGGAACACCGCAACCGTGGCGGGATGGCTGTGCATGATCGACTTCTCGTGCGGGCCATAGTGCACCTTCAGAACCCTTACCTGCTCGTTTTCGGTGACTACCGTGTAATGCTTGGGATCAACCTTGACCGCGTCCTGGGCCGAGAGGATTGGGGCGAGGCAGAAACCGAGCACTGCCCCAAAAAGCGCTAGTCGCACTCGCATGTTGCTCTCCTTATGTGTCTATGGGATTTGCTACAAAAAGCACCCAACGCTACTCCGGCGGGGTTGCGATGTCAAATGGGTTTCGGTTTGAACACCAGCTGCGTAACATTGACCGTAGACGCGCCTGCCCATAGAATCAAAACTGTTCGTTTCCGCAATCTCACCGCCAGTTGCCCCCTCGTTCAACGGTAGGACAGCAGATTCTGGATCTGCTTATCGGGGTTCGAATCCCTGGGGGGCAACCAAAACTCCACTATCCACGCTGCTGCTTATCGGGGTCCGAATCCCTGGGGGCGCTCAAACTCTGCATGCAGCTAGCGTCGGCCATATACTAGTCGAACACCACGGTCTTGTTGCCGTAGGTCAGGACCCGGTGGACGAGGTGCAGGCGCACTGCTCGGCCAAGCACCGTCCGTTCCAGATCCCGTCCTTTTCGGATCATGTCGTCGATGGAATCGCGGTGGGATACGCGGGCTACTTCCTGTTCGATGATTGGGCCTTCGTCCAGATTCATGGTGACATAATGACCGGTGGCTCCGATCAGCTTCACGCCGCGGAGGAAAGCTTGATGGTACGGCTTGGCACCCACGAAGGCGGGAAGAAACGAATGATGAATATTGATAATGCGATTGGGATAGGCGGCGATGAAGTCTTCGGTCAGCACCTGCATGTAGCGGGCAAGCACGATCAGCTCAACCCGTCTTGATTCCAGTTCGAGCATCTCGGCCTCTTCCTGCTGTTTCTTGTTTTCCGCGGTGATGGGAAAATGCAGGAAGGGCACGCCGTAGCGGCCGGCGATGGGGCTGAGGGAGGGATGATTGCTGAGGACCAGCGCAATCTCCGCCTTGAATTCTCCCGCCTGCTGGCGTTGCAGAAGGTCTTCGAGGCAATGCGGCAGGCGTGACGCGAACAGCGCGACTTTCGGGACGTGGTCGCTGAAATGGAGTTCAAATTTCATTCCGAATTGTTGAGCCAGGGGACGGAATTGCGCGGCGATTTGATCCCGGGGAACCCGGAATCCGTCGCGGTGGAACTCGAAGCGCGCCAGGAAGACTCCGGCTTCGATGTCGGTGTATTGGTCCGACTGCAGGATGTTACCTCCGTGGCGGAAGATGAAGCTGGAGATGCCTGAGACCAGACCCTTCTGGTCAGGGCAGGACACTAATAATGTGGCGGTTTCAGGCATGGGGTTTGGGCCGTCCGTGGGCCAATGTCGGAGAAAACGCCCACAGAAGTTCTGTCGGTCGAATAAGAAGTGGAAAGTTAGCAGACGCAACGGCGGAGGCGCAAGTTGCCGGTCACAGGCAGTGCTGGGGCGTATGTATACAGCACCACGAAACACGTAGGCTCGGACGCCCTCGTCCGCTGGGCGGGGCGGCCAGGCTTCATCGTTTGTGCCAGCTGAGCACCGCCGGGCTTTGCCCGGCTGGAGGGCACCCGGCCCTAAGGGTTCGTGCGTGGGGAGGTTGTGGCCGCTACAACGAGCAGGAGGAGCGAGCACCGACCGTTCTTGAGGAAAGCTGCTGGCGGACGGCGGAGTTGGCCAGACCGTTGGCTTCAGCGTTGCGTTCGCGGGGGACATGGGTGATGGAAAACTTTAGAGAACGCGTCAGCTTGCGACAGATCCAGTGGAGGGAATAGAGGCGCGAGCTACGACAGGCGTACTCGCCCCGCATCTGGCGGACAACCACCTGAGAGTCCGAATAAACGTGCAGTGCCCTGGCCTTCAGTGCCAGGGCACATTGCAAGGCCTCCAGCAGGGCAACGTATTCGGCGACGTTGTTGTCCTGCCGGCCAATCCACCTGGCGATGCGGATAGTGCCATCCGCGCAGCCCTCAATCACGACGCCAATACCGGACGGCCCCGGATTTCCCAGGGAACCGCCATCCACGTAGGCTACGAGGTCCAACATGCTGCATCTGCTGTCATCAACATGCGTCAGAAATCATTCTTACGTCAAGTTGTTTATTCGGAGCGCTTGCAACGCGGACTGAACGCTGTGGAATAGTTTGTGGAAAACGAGGAAAGCGCGATCGTCAAATCAGGTAAGAGTCGATAGGTCAACGAACTACGATTTTCAATTTGCACAGGATTGAATTCCACTGTTGCACCGAAAAACGGCGTTGACATTTATGGTCAGTGCATTTAACTTCGCCAACGTCGACGGCCGAAAGGGTTGGCCCAAATTAAAACTTGGCCAGTCCGAAGTAGGCCGGGTGATCCGCCCGGCGGGGTAACCCGGTGGGCGACTAAACCCGAAAAAACCGACGGCTCTGCGAGGAGCAGTTGGGGTTTGGGACTGCGAAAGCAGCGATCACATCAAGGGCCGTGATGGTGCATGCCTCCACGTTGCTAAGCTCCCTCGCAAGAGCTGGCGACTAGAGCATAACCAAAGTCACGGCCTTTTCCATTTTCGTAGACACTCCCTCACCGGTTTTTTCTCAGATCCAGTTCCCGGTATTTAGTTCTCGGTTCTCGGTGGCCATGCCGCGGGTCTGCCGCTCTATTTCCCGGCGATGGCCGCGGTTTGCCCGATCATGATCGCGTCCTGCATCTGGCGGAACAGTTCGCCGACCGCAGCCGGGGAGTGCGACACAAACACGGTGTTGCTCTTACCCTGGGCGCCGATTTCCTTTAACGTATCCAGATACTGGGTTACGAGGACCAGCATCATTACATCCTTGGCCGTGGTGCCCTCGACGGCCGCAGCAAACGACTCTACTGAGAGCTTCAGTCCCTCGATGATGGCTTTGCGCTGATTCGCAATGCCCTGACCTTGCAAGGCCTTGCTCTCGGCTTCGGCCTCCGCCTGTTTTACCTTAAGGATTTTCTCGGCTTCACCGCGCGCGCTGGCCGCGACCTGTTCGCGTTGCGCCGAATTGATTTCGTTCATGGCGGACTTTACTTTTTCGTCGGGCTCGATGTCGGTGACCAGGGCTTGGTCGATGGCGTAACCGTAGGTCTTCATCACATCGTCGAGGCCTTCCTTGATCGCTACCGCGATGTCGGACTGTTGCAGGAAGGCGTCGTCGAGGATCATCTTGGGCACGTGGCCAAGAATCACGTTGAACACGTAGGAAGAGATCTGCTGCTTGGGATTGGCCAACTTGTAGAAGGCTTCGTACACTTTGTCGGGGATCACGTGATATTGCACGGAGACTGGAATCTTCACGAAGACGTTGTCTTTGGTTTTGGTCTCCACGTCGAGAGCGAGCTGCTGCACGCGCAAGTCGAGGCGGGCGGCGATTTGGTCGAGCCAGGGCAACTTGAAATTGATGCCAGCGGTAGCGACGCGAAGGAATTTGCCCATGCGCTGGATCACGACGGCCTCGGCTGTCCTGACCTGAAAGAAGCCGCTCAGGATCGTCCCGATGGCGAAGAAAGCGACGATGGCATACAGCACGAACGACAGGCCCTGCGAAGCATCCATGGGCAATCCTCCTTCTGGCGGCGCTCTCGCTAATAATTGCGGCGGGACACCAGAATCGGAGGCATGATAGCTGCTAGCTTGACTCCGCACAATTGCCTTCAGTGGGGCCGGGTCGGCTAGCGAACTCGCTTTTCCATGCGAACGATGGGCAGGGTTTCTCCGTTTGCCAGCGGAACCTCGAGATTTTCCAGGGCGACATAGCCACGGGCTTGGTAGAGCGCCACTCCGGTGAGGGTGGCCCCCATTTCGAAGCGGGAAAAGCCTGTGGCCAGGGCCGCCCTTTCACAAGCCTCAAGAATCATGCTGCCGATACCGCGTCGCGCCCAGGATGGATGCACGAAGAAGGCGCGTATCTTTGCGGCATCGTGCTGCGGATCGAGCAATGCTGCCTCGCGGCCGATCCACTGGTCACCGCCGTAGAGGGTCTTGCGTCTGCTCCAGCCGCCGCAGCCGACGATGGCCGGGTCGGGAGCAGGTTCCTGCACGGCCGGGAGGTCCACGCCGGCATTGGATCCGGCTTCCGCCACCAAATAGGTTCCGTCGACGATCAGCTGAGTGTCCACGCCGTAGACGGTGGCCAGCGCGCCGTCAATCTGAGACGGGCTGTATTCGCGCGCCTGCAATCCGCGGACGGACGCCTCAATCAAATCCCGTAGTACAGGGATGTCGGCGGACGCGGCTCGGCGAATGCGGATCTTCATGGATGGGAATCCTGAAGCAACGTGCCCACCAAGAGTTTACAGGGCTTCTTGCGGTTTCAAGCTGGAGTCGAACGCCTGTGAAGCCGAGGGAGCGAAGGCTCTCGCCCGTCGCTCCCTCTGGCCGCTTAATGGAGGAAGCGACCACTCTTACATGGCATGCCCGCTATGGCCTATCCGGCGGCCGTTCTCCGTCCGGGCCGGGGCCTCCCTCGCCGGGACGCCTTGGTCCGTGCATGGGCGGGCGATCCGCTTCCAGCTTGAGCCACTGCTCGTGGGTCAACTGGCGGCGAATGCCCAGGAGCATTCGGGCGTTCGCCTTCTCCAGTTCGGCACGGGCCTGCGCTACCCGGTCGATCTGGGCGAGAAGTTTGCCCTCATCCGGAGGATCGGCGGCCACCAGGGGCTCCATGATCGCCTCCTCCTTTTGAAGCGCTGCGAACTGGTCGATCAGTTTTAGCCGGTTGGTGTTGAAAATTTCGTCCATCTTTTTTTGCTGATCGGAAGACAGACCCAGGCGCTTAACGAAGTCAGGATCGTCCCACCATCGTCCCGGCGGACCTACGTGCAGGGGGCCGCCTGGACCTCCAGGGCCGCCTGGACCACGACGGCCCGGAGCGCCGGGGCCTTGGTGCGGAGGACCGTCAGGACCGTCAGGGGAGGGCTGCTGTCCAAAACAGCTCGTTCCGAGCAAGGAGGCAATAAATAACAGCGTAATGAAGGTGAAACAGCTTGTGCTGCCATTGCGATATGAAAGCATGAATGAAGTCCTTTTTCCCCTTATTTGGAGGCGGACGAGTTTGAGGCAACTGACTGCGAAACTTGCAACGGCTGCATCGGCGCCGGCACTGCTTCCGCAATCTCGTTGTTCACCTGAGCCATCAGTTCGTTGTCTTTTTCAATTTGCGACTGCGACGCTTCGATTGCGGTCACAGGAGCCGCGACTTGGGCGGAATGGGCCTGGCTCCCGATCTCCTGGTTCCCCGTCCCGCGATCGCGCAGATAAAAGCTGAAGCCCGCGGCAAACAGAATCATGGCGGCTGCAGCCAGCACCCAGTTGGCGGTAGTCCATGACCTCTTCGGAAGCGTGCGCGCAACCGACATAGTACGGTCCGCCGCCAAAGCGCTCTGGCTCCAGGCATGAGCTGCGCCCCGAAACGCTGCGATCGAGTTCTTCAGCCGATCCAGTTCATTGGCACATGCCCGGCAACTGAGCAGATGAGCATTTACGGTCAACGACGAAACGCCCAATAAATTGTCGGTCAATTCTTCATGCGTTAGATGTGTGCTCATAGAGTTGCTCCAAGCCGGGCACGTACTGCTCCCACCGCTCGATAGAGATGGGTCTTCACCGTGGGCAGGGACATTCCGGTAACCGCAGCGATGGCCGGTAGATCCATCTCTTCGACAAAACGCATAACGAAGACGCTACGCTGCTTGTCCGAGAGTTCCTGCAGCGTCTGGTGGACCATCTCAACTCGCTCCTTTGCGATCAACTGCGCTTCCGCGGAACTGGCGCCGCTGGGCAGGTGCTGGCTCACATCGTGGGCGTCGACCGCGGTGGCTGAAGCGTTCTTCCAGAAACGAAACTTCTGGCTCTTGGTGTGGTCGCGAACCAGATTGAAGGCGATCCGCATCAACCAGGTGCTTATGCTGCAATCACCTCGAAATTGATCCCTGGTGAGATGAGCTTTCAGAAAGCAATCCTGGGTGATCGACTCCGCCGCATCGCGGTCGGCGACGGAGAAGGCCACAAGCCGGAACACCTTCGGCTTGTACAGCCGGATCAGGGCGTCAATATCTTCCAGCTCTGAAATGGAGGCCTCTCCAGCGAGTGCGATGAGCTCGACCGGGATCGTCTGTGTCATCACTCATATAGACGACGAGGCCCGCTTATTAGACTACAACGTTCCCCTGGGGAGCCCCGGGTTCCCCTATTGAATTCGCTCCCAGCAATGTAATCTCCCGCCGGAATTCGTCGTCTATGCCATCCAGACCCACCAAACCGGGTACTGCGGCGGTGTTTCTACGAGGTGTCTAGCGGGGCGGGGCGTGAGCTGCGGCGGAATCTCACAGGAGAAGATATTGTCACCAGAAAACAGAGACAAGGAAATTAGTCGACGGCAAGCAATCGGTATTTTGGCTGTCGCGGGCGCTGGCGCAATGCTGGGCTGCGGCGGAGGCAGGCTCACCACCTCGACCACAAGCACAACCACGACTTCAACGGCTACAGGCAACGCTGCGTGCATTTTGACCCCAGAGCTTACGGTCGGCCCGTATTTTGTCGACGAGAAGCTCAATCGTTCCGACCTCACCACCGATACCACGGACACAAATGTCACCAACGGGGTTCCGCTGACTCTTCAGCTGTTCATTATGAAGTACAGCAGCAGCGGATGCACTGCGTTGTCGGGCGCACAAGTCGATGTTTGGCACGCAGACGCAGGCGGCGTTTATTCGGATGAGAGCGTAGAGGGAACAGTGGGGCAAACCTACCTGCGCGGCTACCAGACGACTGACTCCAACGGGCTCGTGACCTTCAAGACAATTTTCCCGGGCTGGTATTCCGGCCGGACCGTGCACATCCACGTAATGATTCGAACATTTTCATCGTCAGGAACCCAGACGTTCGAATTCACCACTCAGCTGTTCTTCGATCCGGCGCTGACCCTGACGATCATAGGTTCCGCCCCATACAACACGCGCGGCAATCCGGACACGACCAACGCCACTGACAATATCTACAACAGCGAAACTTTGCTGACCCTGGCGGCAGCGACGTCGGGCTCCGGGTACACTACCTCCATTGCCATCGGAGTACAGACGGCGTAGAGCGGTCTGGTTCACGCGGCCGGTTTGGTTCCAGGCGGCTCGATGGCGAGGAAGTCCTCGGCGAAGCGCTGGCTGTAACTCTCCAGCAACGCCTGAATCCGAGCCGGATCGGGCGAGCGCAACACCAGACCGGCATGGTGTCGCCTTTTCAGGCGCAGGGCAATCTCGGGATCGGTAAAGGCGGAGGTGTCCGGCTCTTCCTGGCGGGCCAGCGAAAGAATGATTCCGGCGTAGTCGTCGCGCGTGGCTGGTAGATGATACGGTTTCTTGCCGCCGGCGATTTCTATGCGCGCCCATTCACGCCACAAGTTGACGCCGGTGGCGGTTTCCACCATTTCACAAATGTATGCGCCGCCCACACGCGCGGCACATTCGAGAAAGTAAAAGTGCCCATCACTGCGGGCGCCGATGAACTCGGCGTGGGATACTCCGCGCACCAACCCCAGTGCCTTGATCAGATCGCGGTTGAACTGGCGCAGGCTGACCGATTCCTGCGACTCGCTCGGCAAAAGGCACGTCGTAAAGATGCCGCCTTGCTGCGCCACTGCCATGGGGGGCTGACCATAGCGGCTGACGCTCGAGAACACGACTTCCCGCTCGGAAACTACCGAGTCCACGTGATAGACATCTCCGGCAACAAATTTCTCCAGCAGGAACGAAGACTGTTGATCACCAAGCGATTCCAGCACCGGCCAAAGGTTTTCCGCGGAATCGATTTTCTTGATTCCGATGGCGGAGGCCTCCGAGCGCGGTTTTAAGACCCAGGGGCCGGGCACGTGGTTCAGGTAATAGCGAATGTCTGCATGATTCAGGACAGGGATGAAATCGGGTACGCGAATTCCGCTCTCCATCGCCTTCATTCGCATCGCCAGCTTGTCGCGGAAGTAACGCATGGTGGTGAGGCCCATGCCGGGTATGCGCATGTACTCGCGCAGAGTAGCCGCAGTTTCCATGTCAAACTCATCCAGGGCGACGATGCGGTCGATCTTTTTCTCTCGCGCGAGGTAGGTCACCGCCTTGACGATCTCGACCACGGGGAGGTCTGCGGGGATATAGAAAATGTCGTCGAGACTCTCGCGCGGCCAGTCGGCATTGCGGAGAGTCTCCGCCGTGAGCAGGAACACGCGGCAGCCCTGGCGCTTGCATTCGCGCATCAATTCCTGGCCTTTTTCGTAGGTAGTGATGCACAGAAAGGTAAGCGGAGCCGCTTCCGCCATGGTCCCTCCCAGATAGGCAAAAGACTATACCACCGAGCCTTCGGCAGGCGCGCCGTGCATAGAAAACAAGTCTGGCTGCGCTAGAAATAGGCTACGTCCATACGTGCTGGCTAGGGTGAAAAACATATATCACTTATCACTCCGACGCTCGACGCCGGGTTTTGTGGCGATTTTGATATACCGCCAAGTCCAAGGCTTTCATTGACTTGCCCTCGCACCCCACCTACCATGGCTCGATTCCATGATCGGCCAAACCATCTCGCACTACCGCATCATTGAGAAACTCGGCGGCGGCGGGATGGGTGTTGTGTACAAGGCCGAGGACACACGCCTGCACCGATTTGTTGC